>Ga0164243_10009920_pt1 | contig 13753 bp, 13 predicted proteins | sample OricompcompostOP_FD_108781 | JGI IMG/M metagenome (GOLD analysis project Ga0164243, IMG submission 108781) | Organic Plus compost microbial communities from Emeryville, California, USA - Original compost - Organic plus compost (OP) | ecosystem: Engineered > Solid waste > Mixed feedstock >... | reverse complement strand
GGATCGCGGTCGGACGAGACCCAGCCGCGCCGCGACAGATCCATCATCGCCCAGAGATTCTTCATGGTCGGATGCGAGTCGCGGTAGACATGCGCGAGATCGGGGTGCGGACTTTCGGTATCGGTCGGATCCATGTTCAACGTCTTGAACACGGTCACGACGTTGAACAGGCTGTAGTTGCGCAATGGATAATGCACGATGTGGAAGCCTTCGCCCGACCACAGCACGACATCGTCGCGGTCGACATCGAACGTCACGTCATTCATCGGCACGATGGTACGATGCGCGACATAACCGATGGTGCGCGGCGGTCCTTCGTTGCGCATCTGCTGGCGGATGGTGGAGCGGATGCCGTCAGCGCCGATCAGCGCCGCGCCATGGAACTGGCGCCCGTCCGCAAGATCAATGCGCACGCGATCGCCCAGATCCTCGAACGTCTTCACGCTTGCATTTGCGATCATCTCAACATTGCCGAGCGCGCGACAGGCACCGAGCAGCGCCTGATGCAGATCGACCCGATGGATCACCACATAAGGATGCTTGAATCGCTTCACAAACGAATCGCCGGTTGGGATGCAGGCGATCACTCCTCCATCCACCGAGTCGAGCATCTTGACGTTCTTGGGCCGGATCGCGCTGGCCATCACGGCGTCGGTAACGCCGAGCCGGTCCAGCATCGAAAACACATTGGGACCGAGCTGAATGCCGTAACCAATGACGCCGAATTCGGGTGCCTCTTCCAAAAGCCGCACGTCGAAGCCCTTGCGGCCGAGCGCCAAGGCGGTGGCCGCACCGCCGAGCCCGCCGCCGACAACGAGAATGGGGTCACTCATGCGTACCGCCTGCGATCGTCATTCCGGGACGATGCGAAAGCATCGGATCCAAAATAGATTTCCAAATAAGGATTGGATTGTTGGCTGGATTCCGGGTTCGCGCTGACGCGCGCCCCACAAGGACGGTTGATCGTCATGCCTCCACTCCGATCCGCTTGATCTCCCAATCCAGCGTCACACCCGAATTCTCTTTCACGCGCTTCCTCACCGTTTCACCCAACGTTTCTATGTCTTTTGCCGTTGCCTGACCGCGATTGATCAGGAAGTTGCAGTGCAGTTCCGATACCTGCGCATCGCCGACCACCAGCCCGCGGCAGCCCGCGGCGTCGATCAATTGCCACGCCTTGTGGCCTTCCGGATTCTTGAAGGTCGAACCGCCGGTGCGACTCTTGATCGGCTGCGTCGCCTCACGCGACTCCGTGATCTTCTCCATCTCGGCGGCAATGGCGGCGCGATCGCCCGCCTGTCCTTCGAACAAGGCCTGCGTGAAGATCACGTCATCCGGCGCGCCGCAATGACGGTAACTGTAATGCATATCGGCATTGCTATAGACGCGGATATTGCCGTTGCGATCGACGCCACGCGCCTCGATCAGCGCATCTTTGGTCTCGCGGCCATAAGCGCCGCCATTCATCCGCAATGCACCGCCGATGCCGCCGGGAATGCCACGCAGGAAGGCGAGCCCTGCGATGCCATTCTCGTGCGCCGCGCGGGCCACCTTCACATCCGGCACAGCCGTCCCAACGCGAATGCGCACCCCCTCGGCAACGATGTCGCTGAAACCGCGGCCAAGGCGAATGACGACGCCCGGTACGCCACCATCGCGCACGATCAGATTGGAGGCGAGACCGATGACAATAACGGAAACCTCGTTTGGAAGATTCTGAAGGAAGTAAGCGAGATCGCTTTCATCCTCTGGCATGAACAACACTTGCGCCGGCCCGCCGACGCGAAACCAGGTGAGCTCCGCCAGCGGTTGATTGGCAAGCAAGCGGCCGCGCAAACTGGGCATGCGCGAGGCCAGATCGGCGGTGATGTCGGGGAATATCATTGCCGAAAGCTCACCCCAGCGCCTGTAATTCGCCAGGCAGCGCATAGGCCCATTGGGTGATATTGCCGGCGCCAAGACACACGACCATATCGCCCGGTTGCGCCATACCGCGCACCATCGAGGCAAGGCCTTCCGAATTCTGCAATGCCGACACGTTACGATGGCCACGCGCCCGCATGCCCTGCACCAGATGATCGCGATCGATGCCGTCGATCGGCGCTTCGCCAGCGGAATAGACGTCGGCGACGATCACCGCATCGGCGTCGTTGAAACAAGTACAGAACTGTTCGAACAATTCCTTCAGCCGCTTATAGCGATGCGGCTGCATCACGGCGATGATGCGGCCCGATGTCGATTCCCGCGCCGCGCGCAGCACAGCTGCAATCTCGACCGGGTGATGGCCGTAATCGTCGATCACGGTGATGCCGTTCCACTCGCCCGTGCGCGTGAAGCGCCGCTTCACGCCGCCGAACGAGGCCAGCGCCTTGCGGATCGCCTCGTCGGGCACATTGAGGTGATGCGCGACAGCGATTGCCGCCGTGGCATTGAGCGCATTGTGACGCCCCGGCATCGGCAGCGTCAGATGTTCGATCACATGCTCGGCCTGGTCATCACGACCGCGGAACACGACGGAAAACTTCGATGCGCCATTGGCGTGGCTGAGATCGACCAGTCGCACGTCGGCCTGCGGATTCTCGCCATAGGTGATGACCCGGCGATCTTCGATGCGGCCGACCAGCGCCTGCACTTCACGGTGATCGGTGCACATCACGGCAAAGCCATAGAACGGCACATTCTCGACGAAGGCCTTGAAGGCGTCCTTCACGGCAGTGAAGGTCTTGAAGTGATCGAGATGTTCCGGATCGACATTGGTGACGATCGCGACATCGGCCGGCAATTTCAGGAATGTGCCGTCGGATTCGTCAGCCTCCACCACCATCCAGTCGCCGGCGCCGAGCCGCGCATTGGTGCCATAGGCATTAATAATGCCGCCGTTGATGACGGTCGGGTCGAGATTGCCGGCATCGAGCAAGGTTGCGACCATCGATGTCGTCGTCGTCTTGCCGTGCGTTCCCGCAATCGCCACCGCCGACTTCAGCCGCATCAATTCAGCCAGCATCTCCGCCCGCCGCACGATCGGCAGCCGCTTTGCGCGCGCGGCGATCAGTTCCGGATTATCGCGCCTGATTGCTGTCGACACGACAACCACCGCAGCGCCATCGATGTTCTTGGCATCGTGACCAATAGCAACCCCGATGCCCTTCTCGCGCAGCCGCTTGACGTTGGCGCTTTCCGAAAGGTCGGAGCCTGTCACCGTGTAATCGAGATTGGCCAGCACTTCGGCAATGCCGCTCATGCCGATTCCTCCGATCCCGACAAAATGGATCGGGCCAAGTTCGCGCGGCAATTTCATCAAATGCTTCCTTCAGGACGGGCGGACATTTCCTAACACCAGATCAGCCAAGCGGTCAGCCGCATCCAGCACGCCGATGCTTTTGGCACCCTCAGCCATCGCCGACAAGCGGCCGGGATCGGCGGCCAATGCGTCGATTTCCGCCGCCAGCCGGTCCGGCGTGAAATCGCGCTGCAGGATGCGGATTGCGCCGCCCGCTTTTTCGAGGACCAGTGCGTTGGCCGCCTGATCCTGATCGAGTGCGTTGGGCAGCGGGACCAGAATCCCCGGCCGGCCGATGGCCGACAATTCCGAGACAGTGCCCGCGCCGGATCGGGACACCACCAGATGGCTTGCGGCGATCCGCGCCGGGAGATCGTTGAAAAATGGCGCGATCTCAGCCGCCACCTGCGCCTTGGCATAAATTTCGCGCACACGCGGGATATCCTCTTCACGCGTCTGCTGCGTGATCTTCAGCCGCATCTGCAGATGCGGCTCGAGCTTGGCAACCGCCGCGGGCACGATATCGGCCATGATGCGCGCACCCTGGCTGCCGCCGAAGACCAGAAGCCGCAACGCGCCATTTGGCTCCGCCGGCTCGTATGGCGTCCCTGCAGCCTGGATGACTGCCGGCCGCAACGGATTACCGATACAGGTCGTCTTGATCGCCAGCGCCTTGTCCTTGTCGGTCACGCCGGCAAAGCCCGTCGCGATCGCGCTGACACGTCCCGCCAGAAATTTGTTGGCGCGGCCCATCACGGCATTCTGCTCGTGCAGGACAGTCGGAATGTTTTGCAGGCTCGCCGCCATCACCGGCGGCACCGACGGATACCCGCCGAAGCCTACGACCACCGAGGGCTTCACGCTGCGCATCAGCATCACCGCCTTGGTGATGCCATACACCAGCGTCGCACCGGTCCGCATGAGCGAGATCGGATCGCGCCCGCGCACGGTCGCGCTCGGCACGACGTACAGGGATTTGAAATGCTCGCCGAATTTGGCAGCACGGTTGTCGGTCGCGAGTACGGTGGCGATTCCGCGCTGGGATAGCGCCGCGCTCAGCGCTTCGGCCGGAAACAGGTGCCCACCCGTCCCACCGGCCGCGACCATCACAAGTGGCTTGGCGGCCGATGCCGCGCTCTCATTCTGTGTCATGGCAAGACTTTAGAGCGCGATCATCGAATACAGAAGTACCCTCCCTGTCATGCCCGGGACGTAAGGCGTCAACGACGCCGCCTTCGATGGCCATGCCCAGCCATGACAGTGGCAATCATTCAGGCCGGATGCGGCGATGAGAGCATGCCGCTGCGGCCAAATTGCTCGGCGCGCGGACGCTCGCGAGTCAGCGCCAGCACCATCCCCATGCCATAGGCGAGCGAGAGCAGCGACGAACCGCCATAGGAGATAAACGGCAGCGTCATGCCCTTTGCCGGAATGAGATGAAGGTTCACGGACATATTGATGGCCGATTGCGCTCCGAACAGGATCGCAAGCCCTGATGCGGCGTAACGTGAGAACGGATCTTCAGCCCGCAAAGCGCGCGTCAGGGCACGAATGACGATGAAGGCAAACAGGCCGACGACGATCAGGCACAACACGATGCCGAATTCCTCAGCAGCCACCGCGAAAATGAAGTCGGCATGGCTGTCCGGAAGGATGCGTTTCACCGTGCCTTCGCCCGGTCCCTGCCCCAGCCAGCCGCCGCGCACGAAGGATTCCACCGCGTTGTCGACCTGGAACGTGTCACCCGATGACGGGTCCATGAAACGATTCAGACGGCGCGCGACATGCGGCACGGTGTAATAGGCCGCACCAAGGCCGACGATCGCCGCACCAGCGAGTCCGCCGACCCAGATCACCCGCATTCCCGACATGAAGAACAAGGCGCCCCACACCATCGCAATCAGCATAGTCTGCCCAAAATCGGGCTGGAGCATCAGCAGTGTAACGACCGAGCCGAACAGCAAAAGCGCAAACGTATTGGCCGGCATTTCCGGCTTGCGCGTCGATTCGCCGAACAGCCAGGCGATCAGGATCACGAAAGCGGGTTTGACGAATTCGGACGGCTGGATGTTGATGCCGAACAGCACGATCCAGCGCCGCGCACCTTTGATCTCGGTACCGAAAACTAGCGTCGCAGCGAGCATCACCATACTGATGGCGAACACCACGAGCGCCAGTCGCCGGATCTGCCGCGGCGACAGCAGCGATGTCACAAGCATGATCGCGATGGCCGGGATCAGATAGAAAATCTGCCGGTTCACGAAATGAAACGGATCAAGGCCGAGCTTGGTTGCGACCGGCGAACTTGCGGCCAGCAGCAGGATGATGCCGGCCAGCATGAGAGCGCCGAGCGCGCCGAGCATCAATCGGTCGACCGTCCACCACCAGACCGCAAAAGGCGTGCGTTGTGTGCGCGATACCATGAGGAATCCCCAAGGTATGTACCTCGCCCGATTGTGGTTTAGGTTTGATTAACGTTCGAGAATTGAACGGCGCCGATGAAAACTATGCGGCGACGATGTCGTCGTCCGACTTCGGATCACGATGACGGCGTGCGCGCCAGCGGCCCGCATACAGGCGCTCCGGAATGCCGAGGAACGCATCAAGGAAACCGGACAATTGCTGTCCCCGCGCAAGCTCGCGATCGAGCACCGACATGGTGCGGGCGAGACCCGGATCGTCGTCCTCGACCCAGGTTGCCAATACGCGTGCGTATGACAAGGCCAGCCCCTGTGCGCGCACGACGCCCCGCGGTCCGGCAGTGGAAATGCCAGCCGCAGTCAGCATCCAGCTCATCGAGCGCGCAGCCAGAGCATTCATGGTGAGCGCGAGCGGCGGGTCGCGGAAACTCGACCGCAGCAGCGAGCGTATGGCCGCTTTGTGCGGTGTATGTGTTTCGAGCCGGCGCATCACGGTATCGAACAGCTTTTCGCGCACCGGTTCATCCGCCATGTCGGACACATCGGCGGAAAGCACCTTGCGATCGACATCCTTCATGTAAGCGGCGACAATCGCCATCACTGAGGAAAATTCGTCGCGCAACTCGGCCAAGGATACGCCGGCCTCCTGCGCCACATCGCCGAGGCCGATCCGCTCAATCGGATGGGCGGCCAACAGCACCAGCAGCGCTTCGATGATCTTGCTGCGGCGAGATGTCGGGGCGACGGAGGTTTCGGTCATGGCACTCTCCTGGGCGATCACTATCTATGTAGTGCACCGGATACGGCACTTCCATGACGACGGCGCCAAAGGATAAACGCCGGCTAGCCCGCCAGTTCCCGCGACCGTTTTGCCGCAGCCGCAACCGCTTCCAGCATCAACGGATCAAGGCCGCCGTCATCCTTCATCAAGACGTCCAGCGCCGCCGCGGTCGTTCCGGCGGGCGAGGTGACATTCTTGCGCAGGGTCGCTGCATCGAGCGACGAGCGATGCAGCAATTCGCCGGCGCCTGACACAGTTTCTCGCGCCAGCGTTGCGGCGAGATCGGCCGGCAATCCGGCCGCGACACCGGCTTTGGCCAAGGCTTCCGCGAGCAGGAAAACATAAGCCGGTCCCGAGCCCGAAACCGCCGTAACAGCGTCCATCAGGCTCTCGTCGGTAATCCATTCCACAGCGCCGGATGCCGCCAGCAGGTCATGCGCGCGCTGCTTCTGCTCCGCCGTCACAGCCAGGTTGGGAACGGCGACGGTGATGCCGCGCCCGATCGCTGCCGGCGTGTTCGGCATGGCACGGACGATGGCGGCATTCGGCATAGCCGCCTCAAGAAAGCCAAGCGTTTTGCCAGCCATGATCGACAGCACCAGAGTCTCCGGACCCGCTAAAGGTGCGATACTTGGCAAGACATCGGGCGCGACCTGCGGCTTCACCGCCAGAACGATGGTCGCGATATTCGACACGACCCCCTCCGGGGGATTCAGCACGACACCTCTTTGCGACAGCGCGACCATTTCCGGCGAGGGATGCGGCTCGATCACCACGACGTTGCGGGGATCAAGCCCGAGCACGAGCCAGCCTTCCAGCATGGCGCCGCCCATCTTGCCGGCGCCGACCAGCGCGAGAATGCCGATATTATCGAGTCTGGATTTCTGGGAACTACTCATCACGTAGACACCAACGGTTTGCCGTCATTCCGGGGCGCGGGCAACGCCCGCGAACCCGGAATCCAGTAGCACATTATAACTGTAACTGGATTCCGGGTCCGCGCGTTAGACGCGCGTCCCGGAATGACGGTCAAATGCTGTCTCAGGAATAGCCGAAACTAGGCTTCGCCCGAAGTCTCGAACATCGCCGCGTCGAGCGCTTCGCGCGCGGACTTGCCGGCCCAGAGCACGAACTGGAATGCCGGAAAGTAGCGCTCGCAGGTATCGAGCGCGGCCCCTAGCACCGCCTTGCATTGTTCGTCAGACGGCTCAGCTCCGCCCGCCAGGACCAACGCATGGCGGAACATCACCATGCCATCGTCCGGCCAGAGATCGAAATGACCGATCCACATCTGCTCGTTCATATGCGCGATCAGTTGCTGTACTTCGTTGCGACGGCGCTCGGCCATCTTCACATCGAACGCGCAAGCAAGATGCAGGGCTTCGAGATTATCCATCCAGGTGAACGACACCTGATAGTCGTTCCACTTGCCCTTGATGAGAATGTTGATCTCATCATCGCAAGCGCGCTCGAAAGCCCAGTCATTGACCGAAGCCATTCGTTCAACGACGTCGAGCGGATTTGCGCGCACGCCAGATTCAATGTCTATCAATGCCATTGCCCGCCTTCACCCGCCCCTTGCGAGGTTCGCTTCGCGCCCCAGTCCACGCACGCGCACCTGACGCAACTGAACGCCCCCAAAGGGGACCTTCTGACGCAGGCCAAGCCGGAACCAGCAGATTGACTCTCGATCACCGAATCACTTGGCTCTTCGACTATAACCGCACCGATTCCGTGCAACCAAGCCAAGATTTAATCGGTTTGAATTAGGTCGTGGATTCTCGGAATCGGCGCAACGCCGCCACGACTCCTGTCCACAAAGGACGGTGCGTCAGTTTGACTCAAGCATGCGTTATGAACCGGAAAATGGATCCGGCTGTCATCGCGATCAAAGCTGTCGGGATATCAGTCGAACAGACTCGAGACTGACTCTTCGTGTGCGGTGCGACCAATCGCTTCACCGATCAAATGCGAGATCGGGAGCACGCGAATGTTCTTTGCGGCCTGCACATCTTTGGTCGGCTGAATCGAGTCGGTAATGACGAGTTCTTTCAGCCGCGACTTGGTCACGCGCGCGACTGCACCGCCCGACAACACACCATGGGTGATGTAAGCGTAAACTTCGGTCGCACCCTGATCGAGCAACGCGTCGGCGGCATTCACCAGCGTACCGCCGGAATCGACGATGTCGTCAACCAGGATGCAGGTATGGCCGGCGACATCACCGATGACGTTCATGACTTCGGATTCGCCAGCGCGTTCACGGCGCTTGTCGATGATGGCGAGCGGCGCGTTGATGCGCTTGGCAAGACCGCGCGCCCGGACCACACCGCCGACGTCCGGCGACACCACCATGACCTTGGTCAGGTCAAAGCGTTCCTTGATGTCACGCACCATGACCGGTGCGGCGAACAGGTTGTCGGTCGGAATGTCGAAGAAGCCCTGGATTTGGCCGGCATGCAGATCGAGTGTCAGCACGCGGTCGGCGCCGGCATGGGTGATGAGGTTGGCCACAAGCTTGGCCGAGATCGGCGTGCGTGGACCCGGTTTGCGGTCCTGCCGGGCATAGCCGAAATACGGCACCACCGCCGTGATGCGGCGTGCTGACGAACGCCGCAGCGCATCGATGATGATGAGCAATTCCATCAGGTGGTCGTTCGCCGGGAACGAGGTGGACTGCACGACGAAAACGTCGGCGCCGCGCACGTTCTCCTGAATCTCGACGAAAATCTCCATGTCGGCAAAGCGGCGAACCACCGCCTTGGTCATGGGGACCTTGAGATATTCGCAAATCTCGTTCGCAAGCGCAGGGTTGGAGTTACCGGCGACGAGCTTGATCGCTCCGTTCTTCGCCATCCTTCTCCTCGCTCGTATTGCAGCATGAAGCCGAAAAGGCGAAGCGGGTTTCCGCCGGCGTCACGCTCAAATTGTCAGAAATGACCGCGGGCGTGCCTCCATCGAATTGACGAAGGATCGTCGCGATCTGTTGCGGCGCCGGACTGATACAGGCGCGGCCGGAACGACGCAATATCGCTGTTTTTATTGTCCCTAAAGTTTTTCGGGCACGTGGTTATTGAGGCGCTGCCAAGGCCACACGGCCGGCATGGGCTGGACGCTTCCGGGGCGTTGGCATGGCTGTCGGTGCCTCGGCCGTGACCGGAGCCTGCTCCTGTGCTGTGTCCGGATGGCGTGTGATCCCATAGGTTTCCGGGTGAAAATCGTCGTTTCCGGCAATCGCCGTCGATGGTGTGGCCGGTGCGGGAGCCGGGGACGCGGGCACGCTGTCGTTGCCTTGCGGGGCGCCCTGGAAATAGCCGGCCAGCTGCTGCATGCCATTGCGGGCGATGCGGGCCACGACCTCGTCATTGACCGCCTGCCAGGCGTCTTTGCCAGCCCGCCCGGCTTTTTCCTCACCACTCAGACGCATCACCCGCGCCGATTGGGCGTCGTAGACGTCCCAGACCCAGGAGACGATCGCCTGTCCCTTATGGATGCCGACAGCCGTGTAGCCGCGGACACGGTAGGGGGCAAAGCCTTCCCGCGTGACCACCGGCACCTGGCGCGCCTCGGCTTCGTCGTTCAGCTTGCTGACCAATTTCTGGAAAACGGCCGGTGGCGGCCCATCGATCGATTCAAACGCTACGGTCGTACGTTGGCCGCTCTGCAATCCTGCCGTTTGCTGCTGTCCCGTCGTGGTGCAGGCCGCGACCGACAGCGCAAACGCCAAAATCCCAGCGATGCGCCCCGCTGCACTCCGCATGAAACCCCCGTTATCAGTCTCCGGGACTCTGCGGCCCCTCAACCGTTAGGGATTTGTTAACGTTTCTTGCTGCGCCGGTCCAGCCGGTTGACCGTTGGGCCTAAGGGACAAGCACGATAGCGTTAATGTGCCGGCCGTAATCCGGCTCGGCCCGATGGGTCGAGCGGCGATAGCTGTAGAAACGATCCGGATCGGCATAGGTGCAAAGGCCGAGATCCTGGAAATCACCGATGCCGCTCTGCTCCAGTCGCGAGGCGATAAAGCCCGGCAGATCGAACATGGCGTGCCCCGCCCGATCCGCCGGCACAAAGAAACGGGCATAGTCCTTGTTCTCGGCGACAAACTGGTCCACGAAATCCTGACTGACTTCGTAATTCGGTTGCCGGATCAGCGGCCCCAGCGACGCCTTGATGCGGGCACGCGTCGCGCCGAGCTTTTCCATCTCAGCGATGGTGTTCTCGATGACGCCGGTGAAGGCACCGCGCCAGCCGGCATGGGCCGCGCCGATGACTCGCGCCTCCTCGTCAGCGAACAGCAACGGGCCGCAATCGGCCGTGCTGACGCCGATCGCCAGCCCTTTCGTTTTTGTCACGATGGCATCGGCTTTGGGCCTTGCGTCATTCGTCCAGGGTGCCTCCGCAACGACAACCTGCGGCGAATGGATCTGATAGGCGGACAGAAAATGATCGGGCGCAACGCCGAGATGCCGCGCCATGCGGGTCCGGTTCTCAGACACATGCGATGCATCGTCCTTCGATCCGACACCGCCATTCAGGCTGGCATAGATGCCGCCCGACACACCGCCTTTGCGCGTGAAGAAGGCGTGGTTGATGCCGCTGCATCCGGACAAGAGCTGCGCCTGCACTTTCATTCGGATTCCATCCCCGGCAAGGGCCCGAGTTTTGGATCGCAGATCGCCATCACCTTGAATAACTCGCCCATGCCTGTCCGGCCGCTCGCCGTGAGACGCTCGACCGCTTCAGTGATCGCTTCAGCCTGTTCCGGCGTTGCTTTCCGCAGCAAAGCCTCAGCACGCGCTTCGAGTCCAAGCTCCTTCAGAAATCTCGCTTGCGTGACCGGCCCCTGGACGGATGCCCCCAAGCTTTCCGCCGCCTGCCCGAGAATCTGAAAATCGACATGCGCCGTAAGGTCGATCACACCCGGCGACGACAAGGGGTCGGCGAAACTGTGCCTGTCGACCGCCTGCAACGTCTCGCCCACATCACTCTGCGTGTGTCCGTAGTCGATGATCAGCGCTGCACCGTTCTTCACAACGCGACGGCCGATATCGAGAATATGCAGATCGTTGCGCCATTCGAAGATTGCGCCAGTCGGCGCATCCTTGATCTTCTGCGGCAGGAAACGGTCGAATTGCGGCAACGCGTCGGCGGCAAGCCCCATCGCGAAATCGCCATCGGAGTCGAGGCCAATCACCCGTTCGTGCCAGCCATCGGCTTGCTTCACCACCTGATGGATCGGCAACGCATCGATATATTCGTTGGCGAGGAGGATCGTCGGCCCCTCCGGCACATCGAGCACATGCCGGTGCCAGGAGATCGGCAATTCAACATCGCTCAGCGTGTGGCGCTGCGCTTTCTCCAGCGTCGGGCTGACCTCCACCATATGCACCGAAACGGCGGATAAAAATTTCGGCAGCACCTTCGCGGCGCGCAAGGCGTCGCGCATCATCGTGCCGCGTCCCGGCCCCATTTCGACCAGCCGAATGCTTTCGGGCTCGCCGAGCATGCGCCACACCGATAGCGCCCACAGCCCCAGCAATTCACCGAAGATCTGGCTGATCTCCGGCGCCGTCGTGAAATCGCCGCCCGCGCCGAACGGATCGCGCGTGACGTAATAGCCGTATTGTGAATGCGTCAGGCAGAGCGACATGTAGCGCGCCACCGGCATTGGCCCGGCGACCTCGATCAGCCGCCGGATCTCTTTCTTGAGCGGCGTGTCGCTCATGCCGGCTTACTCCCAAGCGGCGGCCGGCGCAGCGCATACATCACGAAGCCGACGCCAGCGAGGAACAGCGGAATCGACAACAGCATGCCCATCGTCATGCCGCCCCACAGGAAACCGAGCTGCGCATCGGGCTCGCGGAACAATTCGCAGAAGGAGCGCGCCAGCGCATAGACGATGGCGAACAGCCCGATGACGAGGCCGGGCCGCTTCAGCGCGCCGAACCGGATCGCAATGGCAAGGACGAAGAACAGCAGCGCCCCTTCGAGCGCCGATTCATAAAGCTGGCTGGGATGGCGCGGCAGCGGTCCGCCACCCGGGAAGACAATGGCCCATGGCACGTCGGTCGGACGGCCCCACAATTCACCGTTGATGAAATTGGCGATCCGGCCAAGGCACAGGCCGATCGGCCCGGCGGCGCAGGTCAGATCGCCGAGCGAGAGGATCGAGATGCCGCGCTGCCGGGCAAACAGCACCACCGCCAGGACGCAACCGATAAAGCCACCATGGAACGACATACCGCCGGTCCAGACCTGGAAAATCTCCAGCGGATGCGCGGCAAAATGTGCGGGATTGTAGAACAGGACGTAGCCAATGCGCCCGCCGAGCACGATGCCGAGCGTCACCCAGACGATGTAGTCGTCGAAATCGGTCACCTTGAGCGGCGCCGGCCCGCCCCACAACGACTCGCGCCGGATGAGAAAGCGCGCATAGACCCAGCCGATCAGGATGCCGGCGATATAGGCCAGCGCATACCAGCGGATCGCGAACGGTCCGATACTGATCAGAACAGGATCGAAATTCGGAAATGGCAGGGCCGATATCGGCATCGTGGCGTATTCCAGGGCTGCAGCTTTACTTTCACGCGTTTTCTTCACGCGAATCGGTACCACTTCGCTCGAAAACGCTTCAGCTGTTGCCTTATGCGGCACCGATCATGGCCCGGCAACCGCCGAACGCTTGCGGGGGCGTAACGACTGCGCCATATCACCAGTCAGCGTCTTTCGCATAACGCCAGAGATACCGTCCAAGGACATCGCCATGACCCAGACTTCCGGCCGCTTCTTCGACGAAATCGCCCGTCTGATGAATGACGCCTCGGGCGTGGCTCAGGGCGTTCGCCGCGAATTCGAGACCCTGTTCAAGACCCAGGCCGAGCGCTGGCTGCGCGATCTCGACCTCGTCAAGCGCGAGGAGTTCGAGGCTGTTAAGGATATGGCGCGGCTTGCCCGTGAGGAAAACGAGGCACTGAAGACCCGTGTCGCGGCGCTGGAGGCCAAGCTTGGCATCGCCAGCCCGGCCGCATCCGACGACCAGCCGGATGTCAGCGATATGCGGCTGGACGGTTAATTCGCCCCAGGGGGCGCAAATTTCCGGGCTTTTCTTGCCAATCCGGCCTCCCGCCGGTATAAGCCCGCGCGGCCTGCGGCCCCTGCACCCCTGGAGGCTTGCCGCGGTTCGTTTCATCACAATCTGACAAGGACTTATCGCTATGACGACCGTCAAGGAAATCAAGGCGACGTTGCGTCCGAAGGCCGGCAAGGGGGCCG
>Ga0164243_10009919_pt1 | contig 13755 bp, 12 predicted proteins | sample OricompcompostOP_FD_108781 | JGI IMG/M metagenome (GOLD analysis project Ga0164243, IMG submission 108781) | Organic Plus compost microbial communities from Emeryville, California, USA - Original compost - Organic plus compost (OP) | ecosystem: Engineered > Solid waste > Mixed feedstock >... | reverse complement strand
GATTTTAAGTATGGACGCCAAAGATAGGGGATATTGCAAAAGAAAAGCATCCCCGGGGATGCTAATGTGAACGGCTGCACGGTTACAGGCGATTGCTTAAGCCCCTATCTCCAAATGCGTACTAATCGCAATCCTATTCCACGCATTAATCATCACCGCAGCCATAATCAACTGCGCAATCTTATGCTGGTCAAAATACTTCGTCGCTTCTTCATACGTTTCGGCAGACAAGCCTTTGTCCTTAATCAGCGTAATCTCTTCCGTCATTTTCAGGATCACCATTTCCTCCGGCGAAAAGAGGTTGGTTTCCCGCCATCCATCAAGCACGAATATACGTTGTGCAGTTTCGCCGGCCTTCAGCGCGTCTTTGGAATGCATGTCCAAACAATAGGCGCAGCCGTTGATCTGGGAAGCGCGGAGGTAGATGAGGTTGAGTTCAACCGGGGTAAGGCTGCTGTGGTGCAGGTACTGATCAGTGGCTACCAGGCCTTTGTACACACCGGGATCCACCTGGGCGATGTTCATGCGTTGTTTCATACTACTTGTTTTTTTGTTGGTACAAAGCTACGCCAGGGAAACACGCAGGATCTTAAACTGGTTTAAGATTCCAGTTTTCTTTTGATCTCGCTGAGGTATTCCGGGGTAAATCCCAGGTAGGAGGCCAGCAGGTATTGCGGCACCCGCCGGGTGAATTCAGGGAACTGCCGGTAGAAGTGCAGGTACAGCTCCTCCCGCGAAAACTCGTACAGGTAACGGATCCTGTTTTCCGCGGCTGCATAGGCTTTTTGATAGATCTGCCGGAAGTAGCTTTCCATGAAGGGATGCGCTGCGAACAACCGTTGCAGGTTTTGCCGGTCAATCATCAGCACGGTAGTGGGCTCCACGGCCTGGATATTGATCTCCGTTTTTCCCTGGCCCCAAAAAGCGGCTAGATCCGTCATCCACCAGTTTTCTATGGCAAAGTCCGTTGTTTGTTCCTGGCCTTTATTGTTGATGAAATATTTGCGTACGCAGCCGGATGCAATGAAATAATTATAGCGTGCCAGCTGCCCTTCGGAAAGCAGGTTTTCTTTTTTCCGGAATTTTTTCACCTGGAAAAAACTACCCGCAGCCGCGATGGTGGCCTCATCCGCCGTTACGTATTTTAATACATGCGCCCTGAAAGTATCTAACATAAAAAGGAATCTTCCATGCCGAAAATAACGTTTTCTACGGGAAGGCGGCGTACTTTATCCCGTAATAGCGTGGTTGACTTTCCGCCGGGGATGTTTTATCTTTAATAACAAACACCTCTTTAGTAACAAACACCGGAAATAATGGACAAAAAAGATATTAAGAAAGAAGACATCAGTCAGGAGGTCTTTGACCTGTATGACGATTACGCCCACAACCGCCTGCCACGGCGACTTTTCATGGAGAAGTTGTCGATATACGCCGTTGGCGGCCTCACCGTTGGCTCGCTCATGAGCTTCCTGATGCCGGATTATAAAGACAGCATCCGCGTGAAGGAAGACGATCCCCGCCTGCAATCCGAAACTATCACCTACGATTCCCCCAAAGGAGGCGGCAAAATAAAAGGCCTGCTCTCCAAACCCGCGGACGCAAAGGGCAAGCTGGGCGGCATTGTAGTCGTCCACGAAAACCGCGGGCTGAATCCGCATATCGCGGACGTGGCCCGGAGAGCTGCACTGGCAGGCTTCATCACCCTGGCGCCGGATGCGCTCACGCCTTTAGGCGGCTATCCCGGCAATGACGACGAAGGCCGGGAAATGCAGGCCAGGCGCGATAAAAACGAGATGCTGGAAGATTTCATTGCTGCGTACGAATACCTGCGCCAACATCCGGATTGCAACGGGAAAGTAGGAGTGGTAGGGTTCTGCTTCGGCGGCGCTATTGCCAACCTCATGGCGGTACGCATTCCTACGCTGGCTGCCGCCGTGCCATTCTATGGCGGCCAACCGCCTACAGACCAGGTGCCGCAGATCCAGGCGCCGCTGCTCATTCACTACGCCGGCCTGGATACCCGCGTCAATGAAGGCTGGCCTGCGTATGAAGCGGCATTAAAGGCGAACCATAAGGAGTATCAGGCGTACATTTATCCCAATGTAAACCATGGGTTTAATAATGATACTACGCCACGGTATGATAAGGAAGCGGCTGATTTGGCATGGAAGCGAACGATTGAGTTTTTTAAAGAGAAGTTGAAGTAGGAGGGAGCGCCGGCCAACAGGAAGCTTGCTGCAAACAAATTACCATCCCCCGATGAGGCAACCCATCGGGGGATTTCATTACACGCCCCTGCGTTTCAGCACCAAGGCGGACAACAAGGTAATCGCCAACCCCACCGGCAGTATCTCCATATAAGTAGCCAGCACCCTGAACAGCGGGTTCCGGTATAGTTCACTGAACTGCTCCATCCGTTCCGCTTCCGCCTGTATGGCCGCGGCGGACTCGCCACTGGCCCGCATATCTTCCAGGTATTGTTTGGAGTAAACTTCCATGAAATCCGGCACATAAAAGTGGTACAGCACCTCCCATACCAGCACATAAAGCGTGCAGGCAATGAGCGTAATCAGCAGCCCTACCTTAAACGCTCTCCCGAAAGTAATAACGCCCCCCTGGTACTGATCCCTGTAACGCTTTATCCCCAGGAAGACCGCCGCAAACGCGATGATCATAGAGGCATATCCATATACCATCCCATTCTGGCAGGGAGCGCCATTGCGGTAAAATATCCAGATGTTGACGGACAGCCAGGCTGATACGATCACGCCGGCGATGAGGCCGTAGGTAAGCACGATTTTTTTCATTGAGATAACGGTTTGAGATGCACGTCGTAAATTACTACAAATAACCAATAGGCATTGTTTTGAAAACCCTGCCACGCCCGCTGTTAATTCCAGGAGGCCCCTGATGCAGAAAAAATAAATTCATTATTTTGCAGGCCGTTTTTAAAGAATTAACCATGTTTCGAAAAATTTTTTCCGTTGCTTTGTTGGCCTGTCTTGCCGCAGCCTGCAGTAAAAGTGATAAACCCGCCGATACCGGTAATGCTGACAAACCCGCAGACACCGTATCCGTTCAGATCACCGGTAATGTAAACAAATCATTTACCGCCATCGGGGACGACCAGGTAGGCGTTGGCTTCATCAGATTCACCAAAACCGGTTTTGATAATTTTGTACTCAACGCCAGCACCCAGGCGGATGGCGTTACGTACGACATCTCCAGCGGCGCGTTTCCTTTACCGCTAACCACCGGGGAAACCGTGTATGACGGGGTAATGGGCGCCGGCGGTTCCGCAAAGATCGTCACCGGCAATGCTACCGATGATTACAGCGGCGGAGTGTACTACCTGTTTTATGATACCGATGTAAACAGGTCTAACAGTAAAATTTATGTGAACATCCAAAGCATTACAGATGTAGGGCAATTCATCCGCATCAAAGGCCAGTACCATTACAATGGCGCCGCGGTGGCATCGGACCTGAGCGATCCCTGCGTGATGGAAGCGGTGAATAACTCCGGCCGGCAGCCGGCATACAATGCCGCCCTCTGCGGTGCGAAAGCGATAAAAGTGAACGCCAGCTTTACCATCTACGTGAATAAATTGGCGCAAGTGCCGTAAGTAAGTACCGTCAGCGGAGCGTTTCCGCTGACGGTATTTTTTTATAACGCCGCCAGCGCCGCCAAAGCTTCCGGCGCGCCTTTCTTCTTCGCCTGCATGTTCAACTTATCATGACTACCCCAGATATGCGCAATCACCTGCTGCGCCTGGTACTTTTCCAATCCCTTCAGTTCCTCCAGTAATACCTGCAGATGCTCCGGCCGTTGAAGATCCGCCAGCTGTTTGGCCGGCTTCTCATACGGGGATATCCGCAGGCAATCCACCAGTACGGGTATAGTCGTTGGCGTTATACCGTGTTGCTCGGCCAGCGCCAGCGCAAAATAATATTGTACGGACTGATGTTCCTCGTCCACCTGCTTCAGGTAATCCCTCACCAGCGGAAACCATTCCTCACCGGCCAACCCAAGCCCGAATACCGCATAGCTCCCGGGCAGGCAGCAAAATTCCGCCTCCGCATCTTCATACCATTCAAATTCCTCTGCCATGGCTACCCGGGCGTATTTTTCCAGGAGCGGGTACAGGGATGGATATTGCAGTGCATTGGCAAAAAAACGCTGTGTAGTATTTTTTCCCAGCTGCCTGACAGGCAGCAATTGTTTGATTTTCGATTTCAGCTGTATGCTGTAACTCCGCGGGAAGCCCTGTTCCAACAGCTCCGCCAGGTAAGCGAGCGCCTGCCCGTACGCGGTGTCAGACTCTTCTTTGATGTGTACGTCCACCTTGGCAAACGTATCATTTACCTTCACCGCCACTGCCGGAGTGGTTAGTGGTGCAAACTTACCACTGCCGCTCTCGAGCATCGTTGCGGCCTGCTTGCTGCCCAGCTCTTTGGCCATCTCCGCAAAGCGTATCCCCGTTGGCCGGCTGTAGCTGGGGGAATACCGGATGATTTGCGCAGCGGTATATAACAGCAGCTCCAGCTGGTCCGCCGGCGCAGCCGGGTGGCCGGGCCGCAGGGTGTACTGCGGCAGCCGGTACTCGTCTTTTACAACGGTGTAATAGCGCGGAAGGAATTCTTCTTCTGCCCAACTGGTAAGGGTATTGGTAATATTATGCCGGTGTACGTGCAATGCCTCCTTGTTATGCCGGTTCAGCGCAATTATTTTATCAAAGATCCCCGTCACCTCCGCCACGGCTATATCTCCCCTTAACAAAGGATTTAAAAGATGATTGGCCAGCATAAACGTATCCAGCTCTTTCGTAGGGTATTGCCCGTTATGGATCTTTTGCGCCACATACTTGTCCACGGCCGCAATCACCTGCTGCCGCTTCTCCTCGCTGATATGCAGGAAAGGGGCCATCTCCACCTCGCCCGCAGGGGTAATAAAAGTACCGGTGACCTTAAAATAAAAATGCAGGATAGGATGCGTGTCATATTTGGCAATGGCCTTTTCGAGCAGCTGGTGCAGCATAGGCGTGAGTTCCGCCACCGCCGCCGCATCCGCCGGCGCGTTGTCCATCCGGATGCCTTCATAGGCCAAATCCGGGCCGCCATAATCCATCTCCGAGGTGTACAGGTGTATATCTCCGTTTTTATAAATGAACCGGGCCATATGAAAAATACCTTTTTGCAGCGGCGATCTCTTAATCACCTCCGCAGCGGGTCGTTTGGCCTCCAGCTTGTCAATCATCGTTGTAATAGCGGTCGTAATATTCCTGCTGATGGTTTCCGGTACAGTGAGCATGATTTCCTTTTTGGGTGAAGGAATCAAATTACGGCATTTTTTTTCTAAAAATTTTTGGGGGATAAATTAATGCCGCGGGGAATACCCGTACGTCCGTGAAAAAAAGGCGCGGCTGCCTTATGCCGATAGCAAAAATGTCCCTGAAATTTTAACCGGTATTTTAGGGGCTTTCGCCGGTAAAAGTGCCGACTATAACCGATTCCCTGTTTGCTCAGCATTGGTTTTGACGCATTTTTGACGCATAATCATTACGGACATGCTCTATCTCTTTGCTATACTCATGACTAACCTGCACCTGATCTACCATCAGGCTACTTCCAAACTGGACCTGTTTCCGCTTAATAACATCCGCGCCTATACGACGCCCGAAAACGCCGGCGAAGCGGTGATGAATTTCCTGTCCATGGGCTTCCCGGTAATAGCCTTGCTCTCCGGCTACCAGGTACTGGTGCTGATCGCCTGCGTGGAACTGGCCATTATTCTCATAGGGGAGATCTACACCTGGTGGACGCCTTATTTCTTCGGCCCCCGTTTTGCCATGCAGAAGAACTGGGCGGAACTGCATCGACGCCTGTTCAGCAAAACCATCTTTGTGCTGCCCAACAGGAAAGGAAATCCCGCACCCAACCTGGAACACCTGATCCTGCACGGGTTGACGTTCGCCAGCTTCATTGCCTGCGTGGCCTGTTATGTGACGTGGTAGCCCCTGCGCCACGCCGTTTTTTACCCCAGCTTGTCCAGTCCCGTTACTTCTTCTTCTTACCCAATGAAATATTATACTTCTCCGGTGTGCCGGAAATAGTGAGGTGCATAAACCGGCCTTTTTTGCTCTTATCCGCACTCTCAATGGCATCCACCTGGTCAGGGTCCACTTCTTCCTGCTTGCGGCCAAATAAGGCCTGCCAGCCTACCTGCGTCACCATTTTCATGGGTACCCGTATCTGGTAAGCCATCTTTGTATCCAGCGACTGCTTCCCGCTGACTTCAATGTACCCGATGGAGGAATTGATGCTCATATTCGGAATGTCCAGCGTGGCCGCGGCAAAGCTCAGTTTATTCCGCAGCGTGTCAAAGCGGATCATCCGCAGGTTCTTGTCCTTGAAATAGGTAGCCATGGCCTGCATAGGCCCGAAGTCGATCAGCGCGCCGTTATGGATTTCGATATCCATGGACGCCCGCGTGGAATCCAGCATGGGCGTTAAATCCGGATGCAGTTTGATGAAGCTGCGGATACGCCCCGTGAGGCGGCCGTTCAGGTTTTTATTCAGGATCATATCCTGGCCGAAGTTGTCGAACTTCAGCAGCATCTTGCTCAGGTCCACCGTATCCATGGCAATACTGCTGGCAAAGAAGAGGCGTTTGGGATCCGCTGCATTCAGCACGCCCCGCATGCCGATATGTCCTTTGGCCATCTGCACGTCAATGGTGTCAATCTTTATTTTCTGATCCTCCTGCATGTGAATGCCGGCTTTCAGGTTGCGCAGCCAGAGCTTGTGGTAGCGGATCTTACCTACGTCGGCCGTCACGTCGAAGTTGCTGAATTTAATTTTGAAGATATTGAAGCCCGCATTGTGCAAACTATCGTTCTCCCGCTTGGTAGTGGTTTTCACCGGTGCGTTCACGTCCGCCTCCGGGTGATCGGTAAAGTCGTAGTTCATCATCTCATCAATGTTCAGGTACGACGATTTGATGGCAAACAGGTTATTCCGCTTGTTGCCCTGCCTGTCTGGCCCGGCATAGAGGTGCAGGTTGATATCAAAATCGCTGCTGCCCACCTTGCCCGTCAGCGTATCTACTACCAGGTATTTGTTGGTACCATACCGCACGCGCCCTTTGATATTTTCAATCCTGATAGGATGCTCTTTCAGCGTGCCGGATATATTGGCAATCTGCGCATCCACCCGCTTGAAGGTGGTATCGTAACGCATTTTCAACCTTGCCCGCAGCCAGAGGTTATTCGCCTGTTCGTACCAGTAGCCTTTGGGAATGAATTGCCGGCCGCGGGAGCTGATCAGGTCATTGACCGCCAGCCGGTCGGATTTCAGGTCAAAGGCCAGTTCCGTGCGGCCTTTCTTGATCTTGTCAAACCAGAGGTTGTAATTGGTAAGCCGTCCCTTTAGGGCGATGTTACTGCTGTCGATATTGCCGGAGAAGTTCTTCACCAGGAGCATGGTGTCGCCAATGGTTACATCCGCCGCAAAATGATGGAAGCTATGCGGATAGCGCTTAAAGCTGGATTTGAATTCTTCAATTTTAAAAGTCCCTTTCGGTAACGGATTTGGGTGCAGCAGCTCATGTACGCTCGTTTCCAGCGCTACGGCCAGGCGGAAGTTGGTGATCATTTCCTCCCGCAGTTTTTTGTGGGTCGAATCCGCCAGCATGAGTTCTGCCGGTAAGATCTTATTGGAGTTTAGCTGGAAGGTAACCTTAACCGGCTTCGTTTGTTTGTGGAAGATGGCCGGCAGATCGCTCAGGCTGCCGCTTGCCGCGAGGTCGCTCCCGCCGATGCGGAAGTTGAGCGTGTCCAGCGTTAAGCGCCCTTCCGCTACCTGCGCATGGATGTTGACATTCCTTACCGGCAGGGGATAATTCGGAATGCGGAAGGCCAGGTTCGTAACGGTCAATTCACTCTGCACGCCTTCCTTCAGTTTCGCGAGGCTTTGTTCCGGTATCTGCACATCCGCGAGTTCACGGAAGTTCATGTTGAGGCGGATGTCCCCTTCAATCTGTTCCAGGTCTTTAATGCCGAGGAACTCGCCCACAAAGCGGATATTCAGCTCTGAATATACCTGCATGATGATGTGCGGGTCGGTAAAGTCCTTAATCATGAAGTTGCCTCTGAACACGCCCTTGCCGGGTTTGGCCGCCATGTCCAGCAGGTGCAGCTCGGATGTTTTCAGGGAGTGGCCGGCGCCGTTGGTATAATACCCGCGGAAGCCGAGGGAGTCCAGTTTCTTATTTACGCTGGTGTTTTCGAACCATACATTTTCGCAACCAAAATTTACCGTGATGGCAGGCAACTGGTTTTCGCTGATCGCCCCTTTGATTTTCCCGTCAAAAAATATCCGGCCATCGCGGCGGTAATGCGTGAGCTTATCCGCTACATCCGCCGGCACGAGGGCAAAGAGGAGGTTCAGGTCCGGGCGGTCGCCCTTCACCTGTAAATCCACTACCGGCGTATGCTGCAGGTTGGCGTTGCCCTTGATGTCCAGGCTGGCTTTTTCCAGTTTGATATTGGCTTTTTCCAGCTGCAGGAAGGCGGTGTGCATATCATAATCCCCTGCGAGCGATAAAGCAATATGTTTGTTCCTGAACAGGGTGGTATCCGTTTTCCCGGTAACGTCCAGCAGGAGGTTACCGTCCAGTTTCAGGGCCATATGATTGTTGGCCATGCTGAAGCCGGTGGTGATCTTATCCAGTTGGGTGGCTACATTCCAGCCGGTGGCTTCATCGTGGTAGGTGACATGGATATTTTTCAGGATGATCTTTTTCAGGTCGAGCGTCATTTCCTCCGCGGCGGCCGTATCCGGCGGAGCGGCTGCAGCATTGGGCAGGGTATGGGCTTCCACGATGTCGAAGGTGCCGTTGGCAGCCCTGCGGATGTGTACCTTTGCCGTGTTCACCACCAGTATCCGCACCTTATATTGCTGCTTCAAAACATCGGGCAAACTAAATCCAACAAACAACTTATCTACCTCGTACATCGGGGCCTTGTCCATTTTCTTGCTGGCATAGAATTTCACATCGTGCAACACGATGGAGATATACGGAAAATGCGCAAACGGATTGATACTGCTGTTGCCGAGTACCAGTTCGCCCGTAAATTGTTTATTGAGTTCCCTGACTGCGAGTTGGGTCAGCCGCTGTTGTTGGCTATAGAGTATTCCTGCTGCAATGATGATGATCAGTAAAAATGCCCCAAAAGTGATTCCCGCTATTCTTAAAATTTTCTTGCCTTTTTTCATGATATGGCCTTACATCCGGCGGTAAAAATATAAAATTTTTGTATGTGTAAGCCGGGTAGGATGCATCCGGTAATGTTAAAATTATGCAATAATCCGGGGAGCGGGCGGCTGCGTTCCCGTTGCAGACCATGATTTTATATTGCATAACCCTGTTGGGCCTCAAAATACACCGAACATCCTGAAAGGGGATTTAACTGCTGCCGGCTTGTATGGAGGGCCCGTATAAACAGCAGCGAATGCCAGCAAAGTGTGTAATCATTATTCGTCATAAGCCTTACCATCTTTATCCCCATGAGTAAAAAAGCAATAATGTCCGACACCGGCCCTGTTATGGACCCTCAAACAATAGTTCCGGATCACCCTACGGATGGCGCAGTAGCAGCAGCAAGCTCCGGGCTCACGCCGGATTACCTGTTTTACCGGCAGCGATTTTTCAGATACCCGTTACAGTTAACCGCCCTGAACTTACAGCACACCGGCGTTTGGAGGGCAATCCTCTGGCTGTTCTCCTGGCTCAGAGTCGCCATCCTGCCGTATCGCAAACCTGCTAACCTCGAAAGCGCGCTGCGTTACAGCGTGGGCAAATATGGCTACCGGGAATTTTATAAAGCCTACGCAAAAAAAATTACCGGCAGGGAAGCGCGGGCGGTGCAGCTCACCGACCTGCCATTAAACCGGCAGCTGATTACGGTCAGCGTATTGCTGAAAAAATTATCCTTACTGCATAAGAAAACCGGCGAGTGGAAACCCTTGTTCCTGAAGGATTGCAATATCGCCGTAACGGATCCCGGCGTAACGGCTGCCGACCTTGAAATCCGCAACGATGCCATCACCGGGAATGTATGGGTATCCCTGCATTACTATTCCAATCCGCCGGAAAACGGCTGGCAACGCCCGGATGAAGATTTTCAGCAACAGGCGGTGCAGGAGCTGGAAAAGATCGGCATCGCTGCCACTGCCAATGTGCTGGATGTGATGGTGGAGCGGCAGGAGATCATCGTGGCGGATCATTTCAATTTCACCCTGGATCAGTTGCAGGACAAAAATTATGACAACGCCTCCCTGGCGCAATATATCTTTCAAAACCCGGCCAACCGCTGGTATGTGATTGCGGCCATTCTCCTGATGGCAGTGCAGTTTTCCGTATTTAAGTACCTGTATCCCTTTGCGCAGTTCATCAACGGGGATTCCTATGCCTACCTGGACTCCGCCTACCGCAACCTGGATACATCCACATACCCCATTGGCTACCCGCGCTTCCTGCGCTTGTTCAGCGTATTTTCCAAGTCGGACACGCTGCTGGTCGCCTTCCAGTATTGCTGCCTGGAAGCCAGCCTGCTGGCCCTCACGTTCACGCTGTTCTACTTCCTGAAGCCGGCCAAACCCACGAAGATCATCCTCTTCCTCTTTGTGCTGATCAACCCCGTGCTGCTCTACCTGAGCAACTACGTATCCAGCGATACGATGTTCCTCGCGCTGAGCCTGACCTGGTTTACCCTCTTGTTCTGGATCATGTACCGGCCAACGCCCAAACTGGTTTTCTGGCATGGCGTCGTGCTGTTTATCGCATTTACGATGCGCTACAACGCCCTGTTTTACCCGTTGATCGCCTTCTTCGGGTTTATGCTGGCGCGCAGGCGCATCTGGCTGAAAATGGCAGGCCTGGCGTTTGCCGTTTTGCTGATCGGCTTATTCGTACAGTTTACCAGCAATAAATACAAAAAGCTGACGGGCGTCAAACAATTCAGTCCGTTTACCGGCTGGCAGATGGCCAACAACGCCATGTATGCTTACCGTTATGTGGACAGCGCGCACCGCAAACCGGTGCCTAAAAAACTGCAGCCGCTGGATCAGCGCATCAGGGAGTTTTATGATAGCACCCGCGATACGCGGCGCTTTCCGGCGGAAATGGTGAAGGCCAGCACCGTGTATATGTGGACGCGCACCGCGCCGCTGCAAACCTACATGCGGGATCAGTTCAAAAACACGAAAGACAGCGCCAACCAGCATAAAATGTGGGCCAGTATGGGACCGCTGTACAATGAATACGGCCGCGAGATCATCAAAATGTACCCGAAGGAATTTGCAGAATATTATCTCTGGCCCAACTTCCTGAAATACTATACGCCGCCGGTGGAGTTTTTGGAGAAGTACAATATGGGTATAGACAGTGTGCAGGAAGTAGCAAAGGTATGGTTCAATTATTCCAGCAGGAAGGTGAAAACGCGGTTGAAATCCTTTAAAGCGCCTATCCTCGATTTTTATCCGATCATGGTAGGGGTGTTCAGCGTGTTGTTTTTATTCGGCTGTATCTCCCTGGTAGTGCTGGGCGCGCATAAAAAGCCTATTATGCTGAAAGCCATGCTGCTGGCCTTCTCGCTATGGGCGGTAAACATGGGCTTCAGCGTTTTCGCTTCGCCAATCGCCCTCCGGTTTCAGTTGTTTCCTATCCTCGTTTCGGCAGCCTTCACGATACTGGTGATTGGCTACATCGCCGAAGCCGCATTTGACAATAAACAAAAAGTAACTACATGAAAAAAATCTGGTTTGTAGAAATCGTTGCTTTCCTGATCTCCGCGCTGTTCATTTACACCGGCATCATGAAGCTCAGAGAACATGACGTATTCCGTTTTGCGATCGGGAATACGCCGGTGTTGAAGCCAATGGCCACCGCGCTGGCCTGGGCCCTGCCTGTCCTGGAACTGCTCATCGCCGTATTGCTGCTGGTGCCGGCACTGCGCCGCAAAGGGCTGTATGCCGCCTTTGGTTTAATGATCGCATTTACGATCTACATCGCTGCCAACCTGGTCTTTGCGTCCAAGCTGCCCTGCAATTGCGGAGGCGTCCTGCAGCAGATGACCTGGCCCCAGCACCTGGTATTCAATATTGTTGTAACCGCCGCTGCCGGGTTGGCCCTGGCCTGGGATAAGCCAGCCACCAACAAGGTAGCGCTCTAAAATAATCGTATGAAAAAATTATTAACCCTGGCCGTATGGATAGCATTCCTTACCAGCTGCTTCGATGCGCCACCGCCACCGCCGTTTATTTCCGGAAGGGAAGGGGAGAAGCTGCAGCCCTGGTCCTTCCTGAAAACAGATAGTACCTATGGCACCATTGATACCGCCTCCGGCAACCCCGCCATCGTGTTCTATGTAACGTACACCTGCCCTTACTGCAAGGCAGAGCTGGAAGCGCTGCTGAAGAAGACGGACAGCCTGGGCAAAACCCACGTGTACATAGTGACCAATGCCAAATTCGACGAAATCAGGCAGTATGAACAGGAGTTTAAGCTGGATAAATACCCGCAAAACTTCTCCTATGGCATCGATACAGGATATGCCGTGCTGAAATACTTTGGTATCAGGGGCGTGCCGTTCATCGCCGTGTACAACCGCTATCACGTGCTGAAACAGGCGTTCAACGGGATTACCGAAACGAAGAAACTCATGGAAGTGGCTGCCGAAAATTGACAGGAGTGAAATTGTTAATCATTACTTTACGATTCCGGATTCACAATTGATTAACAATTTTTTGCTTCGCAGTTCGAAAAAATAATTCGATACTTGTATTACCAACGCAGTTGGGGACCACTTGAAAAAGTGTTACTGCGTTGGTGATCAATAACCAGGTTTTGTGACAGGTTTTTCTGAGAGATGGGTTAAGGGTTAACCTTATCCAAAATCTCGTCAATGGCAAACCAGTACAAATTATTCAACCAAGCATCGAATGACCACCTGGCAGATTTTTTTCAGTGCAACCGGGAATCTGCCATCAAAGAACTGTACAACGCATATTACAAGCAATTAATTACGCTGGCAAATGGGATCCTGCACGACAGATGTCTGGCGGAGGATGTGGTGCAAAATACTTTTATCACCATCTGGGATAAAAGAGCTAGCCTGCCTGTTCCCATTAACCTCAAAGGTTACCTCGTGGTATGCGTGAAGCGTAAGGCATATGACGCTATCAAAAAGGAAAAAAAGCGGATGGAACAGCCAATGCCGGACTATGAAGATGAGCGTATGGGAGCTATGCGCCAGCGTGGCATCGAAGACAAGGAGATTTATAACGGCATTCTAAAAGCCATGAAATGCATCCCGCCCAAACAACGCAAAGTGTTTGAGCAACGCTACCTGCACGACTTATCCAGCAGGGAAATCATGGCCAACAGCCAGCTGTCCGCACAGACCATCAGAAATCATATGCATACCTGCATACGTATTATGCGTAAGAAGCTGAAACATCATTATAGCTGATATTACTAAAGAGTCTTGTGACCAGGGGTCACTAGAAAGAAGCACCCAATTTCACCACGGAAAAAGGTTGTATCAAAAGTAATTTATCTGGCAGTACCCCCCCCCCCGCGCAACTCGCGGCCGCTACCACCCAACGATGCCATCGGCATCATGGGCAAGGTAACACAGGGCGGTACCACAGAGCGTTACTTTTGATACAACCTTTTATTTTTTTCGTTTTT
>Ga0164243_10009917_pt1 | contig 13757 bp, 12 predicted proteins | sample OricompcompostOP_FD_108781 | JGI IMG/M metagenome (GOLD analysis project Ga0164243, IMG submission 108781) | Organic Plus compost microbial communities from Emeryville, California, USA - Original compost - Organic plus compost (OP) | ecosystem: Engineered > Solid waste > Mixed feedstock >... | reverse complement strand
GAAGTGCCGATCCGGGAATATTATCCCAATATCGACGCGCAGCTCAGGGACGAGATCGCCGCCTACAAGATCCGCATGACCGGCCTGCCCGCCGATGCCGGGCCCAAATATCCCGCCGAACTGTCCGGCGGAATGAGGAAGCGCGCGGGGCTTGCCCGCGCATTGGCGCTGGACCCGGACCTCCTGTTCCTGGACGAGCCGACGGCGGGGCTGGACCCTATTGGCGCGGCGGCCTTCGACGAACAGACGCGCCGGTTGCAGCAGACGCTGGGCCTCACCGTTTTTCTCATCACCCATGATCTCGACACGCTCTATTCGATCTGCGACCGGGTGGCGGTGCTGGCGGATAAAAAGGTGATTGCAGTGGGTACGATCGACGAATTGCTGGCGACCGACCATCCCTGGATACAGGAATATTTCAACGGCCCGCGCGGTCGCGCCGCCACGGCGGCGGTGGCGCGCGAGCGCGGCAAGACCGCTGCCGAAACCCAAGCGGACGGAAGGCGATAGGATATGGAAACCCGCTCCAACCATGTGCTGGTGGGCACGGTCACGCTGCTGCTGCTGGCCGGGATCATGCTGGCCGCCTTCTGGTTCTCACGCCTTTCCGACGGCGAGAACAAGGAATATGACATCTTCTTCAAGCAGTCGGTCAATGGCCTCGCCAAGGGATCGAGCGTCAACTATTCGGGCGTGCCGTCCGGACAGGTCGAGAAGATCGAACTGTGGAAGCGCGATCCCGGCTTCGTGAAGGTCCGCATTTCCGTCAAGGAAGGCACGCCCGTCCTGTTGGGGACGACGGCCACCATCCAGGGCGTGGGCTTCACCGGCGTGTCGGAAATCGTACTGGACGGCGCGGTCAAGGGCGCGCCGCCGATCCGCTGCCCGGACAATAATCCGCTGTCCGCCTGCCCCGACGGCGTGCCCGTGATCCCGACCAAGCCCGGCGCGCTGGGCGAATTGCTCAACAACGCGCCGCAATTGCTGGAACGGCTGTCGACCCTGACCGAGCGGTTGACCGAACTGCTCGACGACAAGAATCAGCAATCCATCGCGGGTATCCTGTCCAATGTGGAGAAGATGACGGGCGCGCTGGCCGATCGCAGCCCGGAAATTTCCGCGACGCTGGCCGAAGCGCGCATCGCCGTGCAGCGCACCGGCATCGCCGCCGAGAATATCGGCAAGCTCGCCGCGACCACCGACTCGCTGCTGAACGATGAGGGCCGTCCGATGATGGCCGACCTGCGCAAGAGCGTGCAGGCCGCGACGCGCAGCATCGACACGCTGGACAAGACCATTGCCGAAGCCCAGCCGGGCGTCCACGCCTTCAGCAACCAGACCATGCCGGAAGTGAACCAGCTTGTCCGCGACCTGCGCGAAATGTCGCGCGCCTTCCGGGGCGTCGCGGAAAAGCTGGACCAGCAGGGTGCGGGGTCGCTGGTCGGATCGCCCAAATTGCCCGATTACAAGAATTGAGACGAGGGAGCCGGAAGATGTTCCACATGAAACACTATGGTGCCTCCCGCGCGACAGCCGCAGCGCTGGCGTTGGGCTTCATGCTGACGGGCTGCGTGTCCTTCGGCGCGAAACCGCCGCAGCAGCTCCTCTCGCTGAGCGCCGCGCAGCGCGTGGCGCCGGGCACGACGGTCGATGCCGGGCAGGCGCCCAGCCTGGTCGTGGCCGATCCCGAAGCGCCCAGGATATTGGATACGGTGCGGATTCCGGTGCGCGTATCGGCCACCTCCGTCGCTTATGTCACCAAGGTGCAATGGTCCGACACGCCGCGCCATCTGTTTCAAAGCCTGCTCGCGGAAACGATCGCCGCCACGGGCAGCCGGATCGTGCTGGACCCCGGCCAATATTCGGGCGTTCCGGGACAAAGGCTGATGGGCGCGCTGGTCGATTTCGGCATCGACGAGCCAAGCCGCAGCGCCATCGTGACCTATGACGCGATCCTCGCCAATCCGGGCGGAACGATCCTCGCCCGGCAGCGCTTCACAGCCCGGCAGCCGGTGAACGGCAGGATCGGCCCGGAAACGGTGGGCGCACCGCTCAACGCGGCGGCGAACAAGGTGGCGGCGGATGTGGCGGCATGGCTGTCGACGGTGTCCCGACCTTAAGCCGAGGCGTGCGGCCGCTCCCGGCCATAAGAGGGGGCCGTCGCCTCACTCCAGACTCTTTCCCGCCTGCTCGGTCACGTCGCGGGAAAGGCCGGGTTCGGTCAGGATGCGCTCAAGCTCGGCGCGCATCATGGCCGCGCGTCCTTCGTCGAACCGCCGCCAGCGGCCCAGCGGCGGCACGAGCCGCGCGGCGGTCTGCGGATTGATCTTGTCGAGCGCGATGATGCAGTCCGCCACCAGCCGATAGCCCTTGCCCGATTTGTCGTGGAAGGCCCATTGATTGCCCGCGAACGCCCCGAACAGCGACCGCACCCGGTTGGGATTGGTAAGCGTGAAGTCCTTGTGCTCCCGCAGTTCGGCGACCAGTTGCACCGTATCGGGATGGAAGGCGAAAGCCTGCGTCTGGAACCATTTGTCCAGCGTCAGCGCGTCGTCGCGATAGCGGTTGTAGAAGATGTCGAGCGCCGCTTCCCGCGCATCGCTGGCGCCGTTCGCCAGCGTCGCGAGCGCCGCCTGCCGTTCCGTCATATTGTCGGCTTCGTGGAACTGGCCGAAAGCGATTTCCGGGCCGTCCTGCGCGCCCGACGCCACCAGATAATGCAGCGCGATGTTTCGCAGCTTGCGGGCGCCCTTGGCCGCGGGCGAAAGCGAGAAGGCGTTGGCCTTCGTCCCGGCATGGATGTCGCGCCACAGCGGCTCCAGCGCTTCGCCGATGCGCCGTTGCAGCGCTTCCCGCGCGGCGTGGATCGCGTCGGGATCGACGACCGCCATCTGGTCGCCCAGATAGGCTTCGCTCGGCAGGCGGATCGCCTCGGCGACGAAGGCGGGATCGAGTTGCGGATCGGTCGCGGTATGGCGGATCGCCGCGACGACCGCCGCTTCGTCGACGGGCTGGCCGCCGATGCTGCCGACCAGCACATTGACCATCAACTGCTGCATCGCTTCATAGCGGGCGAAGGGATCGTCATCGCGCGCCGACAGGAAGGCGAGGTCCGCCTGGCTGCGGTTGCTTTCCACGATCACGGGGGCGGAAAAGCCGCGATTGATCGACAGGACCGGCGGCTGGGCGAAGCCGGTGAAGGTAAAAGCCTGTTTCGCTTCCGTCAGCATCAGCAACTGGTCGCCCCGATGCTGCCCGCTTTGGGGATCGAACAGCGCCACGCGCAGGGGGATGGCCATGGGCTTCTTGTCCGGCTGGCCGGGCGTCGGCGGGACGGTCTGCTCCAGCACCAGTTCGGCGGTTCCCGCGTCGGCATCGTGGTTCAGCAGGGCGCGGACACGCGGCGTGCCGGCCTGTTCATACCAGAGGCGGAACTGGGCCAGATCGACGCCGCCCCCATCCTCCATGGCGCGGACGAAATCCTCGCAGGTGGCCGCTTCCCCGTCGTGGCGCTCGAAATAGAGGTCGGTGCTGGCGCGGAAGCGTTCCGGCCCCAGCATCAGCGCCATCATCCGGATCAGCTCCGCGCCCTTGTTATAGATGGTCGCGGTGTAGAAGTTGCTGATTTCCATATAGGATTCCGGCCGCACCGGATGCGCGAGCGGCCCTGAATCCTCCTGGAACTGGGCAGCGCGCAGGATACGCACATCTTCGATCCGCTTGACCGCACGGCTTCCCATGTCGGCGGAAAAGCTCTGGTCGCGGAACACGGTGAAGCCTTCCTTCAATGAAAGCTGGAACCAGTCGCGGCAGGTGATGCGGTTGCCCGACCAGTTGTGGAAATATTCATGGGCGACCACCCCTTCCACGCCGTCATAGTCGAGGTCCGTCGCTGTTTCCGGATCGGCCAGAATGTAGCGTGAATTGAAGATGTTAAGCCCCTTGTTCTCCATCGCGCCGAAATTGAAGTCGGCCACGGCGACGATGTTGAACACATCCAGATCATATTCCCGGCCATAGACGCGCTCGTCCCAGGCCATGCTGTCCTTGAGCGCCTTCATGGCGTGGGCGGTGCGGGGCAGGTCCGCTTTCTTGACCCATATGCCCAGCGCGACCTCCTGTCCGCTCATCGTCACGAAGCGGTCGGCATTGCAGGCCAGATCGCCCGCCACCAGCGCAAAGAGATAGCAGGGCTTGGGGAAAGGATCGTTCCAGCGCGCCCAGTGGCGGCCGCCAGGCAAATCGCCTTGCCCGACCGGATCGCCATTGGCGAGCAGCACGGGGTAGCGCGCCTTGTCCGCCTCCATCCTCACGGTGTAGCGCGACAGCACGTCGGGGCGGTCCGGGAAAAAGGTGATGCGTCGGAATCCTTCCGCCTCGCATTGGGTGCAAAGCAGGCCGCTGCTGGCGTAAAGTCCCATCAGCTTGCTGTTGCCCTCCGGCGCGAGTTCGACCCGCGTCTCCACGACATGCGCTTGCCCCGGAAGGGCGATGACCAGCGCGCCACCGTCCAGCGCCCATTCGTCCGGTCCCAGGGCGCGCCCGTCCACCTTGACTTCCAGCGGCAGGAGGCCGTCGCCGTCCAGCCGCAACGGCCGGTCCTGCCCGCCATTCCGGACGACCGACAGCGTCGCATGAACGCGCGTCGCGGCGGCGTCCAGATCGAAATCCAGTGTGATCTCCGGCACCAGCCAATCGGGTGGACGGTAATCCGAACGGCGGATGATGAGGGGCGCGGCGGCGGTCGTGGATTGGATGTCAGCCATGGGGGCAAGCTAGGTGCTGGACAGGCAAAAGACTAGGGCGGATCTACCTTCCGGACGCCAGATTCACGCGAAGAGGCGGGAATAAGGGGTCCGAAGGCTCACTTTACGTCTGCCCAGGCCCATTGCGCGTGATGCGAACGCGCATTGCCCGCTCCCCGGAACACTCCGCGTCTCCGTGTGAAAAATAAGCTGGACGCGATTCAGATACGCTCCCCCGACAGGCGCTGGCACAGCATGTCGAGTTGGTCGAGAGTGGAATAGCGCAGGGAAAGGGTGCCGCCTGCGCCCGGACTGCCGCCATGGCTGATATCGACCTTCAGGCCCAATATGTCCGCCAGATGCTGTTCGAGCGCGGCGATGTCCGCATCCTTGCCGTCGGGCGGCGCTGCGGCGCGCTGGCGCGCCGAGGCATCGCCGCCGCCGGTGCGGGCGCGGCGGACGAGGTGTTCCGTGTCCCGAACGGACAGGCCCTTCTCTTCGATCTGCTGCGCCAATGTCTCGCAATCGGGAACGCCGATCAGGGCGCGGGCATGGCCCATGGACAGCCGGCTTTCCATCACCGCCTGTTGGACCGGCTGCGGCAGTTCCAACAGGCGCATCAGGTTGGCGACATGGCTGCGCGATTTGCCGACGATCCGGCCCAGCGCTTCCTGGCTATGGTGAAATTCGGCGATCAGCTTGCGATAGGCTTCCGCTTCCTCGATGGGATTGAGGTCTTCGCGCTGGATATTTTCGACCAGCGCGATTTCCAGCGTCTCCTGCTCGTCGAAGTCGCGGACGATGGCCGGGATGCGGTGGAGTTGCGCGCGCTGGGCCGCGCGCCAACGGCGCTCCCCCGCCACGATCTGAAATCCGCCGCCATGCGCGCGCACGATGATCGGCTGGATCACGCCGCGCTTTTCGATGGAATCGGCCAGTTCCTGCAACGCCGCCTGATCGAAATGACGGCGCGGCTGTTCGGGATGCGGCTGGATCAGGGCGACTTCGATGCTCTGCACCGCCTTGCCGGAAGCCGAAGGCGTCGATGGCGCGACCGGTTCCTCCCGCTGCACGTCCCCCAGAAGCGCCGAAAGGCCGCGGCCCAGCCCGTGCGGGCGCCTGGCTGCTTTCGGTTTGTCATTTTCTCCGCTCAAGCCGCTTTCTCCTGTTGGGGGAGCCGCGCTATCAGCTCGCGCGCCAGCCGCATATAGGCTTCCGAGCCGGAACAGCGGACATCATAGATCAGCGCCGGCACGCCATGGCTGGGGGCTTCGGACAGCCGCACGTTGCGCGGGATCACCGTATGGAAAACCAGATCGCCCAGACAGGCCCGCACATCGTCGGCCACCTGATCCGTCAGACGATTGCGGCGGTCGTACATGGTCAGGGCCACGCCCATGATCGACAGGGCCGGATTGAAGCGTCCCCTGATCCGGTCAACCGTCTGGAGAAGCTGGGAAAGCCCCTCCAGCGCGAAGAACTCGCATTGCAGGGGAACGAGCAGCGACTGCGCCGCCACCATCGCATTGATGGTCAGCAGGCCGAGCGAAGGCGGGCAATCGATCAGGCAGATATCCCAACGCCCCCCCGGTGCTTCCGCGAGCACATGGGCCAGCCGATGGGTCCGCTCCTCATAGTCGATCAGTTCGATTTCGGCGCCGGACAAATCCTGGGTCGCGGCCACCAGATCGAGTTTCGGCACCCGCGTGGCGATGACCGCGTCATCGAGCGCGCAATTGCCGACCAGCAGGTCGTAGCTGGACTGCGCACGGTCCGCCTGGTTGACGCCCAGCCCCGTCGAGGCATTGCCCTGCGGGTCCAGATCGACCAGCAGGACGCGCAAGCCGGTGGCGGCAAGCCCGGTGGCAAGGTTGATGGCGGTGGTCGTCTTACCCACACCGCCCTTCTGGTTGGCGATGGCGATACAAATCATCCTCGGCCCTTCCTCCTGACGGATGTGACGGAGCGCGCGACGATGATGGCGCTGTCCGCATCCGTCACGCTCTGTTCCACGTGAAACGCACCTTGCCACGCCGAACGCGCCGCCTCCAGTTCATTTTGCGCATTTCGTCCCTTTGGCAGCACCCACAGCGTCTTTTCGTCCGCCAGATGAACGGCGGATTCGAACAGGCGCGGCAGGGGCGCATAGGCGCGTGCGCTGATGATCGCCGCGGCGGTCGCGGGAACGGCTTCCACCCGTCCGCCGAAAACCGCCGCATGGGCCAGATCGAGTTCTTCCAGCAGGCCGCTCAGGAAATCGATCCGTTTCCTGCGCGATTCCACCATCAGCACGGGGCGGTCCATCAGCAACGCCATCACGATACCGGGCAGGCCGGCCCCCGATCCCAGGTCGATCCAGCGGCCTTCCGCCGCCTCCGCCGTCAAAGGCAGCAATTGCGCCGAATCGACGATGTGGCGCGCCCATATATGCGGCCGAGTCGATTCCGCGATCAGGTTCTGGACGCGCATCTCCGCCAGCAGGATGGCGACATAGCGGTCCAGTTTCTCCCATGTTTCACGTGAAACATCGAAATGGTTTGCGATCCAGGCGCGCGCGTCGTCCTCCGTCACGCCGCCATCCGCCGGACGTGCACAAGAATGGCCGCGAGCGCCGCCGGTGTAATCCCCCGGATGCGGCCTGCCGCAGCCAGGCTATCCGGCCGCGCCATTTCAAGCCGCTCGATCATTTCCGTCGACAAGCCGCCGATGGATGCGAAATCGAAATCCGTGGGGATGAATATGCGTTCGTTGCGGCGAAGCTCGGCAATCTCCGCCGCTTGGCGCTCCAGATAAGGCGCGTAATGGGCGTCTTCCCATATTTCGTCCCGCAAGTCCGCCGGAGCCTGGGCGAGCGAGGGCGTCATCGACAAAAGCAAGTCCCGCCCGACCTCCGGGAACCGCGCCCATTCGAACAGCGACCGCCGCACACCGTCCTGCCGCACCGCTGCCCCAGCCCTCGCCATGTCCGTGGCGGTCAGAGTCCGGGCCAGTTCGGCCTCGATGACAGCGCGCGCCTCCGTCCGTCTCTTCAGGCGCGCCAGCCTTTCCGGGCCGATAATGCCCTGCGCGATGCCGACGTCTCCCAATCGCGTCTCCGCATTGTCCGCGCGCAGCCGCAAGCGATGCTCTGCCCGCGCCGTGAGCATCCGATACGGCTCCGTCACGCCCTGAAGGACAAGATCGTCGATCATCACGCCGATATAGCTGCTCGCGCGGTCGAGGATCATCGGAGCAGTCCCGCCGGCATGGGCGGCGGCATTGACACCCGCGACCAATCCCTGCGCCGCCGCTTCTTCATAGCCGGTCGTGCCGTTGATCTGTCCCGCGCAGAACAGGCCGGGAAGGATGCGCATTTCCAGCGAGGCCGTCAGTGCGCGCGGATCGATATGGTCATATTCGACCGCATATCCGGGCACCACGATCTCCGCGCGCTCCAGTCCGCGCATGGACCTGATCATGGCCAGTTGCACAGCCGCCGGAAGCGAGGTGCTGATGCCATTGGGGTAGACGAGCGGATCGTCCAGTCCTTCCGGCTCCAGGAAAATCTGATGTCCGTCGCGGTCGCCGAACCGCATGACCTTGTCCTCGATGGAGGGGCAATAGCGCGGCCCCCGTCCCTCGATAGCGCCGCTGAACAGCGGCGAGCGGCCCAGCCCATTGCGGATGATGGCATGGGTTTGGGCATTGGTCCGCGTAATGGCGCAGGCCAGTTGCGGCAAGGCGCGCCCTTCCGACAGGGCCGACATGGTCCAATCCCCGCTGTCGGATGGCTGCTCCTCCAGCAAGGCCCAGTCGATCGTCCGTCCGTCGATGCGCGGCGGCGTCCCGGTCTTGAGCCGGCCGATGGGCAGGCCGAGCGCGCGGAGCTGAACGCCCAGCGTCGTGGCCGCGCGTTCTCCGGTGCGCCCGCCGGTCAGGATCTCCTCACCCCGGAAAAGTTTCCCGCCCAGAAAAGTGCCCGTCGCCAGCACCACGGCTTTCGCTTCCATCCGGCGGCCGTCCGCCAACGCCAGACCCGCCGCTTGTCCCTGGGAAAGGATCAGTTCGCTGGCCTCCCCTTCGACGATCTCCAGTCCGGGCTGCGCCAGAAGCCGTTGATGGATGGCGGCACGGTATCGCTTGCGATCCGCCTGAACCCTTGGCCCTTGCACGGCCGCGCCCTTGCTGCTGTTGAGCATGCGATAGTGGATGGCTGCTGCGTCCGCCGCGCGGGCGATCAGGCCATCCAGCGCATCCACTTCGCGCACGAGATGGCCCTTGCCCAGCCCGCCAATCGCGGGATTGCAGGACATGGCGCCCACCGTGGCCTTCTCGAACGTCAGCAGGGCGACCGATGCGCCCTTGCGCGCGGCCGCTGCCGCCGCTTCGCAACCGGCATGGCCGCCGCCGACGACGATGACATCATAACATGTTCGCATGGGAGCGCCCTTACCAGATTTTGACGCCGCCGGTCAAAAATGTTCCACGTGGAACAGGCCGCTATTTGCCGATGCAAAAGCCGGAAAAAAGGCGGTCGAGCATATCTTCCGTTCCCGCGCGCCCTGTCAGCGCGTCGATAGCGTGTCGCGCCTGCCGCAATTCCTCGGCCAGGATCAGCAGATCGCCGGTCTGTGCCGCCGTGCCCAGATGCCGGTGGAGATTCGCCGCGCCTTCCCTCTGCCGCGCATGGAGCGCATAGTCCCCTTCGCCGGGGAGCAGCGACGCCGCCCGGTCCAGCAGCGCGGTGACCAGCCTTTCCATGCCCTCCCCCGTCCGCGCCGACACCGCAAGGCCGGGATGCCCCGCATGATCGACATGATCGCATTGCGCCGCGATCAGCATCGCGTCTTCTCGCGGCGCGTCTTCGGGCTGTCCCAGCCACAGCAGGACATCCGCCCCCGCAACCGCCGCCCGCGCCCGGTCCATGCCGATCTCTTCGATAGAATCGGAAGTTTCGTCGCGCAGGCCCGCCGTATCGGTGAAGAGAAAGGCGACTCCACCGATCGCGGCCGGAACTTCGATGCGGTCGCGCGTCGTCCCGGCGATCGGGGAAACGATGGCGGCCTCCCGCCCTACCAGCGCATTCAGCAGCGTCGATTTCCCCGCATTGGGCGGACCGGCCAGAACGACGCGGATGCCGTCGCACAGCCGCTCGGCCGATGGCGCGGACAGAACGGCCGCGACGTCCTCCGCCAGCGCGCCGATGCCCGCGCCGATCCGATGTTCGATCTCCGCGTCGGGCACGTCATCCTCGTCGGAAAAGTCGAGTGCGGCCTCGGCCATGGCGGACAGGTCCAGCAGGCGATGGCGCCAGCCGTCGATCCGGCGCGAAAAATGGCCTTCCGCCATCATCAGCGCCGCGCGGCGCTGCTGCTGCGTTTCCGCCGCCAGCAGGTCCGATAATCCTTCGACCGCGTTCAGGTCCATGCGGCCGTTTTCAAACGCGCGCCGGGTGAACTCTCCCGGCTCCGCCCGGCGCAGGCCCGGCAGCGCGGCCAGCGCCGTTTCCACCCCCGCGATCACCGCCCGGCCGCCATGGCAATGCAGTTCCGCCATGTCTTCCCCGCTGGCGGTGGCGGGGCCGGGAAGCCAGAGCGCCAGCGCCCGGTCCAGCGGCGCGCCGTCACGCGGATCGCGCAGCAGCATGAGGGTGGCGCGGCGCGGCGGCGGCATCCTCCGGGCAAGCGCCTCCAGCGCCGGCCCCGCTTGCGGACCGCTCAGGCGGATGACGGCAATCCCGGCCGGCGGCGCGCCGCTCGACAGGGCGAAGATCGTGTCGCTCACCTAGCCCTTTTTCTTGTCGCCGGTGGAGTTGCCGACACCGGCAAGGCCGATATTCATCATCTGCTGGAACATCCGCACCCCCGCGTCGCCGAGCGGAGAAAAGCTTTTGAACAGCGTCTCCATCTGCTCGACGCTGCCTATGCCGTCGAAGCTGTCCAGCACCGTCTTGATATATCTGTCATGAATGGGCGTGACGTCCGGCAGGCCCAGAAAGGAGCGCGCTTCGGCGGGCGTGCAATCCACATCGACGGTGACTTTCATGATCGGTCCTTGTCTGTCGCGTCACATTCCTGCCCTTCATGCCGCAAGAATGGGCGCCAGTGCAAATTAATTGGCGCGCAGGGTGGTTGCACGCGCCGCCGGAAAAGCCATTATGACGGACCGACCCGATCCCCAGCGAAAGGACATCCCATGGCAGACTTCACCCCCGTTCCCACTCTGGAGGGCGACGCCCGGTTCGATGCTTATGTCGCCCGTCCCGAAGGATCGCCAAAGGCCGCGATCGTCGTCATTCAGGAAATATTCGGCGTCAATGAAGGCATCCGCCGCAAATGCGACAATTGGGCGCAAGCGGGCTATCTCGCCGTCGCGCCCGATCTGTTCTGGCGGCTGCGCCCCCATATCGAGCTGGACGCCGACGTCCCCGCCGAAATGGAGGAGGCGCTGGGCCTGTTCGGCAAGTTCGATCAGGACAAGGGCGTCCGCGACCTTGAAGCCGCCATCCGCTTCGCCCGCAAGGAAATCGGCGGCGGCAAGGTCGGCGTGGTAGGCTATTGCCTTGGCGGCCGCCTGGCGTTCATGTCCGCCTGCCGCACCGATGGCGATGCCTTCGTCGGCTATTATGGCGTCGGCATCGACAATCTGATCGGTGAGAGCCACGCCATCGGCAAGCCGGTGCTGCTGCACGTTCCGACAGCCGACGGCTTCGTTTCCGCCGAGGTGCAGCAGAAGATGTACGAAGGATTGAAGGACAACCGCCACGTCGAACTGCATGACTATGAAGGGCTGGACCACGGTTTCGCCGCCGAAATGGGCAAGCGCCGGGTGGAGGATGCCGCGCAACTGGCAGACCGGCGGACGGCGGACTTCTTCGCGGCCGCCCTCGCCTGATGAGCGGGCCCTGGCGGATGGTGGCCCGCCGTCATGGCGGGCCGGAGGTGATCGAGCGCGAGGATTTCGATCCCGGCGCGCCCGGCGCGGGAGAGGTCCTGATCGCGCAGGAAGCGGTCGGCCTCAATTTCATCGACACCTATTTCCGCACGGGCCTTTACCCTGCCCCGCTTCCCGTCCCCCTGGGTGCGGAGGGCGCGGGCCGGATCGCGGCGGTCGGACCGGGCGTGGCCCGCCTCGCGGTGGGCGACAGGGTCGCCTGCGCGAGCGGCCTTGGCGCCTATGCCACCCATCGCATCGTGCCCGCCGACCGCGTCGTTCCGATCCCTGACGGCGTTTCGGTGGAAGGCGCCGCCGCGATGATGCTGAAAGGCATGACCGCCTGCTATCTGGCCGAAGACACGATCACTCTCGCCGCCGGGCAGGTCGCGCTTGTCCATGCGGCGGCGGGCGGCGTGGGATCGGTGCTGGTGCCGTGGCTGCGGGACAAGGGCGTCGTCGTCATCGCCCATTGCGGCTCGGCGGAAAAGGCCGCGACGGTGCGGGCGGACCATAGCCTGCACGGGCCTTTCGACACGCTGGCCGCCACCGTTCTAGCCCTGACCGGCGGCCAGGGCGTGGATGTCGTCTATGACGGCGTGGGAAAGGATAGCTGGGACGCCTCGCTGGCCAGCCTCCGGCGGCGGGGCCTGATGGTCAGTTACGGCAATGCGTCCGGAGCCGTGCCGCCCGTCAGCCTGCTGGACCTCGGCAAGGGCCGGTCACTTTACGTGACGCGCCCGTCGCTGTTCGACTATGTCGCCACGGCGGAGGAACTGGCCGCGACCGCCGCCCGGCTCTTCGACCGGATGGCGCGCGGCGTCGTGCAGGCGTGCATCGGCCAGCGCTTCCCATTATCGCAAGCCGCCGAGGCGCACCGCGCGCTGGAAGGGCGCAGAACGACCGGGGCCACGATTCTCATCCCTTGACGCAAGCAAGGGTTTGTGCGCTTGCAAACCCCCCGCGCGATGATTGCTTTTTTTGCCCGTTCAATGCCCGTCATCCGCGAAAGCCGGCATCTCTTTCTTAAGGCGCACCTGGGCCTAAGTGAGATCCCGGCTTTCGCGGATGAGGATGAAAGAGGCCTCTGCAACGTCCGCTCTCCACCCAAACCACCATCCGGCGCGCGGGTCTGCCGCCCAAAAAAAGGGGCGGAACACCTCCGCCCCTCTTCCATGTCCATGCCCGGATCAGAACAGCGTCAGGATGCCGACCTGATGATCGACGATGCCGTCATAGATCATCTTGACCGCGACATAGAGGATGACCGCAAGGCCCAGATACGCGATCCAGCGGAAGCGTTCGATATATTTGGCGATGATGTTCGCCGCGATGCCCATCAGCGCGACCGACAGGATCAGGCCGATGATAAGGATGCCGGGATGATCCCGCGCCGCGCCCGCGACCGCGAGCACATTGTCCAGGCTCATCGACACGTCCGCGACGGCGACGGCCCAGGCGGCGGCGGCGAAGCTCTTGGCGGGACGCAGGCCGGACACATCGTCGTCGGTCGGATCGTTCGGCGTGTCGAGGCCACGCTTGGGATGCAGCTCGCGCCACATCTTCCAGCTAACCCAGAGCAGTAGCAGCCCGCCCGCCAGGATCAGCCCGACGATCTGCATGAGCTGCGTCACCACCAGCGCGAAGCCGATCCGCAGCACAAGCGCGGCGATGATGCCGATCATGATGACCCTCTGCCGCTGGGCTACGGGCAGGCCGGCCGCCAGCGCGCCGACGACGATGGCGTTGTCGCCCGCCAGCAATATGTCGATCATCAGCACCTGCCCAAAGGCGGCAAGCGCCGCCGGAGAGGTTATGTTACTGAAATCGTTGACGATATGGCCCCATATATCGGCGGGAGAGCCGAAACCCTGGGCCGCGGCGGCGGCGGTGGCGAAAAGGTCGAGCATATGGCCTGACGTCCCTGTGACGGCTGATGACGAAGCGATACGGCTGGCGATCCGAAACGGCTTCGGATTGCAAACCGTCTTTCAGACTTACTGGTTCATCGAATCGAAGAAATCTTCGTTGGTCTTGGAATCCTTCATCTTGTCGAGCAGGAATTCCATGGCGTCGATGGTGCCCATCTGCATCAGGATG
>Ga0164243_10009916_pt1 | contig 13757 bp, 11 predicted proteins | sample OricompcompostOP_FD_108781 | JGI IMG/M metagenome (GOLD analysis project Ga0164243, IMG submission 108781) | Organic Plus compost microbial communities from Emeryville, California, USA - Original compost - Organic plus compost (OP) | ecosystem: Engineered > Solid waste > Mixed feedstock >... | reverse complement strand
GGGCGGCGCGGTCCTCGGGCGTCAGCGCCCGCAGCCGCTCGGCGGCGGCGTCGCAGTCCCGGCGGTCGAGCCACAGGCCGTCGATCAGCGAGCGCTCGTAGCGGCGCAGGCCCAGGTGCATCCCGGCCAGGCTGGTGATCGCTCCGGACGTGCCCACCAGATGCGCCCGCCCTTCGGCGAACAGCGGGCGGAAGGACTCCGCCTTGTCGAACGGCTCGAGATGGCTGCGGACGTGGTCGACCATGGCGCGGAACCAAGCCTCGTCCGCGGGCGCGTTTTCGGGGAAACGCTCGGCCAGGGTGACGACGCCCACCGGGATCGACAGCCAGGCGCGGATCGGCAGCCGGTGCGGCGGGCCGGGCTGGCGGCCCGGGGCCAGGCTGGGGTCGCGCAGGTCCACCCAGGACAGCTCGGTCGACCCGCCGCCCACGTCCACCACCAGCGCCGCGTCGGCGGAGCGGTCGAGCAGGCTGAGGCAGCCGGCGACGGAAAGCTGGGCCTCCTCGCGGGGCGCGATGATGCGGAGCTTCAACCCGGTCTCGCGCTGCACACGGTCCACGAACTCTTCGCCGTTGTCCGCGGAGCGGCAGGCCTGGGTGGCCACGGCGCGCACCTTGAGCGCGCGCCGGCGGCGGATCTTCTCGGCGCAGACCTTCAGGGCGGCGACGGCGCGGTCCATGGCGGCGGGATCGAGCCGTCCCGTGCGCGAGAGCCCGTCGCCCAGGCGCACGATGCGCGAAAACGCTTCCACCACCCGGAAGTTGCGGCCGGCGGGGCTGGCGATCAGGAGCCTGCAGTTGTTGGTGCCGAGGTCCAGCGCCGCGTAGCACGGAGCGCTTCCCCCTCCTCGGTGTTGAGGGGGAGACTCGGTCCTTTCCCTCGCCGGAGGCTGCGCCTCGCCCATAACCCCCCGCTTCTAGCGGCGCCCTGAAAAGCAGCCATTGCTGGCCGAAGCGCCTGGATTTCCGGCTAGCAACCTAGCAAGCCCGCCCGGACTTGCGAACCCCGTGCGACCGCGCCTCGGGCATGCGACATCCCGGTTCATCGATCCGTCATCTGATTTGCGCGACCATATGGTCGTTATGAACACGCGTACCGCCAAGTTCTCGATCGGTCAGTTGGTCAAGCACCGGCTGTTCCCGTTCCGCGGCGTCATCTTCGACGTCGACCCCGAGTTCGCCAACACCGAGGAATGGTGGGACTCGATACCCGAAGACCTGCGTCCGCGGCGCGACCAGCCGTTCTACCACCTGCTCGCCGAAAACGATCAGCGCTGCTACGTGGCCTATGTCTCCGAACAGAACCTGCTGGCGGACGACAGCGGCGAACCGGTGGCCCACCCGCAGGCGGCCCAGATCTTCGACTCGTTCATGGACGGGGCCTATCAGCCGAAGAAGCGCGTGGCGCACTGACGCCGCGCCAGCCGACGCTCAACGGCTGGCGAAGCGAGCGCGCGGTCCCTGGACGGCGAGGGCCGACACCAGCGGCGCATTGGCCTTGGATACAGCCGACGCCAGCGTCGCCCTGAAGCATGCGTCATAGGCGCCGATCACGGCGAGGCCGCCGGACGCCGGCATGCCGCCGCAGACTGCAGACGACGCGCGGACCAGCGCCTCGTAGTAGCTCTGGGCGCCTTGCGGCGTGGCAAGGTCGCGTCCCTTGACCGCGACCGTCGCGCTGGGTGCGGACGCGGCCTGCGCGGACGTGGCGCCGCCAAGGGCGACGACGACGGCCAGGATGGCGAAGCGGTTCATCTGCGGCTCCTCGTGCTCGGAGCAGCCCGGCGGGCCGCGACGTCCGAGCGGTGGGGCGGCGACCGCGCGCGGGCGGCTGCGACCGAAATCGCAGCCCGACGCCATGCACAGGGGAACCGGAACACACTCTGAGCGCGTTGGCCGTCCTTGGACGGAGCTTCGCACCTTCCAGTTCGGAATGCGACTCGAGGCGCTTCAGCCCGTCAGTAGTTCCGCCGCAGCCTGACCGACAGGCGCGCGTCCCCCTGGGTTCCCACCGTCGAGACCACCGACAGGTTGCGCCGCAGCCGCCACTCGACCTGCACCGTCGGGCCGCGCCGGCCGCCGCCCGTCAGCTCCAGATAGACGTCGTCGGTCAGGTACTTGCCGCCCGAGACGGTGGTCGCCGAACCCGCGCTGCCGCCCGAGACGGCGAGCCGGTCCAGGCGCGCGAACTGGCGCAGGTTGCCCAGCACGTCGAAGCCGCCGCCGGTGGCCAGCCCCGTCACCGCCGAGGCGAGCTGGGCCGCCTCCAGCGGCGAGAGCTGCGAGGCGGAGCGGCCGAACAGCACCTGCGAAAGCACCTCGTCCTGGGGCAGGACCGGCACGGAGGACAGGGTGATCTCCGGACGCGCCGCCGAACCCTGGATGCGCACGATGGCGCGCAGCGTCGGGTCCTCCCGCGTGGCGGTCAGGTTCAGCCGCACCCCTTCGGCGGTGGAGGCCAGGCGGATCGTCCCCTGGTCGTCGAACTCGAAACGCTTTCCGGCGAACTGGTAGTCGCCCCGGACCACCCGCGCTTCCCCGGTCAGCACGGGCGCAGCGATGGTCCCGCCCACATGCGCGTCCAGGGACAGTTCGATGTCTAGGCCGTTGCCGCGGATGAACACGCCGCGTCGGGCGTCGATGTTCACGTCGACCGCGATCTGCGGGCCGCCCACGGCAGGGCGGCGGAGCGGCTGGTCGTCCTCTGCGCCCGGCCGGTTCACCTCGATCACCTCCAGCGGCACCACACCGGTCGGCACGGGCGGGTTGGCGGTGATGTCGGCCCGATCGACCACGAGCCCGCCGGTCAGCCGGGCCTTGCCTTCCGCATCGCGGGTGACGGTGACCTTGCCGGAAGCGCTCGCCCGGGCGAGGTCGTTGTCGATCAGCCGAAAGCCCTTCAGGTCGGCAGTGAAGGTCGACATGCCTCCAGGCGCCAGGCTGACCTCGCCCGAGCCCGACGCCCGGCCGCCATGGCCGTCCTCGCCCGTGAAACGGCGCACGTCCACGGAGTCGCGGTCGAACGTCGCCTCCACCGCCAGGTTGCGGACGTCGAAGCCGGTCCCCCCGTCCTGGAAGCGGCCGTTCTCCAGCGTGGCGTGGCCTGTGGGCTGGAGGCTGCCCAGCGTGCCGGCGAGCTTGGCCTGCACCGTCCCACGACCGGTCATGGTGCGGCTCCCGCCTGCGAACAGGTCCCATAGCGGCCGAAGCTCCCCCTCGGCGTCGAAGGCGCCGCTGACGGGCTGGTTGCGCACCAGCGCGACACGGAAGGGCGCCGCCGTGGCCTCGGCCGGCACGTCGAGGTCCAGCTTGGCGGACAGGCCCTGGGGATTGGTGGCCGAGGCGTCGATCCGCACCCGGCTATCGGCCAGCACCGCGCGGACCTTGGCCGACAGCGCCTCCGCGGCGGAGGCGTCGCGGTCCCGGCCGCCCTCGACCGCCGCGTCCAAGGTCCCGTCCAGCCGCTCGCCGCGGCCGTTCAGCCGCAGGTTGGCGGTGAGGCGACCCATGTAGGCGTTGGCGAAAGAGGCGAGCTCCACGCCGCCGACCTCGGCGTCGGCCTCCAGCGTGTCGCCGCGCCGCCGGGCGTCGAGCTCGGCCCGGCCCGCGCCCACGCCCATCCGCAGGCGCACCGTGGTGAAACCCTCCGCCAGGTGGACCCGCATGGGCTCGAGCGTCCGCACCTCCGCCTGCTGCACGCGGCCGGCGCCGGTAAGGGTGAGCTCGCGGACCAGGGCCGCGCCCGTTCCCGATTGGTCCAGCCGGCCGTCGCCGGCGAAGCGCCACCGGACCGGCCCCTCGCCCTGGGCCGAAAGCTCGAACGGCAACCGCTCGAAGGGGCCCGAAGCTCGAAGCCGCAGCGACCGCAATCCCGCCGGCATGCCGGGCGCCAGCAGCCGCTGCCCGTCCATCGTTATGTCGGCGGTCGTCCCGCCGCCTCGATCCACGATCTTCACCGCGCCCGAAAGCTGCCCCTCGGACAGGAAGGCGCCTGGCCCGACGGCGAAGTCCAGGTCGGCGGTCGAAGGCGCCCCGCCGCGCAGCGAAACCGCGCCCGTCACGCGCACCCCGCCCGCGTCGGCCGAGATCTCCGTCAGGTCGACCCCGTCGCCGGCCATGCGGAACCGTGTCTCGGCGCGGCCCTGGCCCCACTCGGTCGGCCCCGACACCGCCGCCCGGCCCGTCATCTCGTCGCCGAGCGCGACCTGCAGCGCCAGCCGCGCCGGACGCACCGCCAGACGGCCGAAGTCCACCGAGGCGAGCTCCGCGTTCAGATCGACCAGGGGCGACAGCGCCCGGCCGGTGACCCGGCCGTCGCCCACCGCCTCGCCGGCCACCTCGAACGGGCCGACCACGAAGGGGCCCGAGGCGCGCCAATCGACGGCGAGGTCCACCATCGCCGAGGCGTCCACCAGGCCGGTGAAGGTCGCGCGCGTCGCAGCCCCGGTCAGGTCGGCGCGTGCGACGTGCAATCCGTCGCGATACGTCCCTTCCAGCGTCAGCTGCGGCGTCTGGCCGAGCAGCCTGTCGACCTCGGGAAAGCCGGTGGCCAGCGCCTCGCCGCGGGCGTCGGCGGAGATGCGCCAGGGGTCCTGCCCCTGCTGGCGGGCCGTCCAGTTCGCCTTGACCACGCCCGCCGCGCCAGGGTGGGCTCGCTCCAGCTGCGTGACCGAGGCGGCCCCCTTCAGCGACAGCACGCCGAAGATGCTGCGGTCGCCGTCGGCCGTCAGCTCGAAGCCCGGCGCCGCCACATGCGCGGATCGGATCAGGATGCGGCCGCCTCGCAGGCGCGAGCCGTCGAGCTCGACCTTGGGCGAAGGCCCGAGCAGGAAGGGCAACATCCCCTCCCCGCTCCCCCCGACCGTGGTGAGCTCGGTGCGCAGCCGGATCTCGTCTCGGGCGACGTCGAGCTGGGTCGGCCCGGTCGCCCGCGCCAGGCGATAGCCCCACTGGTCGACGGCCTCCATCTCGGCGCGGCCGTCGAAGCGCCACTTGGACAGATCGCCGGAGATTTCTCCGGTCGCCCGGGTCCGCCCGGCGTTCAGGTCGTCGAGCCAGCGACGGAACTCGGTCGTGGTGACGTCGACCGCCAGCCCGCGGGTCCGCCGCCGCCGCCAATCCACCGGCCCCTTGGCGGAGAGGGCGGCGTCGTCCCCGCGCAGGGCGGCGTCGAGTTGATAGACGCCGTCGCCGTCCGTCGGCTTCGCCGTCAGCGCCAACCGCACCTCGGGACCGATCCGCCGCGCATAGCCCGCCGTCAGGCGCGAGGCGTCGAGCGCCAGGCGCGCCTGCAGGTTCGCGCCGCCCGCATTCCAGCCGCCTGCCGCCCGGAACGGCTGGCGCCCGCCGGATTCGGCCACGAAGTCCACCGCCCCGGCGTCCTCGGACGTCCCCTGGACGCGGCCGCGCACGAAGAACCGCTGGTCGGCGGGCAGGCCGAGCGAGCCGGCCAAGGCCCCGCCTGCGCCCTCGACGGCGTCGATCCTCACGTCCATCCGCCCTTTGGGCTCGACGCGGAACAGGGCGGCCACCCCATCGCCGGCATGCAGGCGGCTCTGCGCGTCCAGCCGACCGCTGGCGCCGCCATTCCGGCGGATCCGGGCCTCGCCGGCCACGTCCCAGATCCCTTCGCGCACCGAGAAGGCCGGGCGGGTCTCGAGCCGCAGCCGCACGTCGTCCAGCAGGATCGAGACCGGCAGGCCCCCACCGCCGGGTGGGCCGGTCGGCTCCACTTCCGGCCGCCGCTCCACCCGCAACACCTCGGCGCGCAGCCGTTCGGCGTGGAAGCGCCGCCCGATCAGTTCGTATGGCCGCCAGCGCAGCGAAACGTTGGTCGCCTCGACCCAGGCGCCCTTGGCGTCGACGATGGCCAGCCGCCGGACGCCGAAGCCGGAGAAGACGTCCCCCGTCAGCCCTTCCACATGCAGCCGACCCAGCCGACCGACCTTGCGCCCTTCCAGCAGCCGCGCCACCGCCGCCCGGCCGGGTTCGGTCAGGACGCCGAAGCGGACCGCGGCGGCCGCCGCGACCACCAGCAGCAGGACCGCGAGGAAGCCGGCGGCGCCGATGTGCAGGCGGCTCCAGCGCCGGTCCGTCTTGGCCAGCTTGCGCGCGCGCACGGCCTCGGCCGCGGCTTCGGGCTCCATCTCCTCGCGCAGGGTGGGCTCGCTGCTCAAAAGGCCTGCCCGATGCTGACGTAGATCTGGAAGGGGGCGTCGCCCTTGGGACGTTGCAGCGGACGGGCGACGTCCACCCGCAGCGGCGCGAACGGCAGATTGTATCGGAGCCCCAGCCCGACGGCGAAGCGGACGTCCTTGAAGTCTGGATTGACGCTGGTGGCGACCGAGCCGGCGTCCACGAAGGCGACCGCGCCGAAGCGCCCGAAGTCGCGCCGGACCTCGGTCGAGGCCTCGAACAGCGAGAGCCCGCCCTGGGGTTGGCCGTCCCCGTAACGGGGGCCGACCGCCTGATAGGCGTAGCCGCGCACCGATCCGCCGCCCCCGGCGTAGAAGCGGTCGAAGGCCGGGACCGACGAGGTCCGGCCGCCGACGATCGAGCCCAGACGCCCCCGGCCGGCCAGCACCGTGTCGCCCCCGCTGTCCAAGGGCAGGTAGGCGGACACCTGGGCCTGGGCGCGGGTGTAGATCAGTCCGTCTTCGCCGGTCACGATCGTCGGCTCCAGCCGCGCCTCCGCCCGCCAGCCGCGGGTCGGGTTCAGGGGGTCGTTCGAGCGGTCTATGGCCAGCGCCAGGAGCCCTTTCAGCGCCACGAGGTCCAGGTTCCCCAGTGTGTGCTTGTCCGAGACCCGGGTCTTCACCAGCGACAGGCCGCGGGTGAAATAGGACGTCGCGCCGCGTCTCTGCGTCAGGTCGCCGCGAAGCGCCATGCCGGTCTGGTCGTAGGCGTCGGTGGTGTCGTGGAACGCCTCGGCGGTGAGTTTCAAGGTGCGGCCCGGCCGGCGCCAGTGCGGCAGGGACAGGTCGATCCCCAGCCGGCTGCCGATTTCAGCGTAGCGGGCCTCCAGGCTGACGGTGTCGCCGCGGCCCAGGCGGTTGAACAGCGACCAGCGGATGTTGGTGTCCACGCCCTCGTTGGAGCCGTAGCCGGCGCTGAGCTCCAGCGTCCGCTCCCGCCGGTCGGCGAGGTTGACGATCACCGGCCGCCGGCCCTGCGCATCGGCCTGGCTGGGCGGCGCCAGGGCCACCGTGACCTGCTGATAGACCTGGGTGTCCAGCAGCCGCCGCTCGAACTCGGCTACGGTCAGCGGCCGATAGAGGTCTCCCGGCTTCCACGGTGCCAGCCAATCGACCCAGCGCGCGCTGGTCCGTCCCCGGGCCTCCAGCCTGGGCGCGCCCAACTCCACCTGGGGCCCGGCGGCAAGGCGGAAGGTGGGGCGGACGCTGCGGTCGGCATGATCGACCACCACGCGGCGAGGCTCCGGGGCGGCGTCGGCGTAGCCGTAGAGTTGCAGCACCGCCACCGCCCGGCCTTCGGCCGCCAGCACGTCGGCGGCCCGGCCAGGGGCGCCGGCGGCCAGGTCCAGCGCTTCCAGCATCGCCGCCTGGGCTTCCGGCGTGGGCGGCGCCCCGCTCCACTCGACCTTGGGCTCGGCGAAGGCGAAGCGCGGCCCGGTCTGGACGCGGATGATCGGAGCGGGCTGTTCGCCCTCGCCGATGTCGGGTTCGACGGTGGCCGCGTAGTAGCCTTCCGACCGCAGCAGGGCCTGGGCCGCGTCGGCGGCCTCGGTGGCGCGCCGCCGCGCCTGCAGGCGGGTCTCGACGGGCGTGCGCGCCTCGCCGACCGCGCGCTCGATCTCGGCCCGCAGGTCGCGGTTCTCGACGCCCTGGACAACGGCGTTGGCGTCGGCCGCCAGCGCCGGCGCAGCCGAGACGAGGACGACGAGGGCCGCAGCAGCAAGCGCAAATCGCAGTGTCGCCAACCCGTCGTTTCCCGGCCCCGAACGTGCGCGGCCGGCTTCGACCAGCCTCCGTCCCTGCAGGCCTGAATCGCGCCACCGCGCCGCCGCTAGTTTCGCGCTCATTCGGCCGAACTGTCACCCCGGCGGTAGCGGGCTATTGTGACCAAAGCGGGACGCGCGCAATCGTCCGCGTCCCGCAGGAGGCCGAGCTTGAATCCGAACTTCTCGTCCCTGCCCACCACCGTCTTCGAGGTGATGTCGGGCCTAGCCCGCCAGCACGGCGCCATCAACCTGGGCCAAGGGTTCCCCGACAGTCCGGGACCGGAAGACATCCGCGCCAAGGCGGCCGAGGCGCTGATGACCGGGCTGAACCAGTATCCTCCGATGCGGGGCCTGCCCGAGCTGCGGCAGGCGGTCGCGGTCCACTATGCCGCGCACCAGGGATTGGCCCTGTCGCCCGACGAGGTGGTCGTCACGTCCGGCGCGACCGAGGCCCTGGCCGCTTCGCTGCTCGGCCTGCTGGTCCCGGGCGACGAGGTCGTCCTGTTCGAGCCGGTCTACGACGCCTACCTGCCCCTGCTGCGCCAGGCGGGCGCCTTAGCGCGTTTCGTGCGGCTGCGACCGCCGGCGTGGCGGCTGACCGAGGAAGCGCTGGCGGAAGCGATCACGCCCCGCACGCGCATGGTCGTGTTCAACAATCCGCACAACCCGACCGGCCGGCTGTTCGGCGCCGAGGAGGTGGAGATCCTGGCTCGAGCCTGCCTGGCGCACGACCTGATCGCGGTCTGCGACGAGGTCTGGGAGCATGTGCGCTTCGACGGCCGCGAGCACCGGCCGCTGATGGCCGAGCCGGGCATGCGCGGGCGCACGGTCAAGATCGGCTCGGCCGGCAAGATCTTCTCGATGACCGGCTGGAAGGTGGGCTGGGCCTGCGCCGCCACGCCCCTGGCCGAGGCTGTGGCCAAGACCCACCAGTACCTGACCTTCACCACCCCGCCCAACCTCCAGGCCGCCGTGGCCTTCGGGCTGTCCAAGCCGGCCGGCTGGTTCGCCAGGATGCGCGCCGGCTATCAGCGGTCGCGCGACCGCCTGGCCCAGGGGCTTGCGGTCCAGGGCTTCGCGACCCTTCCCGGCGAGGCCACCTACTTCCTCGGCCTCGACCTCGCCGCGTCGGGCCTGAACCTGGACGACGAGACCTTCTGCCGCCGGGCGGTGGCCGAGGCCGGCGTGGCCGCCATTCCCGTCTCGGCCTTCTACGCTTCGGGCGAGCCGGAGCGAGGCGTGGTGCGCCTGTGCTTCGCCAAATCGGACGCCCTGCTCGACGAGGCCGCGGAGCGGCTCGGGGGGCTGCGACGCGGCGAGACCGCCTAAGCCCTGCGTGCTTCGAGACGCGCAAGCTCCGCTCGCGCGCCGTTCCGTCACCCTCGGCCTCGTGCCGAGGGTCCACGGTTCAGCGGCGATGACGCATCTCGGTTTCGACCGACTGCAGCGGGGGCGTGGATCCCCGGCACAAGGCCGAGGATGACGGGGTTTGGGCTGCACCTCTTGCGTCCGATACGGTTTCGATATATCTGAATGCTCGTTATATCGGAATAGGACGAAACAGATGTTCAGGCACATGCACCATCACGGTTTCCACAAGCACTTCGGCCGCGGCCCCTTCGGCTTCCACGGCCACCACGGCATGGGCGGGCGCGGCGGGCGCGGCGGACGGTTCTTCGACCAGGGCGACCTGCGCTTCGTGGTGCTGAAGCTGATCGCCGACCAGCCCAGCCACGGCTACGAGCTGATCCGTGCGGTCGAGCAGGCCGCGGGCGGCGCCTACAGCCCCAGCCCGGGGGTGATCTATCCCACCCTGACGCTGCTGGAGGACCTGGGCTACGTCAGCGTCTCGGAGACGGCGGGCAGCAAGAAGCTCTACACCATCACGCCCGAGGGCGAGGCCTTCCTTGCCGAGAACAAGCCCCATGTGGACGGCCTCTTCGCCCGCATGAACGAGGTCGCCAGCCGCTCGGCCGCCTTCTCGCCGCAGATCCTGCGCGCCCGCGAGAACCTTCGCACCGCCCTGCGGTTGAAGCTCACCGGCGGTCCGCTGGACGCGGAGCAGGTCGCGGAGGTCGCCCGCGTCCTCGACGACGCGGCCCGCGCCATCGAGGCCGTCTGACGGTCCCAGAAGGAGCCTCGGGATGCAGAGCCAAGGCCGCGCGCCGACCGACAAGGCGGCGCGCTACATGACCCAGCTCGCCAAGCACTGGAGCCACAGGTTCGAGGTCCGCTACGACGAGCGCACCGCCCATATCCCCCTGCCGGCGGGTCCTTGCGACCTGCGGGCGGAGCCGCAAGCCCTCGTGATCTCGCTGGCGGCCGACGACGAGGAGAGCCTGGCCAGGCTGGAGACGGTGGTCGCCGACCACCTGGCCCGCTTCGCCTTCCGCGAGCCGGAGCTGAAGATCGAATGGCGGCGCATCGAGGGGCCTGGGCGGATTGAGGGGGCTGGGGCGGAACGCTAAGGATGGGGGCCTTCCCCAGCCATGGACCGCCGATGCCCTCGCCCGAACACCGCCTCTCCGCCCTCGGCATCGTGCTGCCGGAGCCCGTGGCCCCGGTCGCGAACTACGTGCCCTTCGTACGCTCCGGCGACCTGCTCCACATCTCGGGTCAGATATCGATCGACCCCGATGGCGGCGTCAAAGGCGTGGTCGGCGTCGACGTGAACCTAGCCGAAGCCAAAGCCGCGGCGCGACTTTGCGGGATCAACCTGATCGCCCAAATGAAGCGGGCGCTGGACGGGGACCTGTCGCGGGTGCGCCGCATCGTGAAGCTCGGCGGCTTCGTCCAGGCGGGCCCGGATTTCTTCGACATCCCCCAGGTCGTAAACGGCTGCTCGGACCTGATGGTCGAGGTGTTCGGCGAGGCCGGACGGCACGCCCGCTCGGCCGTCGGCGTTTACCGCCTGCCGCTCAACTTCGCGGTGGAGGTGGACGCAGTGGTGGAGGTTTCATGATTCCCGAACGCCCGGACGGCATCGACTGTGAAGCGTGGGCCGCCCTCTGCGGTCCGCCCATCGCCCACCGGGGCCTGTGGAGTCCCGAGGGGCCGCCCGAGAACACCCTGGCGGCGTTCGAGGCGGCGGCGTCCGTGGGCTACGGCATGGAGCTTGACGTCCAGCTCAGCGCCGATGGCGAGGCGATGGTCTTCCACGACGACCGGCTGGAGCATCGCCTGACCGCCGCTTCGGGCCGCATAGCCGAGCGGCTGGCGGCCGACATCGCCGCCGTGCGGATCAAGGACACCGACCACACCATCCCCACCCTCGCCCAGGTCCTGGCCCAGGTGGACGGCCGCTCGCTGATCTTGATCGAGCTGAAGGTGCTGGGGGGCGAGGTCGGGCCGCTGGAGAAGCGGGTGGCCGAACTGCTGTCGGACTACGACGGGCCCGCGGCGGTGATCAGCTTCAATCCCCATTCCGTCGGCTGGTTCGCCGAGAACGCCCCCAGGCTGCTGCGGGGCCTCAACAGCGCCGCCTATCACGACGTCCTGAACTGGATGATCCCCCGCGAGGAGCGCAGGGCGCTGGCCGAGCTGGAGCACGTGGCCGCGGCCAAGCCGCACTTCCTGTCGCTGGGCCTCGACATGCTGCCGAGCCCCAGCGCCGACGCCCTGCGGGCCAAGGGCATGCCGGTGGTGACCTGGACCGTGCGCACGCCGGCTCAATGGGCGCGCGTGGCCGGCCACTGCGACAACCTGATGTTCGAGGGCTTCCGGCCGGAGGCCCGCAGCCGGTGAGCTCGGACGCCAGCGCGGGGGTGAGACAGGCGGTCCGGGTCCACCGCAGCATCGCCGAGATCGGCCGCGAGGCATGGCAGGACTGCGCCGACGCGCCGGACTACGGCGCCAATCCCTTCGTCGGCTACGACTTCCTGGAGGCGCTCGAAGCCAGCGGCTGCGTTGGCGAGCGCGCCGGCTGGGAGCCCGTCCATCTGTCGGTGGAGGACGAGGCCGGCGTCGTGGCCGGCGTTATGCCGCTCTATGTGAAGAGCCACAGCCAGGGCGAGTACGTGTTCGACCACGGCTGGGCCAACGCCTACGAGCGGGCGGGCGGCCGCTATTATCCGAAGCTCCAGTGCTCCGTGCCTTTCACGCCGGTGACAGGACCTCGGCTGATCGCCCGGCCCGAGCACCGCGACGCCGTCCAGGACGTGCTGCTGGCCGGCGCGCTGCAGCTTTGCCGCAACCTCCGCGCCTCGTCCCTGCACGTCACCTTCCCGACGGAGGCGGAGTGGCGGAAGCTGGGCGACGCGGGCCTGCTGCTGCGGCAGGACCAGCAGTTCCACTGGGAGAACCGCGGCTACGCCAGCTTCGACGACTTCCTGGCCGCCCTGTCGTCCAGCCGCCGCAAGACCATCCGGCGCGAGCGGCGCGAGGCCCAGGAGGGGCTGGAGATCGTCGCCCTCAGCGGCCCGGAACTGACCGAGGCGCATTGGGACGCCTTCTTCGCCTTCTACATGGACACCGGCTCGCGCAAATGGGGGCGTCCTTATCTGAACCGGCGGTTCTTCTCGCTGCTGCACGAGCGCATGGCCGACAAGGTGCTGCTGGTGATGGCGCGCTCGCACGGGCGCTGGATCGCCGGGGCGCTGAACCTGATGGGCGCACATACCCTCTACGGTCGCAACTGGGGCGCGCTGGAGCACCGGCCGTTCCTGCACTTCGAGCTCTGCTACTATCAGGCCATCGAGCAGGCCATCGCGCGCGGGCTTTCCCGCGTGGAAGCCGGCGCCCAGGGCGAGCACAAGATCGCCCGCGGCTATCTCCCCTCCCCCGTCTATTCCGCCCACTACATCGCCGACCGGGCGCTGCGGGTCCCCGTCGCGGACTACCTGGAGCAGGAACGGCGGGCGGTGCAGGCCGACATGACGGTGCTGGAGGCCGAATACTCCCCCTTCAGAGACAGCTGAGCCGCTATTGAAATTATGATCGACATTCCATATGTCGATCATAATTCAATGGGAACGGCGCCATGCGATACGACAAGGGCAGGAAGGACGCGACCCGCCAACATATCGTCGAGGCCGCCGGCCGGCGCTTCCGAAAGGACGGGATCGACGGCGTCGGGCTGGCGGGTCTGATGGCCGATGCGGGCCTGACCCACGGCGCCTTCTACGGCCACTTCGACTCCAAGGAGGCGCTGGCAGCCGAAGCGATCGACGCCGCCTTCGCCGCCAACACCCGCTACTGGAGCGAGCGGCTGGCCGCGGGCGAACCGCTCGAGGCCCTGGTCCGCCGCTACCTGACCGCCGCCCACCGCGACCATCCCGAGCTCGGCTGTGTGGCCGCCGCCCTGGCCGGCGACGCCGCCCGCCGTCCGCCGGAGGGCCGGGAAGCCTTCGCTCGCCGCACCCGCGAACTGGTCGGCGTGATCGCGACCGCCTTGTCCGGCCCCGACACGGACGACGGCGTCGACCGCGCGTGGGGCGTCTTCGCCGTGATGATGGGAGCGCTGCAGCTCGCCCGCGCCGAGCCCGACCCCGTCCGTTCGGAAGCCATCCTGGAGCGCGGCGCCGCCGCGGCTCTTCGCCTCGCCAGATAGGAGCCGACCATGAGAAGCGCCGTCATCGCCGCCTACGCCCGCACCCCGTTCCACTTCGCCCGCAAGGGCGCGCTGGTCGACGTCCGCCCCGACGACCTGGCCGCCGCGGCCCTGGCGGGCCTGGTGGACCGCGCAGGGATCGACCCCGCCACCTTGGACGACGTGATCCTCGGCTGCGCCTATCCCGAAGGCGAGCAGGGCATGAACATCGCCCGCGTCGCGGCGCTGCTCGCCGGCCTGCCGATCCAAT
>Ga0164243_10009914_pt1 | contig 13760 bp, 9 predicted proteins | sample OricompcompostOP_FD_108781 | JGI IMG/M metagenome (GOLD analysis project Ga0164243, IMG submission 108781) | Organic Plus compost microbial communities from Emeryville, California, USA - Original compost - Organic plus compost (OP) | ecosystem: Engineered > Solid waste > Mixed feedstock >... | reverse complement strand
CTACAACAACCATTGGGGCGTGCCCCTGACGCTGGCGCGCATGCCCCAGGACAGCGATTTCGCCATCGTCGAGATCGGCATGAACCATCCCGGCGAGATCGAGCCGCTGGCCCGCCTCGCCCGCCCGCATGTCGCCATGATCACCACCGTCGCCGCCGCGCATCTGGAAGCCTTTGGCGCCATCGAGGGCATCGCCCGCGAAAAGGGCGCGATCTTCCGCGGACTGGTCCAGCCCGGCACCGCCATTCTGCCCGAAGATCTGGCCGTGACGCAGCTTCTGCGCGACTGCGCCGACGCGGCGGGTGCCATCGTCATCGGCTTCGGACAGCAGGGCATGGCCCGGCCGCTGCGGGCCGAGACGCTGGACGGCACCACCCGCGTCCGCGCCCGCATCCTGGGCGATGTGGTGGATTTCACCCTGGCGACTCCGGGCACCCATTTCGTCATGAACGCGGTCGGCGCGCTGGCGGCGCTGTCGGCCGCGGGGGCGGATCTGACCCAGGCGGCGGCGCGCCTTTCCGACTGGCGCCCGCCGCTGGGCCGCGGCGCGGTCGAGGATCTGGGCGGCATCCGGCTGATCGACGATGCGTATAATTCCAACCCCACCTCGCTTTCGGCCGGGCTTGCGACGCTGGCGCGGCTGACCGGCGGCCGCCGGGTGGCGATCCTGGGCGACATGCTGGAACTCGGCCCGGACGAAATGGCGCTGCATGCCGCCATGGCCGCCGATCCGGCCATGCAGGCGGTCGATCTGGTCCATACCGCCGGCCCGCGCATGCGCGCCCTGCACGAGGCGCTGCCCCCGGACCGGCGCGGGCTGCATGCCGAAACCGCCGCCGAGCTGGCCGAGCGGGCGGGCGACCTGGTCGCGCCCGGCGATATCGTGCTCGTGAAGGGCTCGAAATCCTCCAGGGTCTCGACGGTGGTTGACGCGCTGCGCCATAGGCGCCAAAGCACGCCCCCTGGCGAAAGGACAGCGTAATGCTCTATTGGCTCACGAACCTCTCCGACGGCGGGGATTTCTTCAATCTGTTCCGATATATCACCTTCCGGGCCGGCGGTGCCTTCTTCACCGCGCTGGTCTTCGGCTTCTTCTTCGGGCGGCCGCTGATCGACCTTCTGCGCCGCAAGCAGAAAAAGGGCCAGCCGATCCGCGACGACGGGCCGCAGAACCACTTCTCCAAGGCGGGCACGCCGACCATGGGCGGCCTGCTGATCCTGGCGGCGCTGACCATCGGCACCCTGCTCTGGGCGCGGCTCGACAACGGCTATGTCTGGATCGTGCTGCTGGTGACGCTGGGCTTTGCCGCCATCGGCTTTGCCGACGACTATGCCAAGGTGACCAAACAGCACCATGCCGGCCTGTCTGGCAGGCTGCGGCTGCTGATCGGCCTGGCCATCGCCGCCGGGGCCGGGATCGCGTCCACCTGGCTGCACCCCGCCGCGCTCAGCGGCGAATTGGCCCTGCCTTTCCTCAAGGATACGCTGATCGACCTGGGACTGCTCTACCTGCCCTTCTCGGTGCTGGTGATCCTGGGCGCGGCCAATGCGGTGAATCTCACCGACGGGCTCGACGGGTTGGCGATCATGCCGGTGATGATCGCCGCCGGCAGCTTCGCGGTCATCGCCTATATGGTCGGCAACGCCAATTTCGCCAATTACCTGGGCGTGCATTTCGTGCCTGGCACCGGGGAACTCGCCGTCTTCGTCGCGGCGTTGATCGGCGGCGGCCTGGGCTTTTTGTGGTATAACGCCCCGCCCGCGGCGGTCTTCATGGGCGACACCGGCAGCTTGGCGTTGGGCGGCGCGCTGGGCGCCATCGCGGTCGTCACCAAGCACGAGATGGTGTTGGCCATCGTCGGCGGACTCTTCGTGGTCGAGGCGCTCAGCGTCATCATCCAGGTGCTCTATTTCAAGCGCACCGGCAAGCGGGTCTTCCTGATGGCCCCGATCCACCACCATTTCGAGAAAAAGGGCTGGGGCGAGGCGCAGATCGTCATTCGCTTCTGGATCATCGCGCTGATCCTGGCCCTGATCGGGCTTGCCACCCTGAAGCTGCGCTGACAGGCTTTCACCGTTTTGCAAATACTCTCGGGGGGTCCGGGGGGCGAAGCGCCCCCGGCCTGCGACAGCAAAGGAAACAGCATGATCCCGGTCCAGGGCGTCCAGAACCAGACCATCGCCGTGCTTGGCCTCGGCCGCTCGGGCCGCGCGACCGCCGTGGCCCTGGCCGCCGGCGGCGCCCAGGTCGTCGCCTGGGACGACGGCGTTGACACCCGCGAACAGGCCCTGGCCGATGGGTTGCACCTGCTCGACCTGACGCTGGACCGGAACTGGCAAGGCATCTCGGCGCTGATCGCCAGCCCCGGCATCCCCCATCTCTATCCCCGGTCGCACCCGGTCATCGCCAAGGCTTACGAACTCGGCGTGCCGGTCGACAACGATATCGGCCTGTTTTTCCGCAGCTTCGCCACCGCGGAATGGGAAGGCTTCGACACGATGCCGCGCGTCATCGCCGTCACCGGCTCGAATGGCAAATCGACCACCACCGCGCTGATCCACCATATCCTGAAGGAAGCCGGCCGCCCGACCCAGATGGGCGGCAATATCGGCACTGGCGTGCTGTCACTCGAACCCGCCCATGACGGCGAGGTGGTGGTGCTGGAACTCTCCAGCTACCAGACCGACCTGGCGCGCGCCCTGACGCCCGACGTGGCGGTGTTCACCAATCTCTCGCCCGACCATCTCGACCGCCATGGCGGCTTGGGCGGCTATTTCGCTGCCAAGCGCCGGCTGTTCGCCGAGGGCGGGCCGGATCGCGCCGTGATCGGCGTGGACGAGCCCGAGGGGCGTTATCTTGCCGGCCAGCTTGCCATGGCGCCCGAGGACGACCGGGTCATCCGCATCTCCTCGGGGCAGAAGCTCGACCGTTTCGGCTGGTCGGTCTTTGCCCGCAAGGGGCATCTTGCCGAATGGCGCAAGGGCCGCCAGACAGCCTCGGTCGACCTGCGTTCCATCCGGGGTCTGCCGGGCGAGCACAACCATCAGAATGCCTGCGCCGCCTATGCCGCGACCCGCGCCCTGGGGCTGGCCCCGCGCGAGATCGAGCGCGCCTTCCACAGCTTCCAGGGGTTGCCGCATCGCAGCCAGACCGTGGCCGAGATCGGCGGCGTGGCCTGGGTCAATGACAGCAAGGCCACCAATGTCGATGCCGCCGCCAAGGCGCTGGCCGCATTCCCGCGCATCCGCTGGATCGCCGGCGGCATGGGCAAGGAGGGCGGTATCGAGGCGCTGGCCCCCTTCCTGGGCTCGGTGGTCAAGGCCTATCTGATCGGCCATTCCGCCCGCGACTTCGCGCTGCAGATCGGCCAGACCCCCTACGAGATCGCCGAGACCATGGACCAGGCGGTGGCGCATGCCGCCGCCGAGGCCCAGCCGGGCGAGACCGTCCTGCTCGCCCCCGCCGCCGCCAGCTTCGATCAATACCCGAACTTCGAGAAACGCGGTGAACATTTCACCGCCCTGGTGCAGGCGCTGCAGGGCTGATCTTCTTCGTTCTGCAAATACCCATGCGACGGTGCTCGCCGGCGCTGTTGCTGGGGTATTTGAGGAACGAAGAAGCCGCAGAGGACAAGGCCCCGGCGCGAATCCGGGGCCTTGTCCCTGTCGCGTCGATCAGAAGGAATAGCCGATCCGCATGCCGATGCCCCAGGCATCGCTGTCGTCCATCCTGGCGACCTCGCGCTTGGCGCCGCTTGGTCCGACGCCCAGCGTCGTGTCGCCCAGCTTGGTATAGTTGATCGCGGTGCTGATCTTGATATTGTCCATCGTATAGACCGCCCCCAGCGTCACCGCCTTGCGGCCGTTGACCGGGGCCAGCGGCGAGACCGTGTCGCCCTCGCTCGGCTCATAGAGAAACGAGATCAGGCCCGACCAGTTCTCGGTGAACTTGCGGCCGATGCCGATGGTATAGGTGGTGGTATCCTCGACCTCGACAAGCGGCACCTCCCCGACGGGCGTGGCGATGGGGAAGATCGCGTTATCCACCTTGAACTCGGACCATTTCACCCAGCGGATCGAGCCGAACAGCAAGGTATCCGCCGCGATGCCGGTCTGGCCTTCCAGGGTCCAGCTGCGCGGTGTCTTGACGGTATGTTCGCCCGAGACGGTGTCGGTCATGCCGCCCGTCGCCGCCAGGATCGCGGGTCCTGTCTCGGTCATGTCGAAATCGTGCTCGATGGGCGAATTGTAGGTCAGCGAGACGCGCGCGGCGATCTCGGGTATTTCATAGGCGATGCCCGCGACCCAGCCGACGCCCCATGCCCCGTCGATATCCAGGTCGTAATATCCGCCGATCGACTGATAGGCCGCGCCGGTCAGGGTCACGCTGCCATCGGCATGCGAGCCGCGGATGCCGCCATGGACCGAGAAATTATTGTCGAACCTGTAGCGCAGCAGGGCGGTATAGGTGGTCGAGTTCACCTCGACCCGGGTTCCGTCGAGAATGTCGTAATCGGGCAGCGGTGCGGCCAGGTCCGGATAGCGGATATCGGCACCGAAGGGCTGCTCGACGATGATCGCGCCGGACAGGTTGTCGGTGAACTGGTGCTTGTAGGCAAATCCGAAGAAGCCATAGCCCTGTGCCACGTCGCCGGTCTCGAAGCCTGCGATATCGGTGCCCCGCACGCTCGGATTCACCCCGCCGAAGCTCAGCTCGGCATAATTCCCCTGCTCGAACAGCGGCGCCAGCGATTGCGGCGCGCGCTCGATTCCCCCGGCGAGAGCGGGTGCGGCCGTGGCCAGAAAGGCACCGATGCCGGTTGCGATCCTTTTCATGATGTCCTCCCACAGACAGGTCCTGCGAACCATGGGGCCAAGCCTGCGGCAGGGGCCGCGGCGACGTCAATCTCCAGCCCATTCTTACGCGGCGTCCGACGGCCCTGCCAGGGGGCTGCGGCCGCTTTCCGCCGCTGGGGCCGGCCGGGTGGCGGTGTCCGTGCGCGCCGCCAGCGGGCCGTCATGCGCGCCGCGCCGCGCCGGGGGCCGCCCGCTTGCGGCCGTCGCGGAGGCGGGCGGCGGAAATCGGCGCCAAAACCCGCCGGATCGCCTCTGGCAGGCTGGACAATCCGGTTCGCGCGTGAAATGGGAAACTGCCAAACGAACCCCTGACAAGGATGCTCCCATGCAGATTCGTGAGGCTCTGACCTTCGACGATGTTCTTCTCGTTCCTGCGGCTTCCTCGGTGATGCCGTCGACCGCCGACGTGACCACCTGGGTCACGCGGCAGATCAGGATGAACATTCCGCTGTTGTCCAGTGCCATGGATACGGTCACCGAAAGCCGCATGGCCATCGCCATGGCCCAGGCCGGCGGCATCGGCGTGATCCATCGCAACCTGACCGCCGAGCAGCAGGCCGACGAGGTTCGCCGGGTGAAGCGTTTCGAATCGGGGATCGTCTACAACCCGATCACCCTGACGCCCGACCAGACCATCGCCGATGCCAAGGCCCTGCAGGGACGCTACAACGTCACCGGCTTTCCGGTGGTGGATGCGGATGGCCGCTTGGTCGGCATCATTACCAACCGCGACATGCGCTTTGCCAATAGCGACGACATGCCGGTGCGGGCGGTGATGACCAGCGACAACCTTGCCATCCTGCGCGAGCCCGCCGACCGGGCCGAGGCCATCGACCTGATGAAGGCGCGCCGGATCGAAAAGCTGCTGGTCACCAATGCCGAGGGCAAGCTGACCGGGTTGCTGACGCTGAAGGATACCGAGAAATCGGTGCTGAACCCGCTGGCCTGCAAGGACGATCTGGGCCGGCTGCGCGTCGCCGCCGCCTCGACCGTGGGCGACGAGGGCTATGAGCGCAGCCTGGCCCTGGTCGAGGCGGGCGTGGACCTGGTGGTGATCGACACCGCGCATGGCCATTCCGAGGGCGTGGCCCGTGCCGTGTCCCGCATCAAGGCCCATAGCAACGAGGTACAGGTGATCGCCGGCAATGTCGCGACCGCCGAGGCGGCGCGCGCGCTGGTCGATGCCGGTGCCGATGCGGTCAAGGTGGGGATCGGGCCGGGCTCGATCTGCACCACGCGCATCGTGGCGGGCGTGGGCGTGCCGCAGCTGACCGCGATCATGGATGCGGTGCGCGGCGCCGGCGAGGTGCCGGTCATCGCGGATGGCGGCATCAAGTTCTCGGGCGATTTCGCCAAGGCCATCGCGGCGGGGGCGTCCTGCGCCATGGTGGGTTCGGCCATCGCCGGCACCGATGAATCGCCGGGCGAGCTGATCCTGTATCAGGGCCGCAGCTTCAAGTCCTATCGCGGCATGGGCAGCCTGGGCGCGATGGCGCGCGGCTCGGCCGACCGCTATTTCCAGAAGGACGCGGCCAGCGACAAGCTGGTCCCCGAGGGGATCGAGGGCCAGGTGCCCTACAAGGGTTCGGCCGCCGCGGTGATCCACCAGCTGGTGGGGGGGCTGCGCGCCGCCATGGGCTATACCGGCAATGCCACCGTCGCCGAGATGCGGCGCAATTGCCAATTCGTGCGCATCACCGGGGCCGGGCTCAAGGAAAGCCATGTCCATGACGTGCAGATCACGCGCGAAAGCCCGAACTATCGCCTGGGCTGATCCGGCAGGCGGCGGGACCGGGCCGGGCGCAGCCGGCATGGTCCCGCTTACCGGATGTTAACGGCCCGGCGCTAGAAACGGCCCGGAGGACCTGTCCGGTGGCCGTTTCATGTTGCGTCTTGTCACGATCCTGCGCATTCCGGCACTGCTTTCGGCATTGCTTGCGCCGCTGCCATGCGCCGCGGCGCAGCCCGCGGCCGAGCTTTGCGAATGGGCGACGCGGCGGGCGGCCGCGGAAATCGGGGTGCCCGCCGACATCCTGGCCGCGCTGACCCTGACCGAAACCGGGCGCCGGCTGGACGGGCGCCTGCGCCCCTGGGCCTGGAGCGCCAATGCCGAGGGCGAGGGAAGCTGGTTCGACGATCCCGCCCGCGCCATCGCCTTTGCCGAAGAGCGGCTGGCCCGTGGCCGCGTCAATCTCGACATCGGCTGCTTCCAGCTGAACTATCGCTGGCATGGCGGGAATTTCGCCTCGGTCGCGCAGATGTTCGAGCCCTTGGAAAATGCCCGCTATGCCGCCCGGTTCCTGCGCCAGCTTCATGGCGAGACCGGCGATTGGCGGCTTGCGGCGGGGGCGTTCCATTCGCGCACCCCGGTCCATGCGCAGCGTTACCTGGCCCGGTTCGACCTGCTGCACCAGGCGGTGCGGGCGGCGCAGGGCTCCGGCGACATGGCCGCCGCGCCCGAAGCCTATAACAGCTTCGCCGCGGTCGGCACGGACCAGGACAGGCCGGCGCGCCAAGGGGTGACGCCGCTCGGTGCGCCACCGGGCAGCCCGCCGACCGGGCGGCCCGGTTCCCTGGCGGTGCTGGCATCGCGCCGCCCGTTGCTGGGTGCAGCCGCCGGGCCGGTGATCGCGGCGGGCCGCGGCGGCGGGATTGCGGATGCGCCCCGCCACCCGGTCGTGCCGCCTTGACGGGATTGACAAAGCCGGGCCGGCGCTTTTTCTGGGCGGGATCCACCGAATGCCGCGCCGGGGACGCAGCTGACATGACGCCCGCCGCCCGAGCCGCCGCGGCCATCGAAATACTCGATCGCATCCTGGCCGGACAGCCCGCCGAAGCGGCGCTGATCCGCTGGGCGCGTGCCAGCCGCTTTGCCGGCTCGGGGGATCGCGCGGCGGTCCGGGACCTGGTCTTCGACGCGCTGCGCCGGCTGCGTTCGCGGGCGGCCCTGGGCGGGGCGATGACGGGCCGGGGGCTGCTGCTTGGCATGTGCCGGGAAGAGGGGACCGACCCGGCATCGCTGTTTACCGGCGAAAGGCATGCGCCGGCGGTGCTGACCGAGGCCGAACGGGCCGCGGGGCGCGATCCCGCGCCGGACGAGGCGCTGGACCTGCCGGATTGGCTCTGGCCGCTCTGGCAGGCGGGGCTGGGCGCGGATGCGGGGCCGGTGGCGCGGGCGATGCGCGATCGCGCGCCGGTCTGGCTGCGGGTCAACCTGCGGCGCGGCGATCCGGCCGGTGCCGCGGCGGCCCTGGCCGCGCAGGACATCGCGACCCAGCCCCATCCGGCCCTGTCGACGGCGCTGCGCATCACCCATGGGGCCCGGCGGCTGTCGGCCAGCAATGCCTATCGCCAGGGGCTGGTCGAGCCGCAGGATCTTTCGCCGCAGATGGCCTGCGCGCTGTTGCCGGCACAGGACAGCTTGCTGGATTATTGCGCCGGCGGCGGCGGCAAGGCGCTGGCGCTGGCCGCGCGGGGGGCGGGGCCGGTGACCGCGCATGACATCGACGCGGCGCGGATGGCCGACCTGCCCGCCCGCGCCGCAAGGGCGGGGGTGGACATCCGGCTGGCGGCGCCGGGCCAGGTCTCCGGTCGCTTCGCGACGGTTCTGGCAGACGTGCCCTGTTCGGGCAGCGGAACCTGGCGCCGCAGCCCGGATGCGAAATGGCGGCTGGTGCCGGACGATCTGGCGCGGCTGACCGCCCTGCAGGGCCGGATCCTGGACCAGGCGGCGGATTTCGTCGCCGATGGCGGGCATCTGGCCTATATGACCTGTTCGGTCCTGCCCTGCGAAAACGATGCCCAGCTCCGGGCTTTCCTGGGGCGGAACCCGCGATTCGAGCCGGTGCTGGCGCGGGACTTCTCGCCCCTTGCCGCTTCGGACGGCTTTTATCTGGCCCTGATGCGCCGCCGTTAACGGTCTGTTAACGCGGGGACGCTATGCAGCCGGAAAAGGCTGGTGGCGAGGGATCGGATGAATTCGGAACGGGCGGAAAGCCTGCGTTCGGCGCAAATCGTGCTGCCCTTCCTGACATTGCCGGCGGTGATCGGCGCGCTGTGGCTGGCATTGCGGCCGCAGGATGGAACGGGCGGCATCACCCTGCTTGCGATGGGGGCGGCGATCACGGCCTGGTATCTGCTGGGCGGCGCGATCTCGCTGCGCCATTTGTGGCGCGGGCTGGCGGTTCGCCGCGACCTCGGCCGGGCGCTGCCATCCGTCCGCGACCACGACCTGCCCGCGCTGGCCGTCGGCCCCGAGGGGCTGGTGCTGGCGCAGAACCAGCCGGCGCTGGAACGGCTGGGCGATCTGGTCGGCCGCCGCATCCACGAGGCATTGGGCCGGCGCCATGCCGATCCGGCGCAGTCCTGGACCGACCTGGGTCTGGGCCTGTCGCGCAGCGGCCGGACCCGCGCCGATCTGGGCGAGGCCGGCGAATATCTGGTGACGCGCCCGGCCGGCGCGGCGGTCCAGCTGTGGAGGGCCGTTCCGCCGGAATGCCCGCACCCCCAGGTTCCCGCGCCCGGGGCGCCCGCCTGCGTCGCGGGCGAGGGTTTCGACCTGCTGCCGGTGGCGCTGCTGATCCTGGATCCGGCGGCCGGCATCATCCGCGCCAATACCGCCGCCCGCGCCCTGCTGGGCGAGGGAATCCTGGGCCAGAACCTGGCGACGCTGCTGGACGGGCTGGGCCGGGAACTGGCCGACTGGGTCTCGGATGTCGGGGCGGGCCGGACGGTGGGTGGCTCGGAAGTGCTGCATGTCCGGGCCGAGGGCGCGGATCGCTTCGTGCAATTGTCGCTGACGCGGGGGCGCGACGGCCAGGTCACGGCGGTCCTGTCCGATGCCAGCGCGCTCAAGACGCTGGAGGCGCAATTCGTCCAAAGCCAGAAGATGCAGGCCATCGGCCAGCTGGCCGGTGGAATCGCGCATGATTTCAACAACCTGCTGACCGCGATCACCGGGCATTGCGACCTGCTGATGCTGCGCCACGACAAGGCCGATCCGGATTATGCCGACCTGGACCAGATCAGCCAGAACGCCAACCGCGCCGCGGCGCTGGTGCGCCAACTGCTGGCGTTTTCGCGCAAGCAGACGCTCAAGCCGCAGATCATGGACCTGCGCGACACGCTGTCCGAACTGACGCATCTGCTCAACCGCCTGGTGGGCGAGCGGATCGCGCTGACCTTCGACCACGATCCTGGGCTGCGCATGATCCATGCCGATCGCCGGCAGCTGGAGCAGGTGATCATGAACCTGGTGGTGAATGCCCGCGACGCCATGCCCGAGGGCGGGGACATCGCCATCTGCACGGACAATGTCCGACTGGAGAGCCGGACCAGCTTCGGCCGTGCCAGCCTTCCGGCCGGGGATTACGTCCGGGTCCAGGTCCGCGACCAGGGCTGCGGCATCGCGGCCGACGACCTGGCCAAGATCTTCGAGCCCTTCTTTACCACCAAGCGCACGGGCGAGGGCACCGGGCTGGGGCTGTCGACCGCCTATGGCATCGTCAAGCAGACCGGCGGCTATATATTTTGCGACAGCGAGCCGGGCGCGGGTGCCTGTTTTTCCCTGTTCTTTCCCGCCCATGACCGGCACGAGCCCGCCCCGGCTCAGACACCGCGCCCTGCTGCGCCCCCGCCGCTCCGCGCCCGCCGCGACGTCGAGGCGACCGTCCTGCTGGTCGAGGACGAGGCGCCGGTCCGTGCCTTTGCCAGCCGGGCACTGAAGCTGCAGGGCTTCGAGGTCCTCGAGGCTGCCTGCGCCGAGGATGCCCTGTCGCTGCTGTCCGACCGGCGCCTGTCGGTCGATGTCTTCGTGACCGATGTGGTGATGCCGGGCATGGACGGCCCGGCCTGGGTCCGCACCGCCCTGCGCGACCGGCCCGAGACCAAGGTCATCTTCATGTCCGGCTATGCCGAGGACATATTCTGCGAAGGGCGGCCCCCGGTGCCGGATGCGGCGTTTCTTGCCAAGCCCTTTTCGCTGTCGGACCTGACCGCCCTGGTCACGCGGCAATTGGCCACGCCAGCGGGTCGGGCGGATCGTCCGGCGGGTCAGAGCGATTCGTAAAGCGCGAAATCGCGCGCCATCGCCTCTTGCAGTATGGCGGCCTGTCCGCTGTCCAGGCTGACATCGACCGCCGGCGGCACGTTGATGCGGGGCAGGCTGATCGCGCAATCCAGCCGCTCTTCGAGAAATTGGGTAAAGGCGACCATATCCTCGTAGCGGAAGATGCGCTCGACGCGATCCGCGCCGGCGGTCAGGAAATCGGCCTGGCTACCCAGCCGTGCGACTGCCGGCCTGTCGGGGGCGCAATAGGCGCGGGCGAAATCCGCAAAGCTGAGCCCGGCCATGGCGTGACGCGGGTCCTCGTCATCGTCGCGCAGGCGAAAGCGATACCAGCTGCGCAGCCAGTCGACAGGTTCGCGCATCAGCGCGACGGTGGTGAATTCCTTGCCGGTGGCGGAATGGAGCCAGGGTTCGATATGGCGGCGATAGCTGCGCAGGTCGGCATGTTTCAATTCCGCCGGCCGGCGGACGGCCACATTGGCAAGCGGTTCGAGCGCGGTCTCGACGGCGGTGGAGCCGGCCTTGGGCGTCGCGAGGAAGACCAGCCGCCTTTCCCAGAATATCAGCATTTCCGCATACTTTCAGCCATGGCGGCACCGCGGCGGGATAGCCATTCGTTCCGGAGGTGTAAACCATTTCTTAATGCCTTGCCGGCAGCCTGGGCCGCGGGGATGCGGCGCATGCCGCGATTCGCGAATCGGGACTTGCATTTCCGCGCAATGAGGCGCAAACAGGACCAAACAGTGAACAAACGGGTGGCGGGCCCTGGCTGTTCCCGCCGATTGCCCCGGGTCGCGGGGTGTGAAATAAGCATGAGGACCGCATGGCAGGGGCGACACTTTTCGACATGAACGACAAGCGAACCGCAGACAAGCAAAAGGCGCTGGACAGTGCGCTGGCCCAGATCGAACGGCAGTTCGGCAAGGGGTCGATCATGAAACTGGGCGCCGACAGCCCCGTGGCCGAGATCGAGGCGACTTCGACCGGCTCGCTGGGCCTGGACATCGCCCTGGGCATCGGTGGCCTGCCCAAGGGCCGGATCATCGAGATCTTCGGGCCGGAAAGCTCGGGCAAGACCACGCTGACGCTGCATGTCGTGGCCGAGGAGCAGAAAAAGGGCGGCGTCTGCGCCTTTGTCGATGCCGAACATGCGCTGGACCCGCAATATGCCAGGAAGCTGGGCGTGAACCTGGACGAGCTGCTGATCAGCCAGCCCGATACCGGCGAGCAGGCGCTGGAGATTGTCGATACGCTGGTGCGTTCGGGCGCGGTCAGCGTGGTGGTGGTCGATTCCGTGGCGGCACTGACCCCCAAGTCCGAAATTGAAGGCGACATGGGCGACATGCAGATGGGCAGCCAGGCCCGGCTGATGAGCCAGGCCATGCGCAAGCTGACCGCCAGCATCGGCCGGTCGAACTGCATGGTCGTCTTCATCAACCAGATCCGCATGAAGATCGGCGTGATCTTCGGCAGCCCCGAGACGACGACGGGCGGCAATGCGCTGAAATTCTATGCCTCGGTGCGCCTGGATATCCGCCGGATCGGCTCGATCAAGGATCGCGACGAGATCGTCGGCAATGCCACGCGGGTCAAGGTGGTCAAGAACAAGGTCGCGCCCCCCTTCCGCGAGGTCGAGTTCGACATCACCTATGGCGAGGGCATTTCGAAAGTGGGCGAGTTGATCGACCTGGGCGTGAAGGCCGGCGTGGTCGAGAAATCGGGTTCCTGGTATTCCTATGGCGACGAGCGGATCGGCCAGGGCCGCGAGAATGCCAAGCAATATCTGCGCGACCGTCCCGAGATGGCCCTGGCCATCGAGGACAAGATCCGCGCCAGCCACGGGCTGGATTTCGGCATCTCGGACGGCGGCGGCGAGGTTCTGGCCGAGGATTGATCCTGCCCGGACCGGGCTGTGGAACCGGCAGCCGAACATGCGGGCCGGCAGTCTTGCCGGCCCCGTCGCGTTCTTGCGGGGCTTTGCCCCGTCCGGGCCGGGGCCCGGACTCCCCAGGATATTTCGACACGGAAGACATATCCGCGTGGAAAGCGGCCGGCGGAGGGCGGCGGGTCGCGCAGGATTGCTGGACAGCCGCCATGGCTGGGGCTAGACCGGGCGGCAAACCGGCGCGGCGAACCTGTCCTGCCCGGAAGACCGCTTTGCGATGAAGGCCCGACATGCCCAGCTTGAACGAGATCCGCTCGACCTTTCTGAACTTTTTCCAACGCAACGGCCATCGCGTCGTCGAGTCGAGCCCCCTGGTGCCGAGAAACGACCCGACCCTGATGTTTACCAATTCGGGTATGGTGCAGTTCAAGAACCTGTTCACCGGGGTCGAGACGCGGGATTACAAGCGGGCCGCCACCGCGCAGAAATGCGTGCGCGCCGGCGGCAAGCATAACGACCTGGACAATGTCGGCTATACCGCCCGCCACCACACCTTTTTTGAGATGCTGGGGAATTTCAGCTTCGGCGACTATTTCAAGGAGGGGGCGATCCCCTTTGCATGGGAGTTGCTGACCAAGGATTTCGGCATCTCCAGGGACCGGCTGCTGGTCACCGTCTATCACACCGATGACGAGGCCGCGAATATCTGGAAGAAGGTCGCCGGCCTGCCCGACGAACGGATCATCCGCATCGCGACCAGCGACAATTTCTGGCAGATGGGCCCGACCGGCCCCTGCGGCCCCTGCACCGAGATCTTCTACGACCACGGCGACCAGATCTGGGGCGGCCCGCCCGGCTCGGCCGACGAGGATGGCGACCGCTTCATCGAGATCTGGAATCTGGTCTTCATGCAGAACGAGCAGTTCGAGGACGGCTCGATGCGCGCGCTCG
>Ga0164243_10009913_pt1 | contig 13761 bp, 20 predicted proteins | sample OricompcompostOP_FD_108781 | JGI IMG/M metagenome (GOLD analysis project Ga0164243, IMG submission 108781) | Organic Plus compost microbial communities from Emeryville, California, USA - Original compost - Organic plus compost (OP) | ecosystem: Engineered > Solid waste > Mixed feedstock >... | reverse complement strand
CACAGCTAAAGACACAAAAAGCCTTTGAACTGTGTACAGACTTTGCCTATTCAGGAGCAGAGATTTTCAACTTCAATTAATCATCAAAGGCGACTGCCTGCAAAGGTGGTCGCCTACTAAAAATAAAAGATATGAAAGCATTAGATAAAATGGACAACCTCGATAAAGCGGGCTTGTTGTGCAAACTTTTTCCCGCAGAACTGGAGAACCTGCAAAACGCTATAAAAACGCAATGCGACTACTTCCTGCAAAATGAAACAGCATTCCGTGAGGGTTGGTATCAAAAGGGATTTTTCACCGCTGAATTTTGGTACAGGCTTGTGCAGAATGCACAAAAAGGAACAGCCCAAAATGAACCTCTTTGGAAACGCCCGAACTGGTTTACAGACCATTTTTTTGACGGACACAATTCAATTTTCGCTATCCACTGCCTGATTGAATATACAGATGATGCACAATGCGACCCGCAATTAAAACAGGCGATACACCTGCTTTTCGGGAGCGACAAATTTTTACAGATAACCTTAAACGATAAATAATTATGGCTAATTGGTGCAACAACTGGGTTATTTTTGAGGGAACACCCGAAGCAATCGAACAGATAACACAGCTATTCAAATCAATGGCTGAACAGGAACATAAAGACGACTGCGGGCAATTACCCGATTTCGTACAGGACACGCACGGAGATTATTTCTACAATATCAGTCAGGATAATGAAAGTGCGGGCGTGTTTCAGTATGAAACAAAATGGTCGCCAAACACGGAAGCGGTAAAGCAGATAGCCGAACATTTCAAAGTGAATTTCACACAGGACTATGAGGAATTAGGATGCTTAGTATATGGTCAGGCAATATTTGAAAACGGCATACTAAACGACACCTGCTTAGATAGCCAGGACTTTGACAGTTACGAATTAGACGAGGAAACAGATACCTACCATTTTGAGGGCAAGGAGTATGACAGCGAGTGGGAAATTCTCGACACATTGTTAGAGCGTAAAATGGCTAATGCTAAAATTCAGCACAATGAAAATTAGAGATAAAAACGGGAACTGGATTGAGGTTACTGACCTTAAAAAAGCTATTCAACAAACTGGGTGGTATAAAGAATATACGCATAATCCACCTGTGAAAAGCGACAAGGAAAGGCAGGCATATTGGACAGATATGCACAAGAAATTAATAGCTTTAAGAGAACAGTTAAACAAGCCGAAAAATTAAAACACCGTACGACCCAAAAAGTCGGGCGGCAAAAAGACAGATCCTCCCGATGGTCGGGCAGTCTTTTTGCTTTAAATGGGAGCAATCCCCTTTAGTAAAATGCACCACTACACAATTCCTTTTTCTTCTCCATTTTACCAAACAGGTTGCAGCGTTATTGTTTGGGATATTCATTATCCCAATGATTGGTTAATAATAATAATAATAATAATAACTTCCTTTCTTAATCAGCGAACAAAGAAAAGACACTGACTAATTGATTTTGAATTTTCATAAATCTGGGTTAATGCACTTTTTTAAATTTGCTAAATTTGTTTTATAGCAAAAACTGCAAATTAATATATGGGAGGAGTTAAACAGAGATGGCTTGAATTAGAAAGTAGAAATTTAAGCAATATTTCAGATAAGAATATTTGTATCAAACATTTTGATGATAAAAGCATTAATCGCTTTATTAGGCAAAACTATCACGATGGTTATTGTGATTATTGCGCTAAGGAACTAAAAGTAGTTTCTCTTGAAGATTTAATGGAATTTATTATGGATGGTATTTCAAATTTCTATGAAGATGCCGCCAACTTTATGAGTTACAATTCAAGAGAGGGAGGTTATCTTGGAGAAATCTATACCCCTGACGAACTTATACAAGAACACATAGAGTTAAATGCTGAACCTTTTGAGGTTATTGAAGATATTGTTAATTCAATTGAAGATATTGCTTGGGCTCAACCTGACCTGTATTACGACAATATTAAAGATGATTTAGAATTTCAGTGGAATTACTTTAAAGAAATCATCAAACATAAATCCCGCTACCTTTTTTCATCAGCAGACAGCAGCCTTCCTAAAGCCTTGCAAATACTACAAGAGGTTGGTAAACTTATATCAAAATTAAATATAATCAGGATTATCCCGGCAGGAACAAAACTTTATCGTTGTAGACAACACGACTTCAAAACAAAAATTATAGATTTTAACGAAATCACTGCTCCCCCTAACAAAAAAGCAATTTATCCAAATAGGTTTAGCCCTTCAGGAATATCAATGTTTTATTCCGCTTTTGATGATGATACAGCAATTTTAGAAACAATAAGCAGGACAGATAAATACAAAAGGTATGTAACGATTGCGGAATTTGAAACCTTAGAAAATCAGGTTGTTGTTGATTTTAATAAGCTCCCAAAAATTCCAAGTATTTTCGGCATTAAGGACAAGAAACGATATTACCTTATTTTATTTCTATACTCATTTGTAAGGGATATAACGCAACAAATTATTAAGGATGGTAAAGAACATACCGAATACGTTCCAACTCAAGTTGTGACTGAATTTTTAAGGTATCCATTCAATAAAAATAGGAAGAATAAAATATCGGGGATTATTTATCCCTCATCGCAAAATAGAAATCATCAATCGGCAGTGTTTTTTTGGGATGACGAATTAAGTAGAGAAAAAGTAAAATTGAACACCTTAAAAAGAAAGAAAATTATTTAATGAAAATTGACAGTGAACATATTGTAAAGCAATCTGAAGAGTTTGCATTGAATATAGCCAAGCAAATTTCAAAAATAGCAGTTAGACCGTTCTGTGAAATTTCCTTTCATTCATCGGAATATAGAGATAGGAAAACGCTCTCAAATTATTTGCATAAAATTCCTAAAAGCGACAATCCACTCATTTATATTATTCAGATTAAATCCCCGAAAATTTTAAGCACGCTGATTGATTATTTTGAAGATTATCAATCAGCAAATAAGCTAAAAGTAAAGAATAAAGACCGTGTTAACCTTTCCCGGTACAACAAGACTTCATCAGATATATTATATGTTGGAAGCTCAACGACTGATTTCAAGACAAGAATTAAGAACCATCTTGGCACAGAAGGAAATCGGGTTTATAGTTTGCATTTATGCAAGTGGGACAATTGTTTAGAATACGATTTGAATATTTTTGCATACGAAGTCATTTCAGAAAGCAATGAAATTATTGAACGTTTCATTGTCGAAATTCTTGAACAGCAATTTTGGGATAAGTTAAGCCCGATATTTGGAAAACGAAGTGGTTTATAACCCAAAAAATAGATTAAACAACTGAATTAATGAAAACATTATACGTTATTGGTAATGGATTTGACATCCATCATAAATTAGACACAAGGTATCAAAGTTTTGCAAACTACTTGGCTGAAAATGATAGTGAGGTTTATGAACTCTTATTAAATTATTATGGACTTCCTGATATTACAAATCCTGAATTGACAGATGAAGAGTATGCGTTATGGTCAAGATTTGAGCAAGCCTTAGCTGACTTGGATTATTTATCGGTATTGGACGATAATTCCGACTTAATTGCTCGCCCTGGTGCTGAAGATTTTCGAGATAGAGATTGGCATAGTTATCAGATAGAGATGGAAGAAATCATTAAGGATTTAACGACCACTCTAATTAGCGACTTTAATAAGTTTATTCTTGAAGTCAAATACGAAAGTATTTCTGATGATGTGCTAATTGACTTAGAAGACGATAGCCATTTTTTAAATTTCAATTATACTAAAACACTACAGGAAAGCTACGGCATTCCCGAAGAACGAATAACCTATATTCATAACAGAGCAGATATAGACAATTGTACTCTTATTTTAGGACACGGAACTGACCCTGCAAATTTTGATGAGAAAGAAGAAGAACCGCCACAAGGATTAAGCGAAGAAGAATTATACGAATGGCGTGAGCAAAAGGCTGATGAATATGACTATTCTTATGAAAGTGCCAAACAAGAAATACTATCTTATTATACAAAGGCATTTAAAAATACGGCTTCAATTATCGAAAACAATATTGTTTTTTTTACCAATCTTACTGAAGTTGAAAAAGTTATTGTCTTAGGGCATTCTATTTCAGAAGTAGATTTAAAATATTTTGAGGTATTAAAAGCCAAACTAAATGAAAATGTAATTTGGAATGTTTCGTATTACAGTGAGCTTGAGAAGCAAGCACATAAAGAAACACTATTGCAACTTGGAATAAATAACAACAATATTGTCCAAATAAAAATTACAGATTTAAAAAAGCAATCTTAGTTATTAGTAAAGTATTCCTGTGCAAATTTTGCTATTCCCACACTAAAATATTTACCACCATTAGTAACAACCTCAATGGCTTTCTTAAAATCATACACATCGCTACCAATAAGCAAATAGCCCATAAAACCCATTTCCAAAAGAGATTTTACGACTTTTTCAGCATCAATATCACTATGCCCAATCAGTTTAATGATTGGGTATAGTGTCCTTAGTTCTTGAAGCTGTGCCAGCACATTCTTATCGTAAAAATCAAGGTCAATAATACAAATTTGGGGAAGTTCCTTTAATGCAGACAGTTGAGATATTCCGTCTTTAATGTCTTCCGAACGGAACAATACGTCAATTCCTGAAGTGACAAGGTCGTTATAGGCTAAATCAACTATTAGGCGTTTATCGTTGATAAATGCAATGCCGATTGCTTTAGGGGTATTTACAGTTTCCATACTACCAGTTTTAATGTTAGTGTAGCCCTGCACAAAAAAGAAAGCGCAGGCAACCACACTTACCGACATTGAGGCACTGGTATACCCGACAACGAATAAGCGAGCGCCCACGCCTATAACGTGAGCGTTCCTACTTATCTGTCCCGTTGTCTTAAAAATTACCAGTTTTCAATGTGGGACTTAAAGCAAAAACACTTTAAGTATTTCTATATTTTACATAGCAAAGATACTAAACTCTTGCTATTAGATGTATTAATGCAATAAAAAAGCTTAGTCTGAATTAGTTTTGTGATTGATATAATTCTGCTCCAATATTGTCATCAAATCTGTTTCCTTATAAATAATTTTGCCACCAATCTGAATATACGGCAGGATATTATCATCACGATATTGCTGTAAAGTGCGTTTGCTAATGTGTAACAGTTTGCATACATCTTCGCCCGACAAATAAATTTCTCCATTCATTACGGGACGATAGTTTTTTAATATATTTTCAATACGGTCTCTCAATATCAAAATCATTTCTTGATGGGAAATGATTTCTTCATTATCATTCGTCAGTAAATCCATTGTTATTGGTATTGTACGGTTGTCCGGCTTCAAGTAAAGCCTGTACATCCGAAAGTTTAAAATAGTTCTTACGGTTTAGTCTGGAATAAGGCAATAGTCCTTTGTCCTTATACGTCTGTAAAGTCCGTTTGGTAATATTCATTATCAAACAAACTTCCTGGTTATCGAGCCACTTCTCCTCTTTGAAAATCGGCGTGTATTTCTTCGTGGCATTATCCGTCATTTCCAGAAGCTCCCTTAACTCATTCTTCATTCCGTCCAATGCGGATTTCTGTATTGCAATTACTTCCATAGTTTGCTCTTTTTTTCTGTGGAAGTCGAATTTATAAAGGCTGATTGCTGCGTTGGGAAATGTTGCAGGGTTTGGCTTTGAAAGGTAGTCTTTGGCTGAAACTAAAGCTCTCAATACCAAAAACAAATAAACTATTCTCCCGAAACAATTTTTTGCCGGTGTGCATAGCCCCATTTTTCCATTGCTTTCAGCACATCATTTAGAGTATGGCTATATTCAGTTAGTTCATATTGCACCGTAACCGGTTTGGTATTGCAAACTTCTCGGCTAACCAATCCGTTCATTTCCATTTCCTGTAATTCCTTGGACAAAATCCGTGGCGAAATACCCGCTTCTCTCGAAAGTTCATTAAATCCTTTTTTACCACTTCGTAAAACCGATACCAAAACCAATTTCCATTTTCCACCAACCACATCAAGCGTATCCCGTATAGCCAGTTTCGCTTTGGCACAGGTTTCTATTGTATGTTTTGCCATATATGCTATTCTTTTTGTAAGTACTATCCTTTTTGTAACAGATAACAAAGGTATAGTATTTATTTTTGAAATTTGCATCATAATTATAAAAAAGAAAAACAAATGAAAATTTTAAGATTAGTTACCAGTTTCAGGGGCAATGACTCACAAAGCTTCCAATTGGGAAATACCGTTGTAGAAAAACTCAAAACCCAAAATGCAGATGTAACTGTTACTACCAGAAACCTTGCAAAAAACGAAATGCCTCATCTCAACGATGTGCATTTTACCTCGTTCATTACTCCAATTGAAAATCTTTCTGATGAACTAAAAAATGCGGTATCTCATTCCGATGAAGCCATAAAAGAATTATTTGATTCGGATATCATTGTCATAGATGTTCCGATGTATAATTTTTCCATCCCCTCTTCGCTTAAGGCTTGGGTTGACCATATAGTTCGCTCAGGTATTACTTTTAGTTACACAGCAAACGGTGTGGAAGGATTGGTTAAGAATAAAAAAGTTTATCTGGCAATTGCATCAGGTGGTATCTACTCTGAAGGTCCCATGAAGGAATATGACCTTACTGAAAAATACCTCAGAAATATACTTGGTTTTATCGGTATTACTGATGTAAAAGCATTCAGAGTTGAAGGAATTGCCATTCCGGACATTAAAGAAACAGCTATGGCAAAAGCTGTTCAATTGGTAGAAACATCATTTTAAAAATAAAATTCAAAAATTATGTCACAAAAAACAATCAGAATTACAGGATGGGTACTCACCATCATTTTAGGTCTACTATTCACGATGAGTGCCTTTATGAAACTCACTCAAAATGAAACAGCTCTTGCACAAGCATCATCATTCGGCATAGATGCCACTACTTATCAGTTCATAGGACTTATCGAAATAATTTCGTTGATTCTTTTCCTTATTCCGAGAACAGCCGTATTGGGCACACTTCTGTTAGTAGCCTATCTGGGTGGAGCTATCGTTACACACTTGCAACATCAGGAATCCATTGCTATGGCAGTTATTATACAAATCGTCTTATGGATTACTGCTGCTATCCGTTTTCCTGAACTAAGACATAGGCTTTTAACTACTAAAAATAAATATTAATGAACCAATAAGGGTTTAAGGACTTAATGTTGCTTAACTTCTTAATGGTATAAAATTAAAAAAAATGACACAAAGAAGCTTATCACATATCACCCAAAACCCCTGGCATCAGGGATTTTTGGGTTCCGGGCATCAGGCGAAAGCCGTTTTGGATGGTGTTTCCTATCGGGATTCAGACCCTTTCATTTTATTTATGGATGACAAACTCAATCTTCCCGGTGGCGAGCCTGTTGGCGGTGCACATCCACATGCCGGATTTGAAACGCTCACCTTGGTTTTGCAAGGTAATGAAAAAGAGTGGACAACCGGAAGTTTTGAATTAATGACTGCCGGAAAAGGCATCATCCATACCGAAGAGATTACCTCAGAACAAAATCTGCACATACTTCAGGTTTGGTTGGTACTACCACCCGATAAAAGATGGACAACCCCTTTTTGGCAAAAAATAGAGTTGGCAGATGTGCCGAAAATTAAAACCGATGATTACCAAATTTTGGTGTACAGTGGAAGTAGTAACGGTTTCACATCTCCGCTTAAAAATCATACCCCACTTACCTTGGTTGATTTTAGAATGAAAGCCAATCAAAAAATTTCACAAGAACTACCTGCTAACTACAATGGTTTAATCTATGTACTTAAAGGAAAAGTGCAAGTAGCAAACAAAATCATTGAAGCAGGGCAGGCAGGTTGGTTGGATAAACCAAAGGGAGAAGAGGAAAGCGAAATTTCATTTGTTTCAAACTTAGACGAAACGCATTTTGTTTTGTATGCAGCCCAGCCGCATCATATTCCTGTAGTTTCGCACGGTCCATTTATCGGTGATACAATGGAGGATATAGTACGACTGTACAAAGAATATAGAAATGGAGAAATGCCCCATCTGAACGATTTGCCCCAAGAGCAAAAGGCAACATTTGAAAGGATTGTACAATAAAAACAAAAAGCCGATACGCAACATATCGGCTTTTGTTTTTTCAAGTAGTTATTTTCACTACTCCACTTTTATTCGTTCCATAATATCCTGAAATTCCTGTGTGTCCAAAAATGCTTCAACGTGGGTGATTTTATCTCCGGTAAAAGTCATATTCCAAGAATAGGTAGAACGGTAAGGTTTGCCATCTGTAGCTGTGGCTTCACCATCCCAAATGATGATTACGGTGTTTCCGTCCTGATAGATATTTCGTACCGTTGGCTTAATTTTTACCGACAGTTTTTTGTTCAATGGAACAATCACTTCATCCAAAAACTGTTGTTTGCTGATATAGGTTTTTGACCAAGGTGTACTTCCATTAATTCGCCATTGCAAATCGTCTGACAATAAATCAAAAACATCGCTTGTGCCTTGGGTAGCCCAGGCATTAAAGGCTTTGCTAATAATTTCTTTTTTGGTTTGTGCATTTACAGCATTGATGCCTAAAATGCTGATGGTAATTATTAAAACTAAATTTTTCATTACGACTGTTTTTTAAATTATTAATAAATACGAGGGAAAGTCTTTTCTGTTATGATGCGCATGCGTTAGGGATTGTAGCGGAAATCCATTTTGTCCTGCAAGGCAAAAAGATTGTAGCGAAAAGCCCGACCCGAAGGGGAACGCCCAATAAAAAATTCCTTCCCTCGTTTTAATGTTTATGCAATACTTGCTGCTGCATCTTCCTTCACGTCATCGTGGTCTGTAGATGTAATTACATCGTACCACTCACCAATTTCGGCATTCAATTTTTCCATTTTTTGCTGAAAATAATGTAAGGTGTCTTTTCCTACAGGAAGATGTACGGGAGGATGTTCTGACGCTGCAAGTTTTACGATTACTTGCGCGAATTTTTTTGGGTCACCAGGTTGATTGTAGCTTATCTGAGAAGCTGCCTCGCGCATTTTTCCGGAAGTTTCTGCATAATCTTCAATCAGATTTTTTGCAGTGTTTAAAGAAGATCCATCCAAGAAGTTGGTGCGGAAATATCCCGGAGCCACAACTGTTGCGTGAATACCAAGGGGGGCAGTTTCAATAGCCAATGCTTCGGTTATTCCTTCCACTGCAAATTTTGTGGCACAATATAAACCCCATCCTGCAGATGCTCTCAGCCCGCCAACGGACGATATATTAATGATATGACCTGAGCGCTGAGCTCTCAGATAGGGAAGAACAGAACGTGTTACATTTAAGAGCCCAAATACATTGGTATCATACATTTTGCGGTTTTCGACATCGCTACCCTCTTCAATGGCACTCAGCAAACCGAAGCCCGCGTTATTGACCAGCACATCAATTTGTCCGAAATGGTTTACTGCTTCCGCAACTGCTTTTTGTACCTGCTCTTCGTTGGTAACGTCCATCGTTACGGCAAGAAAGTTGTCGTTGTTAATGGTTGAAGAAAGTTCCTGCGGCTGCTTGCGAACTGTTCCTACTACTTTGTCTCCGGCTGCAAGAGCCGCTTTGGTGATTTCTAAACCGAAACCTCTGGATGCTCCGGTGATGAACCATACCTTACTGTTTTTTGTGTTACTCATTTTGATGAATTTTTAATTGTTATACAATGATTAATTTGATAACACAAAAGTCATCCAAAATGAGGGGTTGGGTTATAGTGATAACAAAGGAGGTATTATGAATTTCAAAGATGAAAGAAAAATTACCCTGCAAAAGCATAACTCTTTCTGAACTCGCCCGGAGTAATGCCCACATTCTTTTTGAAGAATGCACTAAAGTTGGGTTGTTCCGCATAACCTACTGCGTAAGCCACTTGCTGTAACGACCATTGAGTCTGTAACAACAAAGCTTTACATTCTTCTATCAACCGCTTTTTGATATGGGCGCTCACATTATCACCGGTATATTTTTTGAGCAAACTGTTCAGATAATTGGGGTGCAGATTGAGGTTGTCTGCAAACTCTTGAGCGGTACGCATACGTAAAGGATTGGAATAATTAACTTCTGACATTTCATTTTCCAACAAGGCAAAGAAATGATGAATGTGTCCATAGTCGTCGGTAACAGCATTGGCTTCAGGGAATGTTGCATTCTTGATACTATCGATGATGATGAGTTGCAGTAAGACTTGTAAAGTATCTTCGGCATAGGCTTCTTTTTCTTTTATTTGCCCGTGCATTTGGTTAAATAAGCTGTCAATAGCTTGTGTCGAAGCATCATCCAATTTGATAATACTTTTATTAGGATTATTAAATATTTCGTATTTGTCAACAGCGGCTTTTAAAGCCGGGTGTTTTTCAATATATCTTTTTTTAAATAGGCAATAATGCCCTGCTCCATCATTTTCGGGAGAAAGGTTTTGCCAGGAAATAATTTCATTGGGATGCAGAAATAAAATAGTAGGTTCATTGATTTCGTATCGGTTCATACCGTGTGTAAAAATTCCCTGACCGGAACTGATAAACAATATTTTGTAAAAATCCCTGCGGTTGGGCGAAAGGTAATTGTGGCAAGGAACTTTTTGACGATTTACCACACGGATATTCCAAGTTTCATAATAATCCAGAGAGATAGGTAACTCTGTCGGAATATCTTTTAGTTGCTGTATGTCTTGTTGATTTTTCATATCACGATAAATAAAACGCTTATCAAATTTACAAAAAAACCGCCAGTGTTTTAATACTGGCGGTTTTTGATTGCAAGGTTGACCGATTAAATTTTGTTTTCCCAAGCTTGAAGCTGATGGTCTTTCAACATATCTTCAATCACTTTAGGAACTACGTTTCTGAATTTTCCTTCATCAGCCGGAACGATTTCTATCATCCTTTCAATCATTTCCGTAGGATCCATTTTACCTTCCGGTGTGGCAAAGAAATCATCAAAGCCTTTACGTAGGTCGGCACGTTTGGTAAAGTTCACGCTGTCATCCAACCAACGGAACGGATTGTCTGCCATTGTTTCGTTATAACCGGTGTAATACGCACCCGGATTAATAGTTTGCACTTTGATACCGTATTCTGCTAATTCTTGTTGCAAAGCTTCAGCAAAGGCTTCTAAGGCGTGTTTGGTAGAAACATACGTTCCCCAATTGGCAGGCGTAAACAATCCACCCATAGAAGAAGTAAACACCACTTTTCCTTTTATGCCTTTGCGTACCCAGTTTTGTACCACACCTTGTGTTAGTTGTAGTGGAAGAAAAACGTTTACTTCATAATTCTTACGAACCAAGTCCAAAGGTATTTCCCAAACAGGACCTGCTTCGCCCATTCCGGCATTGTTCCAAAGTACATCAAAATCCCAGCTTTGTGCTTGTTTAATGTCATAATGGTCGGTTAAATCCAAACGTTCTACTCTTATTTTGTCCGATAATCCCAATGCTTGCACTTCTTCACGAAATGGTGTTACTTGTGATGATACTTGTGTTGTAGCAATAATGTTGTGACCATTTTTTGCCATTCCGATAGCAGCAGCTTTTCCAAATCCTGAACCTGCTCCTGTAATTAAAATTGTTTTTGTTGACATGATTTTAAAATTTAAAATGTTAATTAATAATTGATTGTTTTCTATTTATGATGATTTAATGATTTTATAAAATGCTTCCGGCTTTCGCGATTTCAAAATCCTGATCAGGACTTCCGCCTGAAACACCGATGTAGCCGATGATTGCGTTGTTTTCTTTAATAGGAATACCGCCCTTAAAACCTACTAAACCACCACTGGTATTGATTAGTCCATAAGCTGCTGCTTCGGGGGCTAAAAAATTACCTACTTCTTCAGAATTCATTCTGAACAGCATAGCCGTTTTTGCTTTTTGTAATGCAACGTCGATAGACCCAAGAAAGGCGTTGTCCATACGTTCAAAATCTTTGAGATAACCGTAGTTGTCTACAATTGCGATGTTGGCAGCAACTCCTAAGTCAGTTGCCCTTTCTGTTGCCAACTCAATCGCTTTTTTTGCTGATTGTAATTTGATTTCCATTGTTTTTATTTTTAATAGTTAAACTTTTATTTGCTTTTTACTTGCGGATTTTGTTTCGCTTTCAATCACAGTACAAAGGTGTGGCAATAAGAAGAGGGATTTGATATGAAGAACAATGGAAGTATTATGAATTTCAAAGGTTGATTTAATTCTTTTTAATTAGGAGGATATTGTAATTCGCTTAAATAAAAAATCGGACAACCTTTTGAGCTGTCCGATTTTGTAATAATTGTTTTGGAAGATAAGCTATCTGCGTGAAGCTGGCTGTTCCGTTTTCACTTCTTGTTTTTCTTTGTCGTTTTCCTCACGGGAATAAACCCATAGCGATAACAGCCCGAATATAATCAAGGCATAAGCTATCCATTTACCAATCTTTTCAATTAATTTAATGAAAACCGAACTTTCATAAGAGGAGAAGCCTTCTGCTCCCATAGGACTACGCCTATAAAACTTCCGCCGGTTAATCCAATAACGAAGTCCCAAGCCAGCAACCAAAAATATTATCCCGATAACCAATGATGCAACCATAACAAATCACTTAAAATCCATCTTATAAACTTACAAAAATTTAGCTTCGATCACTCCAAAAAAAGAAATCCTGCTTTGTGGGAGGACTTCTTTTTGCTACTATTCTAGTCGCTACTATTAAATTGAAAACTTATCTGCTTTTCATTTCCAAAGCTATCCGAAATCCAAACATCAAATGATTGTGATACGGAAGACGTTGAAGTGTAGTACAGACGAAACTGCTCCGTTGGTAATTGGTACTGGTCATTGGGAAGGTACGGCGGTTCATCATAGTACCGCAATGTGCCTTGCCCGTCGAACTGAAAGTAACGGAGGAAATACTGCGTATTGCTGTAATTGCCTGAACGCTGTATGGTAATGCGTATCTCTACCGTCTGCCCGTTAGATACATCTTTTGGAACAGGCATCACGTTTAGATCAAAAGGAAAATCGTTCTGTATTTCGAGTTCATCATCTTTACTGCAAGATACCAACGTAACCGAAGCTGTGAGGATTGCCAAGAATACATATACTGGCAGTAACCCTGTTTTGAATTTATTGAATATTGCTATCATTGTTTTTACGTTTTAAAAGTTAAACCTTAATCCCACACCTGCCGACGGTCGGAACTGTTCTAAGTCCGTACCCCAAAGCACTTTTGTACGCCCTTGCAGGACTAATACAAAACGGTCGGACAGGTACGTTTCAAAAGTGATGCGACCGCCTGCTCCATAGATAAAATTATCTTCGCTCAATATCTTCGCACCATCGTACAGCATCGCTTCGCCACGGTTAATGCTTTCGTAACCGACCACACCCGTTATAGCGAAATTCAGCGTGATGTTCTTTCGGGCATCGCCCAATAAGAAGAAGCTGTAACCGCCCTCTGCGGAATAGGTTTCCTTCGGTATGCGGAGGTCCTTATACTCGTGGTACTGGTGGGTATATTCCAACGCCCAAAGTTGGTAGTTACCGTTCTTACCGTTTACCGTCATTGCTGCGCTGATGTAGTAATCATTGCCAATCTTATCATCGGACAATACACCTGCACTTATTTCCAATCCTTTCTGCTTTGGCAGCATTCTTTGCGCCTGTGCAGCCGTGATGCCTATCAGGACAAACAGCACGGTATAGATATACTTTTTCATATTCTTGCT
>Ga0164243_10009912_pt1 | contig 13763 bp, 13 predicted proteins | sample OricompcompostOP_FD_108781 | JGI IMG/M metagenome (GOLD analysis project Ga0164243, IMG submission 108781) | Organic Plus compost microbial communities from Emeryville, California, USA - Original compost - Organic plus compost (OP) | ecosystem: Engineered > Solid waste > Mixed feedstock >... | reverse complement strand
TCGAGCAGGCCCTCGCACTTCGGGCACCGGTAGACGACGTCCAGGAGCGAGGCGCGGAAGTCACAGCCCTCGCTGCACGCGTACTCCGCCCGGAAGGGGGCCCCCGCGGCGCTCATGCCTCCTCCCTGTCGCGCACGCCGCACTCTCCGCAGGGCCTGCCGGGGCGCATGGGCGTGTGGCAGGTCGGACAGGGCTTCCAATCCTCGTCGGCGCCTCCCGGGCCCTTGGCCGCCACGGGCGCCACCACGCGCGTCCGGGGCAGGCGCATGCCGCAGTTGTCGCAGAGGAAGCCCTCGGCCTGGACGTTGCGGCAGTAGCGACAGACGACCGAGCCGAGGACCGGCGCCACGCGCACGCCGTCATCCTCGGCGCGCCCCGTGTCCAGCTCCGGCAGGAGCGCCACCTGCACGGCCCCCGTCGCCGCGGCGCGCGTCAGCTCCAGTTCGGGGACCACCTGCGGCGGCAGGTCCGGACCGCTGCGCAGCCGCGTCAGGTCCAGCTCGGGCAGCGTCGGCGCCTCGACGGCGTCACGGCCTCCGGCGTGAGGCGTCAGCTCCAGCTCGGGCAGCGGGGCCACGGCGGGGGCCGCCGACGCCACGTTGCTGGGGAAGCGCTTGCCGCAGACATCGCACTCGGTTCCCTCGGGCTGTACGTGGTCACAGACCGGACAGATGATCATGCACCGGACGTTAGCGGGCCGCCACGCTCGGGGGCAACGCGCCCGCGAGGCTCCACGAAGGCGGCCAGGCCCGCGGGGCCGGACGACGCTTCCGTGCTTGACGTGGCCCCGGAAGCCGGGGCGGGCTCAAGGCCGTGTCGGGCCGGACTCGCCCATCAGCGGGACGAAGCGGACCGGCAGCAGGGACTCGACGGTGGGCAGCGCGCCGGGCTGGCTCGCGCGCTGGATGCGGAGCAGCTCCTGGGCATGCGCCGTGGGGCCCACGGGAATCACCATCCGCCCGCCTCGCGCCAGCTGTTCGAGCAGCGCGCGGGGGACCTCCGTGGGCGCGGCCGCGACGAGGATGGCATCGAAGGGCGCCTCCTCGGGCCAGCCGCGCGCCCCATCTCCCCACCGGAACCGCACGTTGAACAGGCCCAGGGCCTCCAACCGCTCGCGGGCCGAGCGGGCGAGCTCCGGGACGATCTCCACCGTGAAGACCTCCTGGCACAGCAGCGACAGGACCGCCGTCTGGTAGCCAGAGCCCGTGCCGATCTCCAACACGCGCTCGTGCCCCTCGAGCCGGAGGGCCTCCGTCATCAGCGCCACGATGTAGGGCTGGCTGATGGTCTGCCCATGCCCGATGGCCAGGGGCGTGTCGGCGCCCGCGCCCGCCCTCTCCGACTCCGGCACGAAGTCCGCCCGCGTCAGGCTGGCGATCGCCTCCAGCACGCGTCGATCCCCGATGCCCTGTCTCGCCAGATAATCGGCCCGACTCCAGTCACCCATGACTCGAAGGTGCGCATCCCCGGGGCTCGTTTCACGCCGCGCCGCCTCGATGCCGCGCGAGTGGCGGCGCGTGCCCACCCACGCCCGCGGGGGCGACGGCGGCTGGGGCATGCGCGACGCCACGCCCCCGGGACAGGCACGCCCCCGTCGACGCGACGGCGCCGTGCCAGCAGCCCCGCCTCCCTTCAGAACGGACAGACCGTGCCGACCGGCAGCGAGCAGCGCCGCACGACGCCGTCGCACTTGATGGAACACGTGCTCCACTCCATGCAGACCTGGGCGTTGGCGTTGCAGCGCAGGACCGTGCGGTCGGGACAGACGACGAAGACATCGGTGCAGGCGTCCATCGCGCCAACGGTTCCCTCCGGCGCCGCGTCGACCATCACCAGGTCGACCGACTCGGGCGCTTCGTCCTCCATCGGTCCGCAGGCCCCCACGCTCCACAGCGCCGCCACCGCGAACAGCATCCTTGCCGCCTTCATGGTCAGGTCCTTTCGGGTCGGGACAGCCCATCCAGGCTGACTCCGCCAAACCAGAAAGTCAAAACAACCCCGCCTGCCCCTAGCCGACCCGGGCGAGCGCGAGGCGGCCTTCCCACCGCTCGTCGAGTGCCTTCACGAGTCCCTGGTGTTCGGCGGCCTTCATGTCCGGATCCCTGGCGAGGATGCGGCGCGCCTCGGCCTGCGCCAGGGAGAGGAGGTCTCCGTCCCGCGCGAGGTTGGCCACGGCCAATTCGGGGAGGCCGCTCTGCCGCGTGCCCAGGAACTCGCCGGGGCCGCGAATCTCCAGGTCCTTCTCCGCGATGACGAAGCCGTCGCTGCTCTGCTCCATCACCGCGAGCCGCTCGGTGGACTCCCACGAGCGGGCGCTGCTCGCGACGAGGAAGCAATAGCTGGCCGCCGCGCCACGCCCCACGCGTCCTCGGAGCTGGTGGAGCTGGGACAGGCCGAAGCGCTCGGCGGCCTCGACCACCATCACCGACGCGTTGGGCACGTCGACGCCCACCTCCACCACCGTGGTGCACACCAGGAGGTCCAGGCGCTTCTCGCGGAAGTCCTCCATCACCGCGTCCTTCTCCTCCGCCTTCATCCGCCCGTGCAGGAGGCCGACGCGCGCCTGGGGGAACGCCTGTCGCAGCTTGTCCACGCCGCGCGTCGCGTCCTCCAGGTCCAGCTTCTCCGACTCCTCCACCAACGGGTACACGACGTAGGCCTGGTGGCCCTTCTCCAGCTCCGCGGCGATGGCGGCGTAGACGCGTCCGCGCTGCTTGTCGTTGAAGACCCGCGTGGTGATGGGCGTGCGCCCCGGCGGGAGCTGGTCGATGATGGAGAGGTCCAGGTCGCCGTAGAGCGTCATCGCCAGCGTGCGGGGGATGGGCGTGGCCGTCATCACCAGCACGTCCGGCCGGGGGCCCTTGCTCATCAGCGAGTGCCGCTGCAACACGCCGAACCGGTGCTGTTCGTCGATGACCGCGAGCCCCAGCTTCGCGAAGGCGATGTCCTCCTGGATGAGCGCGTGGGTGCCCACCGCGAGGTGGATGTCGCCCCGCGCCACGGCCTCGCGCACCTGCCGCTTCGCCTTCGCCGTCCCGGACGCGCTCACCAGCCCCACCTGGAAGCCCAACGGTCCGAGCACCTTGCGGAAGTTGCGCTCGTGCTGCTCCGCGAGGATCTCCGTCGGCGCCATCACCGCCACCTGGTAGCCATCCTGCAACGCGAGCAACGCGGCGACCATGGCGACGGCCGTCTTGCCGCTGCCCACGTCGCCCTGCACCAGCCGGTTCATCGGCTCGGGGCGGACCATGTCCCGCGACAGCTCCTCCACCACGCGGGCCTGGGCGGCCGTGAGCTGGAAGGGCAGCGCCGCCCGGGCCTTCTCCATCCGGGGCGCGGAGACATCGAAGGAGATGCCGACCTCCGCCTTGATGCCCTGCCGCTTGAGCGCCATGCCGAGCTGGAGGAAGAACAGCTCGTCGAACGCGAGCCGCCGGTGCGCGGGGCTCTGGTGCGCGTCCAGCGCCTCCAGGTCGGCGGAGTCCGGCGGGAAGTGGATGAAGCGCAGCGCCTCCGGCAGGCCCATCAGCTCCAGCTTGCGGCGCAGCTCGCCGGGGAGTGGGTCCTCCAGCGCGTGCGCGTACTGCTCGCCGACCCTCGAGGCCAGCTCGCGGAAGGAGCGCTGCTCACCGCGCTCGAAGCCTGGATAGACGGGGACGATGCGGTTGAAGTGCACGGAGGTGACCGAGTCCAGGTCGTCCGCGGGTTCGATCTCCGGGTGGGCCATCTCCCGGCCGTTCATGGAGGCGCGCACCTCGCCGGAGAGGACCAGGCGCTTGCCCACCGTGAAGCGACTCTTCAGCCAGGGCCCCGCGTTGAAGTACGTCGCCGCGATGGTGCCGGAGCGGTCGCCCACGACCGCGCGGAACATGCGGCGGCCCGTCTTGCCCGGCACGAAGTCGGCGACCTTCACCGTCCCCACCGTGACGCCCCGCTCGCCCGGCTCCAGCTCCGCGATGGTGCGCAGCCGGCGCCGGTCCTCGTAGCAGCGGGGCAGCAGGAAGAGGATGTCGCCCATCCGCCGCAGGCCCTTCTTGTCCAGCGCGGAGACGAGGCGCGGCCCCAGGCGCTTGCCCAGCGTCTTCAGCGGCGACGACAGCGGCCCCGACCGCGGCGCGATGGACAGCAGCTTCGCCTCCGAGCGCGAGGCCTCCGCCGCCACCGCCCGCTTCTTCTTGCGCTGGGCCTTGTCCTTCTTCGCCCGCCCCTTCTCCCCCACGGGCTCCGCGACGAGGTTGCCCGTGACGGCGCCACGAGCGGCCTGCGGCCCGGTCGACGAGCGCGGCGGGGGTACCCTGGCGCGGGGAGCCGCTGGCGGCGTCTCGCCCGACTTCCAGGCGGGAACCTGGACGTATCCGGTAGGCGCGTGCCCCACGCTCCCCGCTCCGGCCTGGCCGGTGGAGGCCCGCAGGCGCGGGGGGCTCGCCGGCTCCAGCAGTCCCTCCACGACTGGCGCGCCGCTACCCGGGGCCCGCGCGCGACTTCCGGCCGCGCGTGATGCGCCAGGAGGGAGAGGGGACGGAAGACGAGCCTCCTCGCCCGAGTCGCTCGCGCGCTCTCCGGACGCGCGCCGCGCGCTTCGTGGCCCGCCGAGCGCGCTCGGAGCACCGTCACCCGCGCCCCTCGCGCCGGGCCCGAAGCCAGGCGTCGATACAGGCGGAGCCCCTTCGCCCGTGGAGCGCGCGCTGGCGCCACCACCAGTCCGTCGCGGCGCCCCAGTGACGCGCGGAGCCCCTTCGTCCGCGAATCGCGCGCTCGCGGCACCACCAGCCCGTCGCGGCTCCCCGAGCGGAGCCTCGCGAGTCCCAGGCAAGGTCCGCTGCGCCGGCCCTCCACCCGAGGCGCGGGCCGCAGCCCCCTCCGCGCGCCCCCCATCGCCCGACCGGACGGGGACGGCGTCGAAGAGAGGCCCGGACATCGCCCCACCCGGCTCCCCCGCACGGGCCTCCGACGGCGCCCGCTCGCGAGGCGCCTCGCCCCGCCTGGAGGCCACTCCAGCCCCAGGGCCCATCGCGACGAGCCCCTCCAGCTCCACCGGCAGCGCCACCCCACCGACCTTGAGCCCCGTCACCACGCGCCGCAGCGCCGCCTTGCGACGCTCCGGGTCCCCGTGGTCCACGTAGGGCAACGCCGCGCGCAGGTGTCCCAACGCCTCGGCGTCCACGCCGCTGGCCCCCGCCAGGGCGCGCTCCACGACGGTGCGCAGTCCCTTGACGGTGGCCAGCATGGCGAAGTCGCGCTGGCACGCGTACCGCAGAGGTCCAACGAGGCTGGCGAGCGGATGGTTCACGCGAGGGTCACGCCCATCCATCCTACGGAACGGGGGTGACGTCTCCCAGAAAACGAGACCGGGGGAGCGAGCCGAAGCCCGCCCCCCCGCTGGCTCTTCATCGTCTGTCGCCGCCTCAGCCTTCGGCCGCCGGCTCGTCGGGCTCGGGGTCCTCGAAGCGGATCTCCTGGATCTCCAGCTCGCGGACCCCGCCAGGGCTCTGCACCGTGGCGATGTCCCCCACGCGCTTGCCAATCAGGGCGCGCGCCACGGGCGACGTCACGGCAATCCACCGCTTCTTCAGGTCGGCCTCCAGCTCGCCGACGATGCGGTAGGAGACCGGCTTGTCCGTCTCCGTGTCCAACAGGTCCACCGTGGCGCCGAAGATGACCTTGTCACCGCCCAGCTTCGCGGGGTCGATGACCTCGGCGCGGGCAATCCAGTCGTTGAGGTCCAGGATGCGGCCCTCGATATGCGACTGCTTCTCCTTGGCCGCGTGGTACTCGGCGTTCTCGCGCAGGTCCCCGTGTGCCCGGGCGACCTCGATTTCACGCGAGATCTTTCCCCGCTCGACGGACTGAAGGTGCTTCAGCTCCGCCTTGAGCTTGCGCAGACCGGAGGGGGTCATCGGGATGTTGTCGCTCCCGCTAGCCATCGACACAGCTCCTTCCACCACTCCCTGGTTCATGAACGAGTGAGGGCCGGCGCTCCTCGCGGAGCCCGGCCCCCACCATGAAGCGCCCAATGTAGGGAACCCGTGTCATGAAGGTCAACGAAACCCGTACATGGCACGCACGGAGCCGCTGGGCGCACGCGGGGTGACCCGCTAGGCTGCCGCGCGTGTTGTCCGTCCAGGAACTGCGCGCGCTCGCCGCGTCACTGCCCGCCGATGCCTTCGAGCGGCAGCTCGGGCCATTCGCCCTCATCCAGCGTCCTCCGTCGGAAGCCTCGGCGGCGGTCCTCGCCCCCACCCGCATGGCCGCCCCCGAGGACATCGGGATTGGCATGATGACCCTCCTGTTCGAATTCGAACACCTGCTGGTCGCGACGCTGCCGCCCCTGCGCTCGACGGAGCGGCTGACCATCGGCCGGCGCATGGACTGCGACCTCGTCATCGACGATGCCTCCGTCTCCAAGCTGCACGCGGAGCTGCGCTGGAGCGAGTCCCAGAAGCGCTGCACCGTGCGGGACCTGGGGTCGACCAACGGCACGTTCCTCAACGCCGCCACGCTGGCCACGCGCGAGGCGCCCGTCCGCGACGGCGACATCCTCAGCTTCGGAAACGTCCAGTTCTGGTACCTGACGGCGAAGACGCTGCACGAGCGCCTGCGCGCGGGCGACGCGACGGGCATGGGCTCGCGCAGCGGGTAGTCCTTGCCCGCGTCGCCCCGCGGACACACGACCTCCTCCATGAGCACGCACCCCCGCGACGAGCACGAGTACTACGAGCGCATCTACACCGTCGTCGAGCAGGTGCCCCCCGGGAAGGTGGCCACGTACGGCGACGTGGCGGCCATCGTCGGGGATGGCTGCGATGCCCGCATCGTGGGCCACGCCCTGGGCGCCCTCGGCGCGCGGCGCGCGGAGACGGTGCCGTGGCAGCGCATCATCAACCGCACCGGCGGCATCAGCACCTCCGGCCACGGCCAGCGCGAGCTCCTCCAGGCCGAGGGCGTGACGTTCGACGAGAAGGGCCACGCGCGGATGGACGCGCACCACTGGAGCGGCCCCCCCGAGGCGTGGGCCCGCGCCCATGGCTTCCAGCCCTTGCCGCAGCGCCCGCCCCGGGCCCAGCTCACGTTGTTCTGAGCGACGCGCCGCGCCGGCGAGGGCCCGGCTCCCCGTCTGCTTGCTCGTGGGAATGAACGCGCGAGAGTCATGCACCGGCCCGACGGCCGGGATTCGCCATGCCGCTCTCGCTGCTTCGCTGGAGTCTGCTCCTCCTCGTGTGCCTGCTCACGTGGGACGCCTTCGCCGCCGACGCCCCGCCACCGCGGCGGCCGAAGGCGAAGGCGTCGAAGCTCGTGCGGCTGCCGGGTGGCCACCGCCTCCACCGCGACGCGGCGCTCGCCTTCCAGCGCATGGCGCGCGAGGCCGAGGCGGACGGCGTCCGCCTGCACGTCACCAGCGGCTACCGCTCGCCGAGGGAGCAGCGGGCGCTCTACGAGCAGTACCGCAAGGGCCACGGCAACAAGGCCGCCAGGCCCGGGCGCTCCAACCACCAGCGCGGGCTGGCGGTGGACCTCATCGTCGGCGGCGCGACGTCTCCGCGCTTCGCGTGGCTGGCCGCCAACGCGTGCCGCTTCGGCTACCGCCGGACGGTGCGCTCCGAGCCGTGGCATTGGGAGTACCGGCCCCGCATCACCCTCCCCCCGCTCCCGGGCGAGGACTGCCTGGGCCGTCGCGTCGCCCCCGAGCCGCCGCCCGTGGTGGAGAACGACCCGAGCTGACACCCGGACTCCCCGTCCGGGCCGACGGGCCGCTATGCTGCGGACGTGAGCGCCCGCAAGCCCGCCCAGAAGTTCATCACCACGCGCTGGAGCCTCATCGCCGCGGCCGGTGGCGAGGACGCGCGCGCGGCGCTCGCGACGCTCTGCGAGGTGTACTGGCCCCCGTGCTACGCCTTCGTGCGGCGCCAGGGCCACGACGCCGACGCGGCCCTGGACTTGACCCAGGGCTTCTTCACCCGGCTGCTGGAGGGCAACGACCTGGCGAGCGTGGACCGGGAGCGGGGGCGCTTCCGCTCGTGGCTGCTCGCGTCGCTCAAGCACCACCTGGCCAACGACTGGCACCGCGCCCAGGCCCAGAAGCGTGGCGGGGGCGCGCCGCACCTGACCATCGACGCGACCGAGGCGGAGAGCCAGTACAGCCTGCTCGAGCTGTCGCACGACGTGACGCCGGAGCGCCTCTTCGAGCGCCACTGGGCGCTGTCCCTGCTGGAGCGCGCGCTGGGGAGCGTGCGCGAGGAGTGGCGGCGCATGGGGAAGAGCCCGCTCTTCGAGCGGCTCGCGGGCAGCCTCACCAGCGACGCCGAGCTGTCGTCCTATCAGTCCATCGCCGCCGACTTCGGGATGACCGAGAACACCGTCAAGGTCACCGTCCACCGGCTGCGCCAGCGATACCGGGCCGCGCTCCACGAGGAGATCGCCCTCACCGTCGAGAGCGACGACGCGGTGGAGGGGGAGCTGCGCTACCTCCTCGACGCGCTCGCCTGAGCGCCCCCGTCCCATGGCCACACCCCAGACGCCTCCGGCCTGCTCGAAGTGTGGCGCCGCGCTCTCCAGCGGCGTGTTGTCCGGCGCCTGTCCCCGGTGCCTGCTGTCGGCCGCGATGGCGGGGCCGGAGCGGCCGCCCTCCGGCAACACGGTGCACGCGCTGCTGCCGCCCACCACGTCCCGGCTGCCCGTGCGCTTCGGCGGCTACGAGCTCCTGGAGCGCATCGCGCGCGGAGGGATGGGCGTCGTCTTCAAGGCCCGCGACCTGAGGCTCCAACGGCTGGTGGCGCTGAAGATGATCGTCGACGGCGAGCTGGCGACGGAGGTGGACGTCCACCGCTTCCGCGCCGAGGCGGAGGCCGCCGCGCTCCTGGACCACCCGAACATCGTCCCCATCCACGAGGTCGGCGAGCACGACGGGCATCACTACTTCACCATGCGCCTCATGGAGGGCGGCAGCCTCGCCGACCACATGGAGCGCCTTCGCGCGGAGCCCCGGAAGGCCGCGGAGCTGATGGCCGCCGTCGCGCGCGCCGTCCATCACGGCCACCAGCGCGGCATCCTCCACCGGGACCTGAAGCCCCCCAACATCCTGCTGGACACCGAGGGACGTCCACACGTCGGCGACTTCGGGGTCGCCCGGCGCATCGCCCAGGAGGGCCTCACGCAGACGGGCTCCGTCGTGGGGACGCCCGCGTACATGGCGCCGGAGCAGGCCGCGGGCCGCGTCCGGAGCCTCACCACCGCCGCGGACATCTACAGCCTGGGCGCCATCCTCTACGAGCTCGTCGCCGGCCGACCGCCCTTCGAGGGCGACACCGCGGCGCACATCCTCCGGCAGGTCGTGGAGCAGGAGCCCCCGCCGCTGCGCCTCGTCGCCCCGCGCGTGGACCGCGACCTGGAGACCGTCTGCCACAAGTGCCTGGAGAAGAACCCGTCGCGCAGGTACGGCTCCGCGGCGGAGCTGGCGCTCGAGCTGGAGCGCTTCGCGAGGGGCGAGCCCATCGTCACGCGGCGCCCGGGCCGCGCCGGCCGCACCTGGCGCTGGTTCCGTCGCCACCCCGTCCTCGCGGGCGCGCTCACCGTGGTGACGTGGTTCCTCGTGTCCATGACGGCCGGGGCGCTCCACGTCGCGCTGGGACAGCTGCGAGAGCGGCGCGGCGAGGTCCTGGCGGCGAACACGCACGCGGCGCTCACGGCCGCGGGCGCGGTGCTCTACCAGCTCGACACGTACCGCACCGCCGTCGAGTGGGCGGCGCGGACGCCCCTGGTCGCGGACGGCCTGCGCCAGGACGACACGCACGGGCTGCACCAGTTCCTGTACATCATGGACCACACCGCCCCTCCCCGCCACGGCCTGCGGCTGCCCGACGGGACGTCGCCGTTCACGGTGTGGCTGGTGCTGGATCGCCACGGCGTGGTGCGCGGACGCTGGCCGCGCTCGGACGCGCTCGTGCTGGGCCAGAGCCACGCGTGGCGCGACTACTTCGTCGGGGCCGAGCGGGCCGCGCGCGCGAAGACGACGACCGCGTATGTCTCCCGCGGCTTCGAGTCCGTGGTGGACGGCCAGCACCTGTTCGCCATCTCCGCGCCCATCCTCGACGCGAGCGGGGAGTGGCTCGGCGTCGTCGTCGCCATGTCCCGCACCGGGCCGACGCTGGGGAGCCTGCGACTCGACGCGCCCGACGAGCACGAGCCCCACGTCGTCCTCGTCGCCCCCAAGGACGCGCCGCGCGGCGGCAGCATCCCGCTCCTGGAGAGCGACCTGATGGTCATGGTCCATCCGCGCCTGTCCCCCGGCCAGACGCGGCTGCTCGACACGCCGACGACCCAGCGCGTGCGCGAAGCGCTCCGGCTCGCGCCCCGCCCCGGCCTGGAGAATCCCCAGTTCCCCACCCGCGACCAGGTCGTCCGGAGCGACACGCACGTCGATGCCCTGGCGCCCGACGAGGGCCCGTGGCTGGCCGCCTATGTCCCCGTGGGCAGCACGCACTACGTCGTCATCGTCCAGACCCGCGACGACGCCCTCCTCGCCCCCACGCGGACGCTGCTGGGCCGGCTCGCGCTCTGGAGCGGCCTCCCCGCCCTGGCCGGTGGAGGGCTGCTCACCCTCCTGCTCTCCCTGCTCCAGCGCAGGGCCCGGGGTTGAGACGCCCCAGCGGTCGTCACACGGATGACACACGCCCCGGCTGTAACCTCCGCGTCGGATTTCCCCAGAAGGGGGTGAAGCGAAGGGTGTGAACCAGCGGGGAGGTCGCGACGATGAATCCACTGCACGGCGTCTCGGGTCCGGAGTTCTTGTTCTTCGCGGGCGGCGGTCTCGTGGCCTGCATGGGGGTGGGGGCCCTGATGAACCGGCTCCTCCGCAAGGGCCACGCGCAGGGGCTGAACCAGGACGACGACCTGCCCCGGAGGCCGGACCCCTACGTGGTGGCGACGCTCGCGGGTCGCTCGGCCATCATCGAAACGGCCCTCGCGCGACTGCTCCACCGGGGCGCCATCCGGCTCGACCCGGAGCGCATCGAGACGGACGCGAACCTCCCGCCCGACGCCCCCCGCATCGAGCGCGCCGTGTACAGGGCCGTCAGCCAGGGCGTCTACGAGACCGCGAAGCTGGCGCGCGAGGCCGAGCCCGCCATCGAGGCGCTCAAGGCCCCCCTGGTGGAGCGCGGCTGGCTCCTCGACGCGGACCGGGCCTTCTTCTCCCGGTGGCTTCCCGCCCTGCCGCTCATGACGCTGATGCTGGCGATGTTCGCGCGGCTGCTCCAGGGCTTCTCGCGCGGCAAGCCCATCGGCGGCCTGGCGGTGCTCCTCCTGGTCTCCGTGGGGCTCCTCCTGCTCCGGGTCCGACCGACCTGGCGGACCCTCCGTGGCGACGCGGTCCTCGCGAGGTTCCGCGACCAGCAGGAGCCCGTGAAGATGGCAGCGCTGACCGCCAGCGGGACGGGGGCGCTCGACATCAACGACCTGGGCGTCTCGGTGGGCCTCTATGGCCTGGGCGCGGTGGCCCTCGCGGACTTCCAGGCGCTGGACCGGCAACTCAACGCGCACGCCAGCGGCACGGGCTCCTCGAGCGACGGAGGCGGCGGGAGCTGTGGCGGCGGGAGCTGCGGCGGGGGCTGCGGGGGCGGCTGCGGGGGCTGCTCGTGAGTCTCCCCGGCCTCCAGGGCATCGGCATCGGGTGGCGCCGCGAGCTGGCGCATGTCATCGACCGGATGCCCGACCTGGGCTTCGTCGAGGTGCTCGCCGAGCACCTGCCCGCGTCGGGCCCCCTCCCCTCGCCGCTGCTGCGGCTGCGCGAGCGCGGTGTCCCCATCGTGCTGCACGCCGTCTCACTCGGGCTCGGAGCAGCGGAGCGTCCCTCCGCGCGACGGCTGGACGGGCTCGCGCGGCTGGCGGAGCGGCTGGGCGCGGTGTGCGTCAGCGAGCACCTGGCCTTCGTCCGCGCGGCGGGCATCGAGTCCGGTCACCTGCTGCCCCTCCCCCGGACGGACCTCATGCTGGAGGTCCTGGAGGAGAACATCCAGCTGGCCCAGGCGGCGCTTCCCGTCCCCCTCGCGCTGGAGAACGTGGCGTCCCTCTTCGAGTGGCCCGACCCTGTCTTCACGGAGGCGGAGCTGCTCCGGGCCGTGCTCACCCGGACGCGCGCGTCGCTGCTGCTCGACGTGGCCAACCTCTACTCCCACGTGCTCAACCACGGGACGGACGCGGAGGCGGTGCTCGACGTCGTCCCCCGGGATCGCCTCGCCTATGTCCATGTCGCGGGGGGCATCCGCCACGGCGCGCTCTACCACGACACCCACGCGCACCCGGTGCCGGAGGGCCCGCTGACGCTGCTCCAGGCGCTCGCCACGAGGCTGGGGCCCGTGCCGGTGATGCTGGAGCGCGACGACCACTTCCCTCCAGAAGACGTCCTCCTCGCCGAGCTGGCCTCGATGCGTGACGCCGTCGCGCGCGGCGCGGCACCGCGCCCTCCACGGCTCGTCAGCGAGTCCCGGCCATGAGCGCCCGCGAGCACCTCGCCCAGGCCCAGGCGGAGCTGGTCCGGGCCCTCGGCACGGGGGCGCCCATTCCCGTGGGCTTCGACGTGGCGCGCGTGGAGGCGGCCTCCCGGGCGCTGCTCGACAAGCGGCGCAGGCTGGTCGCGAAGACGTGGCCCTCGCTGGTGGCGGACCTGGGAGCGGACTTCGCTCCGCGCTTCGAGGCCTGGGCGCGCCAGCACCCCATGACGGTGGAGCCCAGGCCCCTGGCCGACGGACGCGCGTTCGTCGAGTCCCTGCGCGCCCGGGGGCCGCTCCCATCGCGCGTGGCCAGGGCCGCGCTGGAGTTCGACATCCGCTTCCGCCGGGGCGCGCATGGCGAGGCCCTCGCTCGGCGTGGCTTCATGCTGCTCGTCCGGCGCGAAGGCGCGGCGCGGCAAATCCACGTGGCGCTCCGGCTGCCATGGGGGCGCATCCGGCTCTGGCCCTGAGCGTCATGTCCGCCCGGGGACCTGGGGGTGGGGACATGATTCCCGGCCGCGATATCGACTAGCGTGTCGGCTCATTCCCGAACCGAGGGGGCGCATGCTCGTCGTGCCATCCATGTTGGACGCTGTCACTGTCTACGCGGAGGGGGCGCTGTGTACGCGCCTGGCCACGCTCCGCCTCGAGGATGACCGCGTCCCCAACGAGATTCGCATCAACGGACTGCCGCTCTCGCTGCGGCCCGGCACGCTGCGCGCGTTCGTGCGCCAGGGGCCTCCGGGACTCCAGGTGCGCGACCTTCGCGCCACGTTCGACGTGCAGCTGCCCCCGGAGGTGGACATCCCCCACGAGCACCGCGCCCTGGAGGAGTCCCTCGTCCGACTGGCGGAGGTGCAGGCGCGGCTGGAGGAGGTCCAGCGCGAGCTGCAGACGCTCGGCGACCTGGAGCCCGCCTTCCCCCCGAAGAAGAAGGACGCGCCGGAGCCCCACGAGGCGCCGGTCGAGGCGCTCCTCGCGCTGGCCTCGTTCGTGGATTCGGAGCTCGCGGCGCTGCATGCGCGCCGGCTGGACCTGGAGCGACAGCGGCGGGACGCCCAGGACGAGGTCCAGGTGCGCCGCCAGCGCATCCACGAGGCGTCCTCCTCCGTGCGAGGCGAGCGCGCCCGGGTGTACCGCGCGGCCGTGTTGCGGCTGTCGGGCAACCCCTGGCCCCGCGAGCAGCCCGCGCTCATCGCGCTGGAATACGCCGTCCCCGGGGCGCGCTGGGTGCCGACATATGACCTGCGCCTGCCGCGCACGCTGGAGGAAGGCACG
>Ga0164243_10009910_pt1 | contig 13767 bp, 10 predicted proteins | sample OricompcompostOP_FD_108781 | JGI IMG/M metagenome (GOLD analysis project Ga0164243, IMG submission 108781) | Organic Plus compost microbial communities from Emeryville, California, USA - Original compost - Organic plus compost (OP) | ecosystem: Engineered > Solid waste > Mixed feedstock >... | reverse complement strand
CAATGCTAAGATAAAAACCTTCAGAAATACCATGAGGGGTGTCAGAGATGTAGAATTCTTCTTGTTCAGGTTAGCTAAATTGTATGCTTAAACTTATAATCCCCCAACTTTTCAACTTGATCCGAAAAAATGGTATCATAAATTTTTTTACCCCGATTTTGGGGAGATTTCTAAGTTTTTGGAGGATTTTGAAGCATTAATTGATTTGGTGAAAAAACGGATCAAGTAAAAATGGATCAAGTTTAAAAGTTGGGGGTCGCAGAAAATAAAAACGGGAACAATACATTTGACTGTACTATTCCCGCTTTTGTGGTAGGAGCCGGGATCGAACCGGCGACACAAGGATTTTCAGTCCTTTGCTCTACCAACTGAGCTATCCCACCAACGTATTCCCTTGTGTTGTAAGGGATTGCAAAGGTATGCAATAGTTTGAATAAACAAAATTTTTTAGGATAAAATTTTAGATTTTTCTTCTAAAACCGCTGTCCATAAGCGATAGCGCCATTCCAAGGCTGTAATTGCAGCGGCTTCCGCTTCCTTCCAAAGCCTTGCATCATCGCCGCATAATTCAGCCACCATTTGCATGGATAATATGCTATGATGATCGCCATCTACCTCGATATGACGCTCTAGGTAATACTGGAAAATATCCAGCTTCCCCGGGAATTTCTGATGCATATCCTTTACCAGTTCGTGGAACATTCCCGGGATGAGATCTTCCCTGCCGAATGTAAACACGGCAGCCATTAAATGGGGCTGATTACTTTCGATCGTATCAAAAGTAAACTTTAAAAAACCTTTAATATCTGCTGGTAAATTGGCTTCGGAAATAGCCGTTTGAATAGGAATACCGGCTCGCGCTGCTGCTACCAGGGAAAGGATAGGCTCCGTATTGGCGCCCGCTTGTTGCATAGCCTGCAAATAGAGCTCGTAATGGCTGCAACGGTTGCCCGCCGCATCTACATCACTCTCCTCCCCCGTTACTATTTCATTGATAAAATAGCGGGTATTAGGACTGCCTACGGGAACCCAAGGCACCTTTACACAGGTTAAGGATTGCTGGAGCCCTTTCAGCAAGGACATGAAATCCCAAACGGCAAAAATATGATGCTCCATGAACAGTTGAATATCTTCAAAAGACTCCAACGAAGCATATAATGGATGGTGTATTATCTTTTCCCTCACCGGGGCAATGGCTTCCTGAATTTTTCCTATTTCCATTATCAGAACTGCATTAGTTTCCGTACACAACCAAGAACTTGATACGCATCAATTTCAATTGTTCCAGCGTGTAATTGCTATCAATTAATTCCTCGCGGGCCAGGGCCAGGCTGGATGTTTCACAGTTTTTAAAATACTCCAGTATTTCATCCTGCGCATAATCATCCAACTCTTCATCGAGGCAGTAATCCAGGTTCAACTTGGTGCCGCTGGCCACGATGGTTTCCATCTCGTCTAACAGCTTGCTCATACTAAGCTCCTTGTTTTTGGCGATGGTTTCCAGCGGGATTTTTTTATCGATATTTTGAATGATAAATACCTTCAGGCCGCTCTTGTTGACAACGCTTTTCATGACGAAGTCATCCGGCTTGACGATATCATTTTCTTCAACGTATTTAGTAATTACTTCCAGGAATTGTTTGCCGTAGCGGATAGCTTTGCCCTTGCTTACACCTTGGATCTTTTCGAGCTCCTGGGTCGTTGTAGGGTAATGGGTAGCCATATCTTCTAGGGAAGTTTCCAGGAAAATAACGAATGGGGGCAGGTTTTTTTCCTTGGCCACTGTCTTCCTGAGATCTTTCAGCATTTCGAATAACACTGAATCCGCGGAAGCTTGCGCCCCGGCTGCTATTTCTTCATCATCTTCAGTAGCTTCTTCATCAAACTGATGATTGAGCGCCACCATGATAGAATAAGGCTTTTTAAGGAACGAACGACCTTTATCCTTGATTTTCAATAAGCCGTATTCCTCGATATCCTTTTCGATCAAACCTTCCAACATCATCTGGCGGATCAGGGAATTCCAGAAGTGCGCATCGAATTCCTTACCGGAGCCGAAAACAGCTAATTTATCATGTTTGTACGTAGTGATTTGTGGGTTAATGTTACCCATAATCACGTTTACAACATATTCAGAACCAAATCTTTCGCCTAGTTCCTTGAGCGCTTTCAGAACGATCACCACCCGGTTTTTCACCTCGATTTTCTCTTTCGGGTTCCTACAATTATCGCAGTTTCCGCAGTTCTCTTCCTCTAATGGCTCCCCGAAGTAGTGTAAAATCACCTTGCGGCGGCAAACAGCGCTTTCCGCGTAGGCCACGGTTTCGTTGATTAACTGCGCACCCATCTCGCGTTCGCTCAGCGGCTTATCGCGCATGAGGTGTTCCAGCTTTTGTACATCTTTATGGGAATAGAAACAAACGCAGATACCTTCCAATCCGTCCCTCCCGGCACGCCCCGTTTCCTGGTAATAGTTTTCCAAGCTTTTGGGAATGTTATAATGGATTACGAATCGAACATCCGGTTTATCGATACCCATACCGAAGGCAATGGTGGCCACGATAACCTCAACTTCTTCATGCAGGAACATATCCTGCCTCTGGGCCCGGGTACCGGCGTCTAAACCGGCATGGTAAGCCACGGCCTTGATGCCATTAGCTGAAAGCATGTTGGCCAATTCCTCCGTGGTTTTACGGTTGAGGGTATAAATGATCCCGCTTTTCCCTTTATGTAGATGGATAAACTTGACGATATCCTTGATCGTTTGATCTTTTTTACGCTTTTGGCGGATTTCGTAATAAAGGTTGGGACGGTTAAAGGAAGAAATAAATATTTCCGGCTCGCGCAATCCCAGGTTTTTAACAATATCGCTCTGCACTTTCGGCGTGGCGGTAGCCGTGAGGGCAATTATAGGTAAATCATCATTGATCTGCTCGATCATTTCCTTTAAACGGCGGTATTCCGGGCGGAAATCGTGCCCCCATTCGGATATACAGTGCGCTTCATCTACCGCGATGAAGGAGATCTCCAGATCTTTGAAAAAGTCGATATTTTCTTGTTTTGTTAAAGTTTCTGGAGCTACGTATAACATTTTTGTTTTACCTGAAAGCAGGTCTGTCCTAACTTTCTTTATCTGCGCTTTCGTGAGCGTAGAGTTCAAAAAGTGGGCAACATTATCTTTGCTGCTATATGAACGAACCAGGTCTACCTGGTTTTTCATGAGCGCGATGAGCGGGGATACAATTAAAGCGCATCCGGGGCTCATCAGGGCCGGCAATTGATAGCATAGCGATTTCCCTCCCCCGGTAGGCATAATTACAAAAGTGTCCTTGTTGGCAAGGATACTGTTGATAATAGGCTCCTGGTTCCCTTTAAAGGATTCAAACCCGAAATGTTCCTGTAAAGCATCCAACAAACTTACCTTAGCATCGGCCATCACATAAATAGTTTAAAACTAAAATCAGACGAAATCAACAAAATGGATGGATAAAACGGCTATAAATGGATTATCGTTTTTTTTGGGGACACGAAATTAACTAAAAAACAGCTTACTTCAATATAAATTATATGATCGATGATCTGCACTAAAAAATATAAATTTGTGCCTACCGCATGAAACAAACGATGAATGAAAATATTTCGTCGATTGCCTTAAAAACCATCGCGTTAGAGGCAGCTGCCATCGACAACCTGCAAGGGTATATCAACGAAGAATTTGAGCAATGTGTGAAATTGTTGGCCAATTGCACCGGTAGAATTGTGATTACCGGTATCGGCAAAAGCGCCATCGTTGCCCAAAAAATTGTTGCCACGCTCAATTCCACCGGCTCCCCGGCACTCTTTATGCATGCTGCGGATGCTATCCATGGCGACTTGGGAATGATCGGACCGCAAGACGTGGTTATCATCATTTCCAAAAGTGGCGAATCTCCTGAAATTAAAGTTTTAGTTCCATTAGTAAAAGGTTTTGGTAATATAATTATTGCCATCGCTGGAAAAAAGGACTCCTACCTAGCGCAATCGGCTGACTACCTGTTAGATACTACCGTGAGCCAGGAAGCCTGTCCTAATAACCTGGCGCCAACTACCAGTACTACCGCGCAAATGGTTATGGGCGATACCCTCGCCGTTTGCTTAATGGAACTCAAGGGGTTTACAGCCGCGGATTTTGCCAAATATCATCCCGGTGGAACCCTTGGTAAAAGATTATACTTGAAAGTAGGTGATTTAAGTAGATTAAATGCCAAGCCTAAAGTATCTTTACAGAGTTCCTTACGGGAAGTAATCGTGGAAATTTCATCCAAAATGTTGGGTGTAACAGCTGTTTTAGATGAAAAGCAACATTTAGCCGGGATCATCACTGATGGTGACCTTAGGAGAATGCTAGAGAAAAACGAGGCAACTCAACATCTCACCGCAAAAGACATCATGTCCACCCAACCGAAAACGATTCAGCAAAGTGAATTGGCCGTCAATGCTTTAGAATTGATGCGCCAAAACAACATTACGCAGTTATTAGTAATGGACGGCCCGGGTTACGCAGGAATTATTCATTTACATGACCTTATAAGGGAAGGAATTATTTAAGAGCAATGACTTCAATGAACAATCACTTCTATGTAGCCATTATGGCCGGCGGAATAGGAAGCCGGTTCTGGCCATATAGTCGTACAGACTACCCCAAGCAGTTCCTGGATATTTTAAATACAGGAAAATCATTGTTGCAGTGGACCTATGAACGTTTCGTACAGTTCATTCCCCCGGAAAATATTTACGTGGTAACGCATCACCAGTACGCTGATATGGTTGCCAAACAACTACCGGAGCTGGCGAAGGACAATATCGTCAAGGAGCCTTCCCGGAAGAATACAGCGCCCTGCATCGCTTACATCTCGCATAAAATTCATCAGAAAGATCCCAAGGCTTGCATGATTTGTGCCCCTGCGGATCACCTGATCATGGATAGTACCTCGTTTATCAGTGTTTGCCTGAACGCGCTGTTGTTCGTTCAGAAACATTCTGCCTTACTGACTTTGGGGATCAAGCCTACCCGCCCTGATACTGGCTATGGCTACATCCAATATGAAACTTTACAGGCTGCCGATAACGTTTACCCTGTAAAAACATTCACTGAAAAACCCGACCTTGAGTTGGCCAAGACGTTTATTGCCAGTGGGGATTTCCTTTGGAATGCCGGGATTTTCGTCTGGAACTCCAAAACGATCATCGCCGCGTTTAAAAAATACCTGGCCGAGATCGAGGAAATGTTTGAGGCGAACCTGGAGGCTTTCAATACCCCCGCGGAGAAAGAAGTGATGGAGAGAATTTATTCGCAGTGTACCAATATATCAATCGATTACGGTATCATGGAAAAGGCGGATAACGTTTACGTAATCCCTGCTAATTTTGGTTGGAGTGACCTGGGTACCTGGGCTTCTGCATATGAAAATCTTGAGAAAGACTACTTGGAAAATGCTGTTCAAGGAAAAAATGTGATGGTGATCGATGCAACGAACAACATGGTGAGGGCGCCGCATGATAAGTTAGTAGTATTGCAAGGGCTGGATGACTTCATCGTGGTTGATACTAGCGACGTATTGCTGATTTGTAAAAGACAAAACGAGCAACAGATCAAGGAATATGTTGCCGAAGTGAAAAGGCATAAAGGCGATAAATACCTATAAGATAATGTATAAAAATGGGGCGATCAAGAGATGATCGCCCCTTCTTCTTAACACTTACTATCCTGCAACTGGTGCAGCTTTTGGATGATTGATGATCATGGTGTGATCACAAAAAGTTACAGCTCCATTTTCTACATCGTAAACGGCCCCGATAATTCCAACTTTCCCCTCTTCAATCAATTCACGCAAAATCGGGCTTCTTTCCATGATGATTTTCACGGAATGTTCCACATGTATATTGGTCACCGCCGAAACGAAGTCGGGGTTGGATGCAGTTCTGTTGTCGGTGATGGTTGTTTCAGCATCAATAGACGGTTGAATCTCGCTTAATAAAGGGGTAAGGTTACCCATTTTTACGCCGTCACAGGCGCCTTTGATCGCACCGCATTTAGTATGGCCAAGCACCACGATAAATTTTGATCCGGCCACGGCACAAGCATATTCCAGGCTGCCTAATACAAATTCACTGATCACGTTACCTGCCAAGCGGATGCTGAAGATGTCTCCCAAGCCGAGGTCAAAAATCAATTCTGCTGAAGTACGTGAATCCATGCAACTTACGATTGCCGCGATTGGCCACTGTCCATCGCGGGTGTCGTTCATTTGTTGTAAAAGGTTGCGGTTGATACGCAAATTGTTTACAAATCGGGCATTTCCATCGCGTAAGATCTTCAACACATCTGCCGGTGACAAGCTTTCCTGGGTGATTTTGTTATATGCGTTCATATTCAGTTATTTATTTTATTATTAGTTTAATGTCAATTCTTTAATGAGTTGCGTGTGATTCCCATTAGTTTTTTGTCCTTCCCCGGGCTGTTCTATAAAAATGTGTTCCGTATTACGGATGTTGTACACGTCTTTAAACCCCGTGAGTACTACTTTAATATTCTTTTGAGGCGCCTTAATCTGGGTAAATTCCCGTAGGATTTCCAGTACATCGTTATCGATGTAGACGGTAGTGCTGGCATCGATAACCACGGTGCTGTCTTTAGGCATGTGGTCCAATGTCAAAAGAATATTAGCCTTATTTAAAAATGAAACTTCCTGAGCCAACTCGATGCGGATCAGGTCCCCGGTGCGGTATTTTTCCTTGGAGAAGAAGTACGGGCTTTTCAGGTTTCCGCGTAAGATACCGATAACGCTAACAGCCAAACCTAGGGCAACGCCTAGCAATAAGTCTGTAAATACAACGGCCAATACGGTTACCACGAAAGGAACCCATTGATATTTACCTTTGGCAAACATCTTCTTAAAGATAGATATTTTGCAAAGTTTATATCCAGTAACTAAAAGAACCGCGGCAAGGGTTGCCAATGGAATCTTATTTAATACTACCGGGATCAGCGCTGTACAAGATAATAACAAGATGCCATGCCATACGGCAGACACTTTTGTACGGCCCCCGGAATTAATGTTCGCTGAAGAACGAACAATTACCGATGTTACCGGCAAGCCACCGATAAAACCACTTATGATGTTACCTACGCCTTGCGCCCTTAATTCGCGGTTGGGCGAGGAATATCTTTTTAGTGGATCGAGCTTGTCCGTAGCCTCCAGGTTTAAAAGGGTTTCGATGGATGCAACTACGGCGATAGTGGCCGCAGTTACCCAAACATCTCCCCTTGCAAACGCACTGAAATTCGGGGTTGTAAATTGCCCGATGAAATCAGAAAAGCTATCAGCTACAGGCAAAGATACCAAGTGTGAAGCGGAAATTGCTAAAGAAGATCCGGTTGCTACAAATAATTCGTTAATTCCTACCCCTGCCATTACAGCTACTAAGGGTGCGGGTACAGCCTTCAGCTTCGGAATTTTATTCCAGTAAACGATGATTAAAATGGATATCGCACAAATTAATGTAGCGCCCAAATGAATATGGTTCAAGGTGGATAACAAGGCCGTGATCGTGTTTTCACCATCTACCTGGATGAAATTCATATCCCCTTCTGCATCGGCATCGTAACCGAAAGCATGCGGGATTTGCTTCAGGATAATGATGATACCTATAGCAGTTAACATCCCGGTAATTACATTAGATGGGAAATAGTTTGCAATAACGCCGGCGCGGGCAAAGCCCAATGCCAATTGAATCATACCTGCTATCACTACAGAAGCCAGGAAAATATCGAATGCCCCGAGACTGGTGATAGCGGAAAGTACAATGGCTGTGAGACCCGCCGCGGGTCCGCTCACGCTAAGGTTCGAACCACTTAAGGAGCCAACCACGATACCGCCGACAATACCGGCAATCATCCCGGAAAACAACGGGGCGCCTGAGGCCAGCGCGATACCGAGGCATAAGGGAACTGCAATCAAAAATACGACTAGGCCCGCCGAAAGGTCACCTTTGATATTAGATAATGGAGATGTTTTAACGCTCATCTTTTTTGCATTTATTATAGTTGACAGACAACCATACAGCAGCCCAACTAGCCCGATATAATTGAAACAGTCCAAATCCGCAGTTTCCGCGGATCCCGTGGAATGAGTCAATTAGATCGGTGCCGGCATAGGCGCCTGTACTTCGTCTAGAAATGAATAGCAAGTGTGAATAACTATTATACCCGGGTTAAGACAAGAATACGGGTACGGCTGAACCGTTCATACGCATTCGTACGTCTATCGATATAATAGCGTTAAGAATGGGATACCTAATTACTTAGGCAATAGCTAAAAAGTTAGGAGGAGGTGTTTGAATTTCCTGGATAGGATTAGGAGGTAGATGTTCGAAATATTGATGCCCACCGCTTATAAGTGTGAAGCGTGGGTCATACAAACTGCCCTGCTCCGTGTAATTCAAGTGAAAATCTTTCACGAGCTTTACAGGGCTTTTAGAAGAGCAGCCGCCGTCAATATGTTCTTCAACAATCTGGTTGTTAAACAATAGTTTCCCTACTTCCTTGATGGGAAGTAATTGGACGCACATCAGTCCAAATAATAATATGGCGAGAAACTTTCTCATGTATAATTACAACTGCTACAAAAATACACTGCGAACATTAAAATAAAGCCTAGTAAGCGTAAAAAAAATGTTAAATGCGAAAAAAAATAATCTTTTGAAGATTATATACCGATAATCATTTATTTTGACCGTTTATAAATATATAATTGGGGCAAAAATACCGAGTGGTAAATGTAAATAATTGATTTTCTATAGATTATAATAAATGTAAGCTAATATTGATAGCAAGTTATTTTGCTTAAGATAGTATTATGTATTGCATAGTAGTATAAAAGCATTACCTTTGTATTGTAATCGGAAGATATCGATTACAGAGAATCATTAAAGCTCTCTTGCCATGAATATAGATAACACACAATCACAAATGAGAAAAGGGGTACTGGAATTTTGTATCCTTTCGATCATTAAGCAAGGCGAAGCTTATCCTTCGGATATTATCGAGAAGATGAAAGAGGCGAAACTCGATATACTGGAAGGAACGCTGTATCCTTTATTGACCAGGTTGAAGAATGCGGAATTGCTCACCTACCGCTGGGTAGAAAGTAGCTCCGGTCCACCGAGGAAATATTTTTCCATGACCGAGAAAGGTGAAAACTTTTACAAGGTATTGGAAAACACCTGGAACGAGTTGGCAAATGCCGTACATCAATTAACAGATCATAGTACCCTTTAAAATCCTTTTAGATACCTAAAAACCTAAAACCTTCACTAAGCGATGAAAAAGATTATCAACATAAATTTATCGAGCCGCCTCATCCCCATAGAGGATTCCGCTTACGATACGCTGAGGCTCTACCTTGATAGCCTCAAGAAGTACTTCGCGCAAGAAGATGGTGCTGATGAAATCATGAGTGACATTGAAGGCCGCATCGCGGAAGTATTTCAAGATAAACTCAAAAAAGGAGCCCATTGTATCACCGATCAGGATATCGAGGATATCAAGGCTTCCATGGGAACACCTTCACAGTTGGAAGATGAAACCAATGCCGGCTCTCAAGGTATAGGGGCAGAACAGGCCGAGAAAAAAACAGCTTTTGATTTTGAACAATACATCCGCCCTACCAAGCGCTTTTACCGCGACCCCGATCATAAGCTGATCGGTGGCGTTTGCGGGGGCTTAGGCGCTTATTTTAATATTGACCCCGTTGTTTTCAGGGTGCTATTCGTAGTATTTGCCGTATTGTACGGTACCGGCTTTATCATATACCTGGTATTGTGGTTCGCTACGCCTGAAGCACAATCAACCGCTGAAAAATTAGAGATGAGGGGCGAAAAAGTAGATCTTAATAACATTAAGACAACCGTCCAGGAAGAGATGAAGGAGTTTAAAAGCAGGATGTCTAACGTCGGAACTGATTTCAAAAATTTTTCAGCCGGCCGTGGTAAACAAATGGGAAGTGAAATAGGTGGCGCCGTGGATAGGTTAGCGCGTGGATTCGGCAAGTTTGTCGTATTTATAGCTAAAAGCTTCTTCTATATTTTCGCGGTGATCCTCTTATTTGTATTAATAGGGGTATTGATTACAACTTCCTTTACCGCGGCCTGGTTCCCAATACTTAATACGATCTTTACAACCAACCAATCAATACTTTTCTGGTTGTCTAGCACCTTGCTATTAGGAATACCGATCTTGTCATTGATCATGTTCCTCGTACGCAAGATGACGGGTAGTAAGTACAATAATAAATATGTAGGCTACGCCTTCGGAACTTTTTGGGTCATAGGTTTAGTTTCCAGTATCCTGCTGGGTATTTCATTGGCCAAATCTTTCAGGGCCGGGGCCAAAACGATGCAAACCGTTGCGTTGGAAGATGTAAAAGGTGATAAACTTTATATCAAGAAGTCGGATGATGCTCTCGTAATGGATAATATCGATTTTTTTGACAGCAGGTTCCGTGTTTTGGAAGATACCGCGATCGTGGACGCTATCTCGTTGAGAATTATCCAAAGTAATTCCGATAGGTTCGAAATGCAAATCGATCGTTTCTCCCGGGGGAGAACTTATTCACAGGCAAGATCCTATGCCGAGTCCATCCGCATCCCGTTGGTGCAAAAAGATTCCGTAATTTACTTGCCTTCAGGTTTCAGCATCCCAACAAAATTAAAGTACCGCGGGCAAAGGGTGGCCATTTATATCAAGGTGCCCAAAGGTAAAACAGTGGAAGTTGACCGCAGCGCTTACTGGAATTACCGTTTCCTTGGAAATCATGATAATTACTGGGATAATGATTATTACGACGGTCGTGTAGAGATAAAATCAGGTAAAAACGGGTTGGAAAAAGTGTACGATAGTTGGGATAGAAATGATGATAAAAATTTAGATAATAGCCCAGGGCAGGATGCCGCTCCTTCCGCCAAAAACAAGAGAGATTCCGTGAGGCAACATTACAGGTATCAACAAGATACTAGCCTTGCCCCGCCATCCCGCCCTGCTGTTCAACCCAAAAAGGAGAAGAAACAGGAAAATGACACTGCCAACGCGATGAAGAAATCCATTGCCCAGGTAGAGAAATTCAATTTCCTCTTCGCTCCTTACGATAAAATCAGACAATCATAATTCACAATAAGTTTAGAAAAATAGCTCAGCCAGCCGCAGTTTCTACTGCGGTTTTTTCTTTTTTGGGCAAAAAATACTGTTAAAAACAGGTCCGCAAATCCTTTTTTCCCGATTTGAGCATCTGCCAGGACAATTAATCAGTAAATTTGCGGTATTCAAAAAATTTAGAGAACTAGGAAAGGAATGCAGGCACCATTAAATATTGCACTGGTAGGTAACCCTAACAGTGGTAAAAGCTCTCTGTTTAACGTATTAACGGGTTTAAATCAAAAAGTTAGTAATTTTCCTGGCGTTACGGTTGATAAAAAAACAGGCTCCGCGAAGATTTCTCCAAATCTAACTGCGAACATTATCGATTTACCCGGTACTTATAGCTTATACCCAAAGAGTGCCGATGAGTTCGTGACTTATGATGTCTTGATTAATCCGCAAAACAGGGACAAACCAGATATGATCCTGGTTATAGCCGATGCTTCCAACCTTAAAAGAAACCTCCTGTTCTGCTCCCAAATTATTGACCTTAAAATTCCCATTATTATAGCGCTCACCATGATGGATTTGGCCAAATCCAAAGGCGTGGAAATCGATTTGCCGGGGCTGGAGAGGGAATTGGGTGTTCCGGTGGTGGCCATTAATCCCCGGAAAAATAAGGGGATGGCGGAATTAAGAAAGAATATTGAATTGCTGGCTAGTGAAAAATTTGGAGCGCCGGCGAGAGATTTTATTGATAATCAATCCCTTGCATCAAATGTTATCCATGATGTTAAGGAAGTTTTCCCAACTTCAAGTGATTATGCAGCTTTACATGTTGCGGTTAACTACGAAGAGTTAACATTTTTATCCGGTTCGCAAAAGAAAGTAATCGGGGATTCCATAAAAGATAACCAATTCAATAAAACCAAGGTGCAGGCTGAAGAAATCATGCAACGTTTCGCGAGAATCAAGCATGTAATGAAGGCCGCGGTAGTAGAAACGGCGCCGTTTCAAAAACAGCTTCAAACAGAAAGGATCGATAACATATTATTACATCGCACCTGGGGTTATGTGATATTATTGGTTGTCATGTTTTTACTTTTCCAAAGTATCTTCTGGTTCGCCTCCTACCCCATGGATGTAATTGAAGCCGGTTTTGGCTCATTGGGTGGATGGTTGACCGACATATTACCAAGCAATAATTTTAGTGATTTGTTAATCAATGGTGTAATAGCCGGTCTTGGAGGGATCGCGGTCTTTATACCCCAAATCATGATATTATTCGGTTTGATCACCATTTTGGAGGACACGGGCTACATGGCGAGGATCAGCTTTTTGACCGATCGCCTGATGAGGCAGGTTGGTTTGAATGGTAAATCAGTTATGCCGTTAATAAGTGGCGTGGCTTGTGCCGTGCCCGCGATTATGGCTACGCGGAATATAGAAAACCGCAAGGAAAGGCTGATCACGATCTTGGTTACGCCTTTGATGAGCTGCTCCGCGCGCTTGCCGATTTATACCATCATGATCGCTTTAGTGATTCCTTCTAAAACGATCTTGGGCTTCCTGAGTTTACAAGGTTTGGTAATGATGGGGCTATATTTATTAGGCTTCATCATGGCTATCATGATTGCCGCGGTGCTTAAATGGCTTATCCGGATCAAGGAAAAGAGTTATTTCATCATGGAGCTGCCCGACTATAGGGCGCCACGTTGGAAAAATGTGGGTACAACCATGGTAGAAAAGGCGAAGATATTTATTACAGATGCCGGGAAGGTTATCATGGTAATTTCTATAATATTATGGTTCTTAGCTTCTTATGGGCCATCTAATAAGATGGACGCGGTGCATGCCAAATTTGAACCTTTAATAGAACAAGCCAGCACTGATTCGATAAGAGCCGAGATAGAGAAATCGTTCCAATCCGAAAAATTAGCCAATTCATATGCCGGTATCCTGGGTCATGCAATAGAACCCGCCATCAGGCCATTGGGATTTGATTGGAAAATCGGTATCGCGCTAATTACCTCATTTGCCGCACGCGAAGTTTTCGTAGGAACAATGGCCACTTTATATAGTGTTGGAGAAGATGCGGATGAAAACGATGCCACCTTGCGCGAGAAGATGGAAGCTGCTACTTGGAAAGACGGCAGGCCGGTATACACTCTCGGCGCGGGTCTATCCTTAATGCTTTTCTATGCATTCGCCATGCAGTGTATGAGTACCTTGGCAATTGTAAAAAGAGAGACCAAGTCCTGGAAATTCCCGGTAATTCAGTTTGTGTATATGACCGTATTGGCTTACGTTTCCAGTTTGATAATTTTTCAATTGTTCAAATAAGGGGTATACGACCTGGCTTCGGTTTAATTTCTTTTTGGTATAATCTACGTATCTTTTATGCCGTGTAAATTCGCGATCATATGAGATACATATACCTGGTTTACTTCCTGCTATTGGGCACCTCTCTTTTTGCGCAATCTTTGCCCGATATTGATTCATCATTGTTGATGAAAGATATTGCGACGCTTTCTTCCGATAAGTATGAAGGCCGCAGAACGGGCACCAGGGGTAACCGGCTCGCACAATTTTAT
>Ga0164243_10009909_pt1 | contig 13767 bp, 15 predicted proteins | sample OricompcompostOP_FD_108781 | JGI IMG/M metagenome (GOLD analysis project Ga0164243, IMG submission 108781) | Organic Plus compost microbial communities from Emeryville, California, USA - Original compost - Organic plus compost (OP) | ecosystem: Engineered > Solid waste > Mixed feedstock >... | reverse complement strand
GGCTACCCGCAGGCCAACGTGAGCTACGACCTGTGGTGAGTGGAGGACGCCCACTGATCACCGGAAGGAACGGGCCCGCGACCGGAGAAAGATGGTCGCGGGCCCGTTGCGTTCAGGTGTGGCGTCTCGTCATCAGAACGGGAGGATGCCCTCCAGCGAACCGCCACCACCGTCGTTGGTGGCCTTGAAGTTGGTCGTGCAGCCGTTGAAGGAGACGTTGTCGACGTTCACCTTGGCCGGCTGGACGTTGCCCGGATCACTGGAGATGCCGTAGTGGTTGATGACCGTCGTGTGCCCCTCGCTGTTGGCCGCTTCGAGCAGTTGCTCCAGCGTTCCCGGGCTGTCCTGCCTGTTCGGGTGATTCGGCAGCGGGCGCGTCGCCCACCACTGTCCGGAGTCGGTGGCGTCGTAGGTGCCTGCCGCATCGGGCGCAACCCACACCAAGGTCATGAAACCGTCCCCGGAGCCGGTGTTCGCGCCGGTGACGCGGATCTGCCAGTTGGCCTGGCCTTCAGACTTCTGGAAGGTGAGCCGACGGTCGCCCCCTTCTTGTCGACCAGTTCGGCGAGCGGGAGTCCGCCTGCCTCGTGATAAGACGCCTTCCTCTTCAACTCTTCGGTCGTGTTGAATTCGAGCGAGCCGTCGTCGTCCACGACAGTGGTCGTGACGATCTCGCCGGCCCGACCCGCCTCATCCGGGAAGGTATTTCCCCAGCCGGCAGGGTTCGACGGGGTCGCCACCTTGGCGCAGTTCGTCGGCGACACCCAGTCCCCCGGTGCCGCAGAGGCGGCCGCCGGTGCGAAGATCGCTGCCACTCCCAGCGCGGCTCCAACGGTGGTCACGCGAATGGTATTTCGATTCATACGAAGTCCAGCCTCCACATTCATTTCGGCTGATGGTGTCGTCTGGTATTCAATTCGTCGGGATTCAGCGAACGTAACAGAGGAAATAGCTTCGTACCACCCGCGCGTGCCGCAAATAGCAACCGTGCACTATCTGCAATAACACATCAAAAAGGGACAGATCCACCACTTCGTAAAGTGATGGATCTGTCCCCAGAAATGGGGGGGTTAATCACTCGATATCCGCACCCCGCCGTGGCGGACAAGCGTCCAACCAGGCATTTTCCTGCTCGTCGAACACGCGGGACCGGGACAGGAACCGCACGCCCTCGGGCGCTTCGAGGCTGAACCCGGCGCCCCGCCCCTTCACGACGTCGAGGATCAACTGCGTGTGCTTCCACAGCTCGAACTGGTCGCCGTTGATCCAGACGCGGACCGCCGGAAGTGGTTCCGGCAGCTCGATCTCGCCGACGAGGACGTCGCGTTGGCCGACCCGGTAGTCCCCCACGGGGTAACACATGGGGGCCGAGCCGTCGCAGCATCCACCGGACTGGTGGATCATGAGTCCGCCGTGCAGCTCCGACAACTTGGTCAGGAGCTGCACGGCGGCGTCTGTGGCGACCACCCGATCAACGGCGTTGCGTTCGGTGGTCATTCTCAATCACCTTCTGTGACTTGATGAGTGGCTCAGAAGAAGCCCTTCGCGTTCTGAGCGTAGCCGACCAGGAGGTTCTTGGTCTGCTGGTAGTGCTCGAGCATCATCAGGTGGGTCTCGCGGCCGATGCCGGACTGCTTGTAGCCGCCGAAGGCCGCGTGAGCCGGGTAGTCGTGGTAGGTGTTGGTCCACACACGACCGGCCTGGATCTCACGACCGGCGCGGTAGGCGGTCGAGCCGTCGCGGCTCCACACGCCGGCACCGAGGCCGTAGAGGGTGTCGTTGGCGATGTGCATCGCGTCGGCGAAGTCCTTGAAGGTGGTGACCGCGAGGACCGGGCCGAAGATCTCCTCCTGGAAGATGCGCATCTTGTTGTTGCCCTGGAACACCGTCGGCTTGATGTAGTAGCCGCCGGACAGGTCGCCGCCGAGATCGGCCGGTTCGCCGCCGATGAGGACCTCGGCGCCCTCTTCCTTGCCGATGGCCAGGTAGGAGGTGATCTTCTCGAACTGGTCGTTCGACGCCTGGGCACCCATCATGGTGTCGGTGTCGAGCGGGTTGCCCTGCTTGATCTTCGAGACGCGGTCGACGGCCTTGGCGATGAACTCGTCGTAGATGTCCTGCTGGATCAGCGCGCGGCTCGGGCAGGTGCACACCTCGCCCTGGTTGAGCGCGAACATCGAGAAGCCCTCCAGCGCACGGTCGAGGAAGCCGTCGTCGGCCGCCATGACGTCGTTGAAGAAGATGTTCGGGCTCTTGCCGCCGAGCTCGAGGGTGACCGGGATGAGGTTCTCCGACGCGTACTGCATGATCAGGCGGCCGGTGGTGGTCTCACCGGTGAACGCGATCTTGCGGATGCGGTTGCTCGAGGCGAGCGGCTTGCCCGCCTCGACGCCGAAGCCGTTGACGACGTTGAGGACACCCGCGGGCAGCAGGTCGCTGATCAGGCTGACCAGGTAGAGGATCGACGCCGGGGTCTGCTCGGCCGGCTTGAGGACCACCGCGTTGCCGGCGGCGAGGGCCGGGGCCAGCTTCCAGACGGCCATCAGGATCGGGAAGTTCCACGGGATGATCTGGCCGACGACGCCGAGCGGCTCGTGGAAGTGGTAGGCGACGGTGTCCTCGTCGATCTCGGAGATCGAGCCCTCCTGCGCACGCAGCGCACCCGCGAAGTAGCGGAAGTGGTCGATCGCGAGGGGGATGTCGGCGGCGAGGGTCTCGCGGACGGCCTTGCCGTTGTCCCAGGTCTCGGCGACGGCGAGCTTCTCGAGGTTCTCCTCCATGCGGTCGGCGATGCGCAGCAGCGCGAGGGAGCGCTCGGCGACGGAGGTCTTGCCCCAGGCGGGTGCGGCCTTGTGGGCGGCGTCGAGGGCGAGGTCGATGTCCTCTGCGGTCGATCGCGCGACCTCGCAGAAGACCTTGCCGTCGACCGGCGAGGTGTTCTCGAAGTACTGACCCTTCACCGGCGGGGTCCACTGGCCGCCGATCCAGTTGTCGTAGCGCGACTCGTAGCTCATCACCGAGCCTTCGGCACCCGGCTTTGCGTAGACGGTCATGGTCACTCCTTGCGTGTGGGCCTCAGGGGCCGCCTGTACATGTCACACCGGACACCCTGGCGTTCCGATGTGATCTGTTGCACACGGTAGGGGTGCATTCGTTGCACATGGGTTGCAACGAATGCAACGCGCGATGACCTGGGCCTTTCAGAGCCCGTAGCGCTTGTCGAGCAACCTGATGCGACCTCCGGCGAGGGCGCGGTCGGGGTGTCCGACCGGGAGGCGATGCTCCAGCCGGCGCCAGGCGACGAGGTCGTCGCGACCATGCACCGACGACGTCCACTTACGCAGCGCGGCGACGTCGCCGCTCGCGATGAGCCGCGACCGCAGGTCCTCGCGCAGCTCTTCGAAGATCTCCACGATGCCCGGGGCGGTCGACTCGGCCAGGAGCCCGCCGCGGCCCACCTCGTCGACCACGCTCGCCAGGTCGGTGCCCGATTCGATGCGGGTCCGGATGTCCTGGAGGTCCGACGACACCTCGAGCGTGAGGCGATAGGGACGGCTGGCGAGGACGTCGGCACCGAGGTCTCGCCGCAGCCGCGAGATCTCGGCCCGCACGCTGACCGGGTCGAGTCCGTCCTCGGCCAGCTTGAGCGCGAGCTGCTCGGTGTTGAGCCCTTCCGGGAAGGCCTGCAGCAGGACCAGGATCTCCGCGTGACGCGGCGACAGGGTGCGCGCGCTCGACGGGTCGGTGGTGCGCCGCCAGCGGTGCGGGCCGTCGCCGAGGACCGAGAAATGTGCCGCACTGGTGCGCGGACCGCCGAGCGAGAACACCGACGGATCGGCGAGATCAACTGCGCCCGATTGCAGTTCACGTTCGACGGCGGCGACGACGGAACGGACGGCGGCGAGCGCGAAGGGCGCGGCGACCTCGCGGCCGCCGGTCACGTCGATGACGCCGATGACGTGACCGGTGAACGGGTCGTGGACCGGGGCCGCGGCGCAGGACCATTCCTGCACCGGTCCGGCGAAGTGCTCGGGACCCACGACCTGCACACCGCGGTCGACGGCGAGCGCGAGTCCGGGCGCGTTGGTGCCGACGACCTCCTCGGCCCAGACCGACCCCTCGACGAAGTTGATGTGCCCGGCCTTGTCGCGCGCGTCCGAGTCGCCCTCGACCCACAGCAGCCGTCCCACCTGGTCGGTGAGCGCCACCACCACACCGGTGTCGGCGATCGCGTCGACCATGAGCGACTGCACCAGCGGCCGCACCGCGGTGATCGGATGGGCCGCCCGGTACTCGGCGAACTCCTCGGCGGACATGGCCGGCACGGTGACGCCCGACGGCAGCTCGTCGACCTGGTGGACGTCGGAGGGGTCGACGCCCCGGCTGAGAGAGCGCGCCCAGGACTCGCGCACGATCGACCGGACCGCATCGGTGGGAGGCATGTTTCCCGAGAGGAACTCCTCGTACGCACGACGGATACGCGTCGCCACTGCAGTCGCGTCTGTCATGCGCCCTCCGTCGCTGTTCATATGGGGACGATTCTGCCTGGCCACGTGTGATTCCGGCAACAATCGGACGTTTCGGGTGACGCGAGAGGGCCGCGGGTGCGCTAGCCGAACCGTCCGGAGAACTCACGCGGGGTCATCCCCGTGACGGCCCTGAAGTCGCGGCCGAGGTGCGCCTCGTCGGCGTAGCCGAGTTCGGCCGCCAGCGCGGCGAGCGTGTCCCCGGGCTCGCGGAGCCGCTCGGCCGCCTCGTGGAGGCGTCGACGCTGGATCAGCCACTTCGGGGTGAGGCCGAGGCGGCGTCGGGTGAGCCGCTGCAGGCTGCGCTCGGTGAGGTGGAAGCCGTCGCAGATCTGCGAGACCGCGGTCACCGACGAGTCGTGCTCGACCCGGTCGACGATCGCGTTGACGAGGTGCCCGTCGTCGTCCATCGGCAGGTACCCGCGCAACCAGGCCTCGACGAGACCGGTCGCCTCCCGCTGGACCGACTCGTCGAGCGGATCGTCGTCCATCACCGCACGCACCCGGCGGGCGAGGTCGGCGCCGGCGTCGCCGAAGACCACCGACAGCTCGTCGTGCCGGTCGGTCCACCGGCCGACGTCGCCGACCAGCAATCCGCCCGCGCCCGGGGTGAGCATCACGCCCACGCCCCACCCGTCACCGGTGAGGACCGTCTCCGACAGTCCGGTGGCCACACCGTAGAAGCGGGCGTAGGTGTCGGTGACGATCATCAGGCAGACCGGGTACTGCAGGACTCGTTGCGGCGACTCCGACCCCGGCGGCACCGACCACACCGGCACCCAGAACCGCCGGACCACGTCCGCGAGATCGGGGCCCGGCCCCCAGCGGCCGATCCGGTAGGTGGCGTCGCGAGGGTCCACGAGATGAGCGCGTTCGACGTCGTCGACGCGCGCGCTCCCCGGATTGTCGGGTTTCATCAATCCCCATCCCGTCCCACGGCGGTTGACTCTCATCATGACCACGACAACCGACAACACACCACTGCTCGACCGCTACAACCGCTACGCCGACGGGTTCTCCGCGGTGATCGAGAGCCTGCCCGCCGACGCCTGGGACAACGCCTCACCGTGTGCGGGCTGGACCGCACGCGACGTCGTCGGACACGTCATCGAGACGCAACGACAGTTCCTCGACGGCCACGGCATCGACCTCGGTACGGCCCCGCCGCTCGACGACCCGGCCGGCGCCTGGCGGACCCACCGCGACGCCGTCGCCGCTCGACTCACCGATCCGGGCGTCGGCCGGCGACGCTACGACGGCCACTTCGGGCCGACGACCATCGGCGAGACACTGTGCCGCTTCTACGGGTTCGACATGATCGCCCACCGCTGGGACATCGCCGCCGCCGCCGGGATCGCGCACCGGTTCACCGAGGACGAGCTGACCGAGATGGAGAGCGCGGCCGACGGATTCGGCGATGCTCTCTATGCCGAGGGGGTCTGCCGGAGGATCGACGTCCCCGCCGGCGCCGATCGCCAGACGCGGCTGCTGGCGAGACTGGGTCGCCTCACATGAGGCGACGGCCCGTCACGGAATCCAGCCGTTGCGCCGCGGGTACCGGACGCGCAGGAGGCTGTAGACGTAGGTGGACACCAGCAGCCCCGCGCCGGCGCCGATCACAGGCCAGAAGTAGTCGTTGACGATCGAGTCGCGGACCGCTGCCGCGGCCCAGCCGAGAACGAGCAGCACGAGGGCGATCGTCGCCACGACGCGCACGACGAGGACCAGTGCGGTGGCCACCGACCACACTGCTTCCCGTGTCCGTTCCGACTGAATCGTCATACCACCATGGTAGGCGCGTGACCAGCACGTTTCCCAGATCGATGCTCGTCACAAAGGTGCACGAGATGTAATGGCGCACACAGCCCGCCGAAGGCCTCGACGGGCGACAATGGACGGATGAAGACCATCCTCAACGTCATCTGGTTGCTGTTGTGCGGCCTGTGGATGGCGATCGGCTATGTCGTCGCCGGGATCATCTGCTGCATCCTCGTCATCACCATCCCGTTCGGCATCGCGTCGTTCCGCATGGCCAACTACGCCCTGTGGCCATTCGGCCGCACGGTGGTCCGCAAGCCGTCGGCGGGCACGCCGTCACTCATCGGCAACATCATCTGGATCGTCGTGGCCGGTCTGTGGCTGGCGATCGGACACATCACCACCGGTCTCGCCATGTGCCTCACGATCATCGGCATCCCCCTCGGCATCGCGAGCTTCAAGATGGTCCCGGTGTCCCTGCTGCCGCTCGGCGCGGAGATCGTCCCGACCGACCAGCCGATGGCCGCTGCCGCCCCGCCGCGCTACTGACCCCCTCCCGGTCACGGCCCAGCGTCCACCCGGGCGGCCATCCGGACGGGCGTCGGGTCCGAACCACATGCATCGAGACAGCACTGTCCGGCGCTGTCCACCGAGAGGACAGCAGCAGCAGGTGAACGCAGTACGACAACGGCAGGAGGGGCGTGATGAGTGAGCATCTCGATCCCGAGGCCGCCGAATTGCTCGAGCTCGCCCCGGTGGTGGGACTCGACGCAGCCTCCGACGACGAACTCCGCGACATCGAGGCCCGCCTCGCCGCGGCCGACGACGAGGTGCGCGAGCTGTTCGCGCGCCAGGTCCGCGCCACCCGGGAGGCGATGGCCGCGGTCAGCGCCGTGACGGCCACACCGGCGCCGCCCTCGTTGCGCGGCCGGGTGCTCGCCGCAGCGCAGGCCGAGGCGGGTCTGACCGGGCCCCGGCCGGCCGCAGCGGACGCCCCGCCGCTTCCGCCGATCGGTGCCGTCGAAGCGGCCTCGATGGGACGTCCCACCGGCGGATCTCCTGCGATCGGGTCGCTCGACGATGTACGCCCGGCAGACCTCGCGAGCAGGCGATCGCGACCCTCGCGACGTCTCACGTTCCTGACGGCGGCGGCCGTCGCCGCGGTGGCGATCGGCGCCGTCGGGTGGGCGGTCGGCCTGTCGGCCGCCGACGACCCGGCCGCTCCCCCGCCGACGGCGTCACCGGCCGAACGCGTGTTCTCCGCCGAGGACCTGCGCTCGACGAGTGCGCAGGTCGCCACCGGCAGCGCAACCGTCTACCTCGCGCCGTCCGCGGACACCGCTGTGCTGGTGATGAACTCGGTTCCCCCGCCCGCACCCGGGACGGTTTACCAGATGTGGCTCGTCGGTCCCGCCGGGACGCGCTCGGCGGGCACCATGACGGCCGACGACGTCGAGCCGGTGACCACCGCCGTGCTTTCCGGGATCAACGCCGTGGACGCACTGGCCTTCACCGTCGAACCGCCGGGCGGCAGCGAACATCCGACGAGCGCGCCCGTCGCGCAGCTGACGCTGGGCTGAGAGCGCCCGCTCCAGCGTCCACGCACTGTCGTCTCAGACGGCAGATCCCCGATGGATCGAGGTGATCTATCGGGGATCTGCCGCGTGTCCGCCGCTGAAGGCTAGGAGCCTGTCGACCCGAAGGGCGCGGAACGCTCTGGCGTGGTTTTCGGCGCGGCCTTCTTCCATCTGATCGTCCAACTGGCGAGTTGCTCACCCAGCGGGCCTTCGTAGATCACCTGGTTCGGCTCCGGGCCACCGGCCACATCGAGGACGACGGTACCCCGGGTCTTCTGCCCGGCAGGCAGCTCGCCGGAGTGCAACGTGCTGTCCCCCGTCCACGAGTACTCATACGTGGTTCCGTCGGGTGCTTTCGCGATGAAGTACAGCGGGTTCACCGGTATCCGCCCCTTGGTGGCCTGAATCGTGACATCGACTGTCATCTCTCGACTGTTCAGGCTTGCCCCGTTCAGGGTCACATAGCCGGCCCAGTCACCCTCGTAATTGACGTACACAGGGTCCGACGCGGCCTTCGCAGTGGCCATCGTCGGAGCGAAAAGAGCTAGCACACCCAGGAGGGCAACCACGGCAACGCGTTTCATAAGTACCCTTGTTTCTCTTTTTCAGCCAATGGACCAAAGAAATGCCCGGCACTTCGCACCAGGAAGCGCTCTTACCTCAACTGCGCTGAACCTGGAGCACTCTCGAGCCTAGACTCGCCGGAGACCGATGACTATCGGCTGGAGGTACGACATTCCTCCACCCGAATCGCGTCTCGCCGACTGCTTCACTTCAGGAGCGCGCGGATCGCCTCGATGCTGTCTGCCTGGGCGGGCGTCTTGTCCGGCCGGTACCGCACGACACGGGCGAATCGCAGTGCCACGCCGCCCGGGTAGCGCGAACTACGCTGGGCGCCATCGAGTTCGATCTCGACGACGATCTCCGGCCGTAGGTACACGGTGTGGGAGTCACGGCGGGTCTCGTGCTTCGGGAACTCCGCTGTCTGCCACTGCAGGAGTTCGTCGGTGAGGCCCTTGAACGTCTTGCCGACCATGATGGCCTCACCGGTGTCCGGATCACGCGCGCCCAGATGCAGATTCGACAACCAGCCGGTGCGGCGACCCGACCCCCACTCGGCGGCCAGCACCACCAGGTCGAAGGTGTGCGTGGGTTTGACCTTCTGCCAGGCCTTTCCGCGACGACCCGCGACGTAGCGGCCGTCGAGGGACTTGACCATCACGCCCTCGTGACCGTCGGCGAGTGCGGCGTCGAAGTGGCGCCGGGCCTCCTCCGGGGTGGGTCTGGTGACCGCGGGGATCCGCAGATGCGGTGCGATGGAATCGATCGCGGCGAGGCGATCGCTCAGCGGACGGTCGATGAGGTCGTCGCCGTCGAGGTGCAGGCAGTCGAAGAAAAACGGCTTCAGCAGTCGTTCGGCGTCGTCGGCGGCGGTGGGCCCGGACCCGAACCGGCTCATCGTGTCCTGGAAGGAACGCGGGCGACCGTCGTCGGCGAGCATCAGCGTCTCGCCGTCGAGGATGACCGAGTCGCACGGCAGTCTTGCGACGACCTCGACCAGATCGGGCACGTTGGCGGTGACCTCGCGCAGGGTGCGGGTGTACACCGCGATCTCGTCGCCGTTGCGATGCACCTGGATGCGGGCGCCGTCGAGCTTGTAGTCGACGACGAGGTCCGGGCCGAGCAGTCCCAGCGCCGCGTCGAGATCGTCGGCCGGGGTCGCGAGCATCGGCGCGACCGCGCGCCCCACCTCGAGTCCCACCCCGGAGAGCGCATCGGCTCCGGCGCGGGCCAGCGCCGCGGTCTCCGGCAGCGACCCGGTGAGCATGTGGGCCCGGCGGACGGCGGTGAGCGCCTGCCCGTTCGCCTTCGCGATGGCGTCGGTCATCACTCCCGCGAGCGCACCCTGCCGCAGTTCCCCGGTGAGGAGTGCGACGAGGAACCTCTGCTCCGGTTCGGTCGCGGCGCCGAACATCGACGCGAGGATGTCGGCGCGTCGCCGCGTGGAACCCGGTCCGTTCGCCGACGCGAGCGCCGAGAACGCGGCATCCACCTGCGCCACCTCGAGGGAAGGCTCGGACGCCGGGACGGGCGCCGCCTTCGACAGCGAGCGCCATCCGACGCCGAGCCGACCCTGGGGGATCTCACCCGAGAGCCAGGCGACGACGATCGGGAGTTCGGCGTCGCCGGCACCGCCGAGCAGCCCGGCCAGCACCTCGGTCTTGCGCGTGCGGGACCGGTCGCGCGCGACGTCGGCCGACGTCTGCACCACTTCGATCAGCCTCACGCGTCCGACGGTACGCCGGGCGCCCGACGGTCCGGCTCCGAACGGAGCCGATCAGATCTGCGTGAGGTCCACCGTCTTGGTCTCGCGCACGCTCAGCAATGCGGTGAACGTCGTGCACGCCGCGACCGCCAGGTAGACGCCCACCCAGCCGACGCCGAAGTCGGCCACGATCCACGTCGCGATGAAGGGGGCGACCGCCGCGCCGATGATCGACGAGACGTTGTAGGAGATGCCGGAACCGGTGTAGCGGACGTTGGTCGGGAACAGCTCCGGCAGGATCGCGCTCATCGGGCCGAACGTGAGGCCCATCAGGGTCATGCCGAGGATCAGGAACAGCAGCATGACGCCGTTGTTCATCGTCGACGGGTCGAGGATCCACTTGAAGCAGAGGCCGAAGACGATGATCAGCGCGGTCACCACGAGGAGGAAGGCGCGCCGCCCGAATCGATCGGCCATCCGTCCCGAGACCATGACGAACACGGCGAAGAACAACACCGCCAGGATCTGCAGCTCCAGGAAGTCGGAGTAGCTGAACGAGAGCTTCTCGCCGGACGCGTCGCTCACCTTGCCGGTGCCGTAGGAGACGATCCACGTGGTGACGATGTAGAACAGCGTGTACGTGGCGACCATGATGAATGTTCCGGCGATCAGCTGGCGCCAGCTGCTGCGGACGACCTCGGCCAGCGGCGCCTTGACCTTCTTGCCCTCCTGCACCGCCTTCGCGAAGACCGGGGTCTCGGTGAGCTTGAGGCGCACGTAGAGGCCGACGATGACGATGATCGCGCTGGCCAGGAACGGGATTCGCCAGCCCCAGGTGAGGAACGCGTGGTCGGCGGGCGAGGTCTTGGCGTCGAAGTCGAGGGTGTAGATCAGCAGCAGGAACAAGCCGTTGGCGAAGAAGAAGCCGATCGGCGCACCGAGTTGGGGCCACATCGCCGCCCACGCCCGCTTGCCCTTCTCGGCGGTCTCGGTCGCGAGAAGCGCTGCGCCGGACCATTCTCCGCCGAGTCCGAGACCCTGGCAGAAGCGCATCAACGCCAGCAACGCCGGCGCCAGATATCCGACCTGGTCGAAGGTCGGCAGCAGGCCGATGATGAAGGTGGCTATACCCATCGTGAGCAGTGAGCCGACGAGCGTCGCCTTGCGCCCGATCCGATCACCGAAGTGGCCGAACAGAACCGAGCCGATCGGTCGCGCGACGAAGGCGAGACCGAAGGTCGCGAACGACGACAACAGCGCGGCGGTGTCGTCGCCGGACGGGAAGAACAGTTTCGGGAAGACGAGGACCGCGGCGGTGGCGTAGATGTAGAAATCGAAGAACTCGATACTCGTACCGACCATCGAGGCGATGACGATTCGGCTGCGGGGCACCGGCGGTTGATCGGGATGGTCGATGTTGCGAACCGCGGATTGGATCATTCGTCGCAGATTACGCCTGACTGCTGCGTCACGTGGCCCGGAGTCCCTGGAAACCCAGCGTGGGGGTGCAGCAGATTCGGAGCCCCGCCTTTTGGGTATGCGATCTCATCCCGATCCCCGCCCCGAGGAGGCCCGAAATGGATACCGCGATCTGGATCGTCGTCGGCGTGGTCGTCGTGCTGATCCTGCTTGCCGTCGCGCTGATGCTGATGCGCCGCCAACAGGAAGCCAGACGATCGAAGGCCCATCAGATTCGCGAGACCGCGACCGAAAAGGCCTCTGAGCTGCGCAAGCGCGAGGCGGTCGCGGCCGAAGCGGACGCGCGAGCCCGTCAGGTGCAGGCCGAGGCCGACGCCAAGGCCGCCGAGGCCCGTCGTCTGGGCGAAGATGCCCGCTCACATCAGGGAGTGGCCTCCGAGACCCGGGAGGAAGTGGAGCGCAAGCTCGCCGAGGCCGATCGCCTCGACCCCGACGTGCGGCCCCGCGGCAAGACTCGGGACGGCGAGAGCGCATTGCGCGACAACGCATTGCGCGACAACACTCCCCATGGCCGGCACGAGCCGCCGGCCGGGATCTGAGAAGCCCGGAGCACGAAGAATCCCGGCGCGGGCGCCCGATGGCGGCCCGCGCCGGGTCGTCTCATGCCCGGGATCTCGTATGTGGCGTCAGTGGCCGCGCTTGATCCACTCTTCGAGGTGCGGCGCCTCGGCGGCGATCGTCGTGCCGTCGCCGTGGCCGGTGTAGACCTTCGTCTCGGGGTCGAGGGTGAAGATCTTCTCCTTGATCGAGGAGATGATGGTCGGGAAGCTCGAGAAGGAGCGACCGGTGGCACCCGGCCCGCCCTGGAACAGGGTGTCGCCGGAGAACAGCACACCCGCCTCGGGCAAGTGGATCACCGACGAGCCCGGTGAGTGGCCGGGGGTGTTGATGACCGTCAGCTCGGTGCCGGCGACGGAGATCTTCTGACCGTCCTCGAGATCCTCGTGCGCGACCCCCGGATGCGTGTCGTTCCAGAGCATGTCGTCGCCCGGATGCAGATAGACCGGCGCACCCGTCTCCTTCGACAGTTCCGGCGCCACGGTCACGTGGTCGTTGTGGCCGTGGGTCAGCACGATCGCCTTGACGGTGCGGTCGCCGACGCCCTCGAGGATCGGCGCCGCCGAATGCGCGGCATCGATGATGATGACCTCGTCGTCGTCACCGACGATCCAGACGTTGTTGTCGACGTCCCACGTCCCGCCGTCGAGGCTGAACGTGCCGGAGGTGACGACCTTCTCGACGCGCAGGTCCCCCGACATCAGAGCACCACCACCGAGCGCAGCACCTTGCCGGCCTCCATGGCCGAGAACGCGGCCTCGACGTCCTCGATGCCGATGCGTTCGGTGACGAACTTGTCCAGCGGCAGGCGGCCCTGCTCGTAGAGGTCGATGAGCATCGGGAAGTCGCGCTCGGGCAGGCAGTCGCCGTACCAGGACGACTTGAGCGCGCCGCCGCGGGAGAAGAAGTCCACAAGCGGCATCTCGAGCTTCATCTCCGGCGTCGGAACGCCGACGAGGACGACGACGCCGGCGAGGTCGCGGGCGTAGAAGGCCTGCTTGTAGGTCTCCGGCCGGCCGACCGCGTCGATGACGACGTCGGCGCCGTTGCCGTCGGTGAGGTCCTGGACCGCCGTGACCACGTCCTCGACCTCGGTGGCGTTGATGGTGTGGGTGGCCCCGAGTTCCTTGGCCCACTGCAGCTTTCCGGGGTCACGGTCGATGGCGATGATCGTGGTCGCCCCGGCGAGGCGGGCACCCGCGATCGCGGCGTCGCCCACGCCGCCACAGCCGATGACGGCGACCGAGTCACCGCGTCCGACGTTGCCGGTGTTGACCGCGGCGCCGAGGCCGGCCATCACACCGCAGCCGAGCAGGCCGGCGACGGCCGGATCGGTGTCGGGATTGACCTTGGTGAACTGCAATTCGTGGATGAGGGTCTTCTCGGCGAAGGCCACGATGACCAGGGCCGGGGTCAGCTCGGTGACGTCGGCGACGGTCATCGGCTTGCTGGCGTTGAAGGTGTCGAAGCAGTACCACGGACGACCCCGCTTGCAGGCGCGACACTCGCCGCAGACCGCGCGCCAGTTGAGGATGACTAAGTCACCGACCTCGACGTGCGAGACGTCCGAACCGCCCGACTCGACGACACCCGCCGCCTCGTG
>Ga0164243_10009908_pt1 | contig 13768 bp, 13 predicted proteins | sample OricompcompostOP_FD_108781 | JGI IMG/M metagenome (GOLD analysis project Ga0164243, IMG submission 108781) | Organic Plus compost microbial communities from Emeryville, California, USA - Original compost - Organic plus compost (OP) | ecosystem: Engineered > Solid waste > Mixed feedstock >... | reverse complement strand
GACCTTCTTTTCCGTCTGCTGCTTCACCCAGCAGGTTTATTTCAGGGCAATAGTCGTGCAGTTTTTCACGCAAGGCGAGGCGCCCTTTTCTTTCGTCATCAATGATTATAGCTGTCAGCATTACTGAATTTTTAATAGTACCTGAACCCGGGTGCCGGCTGGCTTTCCTTCGTTCTCTAAATCTGTTATTGTTACTGAGGCATAGTCTTCATTATTGAAATACCTTACCCTGTCTTCACTCATTTGCATACCATAGGAATGATCCTGTCGTTTGCTCCCGGTTTTCAAGGTATTTCTTCCTACGCCATTATCTTCAATAATGTATTCGATATATTCCTCGTTCTTCGTAACTGTGATGGTGAGCTTCCCGTTATTGTCTGGCCGGTACCGCAACCCGTGCAGGATAGCATTTTCAACGTAAGGTTGCACCACCAGGGGCGGCACCTGGTAATCGTCCTGCAAGAGGGATTCATCTGCGTTAATGGCAGCTGTGAATTTATTTTCATCCCTGAACTGTTCAAGATCGATATACAATTGCAGCGTTTCCAGGTCTTGGGTCAGGCTGATCACATTTTGCTTTGAACTGTCAAGCACATTCCGGAGCAATTTGGCAAACTTGTTCAGGTAAACAGTTGCATGGTATTTATCGTTGCTCTGGATAAGGGCATCAATACCATTGATGCAATTAAAGATGAAATGAGGATTCATCTGGGCCCTTAAAGCCATTACTTCTGTTTCGGTGATCCGGTGCCGCAGCTCCGCTTCCCTCCAGATGTTCTTAATCCTCCGCTTTATCAGGTATACTACCAGTCCTGTTACGAGCAATACGGCGGCTATACGAAACCACCAGGTCTGCCACCAGGCCGGAAACGCTTTTATAAACAGCGTCAGCGTATGTGCCTGCAGGTTAGCCAGGTTATCGGATGCTTCTATGGTGATAGCATATTCCCCGGGGGTGATATGATCAAGCGATAACTCCGGCCGATGACCCAGGTCGTGCCAGTTATTTTCATCGCTGTATTTATACCTGAAATTAACTTTATAAGGATCAAGGTACGAGAGATCGGAAAAGGAAAGGAAGAGAGATGTTTCTTTCGTTGACAACTCAATACGATTGCTGTTCACCGGCCTGGCAACATCGTTGACCCGGATCTGCGTCAGGCTGAGGCGATTGGTCAGCCGGGTTTGCAGCATCCTGTCCGTATCCAGCAGCAGTACGCCATTGGAGATACCCAGGGTCAGCTTGCCATTTGATAATTTTTTATGAGCGTTGACCAGGTAATCGGTAGGCAAGCCATCGATCTGCGAAAGGCGCACCACCTTGTTTTTACCCCGCAACCAGACATGCAATCCTTCCCGGGTGCCGAAGAATACGTTCCCGTGCTGATCTTCCGAAATACCTACAATATAGGTATCTGTAATCCCATAAGTATGCGTATCTACCGTTTGGGTGATCTTCCCTTTTTCGTTGGTGCGGTTCCATCCGCCGTAGGCGGCAAACAACATGCTGCCATCAGCAGCCTGGCCAATGCTGTTATAATAATCTCCTACAAATACACCTAATGTTTCTTTGTTAATAGTGGAATCCGAGATCTCTACAAACTCATTTTTAGCGGGATCGTAGCGGGCAATGCCCATGCCTTAGGCATCCACCCCGCCAGCCAGATAGTGCCTTTTCTGTCAACCAGTATATCATTCCATGTATTACCTGTCCAGAAATCGACGGGGTTATTAAAGGCCTTGGAAAATTTCTTTAATCCGGGATAACTGTATCGCTCGATCTGTTGATTGGAAAATACGATCCAGCATTCATTCTGCGGGGTAAGCAACACTTTCCTTATCGCGCTCCTTATTTGATATTTTCGGCCAGCAGCCGGGGCGATGAATAGAAATTCTGCAGACTGTTCAATCCATGATCGTCATAAAAATAAAAGGCATGATGATCCAGGTACAAATCGGTTACCCCCGATTGTACAGACGGATGGTTAACGAAGCGGTAGCCGTCGTAAATGGAAATACCCCTCTGGGATGCGATGTACAGGTAGCCGGCAGAATCAGGGATGGCTGCTGTCACGTAATCGGACGGCAGCCCATCCATATAGTTCAGGGTCTGTTTCCTGTATTGAAGCTGGCCATAAACGCTTCCCGTAAGGGTAAAACAGCCAAAGCAAATTAAGCTAACCAGTACATGCAATATTCTGCGCGGTACAGCCACCGTTTTTTATTTAAATTTACAAACATTTGCAGTTATCATCTACTATCCTACCGCGGTAAAGGCTGCGCGGCGCAAGCGCCTCCACCCTTTAATCCATACGTGGTATTATTGACGATATCCTTACCATAAGCGGTTAGCGTATTGAACTCCCCGTTGGTTGTCATCTCTCGTGGTTTGCAGCAATCCTGCGTGTAGCCCCAGGCCAGCCATCCGAGGCCGCGATTGCAGGCTTCTCCCAGGACGATCCGGTATAAACTGCTTATATCGTACGCACAACATACATTACCATCCTGCCAGTTGCCTACTTCACCTAAAACAAAACAGGCGCCGGTGTTCCCCATCTCGTCCAGTTTCGATTTGATGGCGGCTGCATTGTTGGCATAGTTGGCCCAGTAAGTATGTACGGAAAAAACGATGTTCTTCTGCGGATCGGCATTCAATATATCTTTGACTACTTTAGCCAGGGCGGAAGAAGAGGTGCCGCAGTCGGGAGCATCGATCATCAGCGGGATGGAAATACCGGCGGCGCGTAACTTCTGCACTGCCTGGATATAATTGTTCTTAAACTGTGCCTGTGCGGCCGTCGGATCTGCCGCCCATTCCACTTCTCCGAATTCGCAGGCAATATTGGCGATCAGGTATTTTTTATGCTTGCTGATCAAATCTATGACCGCCGGCTGCTGCCACCACGTCAGCGCTACGTTGTTAAAATAATTCCAGTCGTTTTTACAAACCGTGTTCTGGACTACCAGGATAGGGATCATCCCTTTCTGGTAACAGTATCCGATGATATCGCTAAGTGTTCCGTTGTTAAGCAGGCCGTCGACCGTGCCAGGCTGCCCGTCCACCGCGTCGTCCAGCCAATGAGTGCCATTGGTGTACCATTGAATGCGGATGGCATTAGCACCTGTCTTCGCCGCTTCATCAATTTTAAACTTATACCGGGCGGCGGTACCGAGGGTTTCCAATCCTTCATCGATAACAGGATAATTGATCCCTCGCAGGATAAATGGCTGGCCGGTTGCCAGCACCAGGTTCTTCCCGGATACCGTGATAGTGGTACCGGCTGCAGGCGGATCAACAGGCCGGTTATTGTCTTTGCTGCGGCAACCGGCAGATATGATCAACGCCACAAAGATGATAAAGAGATACTTATTGATGGTTTTCATGTTGCTGTTTTTGTATCATTGAAGAATCAATTACAGGAATACTGGTATCGTCTGATTTCTTGCTGCAGAATGAAACCAGGAGGGCCAGGAGTCCTGCTACGCAGGAGGTCAGGAAGAAAGTAGGTCTTTTCATGAGCTTATCATTTGTGCCGGGATTGGGGTTAATAGGCCGGCGATTGTTGAGGCGAAATTGGGATATGGAAGAGGAAGTTGGAAATGGCGTTTAGCAGATGGAGGAAATGGGTGAGCCGGCGGAGGGGATCCATCTCCCGAAAAATAAAACATTAATAAACGTTATCTTTCGGAAGCGATAAACCGACATCCCAATGAAAACGAAGGTAATTTTTGTATTCATATTATTAGCTTTTCAATTCAATTCCAATGCACAGGACACGGTACGGCGGGTGTTTGACACGGGGATACTCGACTCCCTGCATTCCAGTATTTTAGACCAGGAAAGACTTATTGAAGTATTTGTACCAGCGGCTTACAAACCGGGAAGTACAGAGAAATACGATGTACTTTATGTACTGGATGGCGGCAACTGGAATACAGGACAGGTAAACAGGATCCGGCGCTTCCTGGAAGATGAACAATACATGCCGCCCACTATTGTAGTTAGCGTAATGGGTATCGACCGCAATAAAGATCTCACGCCCACGCATGTAGCAAATCCCGAAACATCAGGCGGTGCAGCTAATTTCCTGGCTTTCATCAGGGATGAACTCATTCCTTATATCAATAAAAAATATCCTTCCAATGGCGACAACACGCTTTGGGGCCACTCCTACGGCGGGTTGTTTGTGGTCAATGCCTTGCTGCAATCGCCCGCTACTTTTAAATCCTACATCGCGGCAGATCCGAGCCTCTGGTGGGATAACGAGTATATTCAAAAAATAGCGCCGGATAAATTGCGCGCTATGGCCGGTATGCCGCCGGCTACCCTCTATATCGCCGGCCGCGAAGGACAGGATGGCAGCAACATGAGAATAGGCAGTATGGTGAGCATACTGGAAAAGATGGCGCCACCATCGCTGACTTGGAAATGTGTTTTTTACCCCGACGAAACCCATAGCTCTGTCAGGTTTAAAGCCATCTACGATGGTCTAAAATATACCTACGGCTGGCAAAACGGTAAAATCGAATATCATCCTATGAATGGGGTTGTGCTGAAAAACGATTCCGTGAAAGTTTGGTACTTCAGCGATACCAGCCGGGTGCGCTACACGCTGGATGGCACTGAACCTACCCTTTCGTCTAACACCGTTCCGAAGGAAATTCGTGTACCGGGCAATACAACCATAAAGTGGAGGCAGTTTACCCATCGCGCACGTTACGATAATACAGCGTCGGGGCACTTTGTAACCGGGGAAGCGCTGCAGCCGGTAAAAAAGCCTGCCAATGCCCACCCTGGCGGATTCAGGTTTGATTATTACGAGGTGGATTGGAATACCTTCAAGGGCCTGCAGGGACTGCGTCCGCAGCTTTCCGGCGTTGCCGATTCTACTTTCAATCCTCAAAACATGTCTCGTAAGAACAATTATTTCCTGGTGTTGGACGGGCTATTGGAAGCAAAGGAAGCTGGTTATTATATTTTTGTTTTGAATGCTGATAATGATGCCAAACTATTCTTAAACAACCGGCAGATCATCAATTGGCAGGGAAAAACCGCTCACCGCGCCTACTCCTATATTTTGCCGTTGAAAAAAGGATTCTATCAACTGCGCTTGGAATACCCCCACCGGAAAGAAGACTATACATTGCAATTGGGTTATGTGACACCTTCGAATATGGATGCGAAAAAGGTGACGCCTATTCCAGTGGAGGCGCAGTATAGCGTTGGGCGGTGAAGAACAAAAACTGATCGTGAGATGACTTACGCGACAGGCAAAGCTCCTCCGTCGATCAGGTAATTTGCACCTGTGAGATAGGCAGCCGCAGGTGATACAAGGAAATATACCAATGATGCGACTTCGGCCGGATCAGCCATTCGGCCCATTGGTATACCGCCGATCTCACGCAATAAGTGTTGAAGGGCTTCATCGGGCGTTAGCCCTGCGGTACTGGCAACCTGCTGTATGAATTTTTCCATGGGCGGGGTTTTGGTTGCGCCAGGTGATACCGTCAATACTCTTATTCCTTTCCCTGCAAGTTCGTTCGAAAGTGCTTTGCTATAGCAATTCAGGGCAGCTTTGGCAACCGCATAGGCCATGTTATGCTCCCACAATGGCAACTGCCCGGAAACGGAGGACATATGAATAACGACACCGCTTTTCCGCTCAAGCATTTTAGGCAACAATGCTCTGTCCAGCCGTATGGCAGCCAGCAGGTTCAATTGAAGTTCGGCCTCCCAGTGCTGATCAGTCAAAGCACTGAATCCACCGCCGGGAGTGGTAAGTCCGCCGATGTTGTCGACCAGGATATCAATTCCTCCAAACTTTTCGTCAATCCGCTGCGCCAACTCCGTTACCTGCGCTGCATCGGTCAGATCTGCCGCTATGAAATAATGGTTAAAATCGCTTTCTTCAGGCGCGTTCCTGGCAGTAACAATAACAGTAGCCCCTGCCTGTAATAACCTGTCTGCAATTGCCTTCCCGATACCTTTTGTTCCTCCTGTGACTAAAGCCGTTTTACCTGTGAGGTCTTTGTGTTCATTTTGTTTGTTCTGCATGTTTATTCTCTTTGCTTATGTGATATAATGAATTGATGAAGCAAAGGTCGCCCGAGAACAATAAGGCACGGTAACTAAAAACAATGCAATTGTTACAAAAATCAAATAATTCTAAATTGAGTAGGGCTAAGATCTGTATATTTTTTGAAGAAGTTATTGAAGTGTGTTTTCTCTTTAAAACCTAAAGCATATGCAATTTCGGAAACGGCTTTATCGGTATGTTTCAACAATATCTTGGCCTCCAGCAAGATCCTTTCCTGTATGATCACTGAGGTAGGTTTATGAAATACGTCCTGAGACACCTTATTCAGCTGGTTCACATGAATTAACAATCGTTTGGCGAAATCTGAGGACGAACGCAGGAGCAACGGAGCGCTTTTATCATCAACCGGGAACTGCTGTTCCAACAGCTCGATAAACTGCCTCGCAATTTTTTCAGAAGCGCTGGAAAACCTTCGTTCAACATTTCTGATTGGTTGTGTTTTTACCGCAAGGTGCATCAGTTCATACACCAAAACACGCATCCTGTCGAATTTATAGGCATAGCCAGATGTCCAGTCAGCATACATATCTTCAAACAATTTCGCGGCCTTATGCGCCTGCTCATCATTAAGTTCTATGACGGGCGTTCCATCGGGTTGAAATACCGGGTAATCTTTTGGATTGCCGAAATGATAGAAAAAATTTTCCGTAAAAATGCAGAAATACCCTCTCTGTTCCTCTGTAATATGCCGCCAGTTGTACGGAACCTGCGGATTGGAAAACAACAGGGCTTGCTTTTCGATGTTAAACTTCTTGTCTGAGTACTGAACCTGGTTCTTTCCTGTTATCAAACATATCTTAAAATACGCCCTTATGTTGTATGGAATAGGTCTTAAGCCGCACCCTTCCACCGACTCAAATTTGAATACGTTGAAATGACCTATTTCTGTTTTAAAACTATCAGGAATGGATTCGAGCCGTTCTTTATAAAAATCTTCTATGGTTTGCAATTGAATCATAATATAATATTACGAAAATCAAACCAAACTTAAATATTCTATATCGACCCTATACGAATGATCTGACGGGATGAACAGCATGGGAGAACTATCATTCGCCAAAGACTCTTTTTCAATCCATATAAATAAATTTAAGGCCAATATTCCTGATCTGTGGCGCATTTCCTGCCGGCAATGGTTGCCGGACCCTAAGAGGCAAGGACAATACCATTTTTCATTCGATTTTCATGAATTGATTGAAATATCATAATTTGACATTTAAGCAATGGCAATTTTTCCGACCCATTAGCAATTGATATTTAAAATACTTGTAACAAAAGATAGCTAATCATGAAATTTAGATTGATTTTATCGTTTTTGCTTTTAACCACTTACGTTGTTGCATTTAGCCAGCAAAAGCAATCTGAAAAATCCCACAATCAGAAAATGACTGCTACTGAAAAAGGCCTTATTAAGGTATCTGTAATGTATCCTTATGCCCAGGGTAAACACTTCGATATGGAATACTATGAATCTAAGCACATGCCCATGGTGGCAGGTTATTTAGGGTCCAACCTGGTTAAATATACCATTGAGAAGGGGCTTGCCAGCGGTGTTCCCGATCAACCCTTACCATTTATGGCTATCGGTACATTTTATGTAAAAAGCCTCGATGAATACAAGGCAGCTATTGCTCCAAACAGGGATGCGATCCGGGAAGATATTCTGAAGTATACGGATATAGTTCCTGTCATTTGGGTGAGTGAGGTAGTGCGATGAGGCGGACTTGGGTTGATTTTATAAAATCCTTTACTGATAAGCATCTACCAGAAAAAAGGATACAGTAAACTTAGCATTTTTTACTGTATCCTTTTTTGTATTACATCTAAATTTGTTTGGAATGGCGAATCCTATTTCGTTATAAGATTTTTTTCATTTAGCCCTGTTCCTTCAAAAGCGTTGTGTAAACTGTCATATCTTTGAACACTCGTAATCAGTCCATTTTCAAGAACGAATACCGAGGCCACTATGGCAGTATCGCTTTCTTTGCCTGTTTCGGCTTCTCGCCATACGGCGGCTTCTTCAACAATTACCGTATTATCCAATAAAAAATACCGTTTGGGGATTAACGTAATATTGGCCCTGTCAACTCACTCCAACATAATATTTTTTCCTTTAACATCACCTTTTGGGCCAACCATTTTTACGTCTTCTTTTACCAGCCCAGCCAAATGGTTTTTGTCTTTGGCATTTAACGCATTATGCCAATTTTCAACGGTTTTTAAGATATTTTCTTCCATAATGAATCCTTTTAACCTACCTTATTTTTTGCTGAGTATATTGCTTATTTCAATGAGGGTTGTTGCCAGTTTATCCGGTTGGGATAAAAACGGAGAATGCCCGCTTTCAAGTGTATATACTTTATCACAAGGCATCATAGCCTGCATTTTCCGTTGACTGACAATGCTAAGAGCTTTATCATGTAACGTTTCAATGTAGAATCTTTTGAGAGGCACGGCAGCTAAGCCATCTACCCCCGGATCTTCACTATAATTTTTGGGAGCGATCGGTTCAGGGGTTAATCTGTCAATTGCCCACTTTGCTATCGAATCATTGCAATCTTCATAAAACAATTGTTTTGCCTTGCTTTTGTCAACACTTACAATTCCCTTATCCTGGTTTACGATCACGGATGATTGCATCATTGATAGCGTATCGTCTTCCATAATTTCCGGCGGCGCCATGCCATCGGGTAACAAGAACGCTGATAAATAGACCAACCCTTTTATTTTGTGAGGATACCTTTTCGCTAATTCCGAAATAACCATTCCACCTGAACTATGACCAAGTAAAATTACCGGTTGTTGTTGCTGTTCAAGCAAGAGGCCAACGCTGTCTGTATAGTTGTAAAGTTCTTTTCCCATACCCGAATGGTCGGGGCATACGACATTAAAGCCTTTTTTCTCTAAAATGGGTTTTAGTCTATCCCAACACCAGGCGCCATGAAAACCACCGTGAATTAACACATATGTGTCTTTAGTCTTCAGTTTTTTCTTCGATCCAGGAATTCCACACCCAACACAAAGAAGGAAAACCAAAAATAAAGTAACCAGTGTCTGCTTGGCCATCATACCTTTTTCAACAAAAGTATTAACAGCCCATCAGGCGAAATAGTAAGATTCCGACAGCGTGGAATTACAGGATAAGGTTTGCAACAGATGAGCTTAGTCCCTTTTTTAAATCTTTTGGGCAAAGCCCTGATAATTCTTTGGCCTGTTTGATAAAATGAGACTGGTCAAAATAATTGAGTTCAAAGGCTATATCTGTTAAATTATTACCCGACGTTTCAGATAGTAAGCTTACTGCTTGCCTGAATTTTGTTATTTTCAAATAGTGTCTCGGGGAAACACCTACAGTATCCTTGAATCTTCTTTCTAACTGCCTTTCCGAAATGCCAAATTTGACTTGCAAGTCCTTAACCGTAAGCATTCCATTATGTTTTTTGATATACAAAATACATTGCTTGATTAAGTCGTCTGTATATTTGATTGCTGTCAAATTCCTGAAAAAATGCGTTGATAGGGTATTGATCCTGTCAGTTAGATTATTTTTTGAGACTATAACATCCATCAATTGACTTCCGAAAAAGTCGTTCAGATTTATGCGTTGATTAGTTAGCTCGTGGGCGTCGAGGTCGAACAACTCTTTGATTGCGTAAGGTTGAAAAAGCACTCCTAACACCAGGAACGGCTCTTTATTTTGATTAAAGGTTGGGGATGTAGTCTGTCCATAAATCATGCTTCTCCGAAGTGAACCTTCTTTGGCGCCTGATGAAAATTCCAATAAAATTCCAGTTGAATCATCCACGAATGTTCTAAATAGGAATATTACAACTATCCCGACAAACTTCTAAAGTCCAAAAATATTGAATATGGGATTGCAATTTTATGTCAGGATGGATTATTGTTTGTTTCATTTTTAACTTCTTTGCATGAGTCGTCTTTTTCAACAAAAATACCAAAATCACTCATATTAGCCGTCTTGTATCAATTGATTTCAATCGGGGTCATTCTTAATCCGCTCTACTTCGCTTTCTACAATATGCACGATGTGCGCTTTGAATTGCCTGTAATTGGTTTCGTTTCCGTGCCCATCGGTAAAGGACAATATCTGTGGTGTCTTCTTATAGACTTTGATTCCAACGAACCCTTTAGGTTGTCCACGACAATTTCAGGCTGCCCGATGCGTTTGCAATTTTGTTTGGTTCTTTTTGTATCGGTTTGGTTTCCTAAAACCATTTACTGATAAGCATCTACCAGAAAAAAGGATACCGTAAATTTAGAATTTTTTACTGTATCCTTTTTTGTATCTATTCAGATTCGTTTTTTATGATTTATCTTTTTATCATAAAAACAGGAAAGCCGCATAAATCTTACGATTCAAGCGGCTTTAATTTTCTTTGATGTTTTTCCTGTGATCCCGTTGGGATTACGTTTAGTCAATCCAACAAAGTCTAATCATATAAAAATAAATATTAATATTTAATAATTATTATTTAACAAATCGATGAATGATAGGAAAGAAACCTTAAATTTGGCAGTTGAGATAGTAGGACGCTAACTGAAAATATAACGAATTCAATGGCTGAATTTTTAGTACAAAATAACCCTAGTGAAGTTAGACCCTTCTTGAGATGGGCGGGAGGAAAACGATGGATTGTTGATTATCTTAAATCGTCCATATTAAATAATCTTGATTTTGAATCATATCATGAGCCTTTTCTAGGTGGGGGAGCAATATTCTTTTCCTTAAAGGATCTAAAAAATAGCTATTTATCAGATCTAAATGAAGAACTCGTTTTTACCTATAATGTTTTAAAAAACGATTTTGAGAAATTGATAAAAGAATTAAAAACGTTTAAAAACACAGAGGAGGAATACTATAAAATACGGTCGGCCAATTTGCGATCTGATATACGAAGAGCCGCCAGATTCATTTATTTGAACCATTTTTCATTTAATGGTATCTATAGAGTAAATTTAAATGGTGTATATAATGTTCCATACGGTTTCAGGAACGTACAAATTGACTATGCAAATTTAAAACATGCTGCCGAAAAATTATCAAATTCTCATATTGTTTCTGGGGATTTTGCTAACGTGTTACAAAATGTAAAACCAAAAGATTTGGTTTTTCTTGATCCTCCATATACAGTTGCCCATAATAAAAACGGCTTTGTGAAATATAATCAAAAGATTTTTTCTTTAGATGATCAATATCGACTTGCTGAGGTCATTCAAGAAATTATTAATCGGGACGCATATTTCATTCTGACAAACGCTGCACACGAGAAAATTGAAGCAATCTTCACTAACCTCGGTCACAGATTAGTAGTAAGCAGAAACAGTTTAGTTGGGGGGCAAAACTCCAAACGAGGCCTTGTTGAGGAATATTTATTTACGAACATCTTAAACAATAAATAGTTACTATGGAAATTCCTGCTCTGGAGTTTAAACAGAACGATCAAACTCTATATTGCTTTTTACTCACGGCAAAAACTATCTATGCTCGGTTTGATGTATCAAGGAGGATCGATGACAAGGAAAAGGGTTATCAAAGGTCCTTTTCATCCACAAGGGTAAAACAAATTGCCAGATATATAGATAAGGACAAAGGTATTTTACCAAATTCAATTTTAGTCAATTTAGATGCAGATACATTTAGATACGAAAACGATAAATTGATTTTGAATGAAAATGGCTCATTGGGCTTTATTATTGACGGCCAGCACCGAGTTTGGGGAGCAAATGATGCAAAAGAAGACATTTTATTACCAGTAGTTGCAACAGCTGGCTTAGACAATGTAGAGCAGGCTAAATTATTTATTAAGATCAACCAAAGTCAAAAAGGAGTTCCTGCATCTTTATACCTTGATCTACTGGCTTTAACTGACGGAGTTGTTGAGGATTTTGACGACGAAGGCGTTCCTGCCCAAAGAAGAAGTGTTGAACTAGCGAAACGCCTTAATGAAGAAGAAGATAGCCCATTATTGGAGTTAATAAGAACCACAGGAGATAGCGGAAGAGGCATCTCATTAAGTGAATTTGTTACTCAATCAAAAAATTTGGTAGATCCTAAAAATGGAAAATTCCTAAATTATGGTTTTGAGCAACAATATTCAATATTCAAAATCTACTTCAAAGCTATAAAGGCTGTTTTTTTAGCAGAATGGGAGGATGAAAAATCTCTAATACTCAAGACTGTCGGATTTGGAGGGTTAATGGAGGCATTCTATGAGATTTTTCAATTAGTATCGCAAACATCCAAAACTTTTTCAACTGACAATACAATACAATTACTTAATCTAATTAAAGATTTTAAATTTAATTCGGAAAATCTTCCGGGAGGTGGTATTAAAGCTCAACAAAATGCCGCTAAGGTTATAATTGCTCGCTTAAAAAAGGAGCTTAAAAGTAATGATGAATTAAATGTACCTATTGCAGAATAATCATGTTAACACCTGATGAAATCTCTATCGCCTTTAAAGGTTGTACTGGTGATGATAAAATTACATTCAAGGATCACCTCGTTTCCTTAAATTTAACATCTGACAACCTCGCTAATGGAATAATTATCTCCCATTGCTTTAACAATATCTTTTCTGATATTGAGAGACTTTTAGATAAAGCAATCTTAAATATTTGCTCTGCCGATTATCTAATAAGAGACGGTTTTTTTAGTTGGGGCTTCGTAACTTCCTATTATTCAAATTTTTTTGCTATCCAAGCGCTAAATAGATTGCAGCTCAATTTTCATGTATGGACAGATTCAAATATTCTGTGTAAGGTTAAAGATTACGTCAATCAAGAACTTGAGATCAGCAAAAAAGATAAGTCTAAAAATACACATGAAATTCAGTTTACTCAGTTTTATACAAACTATAACCTATTTAGAAACCGTACCTCAATAGACAGATATTGGAACATAGGAATACGCCCTTCAACGGATGGCCAAGAAACGGTATTGAGAAATGATATTAACTATTTGATTTCAAAAGATCATTATTACGAGTTGAATCTTGAATTATCTGTGTTTAAGAAAATTATCCAGGACAATTCTAAGTCTCCTTTTACCAGTAGGCCTGTTATTGTTGACCCTAAAAACTATTCTCTAAATAATCTACAATTAGGAGCCGCGAGAATTCGTATGGTCACATATTTACTAAACTATATCGCGAATAAGAATAGGGAGTATAAAAGTTATTATGAAAGGAATATGAGTAGACGACGGAATAACTTTCATTCAAAATATCCGGATGTCAATAGTTGGTTAAAAGACCTATTAGATGAATGGTTAGTATATGAAGATTTGGGAATTATTGAGGAGGTTCCTGTCTAGTCAAAACTATTTCATCCCAAATTTTTAGACTTCTTATTTGACCAATTGTGCTTTCAATCATAATATTGGTCTTTATTCTTTGTATCTTAGTAAAAGCTGATTAACCTGTATAAAGTACAGTAAAGAAATCGAGGTTATATAAAAGGAACTTGACTAATCACTCGACTAAAAAAGCAAAACCTGCGACCAGCGCAGGTTTTAGAATTTTCCAGTGATCCCGTTGGGACTCGAACCCAAGACCCATACATTAAAAGTGTATTGCTCTACCAACTGAGCTACGGAATCAATTACCCCCGTTTCATTAACGGGAGTGCAAAGATAAACAATTTACTTT
>Ga0164243_10009907_pt1 | contig 13770 bp, 12 predicted proteins | sample OricompcompostOP_FD_108781 | JGI IMG/M metagenome (GOLD analysis project Ga0164243, IMG submission 108781) | Organic Plus compost microbial communities from Emeryville, California, USA - Original compost - Organic plus compost (OP) | ecosystem: Engineered > Solid waste > Mixed feedstock >... | reverse complement strand
TGATTCACGGTCGTGACACGAAAACTCTCGTCAAATACCAGCACTCCCGACGACAGATTCGACAACACGCTTTCCAGATAGACGTTCGAACGCTCCAATTGTCGGCGATTGCTTTCTACCATATGACGCGCCTCGTCCAACTGACGGGTCATCGCATTGAAAGAACGCGTCAATTGCCCCACCTCGTCGCGCTCTGGCGGCTCTGGCAGAGGCCGATAGTCGCCCACCCCTACCGCCTGCGTTCCTGCTGCCAAGCGCAGCAGCGGCCGCACCAGCCGCTTGGACAGCGACAACGCGACGGCGATCGCAGCGAACACGGCCAGCAACAATGCCAAGGTCAGCGTGATGCCATAAAGCTTGCGCAATCCCAGCCGCGACAACGCGAGCTCTTGATAGTCGCGGAACCCTTGCTGCACTCGGTTGGCGTTATCCGCGATCTGTTCGGGCACGGGTTGCAACAGTTGCAACCAGCGCGGCTCGGAAGGCGGTGACATCAAGGTGTCGAAACGCTGAGGCGTCGTCAGCGGGATGACCACGCGCAATGTCAGGCTGTCTTTGCCGCCAGCCAGGCTCGCCTCATCTGCCTCTGCGGCGGAATACCCTCGCCCCAGCCGCAGCTGGTTCAACACCGACGCAGGCGGTATTTCCGGCAGCAGCTGGCCGTATTGATCGGTGGAAAACGCCACTAGCCGGCCGCCCCCGGTAAACACCATCACATCCTGCACCCCACTGGACTCGCGCAAGCGTGTCAGCGCCAGGGGAATATCGCGATCCGGCGTATTGTTCAACTCGGACGCCATGGACCGCGCCTTGGCATCCAGATCGGCCAGAGACGAATCCAGCGCGGCGCGCCCCAGATTCAGGCCGGACTCGAGTGCGCTATCGACGCGGACATTGAACCAGGACTCAATAGATCGGGACATGAACTGCACCGACACGATGTAGATCAACGCGCCTGGAACAACCCCGATCAGCGCAAAGGCCAAGGCAAAGCGAGCCGTCAGCCGCGCACCGAACTGGCGCCGGCGAATCTGGCGCACCAGCCGCGTCGTCAGCGCCACCACCCAGACAAACAAGGCCAGGGCGAAGACACCGTTCAGCACCAGCAAAATATCGTAGTAGCGGGCAAACCGCGACGCGTTACCGGTCGACCAAGCGAGCAGACCCAACAATGCCAGCCCGCTGATAGCCCCGATGATCAGCGCGATGCGCAGCAGCATTCTCATGACGGATCCCGAGGCTTGGCCAATTCAAACGAAAAGCCTGTCCAAGGCGTTCCGAGGCTCCAGGAACTGCTATTGAGCGCATTGACCTGGAATGGCCGCGTCAACTGCGACGTGTCCAGCCGCAGTCGCAACTGCCCGTGATACGACACCTCGTAATCGAGTTCCGAGACATCGATCAAGACCCAATGGCGAATATGGCGCACCATATCCATGGCCTCGTCCAACGAAGACACCGGCCAACTCAGCGAATCCGTTCCGACACGCCACTGACGCGTCAGCGCGTTATAGATCACGCGCCAGGTCCTGCTGGTATCGACCACCGTATCGTCAAACCACCACCAGCGATCCCGGCTGATCACAATGTCGGCCGTGAAATACAACGGCAGTCCGCGCTCGGCAGCGTCGCGCAATTGATCATTCAACCGGACATCGATTTCGGCGTCGATTTCCAATTTTCCGTCACGGACGGCAGGCTCAATGCGAACCACCTTGGGCTCACTGGCGTACGCCTGCCCGACACCCAAGGGTGCCATCAGAAATAACAGCAAGAACGCACAACATAAGCGAGAAATCATCGACATTCGTTACCTGATCGCATCCTACGGCTATTCTTGGCGATTCAAGACTGCTTGGCAAACAGTGCATAGAAAAAACCGTCGTGTTGGGCCTGAGGTGTTGCGCCGACCGCAACAGGCAGCAATTGCCCGGGCGCATCCCGGCGCTGCGCGTCTGCGTGACGCTGAGCAAAAGCCTGCGCCTGACGTTCGCCTTCCTCAGGAAAAATCGAACAGGTCACATAGAGCAGCCGCCCGCCAGGGGCCACCGTGCGCCACAGAGCATCCACAATACGCGCCTGTAATGCCGCCGTGCGCGCCACGTCCGGCGCGCGACGCAGCCAACGGATATCGGGATGGCGGCGTACGATCCCGGAGGCCGTGCAAGGCACATCGGCCAGCACGGCATCAAACGGCCGGCCGTCCCACCAGGCATCCAGATCCGCGGCATCGGCTGCGGCCAGGGCCACCCGGTCCGAACGCAGACCCAGGCGGTCCAGGTTTTGTTCCACGCGCGCCAGGCGCGCCGCATCGGAATCCAATGCCAGCAACTCGATGTCGGCGTTCTCCAATAAATGTGCCGTCTTGCCGCCAGGCGCCGCGCAGGCATCCAGCACGCGTTCGCCGGCGCACACGGCCAGCAGGTCAGCCGCTTGCTGCGCGGCGGCGTCCTGCACCGACCACCAGCCCTCGGCGAACCCGGGTAATTGAGTCACAGGCCGGGCTTCGGCCAGCACCAGGCCGGCCTGCCCGACCGGCTCGGCCGTGACGCCTGCCGCCAGGAACGCGTCGCGCACCTGAGCGCGGCTCGCTCGCCGCGTATTGACGCGCACCGTCAACGGCGCAGGAACATTCGCCGCAGCCAGAATGGCTTGCCACTGGTCCGGATATGACTTCCGCAGCCGCTCCACCCACCAACGCGGGTGATTCCAGCGCGCCTCGGGTAAATCGTCCACTGCCGCCTCGATGGCGTCGCGCTCACGCAGAAAGCGCCGCAAGCACGCATTAAGCAAGCCCTTATAGGCCGCCAGACTACGCTGGCCGGCCGCTGCGGTCACGGCCTGATTCACCACGGTATGCGCAGCGTACATAGGCATGCCGGGTAGCGCCGGGATCTCTCCCGCGCTCGACGAGGCCGCCTTCAACAAAGACAACGACACATTCAACAACGCATCAAACTGCGTGCCGGGCGACCGTTGCACCAGACCGCTGCTGATTGCGCTGGCCCAGCCTAACTGGCGCATGGCATGAAAAGACACCGCCTGCGTTGCAGGCCGCAACGGCGATGGCACAGCAGCCAACGCCTCGGTCAGCGAGCGCCCCTCCATGACGGCACGCACCGCGCCCGCCGCGGCCAACAACACTGCCGACAACGGCGGACGGGCGGGTTGCGATTCGAGAACATCCAGGGAAGCAGGGGAAACCATGTGGACCATCAATGATTGTGCAATCCCGCTATGGTAGCCGCTGACCGGCAAGCGCATCAGGGATAAGGCTATTCGGGGACAGATTAAACCACGCAAATCATCGGATGAGGCAGAAGAAGTACCGACCCTCAGGAGCCAACCGACGTCCTTTAGTCCGAAAGGCCGCGCGATATCGACCCGGTTAAAAATTCGCCGCCCTTTCTCACTTTCAATACGGAATCGCTGCAGTAACGATACGACGAACTTTGTTATGCGGGAGACCCTCGATGCAATACATGAGCCCGGGTGGCGCGGCAAACAGCGAGATCGTGGCATTCGCTGGCGACTACAGGTGCCGGGCCACAGCATGAGGCCCGACCAATGACACGCTTGTCAGCACGGCCCTGGACGTGGATTGCTGCCGACTCGGCGGCCGTGCTCACTGTCGTGCTGGTGGTGTTACATCAATCTCTCATCGCCTCGTCTGCGTATTTTCTGACGCAAATCATCATCCACTATCAAGAAGAACAAGCGCTCAGAGAGTATCTCGCGCTGTATTTGCTCTCGATCATCCTGCCCTTCATTCCCGGGTGCCTGTCATTTATCGCGATGCAGCGCTGGATCAACGCCATACACCGGAAACTCACGCTGGCCATCGCCTCAACGGTCTATGGCCGCCTGGACGAATACCGATCGATTGAACACCAGTCGGCATTCGAATCCACGATCTCCAGAGACGCCTTCGACGTAATCTCGTCGTATGCCATGTTGTCACACGATCTTCTCAACCTGATACTCAATAGTGTCCTGAGCATTGCGGTGATCAGCATGATCCTGCCGCCGGAGATCGCACTGGGCTATGGCACAAGTCTGGCACTCAGCACGGCAATGGTTTGCTTCCTTGCCAAAGGAACGCAAAAGCTATCCGTCGACACCGGACGGCGATACGCACGTTACGGCGATACGTTGCGCAAGGCTTGGGACAACGCAGTGCTCGGCAACGCCTACAACTATGAGTTGTGGAAGGCCGAGTTCCACGCTATCGGTGCTTCGTACTATTCCTCATCCCAGCAGCTCACCACCTACAAACAGCTGGGCAACATCGCCATCGCGTCAGCTTCTCTCATTCCAACCGCCTATCTCGTCTATCACCTGCTCGTGATCGAACAGATGGAGGCCGCCATCATTGCGGCGATCATCGTCAACCTGACGCGGATATTCCATATTCTCAATTCCTTGGGCACGTTGATATACGAGCTGCTCGAATGGGCCAGCGCATCTGCCCGGCTGCGCTATCTCTGGGCCTTTCTATTACCGGCCACCACCGCGCCATTGCCGCAGGCCCCTGCGGGCACAATCACACTCAACGGCGAACCGATCAGCGACTATCAGACAGTGCGAGAAATGCTGCGTCGCCATCGTTGCGGTCGGATGACCCTGCGCGGCGAAAATGGTGCCGGCAAATCCACCCTGCTCCAGTGGATCAAACAAGCTTTTGCGCAACAGGCTCATTTGCTGCCCGCTGGCGACAATCAGCTCTGCTGGCGTTTCAAGCACAGCAATCTATCGGCAGGACAACGGGCTCGCGCCATCATCGACGAGATCCTGCAACAGGGTCCAGACATCCAGTATCTATTGCTCGATGAATGGGATGCGAACCTGGACGACGACAATCGGAAACTCATTGATCAACTATTGGAGACACTTAGCAAAGAACGCGTGGTTATCGAAGTCAGGCATCAGAAATCCGCCGGCCGGGGCCCAGCCGAAAAGCCTTAAGCCGTTGTAAACTATAGGGTTTATATTCAAATCGGAATTCCAACATGGAAACCAAGCGGGCACCCAGCATAGCGATGGTCTCTTTAGGGTGTCCAAAAGCCCTGGTCGACTCTGAGCGCATCCTGACGCAGTTACGCACAGAGGGTTATCAGGTCTCACCCGAATACAACAACGCCGACGTCGTCGTGGTCAACACCTGTGGTTTCATCGACAGCGCCAAGGCCGAGTCGCTGGAGGCCATCGGCGAAGCCATCGCCGAAAACGGCAAAGTCATCGTCACGGGCTGTATGGGCGTCGAGGAATCCGTCATTCGCGACGTACACCCCAGCGTGTTGGCCGTGACCGGTCCGCAACAATACGAAGAAGTCGTGCGCGCCGTGCACGAGGCCGCGCCGCCCAAGACCGATCACGATCCCTACATCGACCTGGTGCCGCCGCAGGGCATCAAACTCACCCCGCGGCATTACGCCTATCTGAAGATCTCCGAGGGCTGTAATCACCGGTGCAGCTTCTGCATCATTCCGTCCATGCGCGGCGACCTGGTCAGCCGGCCCGTAGGCGAGGTATTGAACGAGGCAGAGCGCCTGGTCAAAGCCGGCGTCAAAGAGCTGCTGGTCATCTCGCAGGACACCAGCGCCTACGGCGTCGATATCAAATATCGCAGCGGCTTCTGGAATGGCCGGCCCGTGAAAACACGCATGACCGAGCTCTGTACGGCCTTGTCCGAACTCGGCGTCTGGACGCGCCTGCACTATGTGTATCCCTATCCGCACGTGGACGAGGTCATTCCGCTGATGGCGCAGGGCAAAATCCTGCCCTACCTGGATATCCCTTTCCAACACGCCAGCCCGCGCGTGCTCAAGGCCATGAAACGCCCGGCGTTCGAGGACAAAACCTTGGCGCGTATCAAACGCTGGCGTGAGGAATGCCCCGATCTGACCTTGCGTTCGACCTTCATCGTGGGATTTCCGGGTGAAACCGAAGAAGACTTCCAGTACCTGCTGGACTGGATGAGCGAGGCCCAGTTGGATCGCGTCGGCTGTTTCCAGTATTCGCCCGTCAATGGCGCCCCTGCCAACGACCTGGCCAACCCCGTCCCCGACGAGGTCAAGCAAGAGCGCTGGGATCGTTTCATGGCGCATCAACAGGCGATTTCAGCCGCCCGTCTGCAAACCCGCGTCGGACGCGAGATCGACGTGTTGATTGACGAAATCGCAGCCGATGGCGCGATCGGCCGTTCCAGCGCCGATGCGCCGGAGATTGATGGCAATGTCTACGTCAACGCCGATCGCAAGCTGCGTCCGGGCGATCTGGTGCGCGTACGCGTGACCGAGGCAGATGAATACGATCTGCACGGCGATCTTGTCTGAGCCCACGCGACACGGGACCGGCATTGCGGGTAACACCTTCGTTATGGGCGGGCGCCAGGCCCGCTCATCACTACGCCAATCCCGGCCCTCATGCCTCACCTCGGTTACGGCCTTGTCGTGACTGAGGCGCTCTAACAATTCATCGATACCAGTGCGATTGCCCTGATCCAGGTCCGCGTCCCATTCGTCCAGCATGAGTACGACCGCGGTCGCTATCTTTCCCAGCGCCAGCAGCTGATACGTCGGATAGGCCGTCGGAGGATGCACGAGCGGCGCCGTGCTCCCCGTCCCATGCCCGCCGCCATCTCCCTCCCCGAGCCTGATCGCCCAATTTGCGTAAACTAGGGGCATACCGTTGTTATTCAGATCTGTTTCGAATCCATGACCATCAAGAATCTCTGCGTTTACTGTGGTTCCAACGCGGGCAGCCGCCCTGATTATGTCGAGGGCGCGCGCGCCCTGGCACATGAGCTGGTCAGCCGCGATATCGGTCTGGTCTACGGTGGCGCGAGCGTGGGCATCATGGGCGCCGTGGCCGACGCCGTCCTCGCCGAAGGCGGCCGCGTCATCGGCATCATCCCCGAGGGCCTGCTGCGTAAAGAAATCGGCCATAACAACTTGACCGAGCTCCATGTCGTCGCGTCGATGCACGAACGCAAGACCATGATGGCCGAACGCTCGGATGGGTTCATCGCCTTGCCCGGCGGCGCGGGCACCCTGGAAGAAATCTTCGAAACCTGGACGTGGGCCCAATTGGGCATGCATCAAAAGCCCTGCGGCCTGCTGAACATTGCCGGCTACTACGATCAACTGGCCGGCTTTCTGAATCATGCGGTGCAGGAGTCGTTCATGCGAGCCGAACACCGCGCCATGCTGATCGTCGAAAGCCAGCCCGCTGCCCTGCTGGATCGCTATGCCGCCTACACGCCGCCTACGGTCTCCAAATGGATAGACCCGGGCGAGCACTGATCGGACTGCTTTGCTCACCACGCACTCGCCATGTCTACTGCCCACGCACCAGCACTCAATACCGCATCTGTGATGCGGTATTACCTGCACGCCAAGGACGAAAACCGCCCCGTCTACATGGCCCGGGCCTTTGCCGCCGATGCCGTACTGAAAATGACGCTGCGTACCCAGGCGATCGCCTTTCCGCCTGAATCGCACGGCCTCGACGCGATCACCGAGACACTCGTACGCACATTTGGCCAGACCTACGAAAACGTATTCACGTTTTACCTGGCGCATCCTGGCGAAAACACCGTCCTGAATACGTATGCGTGCGACTGGTTTGTCGGTATGGCCGAAAAGGCTACCGGCCAGGTCCGCGTGGGCTGTGGCCGTTATGACTGGGAGTTCCAGGCCGAGCCTCACCTGGCCCGCCGCCTGACGATCACGATTGAAACGATGTTGAATCTGCCCGCTGACACAGCCCCGGCGATTTTCAACTGGCTCACTGCGCTGCCCTATCCCTGGACAGATCCGCAGCGCGTGGTGCAAGCTGCGCCGCCCATCGAGGCTCTGGCGCCCGTCATGCACTGGGTCCGCCGCGACCATATCGTAGATCCCACCGGCGGCACCGCTTGAAATACGATCTCGCCGCCTTTGATTTCGACGGCACGCTGGCCAACACCTGGCCCTGGTTCGAATCCATTCTCGACGACGTCGCTGACAAATATGGCTTTCGGAAAACCAACGCCGCCGAGCGCGCTGAGTTGCGATATCGCAATGCCCACGACATTTTGAAATTCCTCGGCGTACCGCTCTGGAAACTGCCTGCCATCATGGCGCACGTACGCCAGATGATGCGCGACGTCGCGCCCACTGTGCAGCTATTCGACGGCATGGCCGACGCTCTGACACGTCTGCGCGCAAGCGGCTTGCGCATGACGGTGCTGAGCTCCAACTCCAAAGCCAATGTCCAACGTGTGCTGGGCCCGCAGGCGGACCAGTGGTTCGACGATTTCGAATGCGGCACGGACATGTTCGGCAAAGCGGCCAAGCTCAAAAGGCTATTAGCGCGCCACAAGGTGGTACCACAACGCTGCGTCCTGGTAGGCGACGAAATGCGTGACATCGATGCCGCCCGTAAAGCGGGCGTGCAAATCGCAAGCGTTGCCTGGGGCTATAACCATGTCGATGCGTTGCGCGACCATCACCCCGACGAGCTCATTCTGACCGTCGCCGATCTACCCGCCAAACTGACCCAAGTGTGATCATGGAACTCAACGACGACTATCGCATCACCGATCTGAACGCTCTGCAGACGCTGTATGGCCAGCCTGCAGGCGCCTCGATCATCAAGGAAGTGGACCACGTGCATCCGCACTACCGCGCCTTTATCGAGGCTGCGCCATTCGCGATCCTGGCGACATCCGGCCCCGACGGGCTGGACGCTTCGCCGCGCGGCGATCCAGCAGGTTTTGTGACGGTGGCCGACGACAAGACGCTGTTGATTCCAGATCGCCGCGGCAACAATCGCATCGACAGCCTGCGCAACATCCTGGCCGATCCGCGCGTCGCCTTGCTGTTTCTGATTCCAGGGGTGGGCGAGACCTTGAGAGTCAACGGCCGCGCCAGCATCAGCACAGACCCCGAGCTGTTGGCGCGTTTCTCGATGAATGACAAGCCCCCTCGGTCGGTCTTGGTCATACACGTCGAAACTGTGTTTTTTCAGTGTTCGCGCGCGATTTTGCGGTCCGAACTCTGGGATGCTGCCAAACAAGTGGATCGCAGCAGCCTGCCGAGCGTGGGGCGTATGCTGGCCGATATCAGCGCAGGCACGTTTGATGGCGTGACGTATGACCGGGAATTACCGGAGCGGGTGCGCAGTACGCTGTACTAGCCTGGGAAGAACCCCGCCAGGCCCCGCAGCGGCTCACGCTGCGGGCTGCCATCCCCGCACAAACACATCCACGGGCTGACGTTTACCCCCGGCTTTCTGCAACTCCAGCAAGCGCAGCACACCGTCGCCCGTCGCAATGTCTATCCCTGCCTCCGTGGCCTGCAACAGCGTGCCTGGCGCATGCGTAACGACCGTATCCAACGCCTCTGCCCGCCATACCTTGACCGGCGCCTCCAGGCCCGGCAACCGTACCGTCGCACCGGGTACAGGATTGAACGCGCGAACCCGCCGCGCCAACAACGCTGCAGCTTGCGTGCAATCCAACGCAGCCTCCGCCTTGTCGAGCTTCGCAGCGTAGGTCACCCCATCGGCAGGCTGCGCTTGCGGCTGCAAGCTCCCAGCTTGCAGCAATTGCAGGGATTGCACGATGGCCTCGCCACCAGCGGCAGCCAAAGCGTCATGCAATTGTGCAGCGCTGTCGGTATCGCCGATCGGCACGCGGCGTTCGAGCAGCATGTCGCCCGTATCCAGGCCTTCGTCCATCTGCATGATGGTGACGCCGGTTTCCGCGTCGCCAGCTTCGATAGCGCGTTGAATCGGCGCCGCACCGCGCCACCGCGGCAGCAGGCTGGCATGGATGTTCAGGCACCCGCGCGGGGGCAACTGCAACGTCCACGCCGGCAAAATCAAGCCATAGGCTGCCACCACCATCACCTCGGGCGCGGCTTGCTCCAATTGCGCACGGGCTTGCGCCGCCTCGTCAGGATAACGGCCGTCCAGACGCAAACTGCGCGGCTGCGCGACGGGGATTCCCGCCGCCAACGCGGCCTGTTTGACAGGGCTGGGGGTGAGCTTCAGCCCACGGCCTGCAGGTCGATCCGGCTGGGTCAGCACCAGCGGGATCTCGTGCCCGGCGGCCAACAAGGCGTCGAGCGCGACGCGGGCAAATTCGGGAGTTCCAGCAAAAACCAGGCGCATAAGAGATCAGGAGAACGCGCCACGGCGCGTCGGGCAAGAGTCAGCAAATGCCGATGATCGCATATTCGTCACGCAGCCCCATGACAAGCCCTGCAAGCAGCCGGAAACCGCCATCGCGCCAGCGTGAGAACCGTCTCGATCGAGCTTCAGGCGCGCAGCGCTTCGCGCTCGGCTTTTTTCAGTTTGGTCTTGATGCGAGTCTGTTTCAGGTTGGACAGGTATTCCACAAACACCTTGCCGTCCAGATGGTCCAGCTCGTGCTGGACACACACCGCCAACAGCCCATCGGCCTCGGCCTCGTAGGCATTGCCGTCGATATCCAGCGCCCGATAACGAATACGGGCGGCGCGCTCGACCTCGTCATAAATGCCAGGCACAGAAAGACAGCCTTCTTCGTAGGTCTGGCGATCGTCGCTTTTCCAGGTGATCTCGGGGTTGATCAACACGCGCAGGTGATTGCCTTCTTCGGAGACGTCAATCACGACGACTCGCTCGTGGACATCAACCTGCGTAGCCGCCAGCCCTACACCGGGCGCGTCGTACATAGTGTCGGCCATATCGCGCACTAACTTCCGGATGCGGTCGTCCACCACCGCAACCGGCTTGGCCTTTTTGTGCAAGCGCGGGTCGGGGTAATGAAGAATAGGAAGTAAAGCCATGGCAAACAGAGATGTGGGCTGATTAGTCAGCGATTCGTTAATAATAATTCATTAGACATATGATTTCTAATAGTTTTCGACTAATAGCACCATGAAAAAACTCGACGGCCGGCTTTTGGCGGGTCTTTTTCGTCCCTGGTGGCGCGAGATCGTGGCCAAGCCCATGCGACACTAGGGCCCCGCCATCAACTGACGGCCTTTCACGCACTATGCCGCTCACCCATTCCGCCACCGAACTCTCTGCCTGGCTACGCCTGTCGCTGGAACCCGGCTTGACACCGTCGATGCGCTATCCACTGCTTTCGGCACTGGGATTGCCCGAACAGATCTATGCACTGAGCGCACCGGCCCTGGCCCGTTACGTGCCACAACAACTGGCGATCCAGTTGGCGGCCGACACGCCGACCGAGATTCAAGCCCAGATTGACCGAACGCTGGAATGGGCGGCGCAGCCGAACCACCACATCCTGACGCTGGCGGATCCCGCCTATCCGCAAAGCCTGCTCACCATCGCCGACCCGCCTGTCGTGCTGTATATCAATGGCGATCCGGCACGCCTGGCTCAACCGGCGCTGGCAGTGGTAGGCGCGCGCAGTGCCACGCCCGGCGGATGCGAAAACGCCCGGGCCTTTGCCCGGCATCTGGCCAGTCACGGCTGGTGCGTGGTCAGCGGCCTGGCGCAGGGGATCGATGCAGCAGCGCACGAAGGCGCGCTGCTGGCAGGACCTGATGGCGCAGGCACGGTGGCCATCATGGGAACCGGCATCGATCGAGTCTATCCCGCCGGGCACCGCGAACTCGCGCATCGCATTGCCGAGCATGGCGCCCTGGTCTCGGAATTGCCGTTGGGCATGGGTGCCCTGCCTCACCATTTCCCGCTGCGCAATCGTCTCGTTGCCGGCCTAGCGCGAGGCGTGCTCGTGGTCGAGGCCGCGCGCCAGAGCGGCTCGCTCATCACGGCGCGCCTGGCGGGGGAAAGCGGCCGCGAAGTGTTCGCCATTCCCGGCTCGATCCATTCCCCCTTGTCACGCGGCTGCCATGCCCTGATCCGGCAAGGGGCGAAGCTCGTGGAAACGGCTCAGGACATCACCGATGAGCTCGGCGGCGAACAGCCAGGCGCATCCCGGGCAACGTCCCGCACGCGGACTCCCACACGTGCCAGCACTAGAGGGAAATCGTCCGATACATCGCCGTCCCCAGCCCGCACGGCAACGTCGTCGATAACCGTTGCCGACGCGCAGGGGGCCGTGGCCGACGCCGATATACCCGAATCCCCACTGTTACAAGCGCTCGGCTACGATCCCCTGCATCTGGACGCCTTGCAAGCTCGCACCGGACTCGACATCCCCAGTCTGACCACGCAATTGCTCGAACTGGAATTGGCCGGCCATATCGCGCGGCTGGACGGCGGGCAGTTTCAGCGCCTTAAATAGCTGGCACAGCACCCAGCGAGCGCATCCGGCGCCAGGCTACAGTTCAATAGACATAGCAAGGCCTCAAGTAGCTGGCACGGACGTTCAGCCCCGCGCCTTGTGCATCAGGTTCGGCAGCATAGGATTACTATACGTTTAGTCATCAGCTTCAATCGCAGGTATGCGTCCCACGGTACGCAGCCCTTCCCAGGAAAAGAAATGAGCTTGCCTTCACGCGTCAAGATCGTCGAGGTTTCTCCTCGCGATGGTCTGCAAAACGAAAAAGAACTGATCAGCACGGATATCAAGGTAGAGCTGGTTGATCGCTTGACCGCTGCCGGGTTTCCCAATGTCGAGGCCACGTCATTTGTTTCGCCCAAATGGGTACCTCAGATGGCTGACGCTGCCGAGGTCATGTCGCGCATCCAGCGCAAACCGGGTGTCATCTACTCCGTCCTGACGCCAAACATGAAAGGCCTGGAAGGCGCATTGGCCGCCAAGGCCGACGAAGTCGTCATTTTCGGCGCTGCCAGCGAGGCGTTTTCGCAAAAGAACATCAACTGCTCCATCGCCGAATCGATCGCACGCTTTGAGCCCGTTGCCGAAGCCGCGCGTGCCGCGGGTCTGCGGCTGCGCGGCAGCATCAGTTGCGCGCTGGGCTGTCCCTATCAAGGCGAAGTCCCCATCGAGTCCGTCGTCGATGTGGCTCGGCGCTATCTGGCGCTGGGCTGCGATGAAATCGACGTGGCCGACACAATAGGCGTAGGCACCCCGCAGCGCGTGCGCGAGGTGATGGCTGCCGTCACCCAGGTTGTCGATCCCGGCCGGATTTCGGGGCATTTCCACGACACGTATGGGCAAGCGCTGGCCAACATTCTGGCCGCGCTGGAGACGGGTATCAGCATTTATCATACGTCGGTCGCGGGCCTGGGCGGCTGCCCGTATGCCAAAGGCGCGACGGGCAATGTCGCCACTGAGGACGTGTTGTACATGTTGCGCGGCCTGGATATTGAGACCGGCGTGGATTTCGATGCGGTCGTCGATATCGGCCAGTGGATGTCGGCCAATCTGAATCGCAAGGGCGGCAGCCGTGCCGGCAATGCCATTGCAGCCAAACGAGCCGCATGATTACAGCGCCATGAATCTTCTCGATACCGCCCCGTCCGAAAGCGAACACGAAGCGCTGCTACGCGATATCGGTCCCTTACCGCTGTCAGGTCAGGCCTGGCCAGACTGGGTACGCATTCTGGCCTGGGTCATTCTGGCGATCATTGGCGTACAGATCGTCATGTCGGCGATACGCATGCCGCCCGACCAGGTCAATTCGGTGGTCGCAGGAATAGTCATCCTGTGTTTTTTGGGGCTGGTGCTGGTGTCATGGCACATGCAAAAATCCGTCACGACGATCAACGAAGCGGGTCTGCATCAAACCTGGATAACTCGGCGCGAGGTGGCTTGGCAGGACATTCACTTTGCCAAATTCGTCCCGTTGCTGTTCTCCAAGCGCCTGGTCGTTTTTACTCAACGCGGGCGGCCGGTGG
>Ga0164243_10009906_pt1 | contig 13770 bp, 7 predicted proteins | sample OricompcompostOP_FD_108781 | JGI IMG/M metagenome (GOLD analysis project Ga0164243, IMG submission 108781) | Organic Plus compost microbial communities from Emeryville, California, USA - Original compost - Organic plus compost (OP) | ecosystem: Engineered > Solid waste > Mixed feedstock >... | reverse complement strand
TATCGTGGAACCGTCTTACCAACACGGTTTATTGGCAACACGCTATCAAAGGAATTATTTTACCGATGGCAGCGTGCTGCCGGAAAACTTACCCGGCAACCGTTATAAATTACCGATCGGTTTGCGGCTCAATTATTTCCTGGACGACCATTTCATTATCCGGACTTTCTACCGTTTCTATATGGATGATTGGGGTGTGAGGGCACATACGGCGGAAATTGAAGTGCCGATTAAATTTACCTCGTTCGTGTCGCTAAGCCCGTTCTACCGCTATAATACCCAGCAGGGAACCCGGTATTTTGCGCCCTATGGGCAGCATGCACCTGGTACGGAGTTTTTCACCAGCGATTATGACCTGGCCACGCAGCATAGTTCTTTCGTAGGCACCGGGCTTCGCTTGGCGCCACCGAGGGGCGTATTTCATTGGCAGCGGTTTAACCAGTTGGAATTGAGATACGGTCATTACATGCGATCTACTGGCCTTAACAGTAATATCTTGACACTCGGAATGAAATTTAAATAAGTTTAAGAGAGAAATAGAATGGCGGAATATTTCTCGTATTAACCTACAACTGGAATGGAAGTGCCGAAAATATTGTATTATCAATATTCTCGGCCTCCATTTCTTATGTTGGGTTTTCTACTCCTTATAACATTTCCAGAATTTTTTCATTCTCAATGATAATCATACCTTGCCGATCACCCGTGATGCCCTCTTGCAATTGATAGGTATAACGGGGAACGGTTCCTTCCATCACGGTAGGCATAAATTTATATTGCACGGTAGTTTCCTGCTGCTGCAAGGCAGATCCAACCTCGATGATATGGGTGGAGATAATATAAAAACATGCACGGAATGCCGCGAATGCAGCTGTTACAGCCAGGGTTGCATCGTAAGCGTCTTTAACATTCGTCCCTTTAAACAGTTCATCGAAAATGATAAATAATTTCTTTCCTGATGCGACCGCTTCTGCAACTTGCTTTACGCGCAATACTTCTGCATAAAAGTGGCTATAGCCTTTTTGAAGATCATCCGGTACATTTACAGAGGAGAACATACCATCCAAGACTGAAAATCGCAATTTATTGGCTGCGACAGGAAATCCCATATGGGCCAGGTAAACCATGATCCCGGTAGATTTCATCAAGGTAGACTTTCCCGCCATATTCGCACCTGTGAGGAACATTACATTACTATTGCCTTGGAAGGAGATCTTATTTCCTATTGCTTTATCCAAGCCGGGATGCCTTACATTCGCAGCTTCCATCAGATTTAATTCGGCTGGTAATGCAATCGCGTAGTCAAAGTTTCTATCACGGGCAACTTTCCCAACAGTTATCAATACTTCTAACTCGTAAGTAAGCAGTAATAGCTGCCGCAAGTTTCCCTGCAAAGATTGTAATATCAAGTATTTCCATTTCGCACTTTGCCACCAGGATAAGCTACTGGCCGGCTGCACCAATAAACCTTGCAACCTTTCATCTGCAAACAACTGTTTAGCACAACTGTACCAAGCTTCCCAAGGCGTATTCAAAACCATGCCAACGGATTCCAAATCTCCCAGCAGCCTTTGGCATTGCCCCAGGAAAGCGATCGTAGCATGTAATCCTTCAACATCCTTATCAAATAATTCATCTTTTACGGCAAAATGCAGCACCTTCCGTTTCAATTGTGTCCAGGCCAGAACGGGCATGGACAAATCCCCGCCTTCATCTAGGAAAGCTTCAAAAGGGGCAATGAGCGACAAATCCAAATTGAGCTCGGTAGGATGTTCGGTAAAATAACGGAAGGCATTACTCCTCGTATTTATTTCCCCGGCATTCGTCAAAGGTTGCTGAAACATTTGATCCAACAACTTTTCTGCTCCCTTGGTTTGCACCTTGTTAAAGATATTGAATACCGAGGCATTGTCATATTTACCCAGCATTTGCAAATCTTCCAAAGTTTGTTTATCTGCAATAAAACTCATATAACACTCCTTATTGTTTTGCTTTCCTTAACATATCAATGATCCCCTCGTTTTCTATGATAATCATCCCGTGCCGATCTGCGGTAATTCCTTTTGTTAACTTGTGCGTATAAACGGGCTTAGTTCCATCGAGATGCGTGGGTAAATATAAAAACTGGATATTTTTACAAGCTTCCTTCAATACTTCCCCGGCTTCCATGATGTGTGTAGAAACGATGAACATGCAGTTATTCCTGCGGGCAACGCCTTTCGTAATAGCAATCGTAGCCTCGTATGCATCTTTTACATTCGTTCCCCTGAACAGTTCATCAAATATTACGAACAGGTACTTATCCCGGCTTAATTCCTGGGCTACCTGTTTTACACGCAACACTTCTGCATAGAAATGACTGGCGCCCTGTCGTAAATTATCTGGCAGGTTAATCGTAGTAAATATCCCGTCTCTCACGGAAAACTCCATTTTGGAAGCAGCTACCGGGAATCCCATATGTGCCAGGTACATGGCAACGCCCAATGATTTCATGAAGGTAGATTTCCCGGCCATGTTAGCGCCTGTCAGGAAAATAATATTACCACCGGGAGATATTTCGAGCGTATTTACAACAGGGTCGGTAAGCGCGGGATGATAAAAATCTTCCAAGATAACCACTTGTTCTTCCTTAGCTTTAGCTTCCGGAAACACGTAATTCCGCTCCTTGGCAACTTTGGCAACTGAAGCATATACATCGATCCAATAAATAACCTCCAGTAACTTCAACATCTCCTCCCGGTAGCGGAATCTTAATAACTGGTCGTACTTCGCCAAAGTAGCATACGGCAGTTTAGCCTTCAGCGATTCCTGTTGTACTGGCATCAGGGCATCCGCTTCCAGGATGGCTGCAATTTTATGAAGTTGTTGCTTGAAATGCTCTTGCTCTACCTGCTGCAACATTTTTTTTACAAAAGCATGGCTGGCTTGTAATAACCTGAGCAGATGCAAGATACCCTTCTCGGTATTCTTAAATTCCGTATCGGAAGCGATTAATTGATTAAACTTCCTGGCAAGCGTTTGATCTTCCGCATTTAAGCGCGTACGGCTATCTGTTTGTTGCAGGTATTGATCGGCCGCATCAAACCAGGCGCTTTCGAAAGGGAAAGCAATATCGCCTTCCGCGAAAAATCGGATCGTCGAGCTGCGGTTATTGATCTCTTCAACATCGGAAAGCGGGGAACGGAACATCTGCTCCAACAACAAGGCCCCACCCCGGGTAAAGGTGCGGTTGAAGATACTGTAAATACCTTCAGCCCCAGCTTTACCAAAGATGTTCAGATCGTTGAGCGTTTGTTTATCAGTCATCAAACTCATCGCGAACTATTTTCTTTTCCTACGGATCAATAAAATGGAACTAATTAATAACAACAATCCCGGCCATATCCACAATAAGGAAATTCTCAGGATCTTAGCACCGGACTTGGTCAGCGTCGTGTTATCATCAGACGGTTTCGGGCGGCTAACATCAACCGGGACCGTGCCGTAGGATAACCAGTGAAAAGTACCCGGCACCAAGGTGAAGTTGCCCGCCCCATAAATCCTGATCGGCGGGTTCATACCACCATTGCTGATACAATCCGCATCACCGATGATGACGATGCGCTGTTCTTTCTTACCTACTTGCCTTGTTAATCCCATCACGGTTACAAAGCTATCAACACGTTCCCCTGTTGCGGGATCCAAGGAAGCGGAATCGTTCACGAAATCGATCGTTTGCAATTCGTTCCAGGTTTTCATCGTATCCGTTCTCATGATCGGTATAGCGGCGTAGCCCCTGTCGTTAGAAGAATCCATCACCAGGGCGGCAGCTTTTACCATTCCTACGTACTGATGGCGTTGATTCATCATTTCATAGATTTCAGCGGTTTTGTAAGATTCCTGGGTAGGCCTGCAAATCACCGCGTTGCCGGCAATATCTTGCTTGGGTTGCACCAGTTGACCGGGAACGGTTTTCACACCGAACTTGGCAATAAATTGGTTCATTACCTCGGAACCCGGTTTTAATGTGATTAACAGGTTACCGCCTTTCGCAACATAATCATCTACTTTTTTCATTACATCGTCTGAAGGCATTTCTTTCATATCAGCCACCACGATAATATCCACTGAATCGGGAATTTGCCGGTTGCCGGAAAGATCCAGGTTCATGACATCGCAACCCTGGTTTGTCAGTGCATAACGGAATGTTTTCACCGATGAGAACAAGGTATAATCCATGATCCTGTCGCCTTCAATTTTCCTTTCACCTTGTCCTTGTAAAAATGCGATCTTAGGTAGCTTCATGACCATACGCTTAAATACCGCCGTGACTTCGGCTTCATTGGGAAACTTCATCATATCATCGTATATACGCAAGAAAGCTTTCTGGCCATTTTCACGTTCCACCAAACGTACGAACGTATTCCCTTCATCAGATAAATCAATCTGCTTTTTTATTTCACTGGGCGGCATGAATAAGTCGAGATCGATATCCCGCATTTCTGCAAGTTCCTTTGCCTGTTCGGCTAAAGTCTTGTTTGGGAAACGGCGTTCTAACCAAGGGTTATTGCTCGGTTTATCATAGTAGTATACATATTTCAACTTGGTTTCCGGTTTGAAACGGATGTATTGTTTCAATCGTTCTTTATCAACATTTACCTGCGAAGGAATACCATTATAGTACTCGCGATCCAGCAAGTTTACATAAGTAGTAATCGTTAAACCGCCATCCAGTTTTTTCATGATTTCCTGGCTGTTGGGCGTCAGGGTATTCCTTTTGGTTTCAGTAGTATCGTAGTACGCCATGACCATCGGCCTCGAAGTGATGTAACCCAGCATCATAGCCGCTACAAAAACCACGGCATAACGCATCCATACCATCGAGAAAGAAGCATGCGTACGGTTGGATTGTAGCTTCAATACGCTTAACGTAAGGAACAAGGCGATCACTATTAAGAAATACAGCACGTCTTCCGAATTGATTAAACCCAGCACCATCTCGTTACAACGGCCCGATATCGATAACCAATAAGTAATGTCCCTGATAAATTCTACATCTTGCCAAACTTGATTCATATAACTTAACGCGGCCAATAATACCAAGGTACCCAATGCTGCAACCACCTGGTAAGATGTTAAACAGGACATGAATAAACCGATGGCAGAATAGGCGCACATTAATAAAAACAGTGCTAACAAACCAGATAATACGGAGGGCATATCGAAATGATCGATATTAATCATGCCGATAATAGCGAAGATCATCAATACCCCGATCAAGGTAAGGCTGTAAAATACCATCGACAGGAACTTCCCCATGATGATTTGACCCGAAGTAACGGGAGAAGAATATAATAACTTGATAGAGCCGCTGCTAAATTCACGGCTTATCAATCCCATTGTCAACAATGGAATATACAGGTACAGGTATTGTTGTAATACAGTAAAAACGCCCCGGTTTCCTGCAAATAACCCGGCAGTCATAAAACCGCCGCCGAAGCCGGTTTGCTGTGCGCGTACCATCTCCTGAAAAAGATCCATGAAGGTCATACCGGTTTGAAAAGCAAACACGACCAGGATCAACCAAGCGATGGGTGAATAAAACATCGTGAATATTTCCGCCTTGGCGATCTTAAGAATTTGTCTCATTGATATTGATTTTATCAGTATGGTTTATTTCGATTTTTTCGAGAGGCGTGCGAACACGGCATCCAGGTTGCTTTTTTCAATCATTAACTCCATCAGTCCCCATCCTTGCTGCACACTCATAACGGCAAGTCGCTGCGCGGTATATTTATCCCCGTCATATCCCATCCTGAACTTGTAAGGCGACAGTTGTTCGACTGAGCGGATGCCTTCTATTTCTTTCAACCTTTCTTCTACCGGTGGCGTATCGAGGGAAATAACGAGCGTATTGGGTTCGATATAGTTATCAAACATTTCCATGGTTCCTGAGAATACCAATTGTCCTTCCTCGATCATCTTAATTTCCTGGCAAGTAGCCTGCACTTCTGTAAGGATGTGGGTAGAAAGCAATACGGACCGTTCTTTTGAAATATCCTTGATCAAGTGCCTAACTTCCACGATCTGGTTAGGATCCAGCCCGTTGGTCGGTTCATCTAGTACTACGAACTTAGGGTTGTGAACAATTGCTTGCGCGATGCCCACTCTTTGCTGGTAACCACCTGAAAGGTTGCGCAACAACCTTTCCCTGAAGTGCGCGACACCGCATCTTTCAGAAGCTTCTACCACGGCAGATTTAATTTTTGCCTTTTCCACCATCCGCAATTCAGCGCAATAAGTAAGGTATTCTTCGACGGTAAAATCAAGGTGCAAAGGCAATTTCTGGGGCATGAAACCGATATTTTTCTTAGCTTCTACCGGGTTATCCTTCAGGTTGATCCCGTTGATGTACACGTCACCTTTTGTTTGCTTGAGTACACCGCAGATAATATTCATCGTGGTTGACTTCCCGGCGCCGTTGGAGCCCAATAACCCTACCACACCTTGGCTGCGGATTTCGAAATTGATATCGCGCACTGCCCACTGGGAAGTGTACTTGTGCGATAAATTTTCAACTTTTACAATGGCGTTTTCCATTTATTTGATATTGTTATGAAAATAAAATCCCGGTACAAGCCAGGGACTTGCAAAATGAATAGGTTTACAGGTAATGTTCGGGAAAACTGTCCCCCCGGAATACCACCGGGAGGAAACAGTTTAATAGGAATTAGAATGTAGCGTTGGCAATCGCTCTAACATCTATATTGTAATGTTCCCGGTAAAATCTCACCAAGAAATCAAATTTCTCCTTGATCAACGGATACGTAAGATAAGGCGCCATTTCTTCATCGGTTCTTTGCAAGATATGCAGCATGAAAGAGCTGATATCGCTATCCTTGGCGCGGGCCCAGGAGTAAGTACCATAATACCATTCGGATACACCGTACGTATAACTGCCCGGCAAAAAGCCCATACTCCTGAAAGCGGCCTGGTTGGCCGGGTTAGATGCATTTACAGGGGGCGTAGGCGCAGGCGCGTTATAATCGGAGAACAGGAAAAAAGAATCTGGCACTTCGATCAAACCATTATCTTGGTAGTATTTCCAAATAGCATTGATGTAAGCATTTTTCTTCGTTCTTTTTTCCGCGGGAGTCATGGTTCTTAAAGAAGCGTTCATGCCCGCGAATGCAAATGATTTACCCGTGATCTTGATGTCGGAATACAAGTATTCATAACCAGGAGGATAACCCGGTCCACGGAACTGTCGAATGGTATCAGCCAAGAAAACACGGTAAGGTAACCAGTTACTTTTCTTGTTCTCTTCCGGTATGAATTTCAACCAACAATCGTCTAAAAACTGCAACATGTCTCCAACGTACTGGGTATCGCCCAACACGGCAGTATCAATCTTGGAATTCCCTGTGCTGGTATACAGGGCCCAAACAAAATCTTTCTGCGTGAAATTGTATAAGAAATACGTTCCGTACTGATCATACAACTCCTGTATCTTAGCATTATCTTCATCGGAAGCATCGCCTTGAGGCAAGGTGTAATCCGGCTCGATGCTTTCCGGCGGCCCGATGGCAACATCTTTCTTACATGCTGCGAACAACAAGCAAGTCAACGCGGTAATGATGATATTATATTTCATTTTCTATAATCATTTTGTTCGTGAATTATTCACCGATCCTCTCGGGGATATTTGCCGAAGGATTTTGTTCCAACTCGGTATTCCTTAAGATCAAGCTATTGGGAAAAGGTAATACATACATCGGGTCCTTAGCCTTGAGTACATAATGCAAAACGGCTTCACCCAATTGATGTTGATACCTGTGCGAAATAGAGGGCATCCCGTACCTGCGTAAGTCAAACCAACGGAAACCTTCGTAACAGAATTCTTTCCTGCGTTCGTCTCTCACGGCTTGCAACAAGGTATTTTTTTCAGAGATGCTTTCATTCGAATAACCAATGATCCTGTGCGAACGCAATTGGTTCAGGTCCGTCATCGCCTTTTCCAATTCATCTACCTGTACATATGCTTCGGCACGGTTCAACAATGCTTCCGAGCTGCGGATACTCTGGGATAGCTCATCACTTTGGGTATATTTAGTTACCAATGGCGTAAAAGTTTGAGGAAGGATGCTGAACCCGTAATTTAATCTTACGTCTTGCGGATCGAAAGTTCCCCTGAAATCAGCCGAAGGAATATAGGTACTTTGGTTTGCCTGCGGGTTTCCGCCGAACATCCATTCAACTTCCGGGTTCGTGTAGGTAATCCAGTACCCGGTAGTATAACCGGTCATATCCGTAATTACACCTCCCTGTTGGAATACTTTATCCGCTTCTTTAATACAATCTTCCCAGCGTTCCATATACAAATAAACCCTTGATAATAAAATATGGATCGCAGGTTGATTGATATGGTAATCCCTGCGGGCAATCGGAAGCGGATCCATTAAATCGGCGGCCAAATTCAAATCCCTAACGATTACATCATATACTTCTTTAACCGTATTCCTTTTCATAGGCAAGTTATCGATGCCCGAATTTAATTTTAAAGGAACGCCGGGGGCTGTGGGATCGCTGTTATACGGCATACCGTAAAGGTTCACCAAGCGGAAATAATAGAAAGATCTCATCGCCAGGGCTTCCGCCTTTACCCTATTTTTTTCATCTTCTGTACCGATAGAACTATTGATATTGTCCAATACCGCGTTACAGCCCATAATCTTTTCATAAAAAGCATAATAAGCAGTGCTGGCAGGATCTTCTCCGGTAATATTGCCAAGGCCGTCAACATCGGCCAGCCTCGGTTGCCAAGTATAATACAGGAAATTTCTAACCGCGTCATCACTACCAACGATAGAAGCATTACCATCGGCATACTCCAGGAATAAATCCACATCATCATCCATAAAGTACAGGAAGGATGTCGGTTCCGTCTGGCCAAGATAACCGGAACCCATCAATAATTCACGGTAATCGATCGCGGTTTTAGGGATGACCTCGCTTTGAGATTGCTCTTCCAGGAACTTGGAACAACTGCTCATCGTAAGGCAACCTAGTATCGCGAATATGTTTAAGAATCTATATTTCATGAATATCCAGATTAAAATGTCATGTTAAGAGATAATGAAGTCACCCTCCTTGCAGGCCATCCGCCGGTTTCAGGATCGTAGCCGCGCCAATTTTTATCGAAGGTGATCAAGAATGGATTCGTCATGCTAAGAGAAGCACTCAGACGCCTGAAATGTGACCACTTCATAAAATCGGAACCAAATTCATAGTTGATCGCAATTTGGCGGCAACGGATAAAATCAGCATCTGCCACCATGAAATCAGACTGGTTATACAAGGTATAAGGAGAAACATAATTCCAAGCAATGGTGGGCAGGTTAAAATTGAGCGAAGAAGGGTTACCGGGCGGCACTGCCGGGATATCCGTTTGTTGCTCATCGCCCGGCTTTTGCCAACGGTTCTTCAAGATTCTCGGAACATTCTGATCCGGTGTTGGCGCACCTGCCGGGTTATAAAAGGCCGGCACCCTGCCCTGGTTCCCGAAAGAAACAGCAAACTGTGCATACAGGGAGATATTTTTATAACGGAACGAAGAATTGAAACCACCGGCAAAATCAGGCTCCAATTTGCCGGACTTCACCAGGAACTCCTGGTAATTATCCGTAGGTTTGATATCCATGTTATTGAACATCGGAACACCATTAGCGGCGTTTAACCCGGCGTAAGCGTATGAATAGAAAGTGGAATACGCCTCACCATTTACGATGGCTGAACCGTTGATATAATCTTCCAATGAATTTATACGGGTGTTTTCCTTCAACCTATTCCTTGCCAAACCGGCATTCACGGAGAGCTGCCATGTAAAATCAGCTGTACGTATGGGCATTACACTGATTATGAAATCATACCCGTAGTTTTCCATCTTTGAACCGAATACCGTGGCGGAGCTCATCCCGTTTTCAACCGGTACGGGACGGGAAGCCAATACATTACTCGTTTTCCTATACAGGTTAGCCGTAGCGTTCACCCTGCCATTCCACAAGGAAAGGTCTAAACCCAAGTTCCAGGATTTTGTTTTTTCCCAACCCAAGTCAGGATATGGCAATGACTTAATATTCAAAACGTACTGCTTAAAGATCGGGCTTAAGCCACCATCAGTAGCGATCAGGTAAGGAGATACGGCTTCTACGGCATTTCCCTGGTAACCGTAGGTGGCATACAAATCCAAGGCATTCAACCAAGACAGGTTACGCAACGGTTTTTCGTTGGCCGCACGCCATCTACCACCGATCGACCAGGTGGGCTGGAAACGTTTGTTTTTATCCTGTCCAAACCTATTAGATGCATCCAAGCGGGCGTTAAAATTGATGATATACCTGGAATCATAGCCGTACACACCAGAAAAGTATTCGCTTACATAGTTACTGGTTTGATTCACGATCTTGGAATTCAAACGCATTTGTTCATGCAAAGAAGTTGCGGGTGTAGCACCTAAATAAGTTGGATTTAGCGGCAATGGAGCGTAGGTCTCACCCCTGTAGCGTAAATAACCGTAACGGGTATTGGAATTGCTTTCCAAAGTACTGGAACGGGCTTCCATACCGAGTTGTACGGTAACGTTATGTTTCTTTGCAAACAACTTGTTATACACCAAGCTGTTGCGGAAAGTATAGCCCCTGTTCGTAGCATTTTCCAATTGGATCAAGCCACCGAAAGGCAACATCGTGGAAAGCTCCTGCGGCGAATTAGAAAGCACGGAACCGAACTCATATCCACGGATTTCGGTAATATAGTTTGATAATTCCGTAGCATAAGATTTCACGTTACTGGAAGCGCTGTTATATGATAATAATCCCTGGTATTCCAAGCCTTTCCACAATTTCAAACGGGTATCTAAAGTAGCGCTTAAGTTAGTGGTCCTATTATTATTGCCGGTATTATTAATTTCATTCTGAATATTATAGAGATAGCTTGATTTCCCCGGGATCGCGGAACTAGTCGTCCCCCTTTTTTCATGGAAAAACAAGGTGCCGTCATCGTTGTACATCGGGATTGTCCTTGCCGTATTGTAGGCATAATCAAAAGGATTCACACCGTAGGCAAAACCATCCGCTTCCCGCATGCTACCATTTAAAAGTAAATTCACGGTCAAACGTTCCCCGAAACGCATCGTGGTATTAGATGCGGCAGAAAAAGTTCGCAAGTCGTTCCCTTTAGCTTCCCCATTTTGTTGCTGCATACTCAGCGAAGTACGGTTCACGATTCTTTCGTTACCACCGGAAACACTGACGCTATGGTTTTGGCTAAAACTGTTGCGGAACAACAAGTCAAACCAATCCGTATTCATATTTTCCATCTTACGGTACTCATCGATATAGGTAGCGTAGTCTATTTCCTTGTTTTGTAACTTACGGATCAAACCGCCGTAGCCAATCGGTAAGATATCGAAGGTGTAACTATCCCTCGACTCGTATAGTTCCTTCGAAAACTGCATTAATTCCTGCGAGTTCATCAAGTCATACATACCATAGCGCGGACGTTGCCCTACAGATAAATTATTAGTATAGGCAACAGCCAATTTGCCGGGACGAGCCTTCTTGGTCGTTAATACGATAACGCCGTTAGCAGCCTGCGAACCGTAAATAGCAGTTGCAGAGGCGTCTTTCAGCACGGTGATCGTTTCAATATCGTTAGGGTTCAACCAGGATATAGCATTGGAGGCGATCAAACGTAATTCACTCATATCGCCTGCCAAAGAACCGTTTCCATTCGGGATCGGCAGCGGGTCTCTTTGGATAACCCCATCTACTACCCAAAGCGGTTCCTGGTTGCCGAGAATGGTAGAAGTACCGCGGATCCTGATCTTAGGCGTTGCTCCTACTTGGCCGGACTTCGTGATAACCGACATACCCGGCACCATACCTTGTAACATTTGGTCAATGCTCGTTTCACCGGCCACCTTGATATCATCCGCCCTCAAAGAGTATACGGAACCAACGTAATTACCTTTATTGACATTCATATAGCCGGTAATAACAACATCACCCATTTCCAGGTCCTTCCTGTTCATGATCACATTCAATACCAGGTTTTCACCTGTATTACTATTGATTAAAGCGGCATGTGATTTCTTAAGGGGATAGGCGGTATAAGCATTATTACCAGATTTACGGATGCCAATTTCCATCGTTTCAAAACCGATCATTGATACGATCAGTATCGCATCATCGGGAAGATTATTCAGGAAAAAGCGACCATCCTGCCCGGAAATCGTCCCCATCGGTGTTGCGGAGTTCTTTACCCTGATCGATACGCCCGGCATTACTTCGCCGGAAGATGATTTAATCACCCCGGAGATAGATCTCGGGGCTTGCTGTTCCGTAACAGCGGGAACATCCTGTATTTCTTTCCTGGATAGGACGATCGTCTTATCCTTAATCATATAGGTAACGGGAAAATCCTTCAATACCACGCCGAGTAATTCTTCCAATGGCATATCCTTCACGTTGAGGCTTACCATCTTCGACAGATCCACGGTATTCGAATTACTGAATACCACGTAGCCTGTTTGTGATTTGATTTCGGAAAAAACATTTTTTAACGGGATCGTTTTGCCCATCAAGGTCACCTTCTGGGCAAGGCCAGCAGCGCTGGTTTGCAAGAATGCAACCGTTAATAAGATGGTGGTCAATCTCATAGCCTTCAAGATTTTGGTCAGACCCCTAAATTTTCCGGCATTCCCGGGGGGCCAATAGCATTTTTTTTGCATAAATTGCAAGTGATTTTGGTTTTTAATTAATGTGAATTACAAAGCTCTTTAATGATAAAACCGGATCATTTCAAAACGTCGTGGCCGCAATCCGCGACGTTTTTTTTATAATGGTTGGTTTTTGACAGGGCACAAAAGTTCCCTACCTGGCCAGGTTCTTCAACCTGCCGGGCAAAATCCGGTCATCCATTATTCGATACAATTAATTATTTATTCAATACGATCAGCCTTCTTCCATCGATCTTGAAGTCTACATCTGTTCTCTTTAATATCTCTAACATGTCGTTTAGTTTCATCTGGCGATTAATTTCACCGACGAAAGTGATGTTCGGTATTCCATTTTCGTAAACTACTTCTATGTTGTACCATCGCTCTAGTTGTCGCATAGCTTCCTCTAAAGTAGCGCCTTCGAAGTTGAAGAGACCATTTTTCCAGGCCAATATTTTCTCTAGATTCACTTGTTGATGTACCCTGATGTTAGCATCCGGTTTGGCGGCATTTATAATTTCCGCCTGTTGGCCGGGTTGTAGTACAACCCCGTTTTTTAACACGTTCGAAACCCTGACACTCCCCGAAACCAGGGTCGTGGTAATCGTATTTTCGTTATTATAAGCATTCACGTTAAAATCGGTACCGAGAACCTCTACCAATGCCCGGTTATCGATGGCCACCCTAAATGGCTTCGATGCATCCGGCGCTACCTCGAAATAAACTTCACCATCCACTTCTACCCTCCTTTCATTTCCAAGAAAGGTAGTCGGGTAGCGGATAGAGCTGGCGGCATTCAACCAGGCGATCGTACCATCCGGTAAAGTTACCTGGAATTGACGCCCCTTGGGAGTTGTCATGGTATTATATGCCAGGGCAGCATTTACATGGGAATTATTACTATATATCAATGATCCGTTAGCAAGCATCACGGAAGTACCGTTTTGTTCAGCCACCTCTCCATTTTCCAGGCTGTCGAGTACCACTTGTTTACCATCGGACAAAGTAAGGAT
>Ga0164243_10009905_pt1 | contig 13771 bp, 16 predicted proteins | sample OricompcompostOP_FD_108781 | JGI IMG/M metagenome (GOLD analysis project Ga0164243, IMG submission 108781) | Organic Plus compost microbial communities from Emeryville, California, USA - Original compost - Organic plus compost (OP) | ecosystem: Engineered > Solid waste > Mixed feedstock >... | reverse complement strand
GAACGGCGTCACGTTGATGTCGCTGTTCTGGCCGAGGTCGAAGCGACTGCCTCCTCCGCCCGCCAGCTTTGCAGCCATGTGATTTCCTTCCCTGGGGCGCGGTTCCCGGCCCGGCTCTAAGCTTCCCGACCATTGGCAACAGCCAAACGGATTGTAAAGACCTAAGCGGTTCGTCCGCGTCCGCCCGCGGCGCAAGGCCGCTCGAACCACCCCCGGAGGCGTTTTTCCAGGCACGACTCCGAGAACTGCGTTTTCGCCAGCCCCCGGGCGCCGCGCGCTGGAAGCAGATCTTCCGGCGACGTCCGGGCGGTCCTTTTTCCCAGGCCGTCAATAAAACACTGTTCATCACTTGGCGGATAACTAGGCCCGGGCTGGACCTCCGGCCCGTCGGAGAAAACGCCCCCGTGAGGCTCAGAATGAAGCTGCAAACCACCCTGGCGGCCGCCGCCGCCATCCTTTCGCTCGCTTCGGCCGCCGCGGCCGAGCCGGTCGTCGCCAAGCTGCAGACCAGCACCGCCGGCGCGATGAAGCCGGTCGCCGGCGGCGCCGTGTTCGAATGCCTGGGCGACGTGTGCGCCAGCCGTGCGCCGAGCGCCGACACCGCGACCGTGCGCGGCTGCAAGGAGCTCGCCCGCCAGGTCGGCGGCGTGAACACCTTCGGCCCGACCTCCAAGCCGCTGTCGGCCGACCAGATCGCCGCCTGCAACGAATCGGCCCGCAAGTAAGCGCGGCTCGCGCGTCCGGCTCGCGGCTCGCCGCCGCGGCCGGGCGTTCCGGATTCGCGCCCGGCCGGAGTCAGCCGGCGGGCGCCGGCCGCGCCGCATAGGCGCGCACGAACGCCCCGGCCACCTCGTCGGCGAGGGCGCAGAGCTCCAGGCGACGGCGCTCGCGCCCGCGCAACTGATCCTGGTGCAGCACCGCCAGCACCAGCGGCGACAACAGCATGAGCGCCGCCGCCCGCAGGTCCGCCGCGACCATCTCGCCCCGCGCCGCATGCTGCTCCAGCCTGGCGACGACGGCGTCGACCGCCGGATCGATGACATGGGTCAGCGCCAGCGGACCGACCTGCGGATCGCCGAGCCCTTCGCACAGGCTGGCGGCCATCAGGTCGCCGAGGCGCACGGCCGCGGTCGCCTGCATCCCCAGCACCAGGGTCTGGGCGAAGTCGCGGATCGAGGCGGCGAAATCGCCGTTGGCTTGCGCGGCCTGACCGAGCCGCGCCTCGCCGCGGCGGCGGTACTCCTCGAGCATGGCCGCGACCACGCCGGTGCGGTCGCCGAAATAGTGCTGCAGGGTCGGGGCGGTGACCTCGGCCGCGGCCGCCAGCTGGCGCAGGCTGGGGCGCTCGCGATCGAGACAGGCGAAGCGCGGCAGCATGCGGTCCAGGAGCTCGCGGCGCTTGAGCTCGTAGTCCGCGTTCTTGACTCCCTTGGCCCTCGGCAACCCAGTCCGCTTCCTTCCCGACCGCGAATTACATCGCGCTACGATTCGCGCGACGATAAGGCGCCGCCGCGCGCACACCAACCGGGACGTGTGTTTTCGAACGTATGAGCGCCTACCGGGAATTGTGCGCCTCCCACCGCGTACAGAAGAGGTTGCATCACCCTCCCGGCCCGGGCGCGCCATCTCAGGCGCTGAGGGCGGACAGCCGCATAGCGGGGACGTTCCCAAGCCCGCTCGCCCCCGCCGAAGGCTGAGACGCAGATTGGCTCAGGAGCTCCGCAGGCTCACCGGAACTCCGCCGGCGCGTCCGAGGCGCGGCGCGCCGGCCAGTTGGCCTCGAAGGCGCTGATCGCCAGGGCGCCGACGCCGGCCGCGGCGATCAGCAGCCAGATCAGCCCGCCGATGAACGGGATCGCGCAGAGGACCAGCAGGATCAGCCCGCCGAGCAGCGTCCAGCCGAACCGCGCCGGCCAGCGCGGCGGCTCGGCGGCGCGCGCCCTGGCGACGCGGCCGCGGATCCACTGGCCCAGCCAGTAGGCGACGGCGGCGAACGCCAGCGCCAGCGCCAGCAGCCAGGCGAGCGCCAGCACGAGGCCGAGCGGCGCGCCCAGCACGCTCGCCAGCAGGGCGACGACGACGACCGGGCCGAGCAGGACGATCGCCGCGCCGATCGCCAGGGCGATCCACGGCCGCGCGCGCAGCCGCCGGTCGACGGCGCCGACGAGCCGCGGCGCGGCGGCCGCGACCACCCCCTTCATCAGCAGCAGGCCGAGGGCGAACAGGACCGCCAGCATGACGAAGGCGGCGGCGCCCGGCCGCTCGTCGCGGTCGACCTCCTCGCGCACCGTCCGTCCCTGCACCACCGCGCCGGGCGCGACCTCGACGTCGGCGCCGCGCACATGCAGGTCGCCGCCGATCCGGGCGTTCGGGCCGATGACGATCTCGTCGCCGCGCAGGCGTACGTCGCGGCCAACCGGCCCGTTCAGCTCGATGCGCCCGCCGGAGGCGATCAGTTCGCGGCCGATCGGCGCGTCGATGCGCAGCCGGCCGCCGGCCAGCACGGCGGAGCCTTCGATCCGGGCGGCGCCGGCGAGGTCGATCTCGCCGCCGGCGGCGACGAGGTCGTCGCTCACGGCGCCGGACCGCAGGGCGATGCGGCCGCCGGCGGCGATCAGGTCGCGAACGACGGCCGGGGCGAGGTCGATCTCGCCCCCGGCGGTGAAGAGGTGGTCGGCGCTGGCGCCGTCGACGCGCAGGCGACGCCCGGCGGCGAAGATGTCGTCGGCGACCTGGGCGGTGATGCGGACCCAGTCGCCCGAGACGAAGGCCATCTCGCTGCTCCGGCCGCTCAGCTCGGCGTTGTCGCCGCTGCGCATGACGATGCGGTCTTCGCTGGGCTGGACGGCCGCAGGATCCGGAGCGGCGGGCGCGGGCTGCGCGAGCGCCGCGGCACACGACAGGGCGCAGGCCAGCACGGCGCCGAGACCCAGCTTCACTGCGTTCATCTCGCCATCTCCGCCACGGCTGAGGCGGGCGATGATAGCGGCATACCTGCGTTACGTCAGCCCGGCTTCACCGTGCGGCGCGGAGCGCCTCGGCGAGGACGGCGTCGATCCGCGGATCGTCCATCTGGGCGACGTTGAAGCGCATGTAGCCGCTGGCGGCGCCGGAGGCGCTGAAGGCGTTGCCGGGCGCCAGCACGACGTCGCGGGCCAGGGCGCGCCGGGCGACGTCCGCCGAGTCGACGCCCGGCGGCAGGCGGCACCACAGGAACATCCCGGCGCTGGGCCTGCGCCACGCCTCCAGGCCCAGCGCCTCCAGCCGGTCGAGCACCCGCGCGCGCCGCTGCGCCAGCCGGCCGCGCAGCCCGTCGACGTGACGCCGGTAGCTGCCGTCGGTGAGGACCGCGCCGACCAGTTCGGCGTGCAGCGGGCTCGAGCCGAGGCCGGTCGCCAGCCGCAGGTCGGCGAGCGCAGCGATCCAGTCGGCCCGCGCGGCGATGTGGCCGCAGCGCACGGAGGCCGACAAGGTCTTGGAGAAGCTGCCGATGCGGATCACCCGGTCGAGCCCGTCGAACGCGGCCAGCCGCGGCGCCGGCTCGGGGTCGAAATCCTCGTAGATGTCGTCCTCGACGATGACGAGGTCGTGCGCCTCGGCGAGCTTGAGGATGCGGTGCGCCGTCGGCGCCGAAAAGCTGGCCCCGGTCGGATTGTGCAGCGCCGAATTGGTGATGTAGAGCCGCGGTCGCCGCTCGCGCAGCACCTCGGCGAAGGCGGCGAGGTCCGGACCGGTCGGCGTGAACGGCACGCTCACCACCTGCGCCCGGTGCGCCCGGAGCAGGGTGTGGAAGTTGAAGTAGCAGGGATCGTCGACCAGGACGACGTCGCCGCTCTCCAGCAGGAACCGACAGATCAGGTCGATGGCGTGGGTGCCGGAATCGGCCAGCATCACCTGGTCGAGGCCGGCCTCGATCCCCAGCTCGCCCAGGCGCCGGGCGATCAGCCGGCGCAGGGGCTCGCTCCCCTGCGGCGGGCCGTAGTCGAACAGCGTCCCGCCGGCGCCTTCCCGCGCCAGTCCCCGCAGCGCCTTGCGCAGCGGCTCGTCGGGCATCCAGCTGTCCGGCAGCCAGCCGCAGCCCGGGCGCAGCGTCCCTGCCGCCGGCCGCAGCGACTGGCGCATCACCCAGAGCGGATCGACCGTCGGATCGGTGTCCCGGCCCAGGTCGGCGACCTTCAGCGGGGCCAGCGGGGCGGCCACGTAGAAGCCCGAGCCCGGCCGGGCCTGGACGACGCCCTCCGCCGCCAGCCGCTCGTATCCCTCGACGACCGTGGCCTTGGAAACGCCCAGCGCCTCGGCCATGGCGCGGATCGAGGGGATGCGCGCGCCGGGCGTCAGTTGCCGGCGGTCGATGCGCCCCTGGATCGCCGCCATCACCTGCGCGACCTTGGACGCCGACTGTACCGCTTCGTAGACCATGACAGTTCGGCAATATCGTACTGGATCGTCCCTGGCGAGCGGCCCCGTCCTGCGGTCCCGTCCGCGGCATGACACGCGAACAGCAAGGCCTGGCGTTCGGCCTCACGGGCGTCCTGATCTTCAGCGGCTCCATGCCGGCGACCCGCGCCGCCGTCGGCGGCTTCGAGCCGCTGTTCCTGACCGCCGCGCGGGCGCTGATCGCCGCCGCCGCGGCGGCCGCGGCGCTGCTGCTGTTCGCCCGCGCGCGGCCGCTCCGGGCCGACCTGCCGTCGCTGGCGCTGGTCGCCGGCTGCGTGGTGCTGGCCTTCCCGCTGCTGTCGGCGGCGGCGTTGACGCAGATGCCGTCGGCGCGGGCCATCCTGTTCACTGGCCTGCTGCCGGTCTCCACCGCCGCCTGGGCGATCCTGCGCGGCGGCGAGCGGCCGCAGCCGGCGTTTTGGGGGTTCGCCACGGCCGGCGCCGGCCTGGTGGCGAGCTTCGCCGTCCTGACCGGCGGCGGCGCCGGCGAGCTGCATCACGGCGACGCCCTGATGCTGGCCGCCGTCGCCCTCTGCGGGCTGGGCTATGCGGAGGGCGCGGTGCTGGCGCGCCGGCTCGGCGGCTGGCAGGTGATCTGCTGGGCGCTGGTCCTGGCCGCGCCGCCGATGATCGGCCTGGCGCTGTGGCGCTGGCCGGCGAGCTTCCAGGCGATCGCGCCGTCGGCCTGGCTGGGCCTCGCCTACGTCGCCCTGTTCTCGATGCTGATCGGCTTCGTCTTCTGGTACCGCGGGCTGGCGATCGGCGGGACCGCCGGCGTCGGGCAGCTGCAGCTGCTGCAGCCGCTCGCCGCCTTCGGCCTCAGCGCCGCCCTGCTGCACGAGCCGGTGGGCGCAGCCACCCTGGCCACCACCCTGGCGGTGCTGGTCTGCGTCGTCGGCGCGCGGCGTTACGCCTGAGGCGGCCGCAACGCCCAACGCGGCCAGGCGCGCGCGCCTGGCCGCTGTGACGCCTCGACCGGGGGGGAACCTAGCTCAGGATGACGATCGCGACCCGGCGGTTCTGCGCCCGGCCTTCGCGCGTGTCGTTCGGCGCCACCGGCGCGGCTTCGCCGTAGGAGATGGTCGCCATGCGGTTCAGCGCGACGCCCTGCTGGCTCAGATAGCGGCGGACCGCCTCGGCGCGGGCTTCGCCCAGCTTCTCGTTGTAGTCCTCTGGACCGGTGGAGTCGGTGTAGCCCTGGATCTCCAGGTAGACGTTGCGGTTCTCGCTCTTCAGGCGATCCACCAGCTCGGCCAGCCGCTGCTCGGCTTCCGGCGAGAGGGCGTGACGGTCGACCGGGAACTTCACCGAATCGTCGGACAGCACGACCTCGTAGAGGAACTTGCCTTCGGCCAGCTTGTGGGCGGCCTTGGCGCGCTCCAGCGCCTCGCCGGCGGTGCCTTCCACGCGGGTGGTGTGCTCCTCGACCACCGCCACCTGATCGCGCACGAAACGATGGCTGGCGCAGCCGGTGGTGACCAGGCCCAGCGCGATCAGCGTCGCCCCCACGGCGGCGGTACGAAACATCGTATTGTTCTTCATTAGGTCTCTCCGTTCTGATCGACCCGCCCCCGGCGCGGTCGAAAGCGCAGCTTGAAAAAGCCGAGTCCGGTTGGGCGCTCTGATGACGCGTCCGTGACCGGAAGGTGACGCTTCGGCGAAACGGCGCCCCAATTTGGGCGAAGCTTGCCGCCGCCCGCCACGATGCTGGCGCCGGCCGATGGTCTTCAAAGCGTCAGCGGGACGCGTTCCGCCGACGGGGAACCATGTCCAGACGCCGCACGACGGAGGGAGCGCCGACGCCAGCGAGGGGGACCCGCCCGCGGCGGCGCACACGGCGCGACCGTCTGGCGGCCGGGGTCGGAACGCTCGCGCTTCACGGCGGGATTCTCGCGACTGTGCTTCTGGCGCCACAGGGCGGACCGCCGCCGGCGCCGGAGCCGCCGGCGATTCAGCTGACGCTGGTCACGCCGCCGCCGCCCCCTCCGCCGCCGCCCCCGCCGGCCCCGGTTGAGGCCGATCCGGCGCCGAAGACGGCCGGCGTCGCCGGGCCGAAGACCGCGGCCCCGCTGAAGCCGGCCAAGACCCGGCCGCCGCCGCCGCAGCGCAAGGTCGCCAAGCTCGCGCCGAGCGACGTGCCGCCGCGCACCGTGCCGCCGGATCCGCCGAAGCCGATCACCGAAGTGGCGGTCAGCGCCGCCGAGCTCGCCATGGCGGCGACCGCCGAGACCGAGGGCGCGGGCGCCGGCGGCGCGGCGGGCGCCGGCGAAGGAGCCGGCGGCGGCGGCTCCGGCGCCGGAGCGGGCGGGCGCTGCGACATGATCCAGCGGCTGCAGAAGGCGCTGCGCGACGACGCCAGCGTGCGCTCGGCCCTGCTCAAGGCGCGGCGGGCGCCGGGGTTCGCCGGTCGGCCGCTGATGGTCTGGAACGGCGACTGGATCCAGCACGGCGCGGAAGAGGGCAAGGGCCTCGCCAGCGTGCGCCAGGCCATCGCCGTCGAGGTCGGCTTCGCGCCGCGGGCCTGCCGCACCCAGGCGATGCGCGGGCTGGTGCTGCTGTCGCTCGACGACCGACCCGGCGCGCCGCGCGTCGTGCTGGGGACAGGCAGTTGGCGCTGGGCGGACCTGCTGCACGCCCGCTAGGGCGCAAGCCGGCGAAATGTGACCCCGCCGCGCGGCGTCCGACCGGAACGATCCCCGGCGACCCGGGGTTTGGCCCGTCTCTGGCGCACGCCCAAGGCGAGCGCCCTCGAGTGGATGCAGGAAGGACGAGCCATGAGCGATTGGCAAAGAGGCGGCCGCGACCGCGATCCCGGCCGCTACGATTGGGAGAACCGCGACCGTCGCGAGGCCGGCGGACAGGACCGCTGGCGCCGGCAGGACCGCCGCTTCGACGAGCGCCGCAGCTTCGAGGAGCGTCACCCCGATCCGATGCGCGGCGGCTTCAGCGGCCAGAGCTACGGCGGTCCCGACCCGGCGCGCCGCGGCTGGAGCGACGAGCGCTACGGCGTCGGCCCGGAGCCGAGCCGCGGCTATGACCGCGACGATCGCGGCGAGGCCTGGGGCGGTCAGCCCTACGACGCGCGGTATGGCCGGGAAGGCCGCGGCCAGCAGGACTGGGGCCACTCGCCCTACGCCGAACGGGACTGGCGCGGTCGCGAGGACTACAAGCGCGGACGCGGCGTCGTCGGCATGAACGAGGCGCTGCAGCGGGTCTCCGACGGCGGCGCCGACGACGTCGGCCGTGACGAGGCGGATATGCGGCGCTTCCAGCAGGCCGGCGAGCACCGCGGCCGCGGACCGAAGAACTACACCCGCTCCGACGAGCGGATCCGCGAGGACGTCAGCGACCGGCTGAGCGACGACTCCTGGCTCGACGCGTCGGACGTCGAGGTCATGGTGAAGAGCTGCGAGGTCACCCTCTCCGGCCTGGTGCGCTCGCGGGAGGACAAGCGCCGCGCCGAGGACATCGCCGAGCGGGTCAGCGGCGTGCGCCACGTGCAGAACAACCTGCGCGTCCACCCGCCCCGCGACTTCCCGGCGGTGACCTGAACGCCCACGAGAAAGGCGGCGCGCGACGCACGCCGCCTTTCCCTTCGCCCCATCCGGCGCCTAGCGCTGGGCCAGCAGCACCGGGCTCGAGGACTCGTAAAGCGCGGTGACCATCGGCGCGTCCAGCTGGCGCACCGACCTGCGGGTCAGATCCGCGACGCACCGATCCGCGGCCTGGACGCGTTGCAGCGTCATCCGCCCGCCGGTGGCTTCACAGAAAACCTCCGCCTTGTTTTCAATCCGTTCGAGGGCGCCCTCCGCTCCTTCGGAGCTCGCCAGATCGAGGTCGCCCACCCTCACGCGTATCTCGCCGTCTTCGGCATGCGCTACGGTCGTCGTCGCACCCAGGAACACAGATGCGGCAAACGCAGCGCACAGCATGGTGCGCGTCATCGCCGTGATTCCTTTCGATCGCGATTGCGGCTGCCCGTCACAGCCGCGCGAACGCTAACAATGTTATGCGTCGCGGCAATTCACGAATTACGGCAGATGCTTAGAGAAAGATGTCGCGTCTTTCGGGAGATGTTACACGCGGGCGGCCGCTGGCCGGGCCACCCGCAAAGTCCGCGTCAGTTGCCCTTCGGCGTGGTGCGCTGGCCGGCGGCGGAGTTCGGCCCGCCGAACGCCTCGCGGTTCTCCGGCGTGTCCGGCACCGGCGGGCTGGTCACGGTCCGGTTGGTGACGGTCGCGCTGGCCGGGGCGCCCTGGCTTTCGGCCGCCGGCGCGACCGGCGCCGGAGCCGGCGTGGTCGTGGCCAGGTTGCGCGGCCGGGCGTTGGCGATCGCCAGGCGCTGCTGCTCGCTGGCGCTGTTCAGAGCGTCCTGTTCGCAGGACGGCGCGACGCCGCCGCCGGTGCTCATGTTGCCCTCGTTCAGCTGACGGCAGAGGTCGCGGGCGGTGATGCGGACGCGTTGGTTGAGCACCGTGCGGCCGTTCTCGGTCGTCAGGTCGAGGTCGCGATAGCTGACCACCGCCGAGATCGAGCGGGTGTTCGGGCCCACGCCCTGGCGGCCGATCACCGTCAGTTCCTCGACGGTCTGCGCCAGGACCGGCCCGGCGGCCGCGGCGGCGCCGGCGATCAGCGCCGCGCGCAGCCAGAGGGTGGGAGAAGCTGCTGGCTTGAACATGTCTGGGCCTCCGAGACGAGGAACCGGTCGCGCCGCGCCCGCGCGCAGTCGCGACGAAAGTCCGTCAGGTGAAGCCTCAGCAACTGCGCACCCGAATGTAAGTTCCAGCCGCGGCTGTGGCGGCGTCAGCGCCGGTGGGGCGGGCGGGGATCGCCGGCGCCGACCGCGGCGACGCTGGCCTGGATCTGCACCGAGCGCAGCCATGCCAGCCGGTCCTCCAGCACGCTGTGCGAGACCCGGCCGTGGAGCGGGCTCGAGCCCTTGCCGGCCTCGCGCAGCTCCAGTTCGGCCCGCTGCACCTGCGCCTGGAAGGCGGCCGCGTCCATGCTCTGCACGATCCGCAGCAAGTCCATCAGCAGCACCGCGTGCACGGCCGCGTCATGCGTCACGAGTTGAAGCTGCGGATTGAGGTGTTCGTCCATCTCTGTCCTCGGAAGGTTTCAGCGGCGGGCCGGACGGCGACGCTGATCATGGCGCCGAACGGCGGCCGGCGAGCGGGACGCACGAACATATGATCGCGCCGCGGTCGGGCCTCAGCTCGCCGCCAGCTCCTCCGGGACCGGGGGCTGCTGCAAGGTGTGCAGATTGGCCGAACGCACCTTGGCTCCCGCCTCGTCGTAGAGGAACGGCAAGGTGGCGTAGCGCCGGCCGCAGGTCACCGGCGTCGCCTCGTGCAGCAGCGAGCAGGAGAACACCACCGCGCCGCCGGTCGGCGGCCGGTAGGTCCGCCAGCCGAATTCGGGGAAGCGCAGGTCGCCGCCATCGAACTCCTCGGCGTTGAGGTTGATCGACACCGCGAAGCGCCGGTGCGCCGTGCCCGGCGTGGTGTTGTCGCGATGCGGATGAAAGTAGCCGCCGCTCTGGGCATCGTAGCAGGCGACGATGTAGCGCTCGATATAGGTGGCGCGGAACTGGAAGGCCTTCTCGATCTCCGGCAGGAGCCGCTGGACCAGGCAGGCGCGCAGCCGCTGGCGCAGCGGGCCTTCCGGGATGCTGGCGTCCATCCGCCGCTTCATGTCGTTCAGCACGCCGATGGTCTTGCCGTCGCGCTCCTGCATCACGCCGGACGGCGCGCCGCCCGCCTCGTGGTAGACCTCGATCAGCCGCCGGCAGAAGTCCGGCTCCAGCACCCGGGGCACGATCAGCACCGGGGCGTGCAGCGGGGTCCCGGCGTGAGCGTCCGGCGCGCCGAGCGCGGCCAGGCGCTCGAGCACGACGCCGGTCTCCGCCAGCGGCCGGACGCCGAGCAGGCGCAGGGACGGATCGATCGCCACCGCCTGCGGCCTGAGCCGCCCGTCCGCGTCCTGCGCCTCGTAGAGCCGGCGGATCCGGCCGTCGGGATCGTGGAACCAACGGACGCAGTTCTCCGACTGCGCGGCCGCTTGAAAGCTCGCCGCGTCCGGCAGCACGGCGAACACCGCGAGCCGCTTGTCGTCGAGCAGCCGCAGGCGCTGGTGCACCGCGGCCAAGGCCGCGTCGCGTTCCGGCGACGGTTCGGGCAGGAACAGCAGCAGCACGTAGCGGCCGCCCACCGAGCCGAAGCCGAACCGCGGGTTGACCGGCGAGGGCGCGGTGAAGAGCGGCGCCGGCGCGCCGGGCAGCAGCGGCATGCGCGTCAGGCCGCCCGGCCGGCGGGCTGGTCGGCGGAGTCCAGCCTCTCCAGCGCCCGCTTCAGCGCCAGCATCGTGCCGTAGCGGCTCTGCACCGACTGCGCCTCGAACCGCAGCACGGTGCGTTCGGCGACCCCGGCCAGCAGCGCCAGCTTCTCGATCGTCAGGCCGTGCGCCTCGCGCCGGCGACGGCACTCCTCAGGCGTCATGGCGGCGCGCGTCGCTCTTCAGACCGCGGAAAAAGTGGACGAGGCGCCAGGCGAAGGCGAGCGCCAGGCCGGCGCCGAGGGCGTAGAGGGCGTAGAGGGCGACAAGCGGTGGATGCATCAGACCGACGCCTCGAATCCTTCCCAAGCGGCGGCCTGACCGGCGAGCCCGTGGGGGCGTGGGGAGGGCGCGCCCGACGCGCCGGCCGCGACGCTTCCAAGATCCGGTCCTGGCCGTCCAACTCAGGGATGCGATCGCCGCCCCGCTCGGACAAGCATAAGAAGCTTATAAGTTTTCCGGCCCGCCGGGAGGCGGCATAAGGAACCCGTAATTGACGCGCCGGACGGCTTGGGGCCGTTTGGAGGCGCCCGCCTCCCCCGGGTCGGGCCGGAGCGTCGACGGCGCGCCCCTGACGGAGAATTCCCGACGGGGCGCGTCGTCCGCCAGCTTTGCAGCAGGAGCCCCGCCGCTTGCCCCTCCGGATGCGCCCGCCTCGGCGATACGCCGCCGCTTTCGGGATCGTCCTGGTCAGCACCGCCGCGTCGGAGACGCTCTACCGGCTGACCGAAAGCACGCGGCTGTCGCTGGTCTTCCTCTCCGGCGTGCTGGTGGCGGCCTATCTGCTGGGCTCGGGCCCGGCCTATTTCGCCGCCCTGCTCGCCTTCGCCATCTACAACTTCTACCTGGTCGACCCGCGCTTCACGGTGACCATGGGCTCGGCCGACGACCTGCTCACCCTGGTGGTGTTCCTGGCGGTCGCCATGCTCACCGGCAATCTCACCGGCCGGGTGCGCGACGAGGCGGCCAAGGCGCGGGCGCGGGCGGCGACCACCGCGGCCCTGTTCGACGCCAGCCGCGACTTCTCCGCCTCGGGCGACGAGCAGATCATTCGCCAGCGGCTCGCGGTGCACCTGGCGGCGGCCGCCAAGGGCCCGGCCTTCGTGCAGGCGGACGGCGTGATGGCCGCCGCGCCGCCCGGCCTGGCGATCTCCGGAAACCTGGCCCGGGCGGCGGCCGAGGCGGCGGGCGCCGGCGCAGCCGGCGAGATCGCCACCCGCCGCGTCGAGGGCTGGTCGCTGCGCCCGCTGCTGGCGGACGGCGCGCCGCTCGGCGTCGCCGGCTGGCGTCCGGCCTCCGCCTGGGCCGCCCAGCCGGACCAGCAGCCGCTGTTCGACATCCTCGTCGACGTCGGCGCCGCGGCCATCGCCCGCGCGCGGCTCGCCGCCGCCCGGGCCGACGCCGAGGCGCGGGTGCGCACCGATCAGCTGCGCGACGCCCTGCTGTCGTCGATCTCGCACGACCTGCGCACCCCGTTGGCGGCGATCGTCGCCTCGGCCAGCAGCCTGCACGAGTTCGGCGACACCTTCGACGCGCCGACGCGCCGCGATCTCGCCGGCACCATCCAGGAGGCCGCCGACCGCCTGAACCTCTACGTCGGCAATCTACTCAACATGACCAAGCTCGAGGCCGGCGCCCTGGCCGTGCAGCAGGCGCCGTTCAGCGTCGGCGAGGTGGCCGAGCGGGTCGCCCTTCGGCAGGGCTTGGCCGGCACCCACCCGCTGACCGTCGCCGTCGAGCCCGGCCTGCCGGAGGCGCTCGGCGATCCGGTGCTGTTCGAGCAGGCGCTCGCCAATGTGGTGGAGAACGCGACCCGCTACACGCCGCGCGGCGGCGCCGTCGAATTGGCCTGCGAGGCGGCGGACGGCTGGGTGACGGTCCGCGTCCGCGACCACGGCGCGGGGGTTGCGCCGGCCGACCTGCAGCGCATCTTCGAGAAGTTCTTCCGCGCCGAAGGGGTGAGGACCTCCGGCGCGGGCCTGGGGCTGTCGATCACCCGCGGCCTAGTCGAGGGCATGGGCGGCCGCGTCACCGCCCGCAACTGCGATGCTGAGGAGGAACCCGGCTTGATCGTCTCGCTCGCGCTTCCGTTGGCCGGCTGATGGAGTCGCAAGGCCGCCTGCTGCTGGTCGACGACGAACCGCCGATCGTCCGCGCCCTGACGCCGGCGCTCTGCGCGGCCGGCTACAGCGTGGAGACCGCCGGCACCGGCGAGGCGGCGCTGACGCTGATGGCCGGCGAGCCGTGCGACGTCGTCATCCTCGACCTCGGCCTGCCGGACATGGACGGCAAGGAGGTGATCCGCCGCGTGCGCGAGTGGTCGGAGGCGCCGATCATCGTGCTCTCGGCCCGCGACCTGGAGGCGGAGAAGATCGCCGCCCTCGACCTCGGCGCCGACGACTTCGTCAACAAGCCGGTCGGCGTCGGCGAGCTGCTGGCCCGCATCCGCGCCAGCCTGCGCGGCCGCGAGCGGCGCTTCGCCGCCCAGCCGCGCTTCGCCGTCGGCGAGCTGGAGATCAACTTCGCCACCCGCCGAGTGCTGATCGACGGCGACGAGGTGCGCCTGACGCCGCGCGAATACGACCTGGTGCGGGCGCTGGCGCGTCACGCCGGCCGCGTCGTCACCCACCGCCAGGTGATCACCGCCGTCTGGGGCCCGGGCGCCCAGGTCGACGCCCAGTCGGTGCGGGTGCTGGTCGGCCAGGTGCGCCAGAAGCTGGAGGCCGACTCCTCGGCCCCGCGGCTGCTGCTCACCGAACCCGGCGTCGGCTATCGCCTGCGCGCCGACGACTGAGAGGGCGCCCGCTGGCCCAGTGCGATCGGGCGATCAGGCGGCCTGCCGCGCCACCACCGTCTCAACGATGTGCGCGCGATAGAGCACCGCCAGCAGGTCGGTCTGGGTGATCACCCCGACCAGCACCCGGTCGGCGTCGACCACCATCGCCTCGTGGGTCGCGCCGCTGGACAGCAGCGGCAGCAGCGCCTGGATCGGCGTGCCCGG
>Ga0164243_10009904_pt1 | contig 13774 bp, 11 predicted proteins | sample OricompcompostOP_FD_108781 | JGI IMG/M metagenome (GOLD analysis project Ga0164243, IMG submission 108781) | Organic Plus compost microbial communities from Emeryville, California, USA - Original compost - Organic plus compost (OP) | ecosystem: Engineered > Solid waste > Mixed feedstock >... | reverse complement strand
GCGGCACTTGCCCGATCCGTCGAGGCGGATCCTGAACGATTCTGCGAGAGCGTCGCGCCTCACGTGCAGCGAGCGCGCGCAAACGTTCTCGTGCTGCCCGCGATCCTGGGCATCAATGCACCGGAAGCGACGCGCAATGCTGTCGAGACCCGCCTCGGTGTTCGCGTATTCGAAATCGCGGGCGGCACACCGCCTCTGCCCGGGTGGCGGCTGCAGCAGGCATTGCGCGCGTGCATCGCCGACGCCGGCGTTGCGGTCATCGAGGGCACTGCGACGGGCAGCACGAGAGAAGGCCGGCGCGCCGCTGCCGTCACCGTCGCGGCCATCAGCGGTGAAGCACGGCTGAACGCGGGATCGTTCGTGCTGGCGACCGGCAAGTTCGTGGGCGGCGGCATCAGCGCGAACGGGATTTTCCGCGAGGCGGTTTTCGAGCTGCCCGTGTGGGTGGATCACCTGGGCGAGCGCTTCGAACGTGTCGAGCCGCTCGCGCTCACGAATGCGTCACGCAACGCGCAACAGCCGCTACTGTTCGCCGGTGTCTCCACGGACGAAGTCGGGCGGCCGGTCGATGCGCGGGATGCGCTGGTGCTCGAAAACGTGTTCGCCGCCGGCGCCGTGCGTGCGGGGGTCGATGGCAGCGCGATGAACCTCGGCCACATGGCGACCGATGGCTGGGCCGCCGGCGCGCGGGCCGCCGGATGAGTGTCGTCAAGCAGATCGGTGCGTGGGCCAACCTGGCCTGGCGCTTCGCGGTCCACGTCACGACCCGGATGCCGGCCCGCATTGTCGGCAAGCGCAGTGACGTGGCGCGGTTCACAGCCGCAATCGAGGCGGAAGGTTTCGTGCCGCTGCTGCCGACGGAACGCGACGCTTTCCCGCGCTTCATGCGATGCATCCACTGCGGCCTGTGTGCGATTCCACAGATGGAGGTACCGTCCAGCGCGTGGGATGAAGCCTGGACGTTCGTTTCGGGGCCATCGCGTTCACTCGATCGTGCACACCTCGGGGCCGCGCGCATCCCCGCCGCGGCGGATGCGGCGGCGGACGCCGTATGCCCGACCGGCGTGCCGATCTCGACGATGGCCGCAACGCTGAAGCGGCTCGGCAGTACGCCTGCCGAAGGGAGCGAACAATGATGCGCTGTACGGCTGGTCTCGTTTTCATCATCCTGGCAACAGGCGCGATCGACATGACAGAGGCGCAAGAGGCGCGGCCGCGTGCGCGCGAGGCCGGCGTCGTCGTCGGAATTTTCCAGCCGGGTCCCCTCAACGCGATCACGGATGTGACCGGCGTGAAGGTCGGGCACACGACCTTGCACCGCGGCGATTCGATCCACACCGGCATCACCGCGATCGTGCCGCATGGCGGCAACATCTTCCACGAGCGGGTTCCGGCCGCGATCGTCGTCGGCAACGGTTTCGGCAAGCTGATCGGCGTGACGCAGGTCCAGGAACTCGGCGAACTCGAAACGCCGATCCTGCTGACCTGCACGCTCTGTGTCTGGAAAGCCGCAACGGCAATGGTCGACTGGCTGCTCGCGCAGCCCGGCATGGAAAACGTGCGCTCGATCAATCCCGTCGTCGGCGAAACCAACGACGGCGGACTGAACGACATCCGTGCGATGCCGATCAGCGCGCAGGACGTCGTGCACGCACTCGAATCGGCCGCGACCGGACCGGTACAGGAAGGCGCGGTTGGCGCCGGCGCCGGCACGGTCGCGTTCGGCTGGAAAGGCGGAATCGGCACGAGTTCGCGAAAAACGCCGGGAAACAACAGCTACACGGTCGGCGTGCTCGTTCAGAGCAATTACGGCGGCGTGCTCACGATCAACGGCGCCCCGGTCGGCATCGAACTCGGCCGCTACTCCTTTCAGGGCGAAGTCGAAGGCCGCGGCAATGACAACGACGCCGGCGATGGCAGCATCATGATCGTCGTCGCGACCGATGCGCCGCTCGATGCCCGCAACCTGCGCCGACTCGCCGAACGCGCTCTCACCGGCCTCGCCCGCACCGGCTCTTCCATGAGCAACGGATCCGGCGATTACGTCATCGCGTTTTCAACGGCGGAACGCGTGCGTCGCCGTCCGTCACGGACACCCGTGCAGATCGAAGACCTGCACAACGAGATGATGAGCACGCTTTTCCAGGCCGTCGCCGAAGCAACCGAAGAGGCGATTTACAACTCGCTGTTCAAGGCGGATTCGGTACGCGGCGTCCGCGGCACCGTCCAGGCGCTACCGCTCGCCAAGACGCTCGAGATCCTGCGAAAATACCGGGCCATGCGATAAAGAGAACCGGAAAATGAATGTGAAAGATTCGACCCTGGCCTCGCCCGCAGCGCGACCAGGGTCGATTCATCAAGATGCGACGTTTCGAAAGCACGCCCCACCCGCCTTCAAACGTCCGCGTCCCCATCCCCGTAAACGGTCCGTGTACGGATCAGGTCGCCCCGAACAGAAACTCCTCGATTTCATCCGCCCTCGCTTCGGCGTCGGCTTCACCGATCTCGACCAGGCGAGTCAGGTAGTCCCGTTCGAAAAGCAGCATCGACAGCATGTCGGGGCTCGACGTTTCGCGCGTGCCGAGACCGCGCGTCATGAACTTGAACGCGGGCGGCAGTTTCGGTTCGTACGCGGCGGCGAGTCTGCCGAGGTCCAGTGACGGACGGATTACGAGGAGGCGGACCGGCTTCAGTCCGTCCCGTTCTTCCGGCGGCAGCTTCTCCAGCAGTCGATTCAGGCGGTTCAACCGGAGTGCGTCCTGATCGATGAGATCGAGGAATACGGCGTTGAAGACGGTGCCGAGAATCTGCGCGGGCGGCGGGTACTGCGTGATCATCGGCTGCGCGGCTTCCTGCTGCGTCCGCATCATGCGGGTAGACACGGCGAGGATGCGATTGGCGCCGAGGTGCAGCGCGGGCGACAGCGGTGCGGCGAGGCGGATGCCGCCGTCGCCGTACCATTGGTCGCCGATGCGTACGGCGGGAAAAAACACCGGCAGTGCCGCCGACGCCATGACATGATCGAGCGTGATGCGGGTGTGCACGGAGATGCGCTGCGGTCGCGTCCACAGCTTCACATTGGTGCCCTGCACCCAGACGACGGACTGACCGGTCGAATACGACGTGGTCACGATCGCGATCGCCTTCAGCTTGCCGCGCTTGAGGTTCGCATCGATGCCGGTAAGTTCGCCGTTGACCGCGGCGTACGCTTCTTCGAGATGATCGCGAAGCGGCCGCGTGTTCAGCAGGCCTTGCAGTTTCGGCGCCGGCAGCACGCCGCCCGAGAACAGGCGCATGCCGGTCCGAATGACCGACCAGAGCATCGAGCCGGCATCGGCACGGAATACGTTGTCGGTCGTGAGTTCACACCAGAGATGCCGCAGTTCCGTCATCGCCTGCGCGAACGTGCCCGGGTGCGCCGCAATGTGTGCGGCGTTCACCGCGCCCGCGCTCACGCCGGTCACGATGGGAACACTGAGCTTCGGATATTTTCGTGCGATGTAGGAAAGGACGCCGACCTGGTAGGCGCCGCGGGCACCGCCGCCCGTCAGGACAATGCCGACGTGCTCCGGCGCGATAAAAGCCGGCTCCGGCTGTGATTCAACCATTCCTCAGTCCAGCTCCACCTGCCGTGCATCGAATACGTCGGGCACCGCGCGCAACTGGTCGAGCAGATCGGCGGGAATCCGGCCGTCGACGCTGACCGCGGCCAGCGCCGGCCCGCCGGCCTGCAACCGGGCCTGGTGGTACTCCGCGATGTTGATCGCCGCATTGCCCAGTACGGTGCCGACTCTGCCGATCACGCCCGGCACATCCCGGTTCCGTATGATGATGAGGGTGCCGCGCGGATGAAGATCGACGTGGAAATCGTTAATACGCACGATGCGTGGATGGCGTTCGGCCAGCAGCGCGCCGGCGACCTGACATTCCTCGCCGCCGCCGGAAAGCCGCAGCTCGAGATATTCGCCGTAATCGCGCACCGGACCCGTGCGGCCGCGCTCTACCGTGATGCCGCGCGCTTCCGCCAGGTGGATGCTGTTCACGAGATTCACGGCGCCCCGGCCGACCACGTTCGACAGCACGCCGATCAGTGCCGCCGATGCAAGCGGCCGGATCGCTTCATCGCTGGTACCGGCGTACCGCACTTCGACCCGCCGCAACGGCCCGTCCGACAGCGCCGCGCACAGGGCACCCAGCCGCTCCGCCAGTTCCAGCATCGGCCGCAGTCGCCGCATTTCTTCACCGGCAATGGCCGGTGCGTTGACGGCACCGCTCAGATCGTCGTTCACCAGCGCGTTGAGCACCGCCGTCGAAATTTCGATCGCCACGTTCTGCTGCGCCTCGACGGTTGCCGCGCCCAGGTGCGGCGTGAGCACGACGTTGGGCAGCGTACGCAGCACGTGGTCGGCGGGCAGCGGTTCCTCCTCGAACACGTCGAGCGCGGCGCCGGCAAGGTGGCCGCTCCGAAGAGCCTCGACGAGCGCGGCCTCATCGACGACACCGCCGCGCGCGGCATTCACGAGGTACGCGCCCTTCCGCATCAGGCCGAGTTCGGCGGCGCCGATCATGCCGGCCGTCGTGTCCGTCAACGGAACGTGCAGAGACACGATGTCCGCGCGCTGCAGCAGTTCGGGCAGGGTCACCAGTTCGAGTTCCAGCGCTTCCGCGCGTTCCGGCGTGAGATACGGATCGCTGGTGATGACGCGCATGTTGAACGCGCGCGCACGCTTTGCGACCTCGCTGCCGATGCGGCCCGCGCCGACCAGGCCAAGCGTTTTGCCGAAGAGTTCCGTACCGCTGAAACTCTTGCGATCCCATTCGCCGGCGCGCATCGACCGGTCCGCCGCCGGAACCCGTCGCACCAGCGAAAGCAGCAATGCAAACGCGAGTTCGGCCGCGGAAATCGTGTTGCCGGAAGGCGCGTTCAGGACCGCGATGCCTTTTTCCGTCGCGGCGGCAACGTCGATGTTGTCGACACCGACACCTGCGCGGCCAATGACCCGCAGCCGCTTTGCGCGTGAAAGCGATTCGCGTGTGATCGTCGTGCTGCTGCGAACGATGACGGCATCGACCTCGGCAAGCGCATCCGCGAGTGCGTTTCCCTTGAGGCCGCTCCGCTGGATGAGTTCGATACGCTCGTCCTCCGCGAGCGGCTTCAGTCCTTCCGCCGACATCGGATCCGCGATCAGCACGCGGAAGGTCATCCGGTCAGTACCTCTGTCAGTACATCGAGCAGGTCGTTGAGTTCATCGACCGTGTGGTCGCCCATGTGGCCGATGCGGAACGTTTCATCCTTGAGCCTGCCGTATCCGGTTGCGATCTGGAACCCGCGCTGTTTGACCGCCGCCGCAATGCGTGGACCGGTCCATCCTTCGGGCACGCGGATCGTCGTTACGGTCGGCGAGCGATAACCCTCGGGCGCCAGGATCTCGAGCATGATTCCGCGGTCGCGCATCTCCGCAACCCAATCGTACGTGCGTTGCGCCATCGCCCGGTGCCGCGCCCAGCGCGCCTCGATCGTTTCCGCGCGGATGTAGTCGAGCTGTTCGGCAAGGGCGTACAGCAGCGAGACCGCCGGCGTGTTCGGCGTCTGGTTGTTCAGGATGTTGCGTTCGAATTCAATGAAATCGAAGTAGATGCCGCGGTCGGGCTTCGACTTCGCCCGCTCGAGGATGTTCGGCTGCGCGACACCGAACGCGAGGCCGGGCGGCAATGCAAACGATTTCTGCGAACCGGTCAGCACGAAATCGATGCCCCACGAATCCGTTTCGACCGGCGCGCCCGCCATCGAAGACACGCTGTCGACCAGCAGCACGACATCGCCGGCACCGCGCGTCACTTCCGCGAGTTCACGAATCGGATTGAGAACGCCCGTCGACGTTTCCGAGTGCACGACAGTGACGGCGTCGTAAATGCCGCGCCGCAACGCGTGCTCGAGTTGTTCGGGCGTATTGACGCCGCCCCACTCCACCTGCAGCGGATCCGCCTCGAGCCCCGTCGCTGCCGCGATCTTGTAGAACCGCTCGCTGAACGCGCCGTTCACCAGGCACAACACGCGGCGCCGCGCGCCGTTGCGAACCGCGGCTTCCATCAGTCCGGTCGCCGACGAAGCCGAGATGTAGACGGGCCGGTCCGTCTGGAACACGTACCGCAATCCCGGCTGGATGTGGCCGATCAGTGCTTCCATTTCCGCAACGCGATGGCCGATCATCGGCCGCGTCATTGCATTGAGGATGGCGGGCCGGACTTCGGTCGGACCCGGCAGGAAGAACGTTCCGAACGCTGCTTTTTTCGTTTTCGCCATTATTTGTCGGGGATTGCCGGGCCGAGCATTTCCAGCCCGCGATCATAGAGTTGTCGCGCCGCCGGATCGGCCGGCGGTTCGCCGCCGAGCGCCAGGGGCAGCACGGGTGCAAGCGATCTGGCGCGGATCACGACATCGGCATTGGCGACGACAGCGGGACGGTACGCAACACCGGCAAACGCGACGAACAGGTCGACGACCGGCTTCGCCTCGAGATCGGTCGCGCCATCGCCGACGAGCATGACGGGCCGCTTCATCGTGGGCGCCCACTCCTCGATGACGCGCCGTTTGCCGCCGGCCGCGGAAACCGGCGACCGGACATCGAAGCCGCTGTATTCGCCATTTTCATCGAAGTAGATCTCGACGGCCGCAACGTTTTCATCCCGAACGCCCAGCCTGCGCGCCAGCATCAGCACCGCCTGGCGGACGCCCGCGCTGATGATCCGCACGTCGATGCCTTCGGCATGCAGTGTCGCGATGACCGCTTCCGCATCGGGCACGATGCGTTCGTAGTACATCCTGCCCACTTCCTCGACGCGCGCCCGGTTCGGCCGGGCCAGGCCGAGACGGCGGCCGTAGATGTCTTCGAGCGGGACCTTGCCGCCCATCGCCGCATCCGTCAGTTCTTCGATTGCGGCGCGGTGCTCGCGCCCGAGCTCCTCGATGCCTTCGATCTGCGAAAGTGTAGCATCGCAGTCGAATATGACCGTCCCGAAACGCTTCAGCGACCGCAATTTCGCGATACCATTGCGACCGACCGAGACGTCGGGATCGTCTGATTTTCCGATCATGCCTGCAATCTCGGATCGCTCGTCGGGAGCGGCAAGCAACGCCGCCGGCGGACGGGTACTGCTTCCGGCCGACCGGTCACGGGGTGGAACGCGGCGTGCCGGAGAGCAATAATAGGAGGCGCCGTCCGGTGGGCGGTGCTCGTCTCAAGCGATACGATCCGAATGCACTACGCTCCAGGCCTCATCGCCGCAGCCGTCCTCTGCATCCTGGCCGGTCCCGCCGCATCCGCGACCCAGGAACTGCGGATGCTGCGCGATTCGTTATCCGTCATCCGTGATGCATCGGCACTTCGATCACTGGAACGGGAGCGAACCCGCGGCGCTGCGGCGCCGTCGGCCCGCATCGAGCAGGGCTTCATCGCGCTCCGGCTGTTCGAGGTGAGCGGTGACCGCGACGCCCTGAAACGCGCTCGCCGCGCCTTCGAAGACGCGGTCAAGGCCGATGCCGCCGATGGATGGGCCCAGTACGGTCTCGGGCTGAGCCTGGCCCGCAGCCCCGAAGCTCGATCGATCTACGAAGGCGGCTCCCGCGGCCGCATCGTGATCGACGACGTCGCCCGCGGCATCCTGGGCAGGGATGTGCCCAGCCGGGCGGTACGCGCGCTGGCTGCCGCCGCCCGCGCTGAACCGCCGATCCCCGACGCCGCCGCCGAACTTGCCGCACTCGCGCTCGACCTGATGAACCGCGACGCGATCGACGCGGCCCGCGAACCGCTCCGCGACCTTTATCGCCGGGGCACTGCCACGCCGACCGACCTGCTTGCCCTTGCCGCAATCGAGTCCGCTTCCGGTGACCAGGCCGCCGCGCTCGCCGCCGCCGACGCGGCGCTCGGCGCCGGCGCCGACCGCTCCCTCGCACTCCACGGCCGGGCAGCGGCCCTGCTGCGAACCGACGGCCGCGAAGCGGACGGCGAACGCGCGTGGCTCGACGGCGTCGCGAACCTCTCGGTGGAAGGCGAACGCCGGTACTGGGACGACATCGTCCACATCGCGAGCGATGCCGAGAAGAAGGCGTGGCAATCCGGAGACAGCACCCGCCGTCGCGAGTTGCTGAGTAAGTTCTGGGACGTGCGCGCCGCGCTCGGCGGACTCCGCTCGTACGAGCGCCTGGCCGAACACTACCGCCGACTCGCGACCGCCAATACGCAATACCGCCGCGTTGTCCGGTACGGCGCTCCCGAACGCAACGAACTCCGCTGGCTGCCGGCGCAACGTCGCAGTCGCTTCGACGACCGCGGCGAGATCTACGTTCGCCACGGCGAGCCCGCCCGGATCATCCGGGGCCTGAACGGAATGAGCGGGCATGAAACCTGGCTTTACGTACTTCCCGACGGGACGCGGCAGATCTTTCCGTTCCTCGTTTATCGCGGCAACTATACGCTGCCCCACTCGCTGCCCTGCGACGAAGATCTGCTGCAGTCGATGTCCGGACTCGATCCGGAACTCGGCGTGTTTTCCCTGCGCTGCGACCCGATGCGCGTCGCAAATTACAGCGCCAACATGCGCGAGGTGTTCTTCGATGCCCTCGAATCCGACACCGAATTCATCGAGTTCACGCGCGACATTCCCTTCCTTTACGACCTTTATACCTTCCGCGGCCGGGAGCACAAAACCACCGTCGTCGCGGCCTTTGCGGTGCCCGCCAAATCGCTGAACCCGATCGAGCAGAACGGCCGCGTGTTCTACCGGCTGGATGTATCGCTGATTCTCGCGGATACCGCGCTCGGCACCGTGTCACGTACCGATGACAGCACGCGCATTGCGCGCGCGGAAAGACTGCGCGACCGGGACATGCTGCGTACGCACATCGAAGTCGAGATGCCGCCGTCGGCGAGCACGCTTCAGCGGGTGATCGTGTCGGACCCGTCGGAACCCGGCGTCGGCCAGCTCTACCACGGCCCGTTCCGCATCCCCGACTACAGCGGCGACAAACTCATGCTCAGCGATATCGCCCTCGCCGAGCCGGGGCCGCAGGGCCACTGGAAGCGTGGAAACGTCAGACTCTCGCTGGTACCGACGAACGAGTTCCGCGGCGGCTCCTTCAACGTGTTCTACGAGATCTACAATCTGCCGGCCGGCACGAACTTCACAACGGAAGTGCACATTCAGCGAACCCGTCCTTCGACCGGCGACAGGATACGCGAACTGTTCGGCGGCAACCAGGGCGAGATCCGCTTCCGCTTCGCGGGGCAGAGCACGGCCGACGAAACGGGAACCATGCAGGAACTCCGTCGTGTCGATGCCGGGCTTGGCCCGGGTGACTACCGTCTCAGCATCACGGTCAGGAACCTCGCGACCGGCGAGGAAGCAACGACCACGCGCAGATTCTCCATCCCGAAATAGCAGATCAGAAATCGAGGATGAGCTCGAGCCCCCAGTACGTCTCCGTCGAGAGGAAGAACTGCTCGAGCAATGATGCGCCGGTGAAGTAGCGCGCGATCAGGCGTGCGCCGCGGGTCGGCGTTCGGATCGCGATTCCGCCCGCTGCCGCGAAGGAGTCCTGCCAGTTGGTCCGCTGGGCGCGGCGCCAGTCGACGCCGCCGACCAGGCCGAGAGCGCCGTCCATCCACGGCCACGTGCTGGCATCGAATCCGAGCTGAAGCTGTGTACGATCGTCCCAGCCTTGCTCGATCAGCACCGGCAGGATGTCGGTGTACGAGCGGAAGACCCAGGCGGAGCCACCGTACAGGCGCAGTTCGGGAACCGGTGAATAGGCCGCGATAAAGTCGATGAACTCGCCGCCGACCTCCACGCGCGAGGCGCCGGTCGTTTCGACCAGTTCGTCGCCCAGATGCGAACTGCGGTGCATGATGCGGAAGCGGCCGGACCAGTTGCCCTTGCGGATTTCGACCGGCACGCCGACGAACCAGTCCTGGCCGACATCCTCGCGTGTTTTGTATTCGATGCGGAACCGGCCGAATACGCCGGCCTGCGCGGCGATGATGATTCCGTCGCGTTCGTTCCACCGTTTGAGGTGCCAGACGGGCAGTGTGCCGCCGATCGCGGTGCCGGCCGTCACGTCGAAGGCCGCGTCTTCAGGATCGGGAATGATGAACGGCTCCATTCGCTCCCGGCCGGCCGGCGCATCCTCGAACAGGTCCGTAACCAGCAGGCCGAGACCGAGCCGCGGCTCGAGCGGATCCGCGACCAGCGCGTCGAAATAGCGGACGTGCGGAAACAGCCGGTCCAGCCCGTGCTGCGCATGGACATGTCCGGCACTCGCGACCATCGCCACCGCCGCAGCACAGATGGAACGCATCATCGTCGTTCGTGGCGTCCGACTCATCGTTTTCCCCAGTACATTCGGCCGCTAACTTCCCCGCGAAAAAACAGACGACTCGATGGAATGCAGAAGCCGCCCGTAGTCGCGGCCGTTTCGTGGCCGCTCATTGACATTCCCGTACTCGAGCACGCGCGCGGCGAACACCGCCTCGTGCTCGCAGGCCGCCGCATGCTCGCCACCGCATCGGCGCAGCACGGCGTTCACGACGTGATCGCGCATCCGAACCGCATCTGCTTCTCGACGCTCACCTGCCCGGCGCCCGCGATCGAACGAACCGCCGCGGGCCTGTCACGGCAGATCCGGATCGAGAACGCCGGCATCAGCGAAAACGTTGCCGTCGCCATCAACGACCCGGCCGTCGTCTGGTGCTGGCGCGCCGAGATCGACACCGACGCGCGCTTCGCCTGGTCCCTGAAGCTCGAACGTTCCGCCGAAGCTCACACCGACGAAAGTTCCCTGCGCCTGGTCTCCGAAAGTAGCACCCTGCTCCTTGCGTTCAGCCAGCCCGTGAAATGGACGGTCACACCAATCGACGAAAGCGGGACACGCGTGAGTGCGGAACTGCACCTGCCCGCCGGCCGCGACGTGTGGCTCACGCTGCTCGCGGCCGACGTCGGTGAATCGGTCGATGCACTACCTGGCCGCGGCCTCGATCCATCGCGTATTCCCCTCGCACGCGCGGCCGCGTTCCGCCGCCGGACCCGCGACCTGATACAGATCACGACGCCCGATCCATCGCTGCCGCGTACGATCGCCGGCCTCATCGATCGCGTACAGACCAGTTTGATCGAACTGCCTCGCGGTGCGGCACCCATTGCCGAACCGCCCGGCCCCGGCCAGGCCGCACGAATCGTAACCGACGATGCGTGCGTCATCGCCGAAGCCGCCGCGGCCATCGGCGACAACACGCTACCGCGCGCGACACTCCGATTCCTGAACGCCGTCCGCGAATCGGATCAGCACATTCCCGCGGTCTGCTCGAGCAACGGTACATGCAGCGAACCCGACCCGTCGGCCACCGCTGCCTGGCTGTCTCTCGCCGCCCGCTACCACGCGTGGTCCGGCGACGATGCACTGCTTCGCGAACTCTGGCCGGACCTCGAGAACCTCGCGCGCAAACTCGATCCCTCACGCTTCGGCCACACGCTCCGCAGCCTCGCCATCACCGCCGAAAGCCTCGGCCATGCAGCCGCCGCCAGCGACTTCCGCCGCGCGACTGCATCCCCTGAACCACGACGCCAGCTCATGGCCGCGAACACGCGCGCGGCGCAACACCTGCTCAAGCTGCTTTACGACCAGCTCGGCTTCGATCCCGACGCAGCACGCGGCCGGCTCCGCGCACGGCTCAAAACCACACCACGCATTCAGGACATTCGCATCGACAACGTTCGCGTCGGCGATGCCCGCATCAGTATCCACCTCACGGATCAGCCACACCACACGCGCATCGTCGCAACCCAGACCGCCGGCCCCGTTCCCATCCGCCTCATCCTCGAACCCATGCTCCGCCGCGTTCCCTCCGGCATCTCCATCGACGAACGATCCGCTGACCTCGACCTGCACGCCTCCCGTACCCGCATCATCGCGCCCGTACAGATCGAACTCGACCACGCACGAACCATCGACTTCCACTTCCAAACGTAAAAAAGCCCGCTGCTGTCAGCGGGCCCTTCAATCCTGCCTTGTCCGGCTCAGCGCGCAGGCATCCGCCCATCGTCGCTGAGCAACTCCCGAAGATGGGCCGGACGATCCGGTACCGCCGTCCGCAGGATCGAGCGAGCGTAGATGATCCGCTCTTCGTCCGTCAATTGATCCACGATCGCGATCGGCGCGCCGTAACGCAGGAGCAGTCGCTTCGCGTCCTTGCTCACACTGTCGTCCATCGTCCCTCCATCGGTCTGGCGTTTGGGCCTGCGCGCCAATCTACCATTTTTTCGCGGTCCCGGCAACCGAACCGACCGTTTTCGCGGTTTTCACCACATAATCGAACTCCAAGTCCGACAACATGTTACGACATCGATAACCGGTCCGGCCGTTGCCCGCGCGCCCCCGTCAAACGTTTCTGGCCACACGGTGCGCCAGTGACCACAACACCGCGAGGGCGCCATCGGCGACCGGCTGGCTGGGGCGGTCCGGGCATTGCGTGGCTCAGCGGTCGAGCGAGTGAGCGTGGGAATGCGAAGTCCACTGGGAAGAGCGCGATCGCGGGTGGTGCTGCCGACCGGTCGATTCGGGCGGCTGGGCGTAACCGGCGCGTTCGGCGTGGCGGCGCTGTTGTTGATACTGGTGATTGGTGCGGTACTGGACCTGAGCGCGAGCCGGGCGGGTCAGGGTCGGCTGGCGGAATACATCGAAACGGCGATGGTGGACCCGGTCGAAGCGATTGTGTCGGCGGCGCGCACGCATCGGATCATCTTTCTGGCGGATGTGCATGGATCGGCGGCGACGAAGCGGTTGGCCGCGGAAGCGATCGAGGCGGTCGCGGCGAGTTCGGGTGTGGACGCCGTTGTTCTGGATGTCACGTCGGATGCGCAGGCGTACATCGACCGGTACATCGATTCCTCGCCTGAAAACACGGCGAGTCTTCTTGCGCATCCCGCGGTGCTTCAGGAGCCGAATCCGGCATCGCGCGAGTATCTCGATGTGTATCGCCGGGTCTGGCGGATCAACAGGAACGTGGGGCCGGATCGGCGGATCTCGATTTACGCGGCGGATGCGCCGGACTGGCCACCGGAGAAGGCGATTTCGCCGGCGGAGTTTGCGCGTCGTTATGCGCGGCGCGATTCGGTGATGGCCGAGATCATCGAGCAGCGGATCTTTCTGCGGAACCCGCGTGCCCGCGTGCTGATCTTCATGGGCGGCTTTCATGGATTGCAGAGTGGTCGCGGCGCATTGCAGACGGGAGGTGCTGCTCCGACCAATGTGACCTGGCTGGCGACGCGGCTGAATGCGCGGCATCCCGGCGAAATCGTGACATTCCTGACCGATGCGCCGACGGGCCGGGTGAATGGTGCGGTTGCCGAATATGTCGGCACTCGGATTCCCGAGTTTCTGGGCGATGACCTGCCGTCGCGGAACTTTGCCGTTCGCATCAATGATGCGTTCGATGCGATCGCGGATCCGCTCATCGAGCGGGACAGTCCGGGGCTCGATTTCGAAATTCTGCCGCGCGGCTACAACCTGCGTGACATGGCGGACACCTGGATCAGGATCGGCAGCTGAAAATGAAGCTCACGGGCATGTTGCGGCGGAAGAAGTCGTGGCGCGAGCGGTCGCGTGATTTCCTGGAAGCGTTGCGCGATCATGACGAAGTCGCCGAAGATGAATCGGAAGATGCTGACGAAGCGAGTCCGTTCGCCGGCTTGCACCTGATGACGGCTGGCTTGTTCGTGGCGG
>Ga0164243_10009903_pt1 | contig 13776 bp, 9 predicted proteins | sample OricompcompostOP_FD_108781 | JGI IMG/M metagenome (GOLD analysis project Ga0164243, IMG submission 108781) | Organic Plus compost microbial communities from Emeryville, California, USA - Original compost - Organic plus compost (OP) | ecosystem: Engineered > Solid waste > Mixed feedstock >... | reverse complement strand
GGACATTTGGCATGAGGAAGACTTTGGCTCTGGCCGGGCCTTTTCTGCGTCACCCTGAATACCCGCCTGCGCGGGCACAGGCTTGATTCAGGGTCCATTCCTGAGTGCAGCCGGGATCGCTGCTGCAGACGGAGAGTCTCACGATTGGATGCTGAACCGGGCCTGTGCCCGCGAAGGCGGGTATTCAGCATGACGACGGAATAGGCAGAACAGCCAACTGTCCACACAACCTAGGGCTTGTGGACAGTGATTGGATCATATTCCATTGAAGTGGAACCATGCCGTCCTCTCGTCACTCGCCGGCTTGACCGGCGAGTCCAGTATGAACGGAGACAGGAGCACTGGATTCGCCAGTCAAGCCGGCGAATGACGATCATTGAAAGACCAGAAAACCCGGTAAGGCCAACGGTCCACAGAACCTAACATCCTGTTCTTTCAAAAAAAGAGGGGAGCATGGGCTACTCCCCTCAAGTCAGGCAGGTGTGGAGGGTTTCCCCTCGGGTGAGAGGGAGGCGCGGTCAGGCGCCCTCCTGGGTCAGCGCCAGCCGCCCAGCCAGGCGAAGAGCCAGGCGAAGGCGGGGGGACGCGGCCGCGACTGCTGGAACAGGCGGTCGATGGTGTAGACCTGGGTCTCGCCCGTGGAATCGTCCACGCCGTCATTGTCGTTGACGACGAGGGCCGTGCCCTTGTCGGTGACCGCCAGGCCTTCCAGCTTCTCCAGGATGACGCCGTTGGCCTTCACGAGATCGTCCTTGGCGATGAGGTCGCGCTTGATGACCTTGGGCAGCACGTTGAAGGCACCGGCATGGCTTTCGTCCAGGAACGGCGTGTCCGAAACGTCGATCTGGGTGATGAGCTTGACGCGGGCATCGGCGCCCGCCTGGTTGTCGCGCTCGATGACGGCGAACCTGCCGTCACCCACGGCGGCGATGTCGGAGAGGCCGACCCAGCCGCCCAGCGGGCTGGACGGCGCTTCGATGGGGTAATAGGCGAAGGTCCAATCGCCGCTCACCGTGTCGTAGCGGCCGATGCGCACCAGGCCCTCGGGGTCGCCCGCCCATTCACGCTGGAAGGCGACATAGAGGATGTCGCGGTCGCGCCCGTGCACCTTCTCGGTGACGGCGGCCAGCCCCTCGAAGCCGTTGCCCGTCTTGCGGGCTTCCACCTCGTCCGGCAGCAGCACGGTCTGCAGCACCGTGCCGTCGGGCGCCACCTGCACCAGCCGGTTGCGGATGGCGCCGGCATTGCCCTCGGACGCCACCCAGAAGGTGCCGTCGCTGGCGACGGTGATGCCCTCCAGGTCGAGATCGTCGCTCTCGCTCAAGGGAATCTCATCCACGATGACCGCCGGCTCCGAGGAGCGGTCCATCACATAGATACGGGCATCGCCGTAGACATTGTCGTGGATGGTGTAGGCCACGTCCTCGTCTTCCGGATCGATGGCCAGGCCCGAGAGGCCGGCCCAGGGGATGGGCGTGCCATCCGCGCGGTCGGCGGATTCGATCTTGGGATAGGCCGGCTCGCCGCGCTGCAGCTCGAAAATGGTGACGGCGCCGCGATAGAGGTCCTCGCGGCTGTCTTCCTCCGAGGCGGTGACGTAGAGGCCGCGTTGGGGGATGGCCAGGCCGCCTTCCGGGCCGATGCCGCCGGCGGGCAGCGCCTGCACGAATTTCGGCTCGTTGGACCATTTGTCCAGCTTGTAGACATAGGTGATGCTGGCGCGCTCGGAATTGACGAACAGATAGTGGTCCCGTCCGTACCAGCCCTGGGCCACGTTTTCCGGCTCCACGCCCTTGTTGTCGGAACGGCCTTCCGGGTAATGGCCGATGCTGGCGGCGATATGGTCCAGCGTATTGCCGGAGGTGTAATCGACATCGCCATTGGCATCGAAGATGGTGAAGCCGCGGCTGCCGCCGAAGAGATCGCCCTCGTCGGCGGTGACGAAATGGTTGCGGTCGATCCACACCGTCCCGTCCGGCTCGCGCGCGACATTGCTCAGGCTGTCGGTGAAGGAGATGAGGCCGTTGTCGTCGGTATCGATCTGGTCGAGGTCCACCGCGCCCGCCGGGAAGTCCTCCACCACATTGCCGCTGGCAAGGTCGATGAGGGCGATATGGTTGTTCTCCTGCAGGGTGAGCACCACCACATTGTTCTCGTTGATGCTGACGAACTCGGGCTCGGGATCATCGGGGAAGAGATCGGGCACGCCGACGAGATCCACCTTGCGGGTGGACCAGTCGGAGACGCCGCCCACGGTGTCCACGATCACCATGTAACCGGCGGGGGCCTGCGGCGGCGCGCCGTCGCCCAGGTCCTCGTCGCGCTCGTTCTCGATGGCGATGGCGGCATAGCGGTGGTCGCCGCTGATGGCGATGGAATCCGGCTGACCGCCGAGGTCGATCTCGCGCACCACCCGTTGCCTGGCGATGTCCACCACGGCGAGCACGCCGCCGGTGTTCACATAGTCTTCGCTGGTGTTGACCGCCACCAGCGCATACTGGTGCCAGACGGCGACCGATGTGGGCTCGCCCGGCAGGTCCAGCTTGCCCAGCGGCTGCGGCTTGTGCGGATTGGTGATGTCGATGAAGCCCACGGCTTCCATCTGGGAGTCGGTGTAGACCAGCGTCATGCCGTCATCGGTCGCCGCGACAATCTCGGCCACGGTCTCATTGTCGATGTCGCTGTTCAGGAAGACGGGGAAGGTGGCGATCCGGTTGAAGGCCATGTCGCTCTTGCCGTGGCTCTTGTGGTGCCGGTCGCCCAGACCGTGCCAGTAAGGCCGCTTGTGAGTGAAGACCTGCCACCAGTCGTGGCCGCCAAAGCCCCAGCCGTTGGATTGCGGGCCATGCGCCCCGGCGCTAGCGGCGCCCGTCACGATCGCGGTGAATGCGGCGCCCGCCAGCAGATGGCGGGTGAAGGAAGTTTTCATATTGCCCCTCTGTGGTTCTCGGTTCGGTGAGGGTCATAGTGTGACGGGGCGGTATGACGCTACGGAGAACCCGGCAAGACGCTTGGGTTACGGGTTGGAGACAGCGGCTTCCGGGGCCTGCGGTACTGAATCCGGCTCTTCCAGATTCGCTGTTCCGAGTCATTGCGCTGTCACAATGGATTGAAACAATTGGTTCAAATTTTATTAAATTTGAGGAACCAATGCGCAAGTTACTTCTTTCGTCCGTCGTTTTCCTTGGGAGTGTCACCCCGGTCCTAGCGGCGCCCTTTTCCATCATTTCGGGCACGGAAACCGGCGGTCAGTCGGTCTCCGGCACGGATACCGGCACCGTGGGCACGGGTGCGGAATTGATCACCAGCGGCGACGCCATCCAGTGGTCGGGTCCCTCATCCGAACCCGGAGTCGTCATCACCAATGACGGCACCATCCGCTCCACCGGGGCGCGGGGTATCGATACCTCGGGCAACAACACCACCCGCAACATCACCTTCATCAATAATGCGGGCGCCCTGTTTCGGGGCGACGATGACGCCTTCCGCATCGACAGCGATGTGGAGAACAGCACCGTCACCGTGAACAACGCCGGCACCATCCGTTCCGACGAGGGGCAGGCGCTCGATTTCAAATCTGTCGAATCCGGCACCGCCACCATCAAGATCAACAACAGCGGAACCATCCAGGCGGACGAGGATGACGCCATCCGGCCCGGCTCCGGCAATATCAGCATCACCAACAGCGGGCTCGTCGACGCCACCAACAGCGATTCGCGCGCCATCAACATCGATCATGGCGGCAGCCTGGAGAACGTCACCAACTTCTCATTGACCAATGAGGTTGGCGGCACCATCCAGTCGCAGGCGGATGCGGTGCGTATCACGGCGGATACTGGCCTCGACACCACAACTGGCAATTACACCATCGACAATGCGGGCACCATCCGCGCAACGCAAGGCGGCCAGGCCATCGATTTCAACGATCTGGAGTCCTCGGCTGCCAACGTCTCCATCACCAATCGGTCGACCGGCGTCATTGAGGCGGGGGAAGCCGACGCCGTCCGCCCGGGCACGGGCGCTACTGTCAGGAATGCCGGCATCATCTGTGTCGGGGAGGTATCTGGCGGCGGCTGCTCGGGCGGCATTCCGGACGAAAGCAATGACGGCGTGGACTGGCAGGGCCATAGCGGCACGCTCATCAACGAGACGGGGGGCCTCATCTCCGGCCAGCGCCATGGCACCACGAGCGATACACATGTGAACGTCCTCAACGAGGCGGGAGCGCAGATCATTGGCCGCAACGGCTCGGGTGTCGGATCAGATGGCGACGGCACGGTGGTCAACCGCGGCACCATCACTGGCGCCGTCAACGGCATTGCCCCGGATGGGGACGGCGACGGCGTGGATATCGATTTCCTGGCGGATGTAACCAACTACGGCACCATAGAGGGCACGGGCGCCGCCGGCTCCAAGGACGGGCAGCCCAACAGCGCCCAGGGCCTCGCCATCGGCGGCGGCACCGTGGACAACAAGGCGGGCGCCATCATCTTCGGCCAGGATGACGGCGTGCTGGTGGATGACAGCGATGGGGGCGAAGCCTACTACGCAACGACTTTCGGCAATGCCGGGCGCATCGAAGGTCGGGACGGCTATGGCGTCCGCTTCGTCGGCAGCCGGAACGACACGGTGGTCAACTCGGGCGAGATCATCGGCGTCGTGGCGGCCCTGGACACGGGCGGCGGTGACGATGAGGTGACATTGAAGGACGGGTCCGACATCACTGGCCTGGTGGACGGCGGCGAGGGCGAGGACCGCCTGATCATCGACGGCGACATCCTGCTGGGCGAGGTGATGAATGTGGAAGAGCTGATCATCGAAACCGGCCGGCAGCTTACCCTTTCCTTCGACCTCCATATCGACAAGTTGATCGGCGCCACCATTGACGGCGACGGCGTCACCAACATCATCGGCAACGGCTACAATATCTTCTACAGTGCGATGGACCCGGCGAATGCCTATCTCGCGGGCCGTAATTTCCAGTTGGCGGACGGTGGCTTCCTGCGGTCGGTGCCGGAACCCGGAACTCTGGCCCTGCTGCTGCCAGCACTCCTGGGAACCGCGGCCCTGCGCCGGCGGACCTAGGGCAAAGGTGGTTCGGCAGGTTCAGCGCGCACGGTGATGGGCTATCCCTTCGTCCGCATGGTCGTCTCGTCCCAGAGATAGATCAGGTAGCCGTCGGGGTCGCGCAGCTCGGCGCCGTATCCCCAGAAGAGCTTTTGCGGCGCCTTCTCGAAGGCGACACCTTGCGCCGTCAGCCGGGCGTGCAGGGCCTCCACGTCGTCCACCTGCAGCGTGAGGGTGCAGCTCGGGCTGAAAGGCTCCGGCGGTTCGTAGAGGAAGAGGGTCATGTCCCCATCGTCGTTGAGGGCGATGGTGCGGCGGTCCGGGATCTCGAACTCCACCTTGAAGCCGAACCGGGCGACATACCAGTCGCGGGAGCGATCGCAGTCGCTCACCGGAATGGAGAGGTGGTTGAGCCGGACCATGCGTCTCAGGCCCCCACGGCTGCCGTCCGCCGCCTGGCCAGATGACCGCTCAGGCCCACCATGGGCACCAGCGGAACGAGGAAGGCGAGGTGGTACCATACGGGGAAGAACCGCCATGCCCAGGCATGGATGGGGATCATGACCACGAGCAGCAGCACCCCCAGCGCCCAAGAGGCGCGCGTATCGCCCCTGGCGATGGCGGCGGCGCCCCAGCCGAGAGTGATATTGCAGATGATCGCCATGGCCTGGCGGGCCAGCATCATGGGCAGCGTATAGGATACCGTTGGTTCCGCCGCCGCGTAGGCCGGCCAGGCCAGGCGGAGGATAGCGGCCAGCGCGAGGCCCAGCAGGAACCAGAGAATGAAGCTGAGGACCGTTCCCAGAACAACGCGCCACATGTGCGCCTCCATGGCATATGCATCGAGTCGCATATTAGCCGTTCGCTGCTCCATATGCACTATGTCCGTCCAAAGCCCGGCCATCTCTGCCGCACCGGGCTTCATGCCGGCCGAGGCGCTGCAGACATGACTTGGCGAAATGATAGACTTGCCGGCCAACGGACGAGCAGATGGAGACGGAGCGCCGAGATGAAAGCCATGGTGCTTGCCAGGCCGGGCAGGCCGCTGGAGGAGCGGGACCTGCCGGTGCCCGAGCCGGGGGCGGGCCAACTGCTCCTCAAGGTCCTGGCCTGCGGCGTCTGCCGCACGGACCTGCATGTGGTGGACGGGGAGCTGCCTGATCCCAAACTGCCCGTCATTCCGGGGCATGAGATCGTTGCCCGCGTGGTGGCGCTGGGCGAGGGGGTGAGGGGTGTCGAGGTCGGGCAGCGCATGGGCGTGCCCTGGCTGGGCCACGCCTGCGGCCATTGCCGCTATTGCCGCGGCGAGCAGGAGAACCTGTGCGACGCGCCCGGTTTCACCGGCTATCAGATCGACGGCGGCTACGCCGAATACACGGTGGCGGACGCGGATTTCTGTTTCCCCGTGCCCGAGGGATATGGCGACGTGGAGGCGGCACCCCTGCTCTGCGCCGGGCTCATCGGCTTTCGCAGCTACCGCATGGCGGGGGAAGGCAGGCGGCTGGGGCTCTACGGCTTCGGCGCGGCGGCGCATATCCTGGCCCAGGTGGCGCGGCATCAGGGGCGGGAGGTCTATGCCTTCACCCGCGCGGGCGATACCAGGGCGCAGGCGTTCGCGCGCGAGATGGGGGCGGTGTGGGCCGGCGGGTCGGAGGACCGCCCGCCGCAGGAGCTGGATGCCGCCATCATCTTCGCCCCCGTCGGCGCGCTGCTGCCGGCGGCCCTCAAGGCGGTGCGCAAGGGCGGCCGCGTGGTCTGCGGCGGCATTCACATGAGCGATATCCCGAGCTTTCCCTACAACATCCTCTGGGAGGAACGGTCGGTCATCTCCGTCGCCAACCTGACGCGGCAGGACGGCGCCGACTTCATGAAACTGGCCGGCGAATTCCATATCGGGACCCACACCCACGCCTACCCCTTGAGCGACGCCAACCAGGCATTGGACGACCTGCGGGCAGGCCGCTTCACCGGCGCGGCGGTGCTGGTGCCCTGAGCACCGCCCCGGTACACCCCGCCATTGCCAGGCGGGATGAAAACATTATATGGCTGAACCTCTGAAAAGAGGTATTCTGGATGCTGCTTATCGGAGGTTGCATATGGCGGACTGGGTCATCAATCGGGAAGACAGGCCGGACGGCGGGCGCTATGTCGCCGTGATCGACGGCCGGGAGGCCGAGCTTACCTACCGCCGTCTCGGCGACGCGCTGATCAGCGCCGACCATACCTTCGTGCCGCCCGAAATCCGGGGCGGCGGCATCGCCTTCAAGCTGGTGGAGCGGTTCATCGCCGATGCCGGGGCGGGCGGCTACCGCATCCGCCCGCGCTGCTCCTATGTGGCCCTGCAGTTCGAGCGCCATCCCGAGTGGGCGGACCTGCTAGAGGATTGAGCGTGACAGGACCGATCCACAAGCCCCAGGTCTCGGCCTGGGCCCCATTCGGGCATTCGGCGTTCGCCTTGCTGTGGACCGCCACCGTCGTCTCCAATATCGGCACCTGGATGAACGATGTGGGCGCCGGCTGGCTGATGACCTCGCTCGATCCGTCGCCGCTGATGGTGGCGCTGGTGCAGTCGGCCACCACATTGCCGGTCTTCCTCTTCGCCCTGCCGGCGGGGGCCATTGCCGATGTCATCGACCGGCGCAGGATGCTCATCTTCTTCCAGTCGCTCATGGCGGCCTTCGCCGCCGTCTTCGCCGTCCTCGTCTGGAGGCAATGGGTCAATCCGCCGACGCTTCTGGTCTTCACCTTCCTCTTGGGGAGCTGCACCGCTTTCATCTCGCCCGTCTGGCAGGCGGTGGTGCCCCGCCTGGTGCCGCGGGAGGCGCTGCAGCCAGCGGTCGTTCTCAACAATCTGGGCATCAATATCAGCCGCGCCATCGGCCCGGCCATCGCCGGTTTCGTGATCGTGGGACTGGGCATCACCGCGCCCTTCGCCATCAACACGGTCAGCTTTATCGGCGTCATCGCGGCCCTGGTCTGGTGGCGGCCGCCGCCCGCACCCAGGCCCAACCTGCCGGCGGAACAGTTCCGCGCCGCCATGGTGACCGGCTTGCGGTATGCGGCGTCGAGCTGGCCGCTCAAGGCGACGCTCATCCGGTCCTTCGCCTTCTACATCTCGGCCAGCGCCTTCTGGGCGCTGCTGCCGCTCATCGCCCGGCAGGAGCTGTCGGGCGGGGCACGGCTCTACGGCATCATGATGGCGGCCATCGGGGCCGGGGCGGTGGCCGGCGCCATTGTGCTGCCGCGGGTGCGCAGCAGGCTCGATCCGGGCATGACGGCGGCCGCCGGCACCATGGTCATCATGGGCGTGCTCCTGACCGCCGCCCTGGTGGAGGTGGAGGCCATCGTGGTGCCCGCCTGCTTCGTCTTCGGGGCGGGATGGATCACCGTCCTGTCCACCCTCAACGTCTCGGCGCAGATCGCCCTGCCGGACTGGGTGAAGGCCCGGGGCCTGGCCGTTTACCTGACCGTCTTCTACGGCTCGCTGGCGGCCGGCAGCGCCATCTGGGGGCAGGTGGCGTCTCTCACCTCCGTGCCCGCGGCGCTCATCATCGCGGCGGCGGCGCTCGGCATCGCCATTCCACTCACCTGGAAAGCGAAGCTCTATCTGGGGGAAGCGCTGGACCTGACCCCCGCCGGGCACTGGGCGACACCCATCGTCGCGCCGGACGCGGGGGCGGATGCAAGGGGGCCGGTGATGACCACGGTGGAATACCGCATCGCGCGCCAGGACGTGCCGCGGTTCCTGGCGAAGATTCGGGAATTCGGCAAGGGCCGCCGCCGCCTCGGCGCCTTCGCCTGGGGTGTCATGGAGGATGCGGCGGAGCCGGGGCGCTTCGTCGAATATTTCATGGAGGCGTCCTGGCTGCAGCACCTGCGCCACCATGAGCGGGTGAGCGGCGCCGACAGGGCCCTGCAGGAGGAGATCTACGCCCTTCACCAGGGCCCGGACCGGCCGAAGGTGACGCATCTCCTTGCCCCCGAAGCAACGGACCCGACGGGTGGCCGGTAACCTGTTCCGCGCAAAAGAGAGCCGGGCGGATGCATCGCACCTGCCCGGCTTTGTGTATCGCTCCGCTCTGGATCAGTAGCGGAAGCGGATCCCCGCGACGAAGCGCCGGCCCAGCGTGTCATAGACGGGGCTGGTATAGTCTATCGTGCCCACGCGGCTGATGATGCCGGGGGTCGGCGGCGGTGCCTTGTCGAAGAGGTTGGTCACGTTGGTGTAGAAGGTCAACTGGTTCTCCTCGCCCAGCGAGTAGCTGAAGTTGAGGTCGGTGTAGAACCGCGAGGGCACCGAATTGTCGTCGATGGTGACGCCTTCTTCCTTGGTCCGGTCCAGCAAGCCGCCGTCGAGATAGCGCTCCTGCAGGAATATGGTGATCGGACCGTTGGAGTAGGTCAGGTTGGTGGTGAACTTGTATTTCGGGAAGGCGATGTTGGCGTCGGTCGCCACCTGCCCGGCCCGTTCGTCCCGCGGCGCGTCGGGGTTCTTGATGGAGTTCTCGCCCAGCCATGTCCCGAAGAACCGCCAGTTCAGCATTTCCGCGCCGCCGCCGAAAAGCCGGACGCCGGTATTGTAGGTCAGCTCCAGATCGGCGCCCTTGATGCGCTGGTTGGCCAGGTTGATGTAGAGCGCGTCCACCTGCGCGATCTCGTTGGTCACCGCATCGCGGATGACGTATTGGCACAGGGTCTGGTCGCCCCCGGCGCAGCCGTCCACCACGTTCTGCGCGGTGAGCTGGCCGATGGCGTCGCTGATATCGATATAGTACCAGTCCAGCGATGCGGAGAAGCCGTCGAAGAAGGAGGGCTGCCATACCGCGCCGATGGTGATGGTATCCGCCTTCTCCGGATCGACGTTGGGATTGCCGCCGGAGAAGGAGGCCGCCTGGAAATTGTGCCCGAGAACCGGGTCGAAGCCGGCGGCGCCGCCCCGGGTCTGATCAAAGCGTTCCCTCAGCGTGGCGGCGCGGGTGTCGCGCGATTGCGTGGCCCTGAGGCGGAAGTCCTGGACGATCTGCCAGTCGAGGCCGACCTTCCAGGCCCAGACCGAGCCCGAACCCGAATAATCCGCCCAGCGCAGGGCACCGGTGAAGGCCAGGTTTTCGGCAAAGGCCATGCCGGAGAGAATGGGGACATTCACCTCGCCGAACAGTTCCTTCACGTTGTAGCCGCCGGCGATGGTGCGCAGGCTGGAGAACAGCACCGTGCTGGAATTGCGGTCGCCGGTGAAGCCGAGCGGCATGCCGCGCAGGCCCACGATGCCGGTATAGCCGGGCGGCAGGGAGGGATCGTTCTCGGGATAGATGCCGCGCATGCCCGGCGGCTGGATGTTGCCGGGCAGGTCTTCCAGCAGCGTGCCGTCGGGCAGGGCCGGATATTCGTCCGAAGGGTCCATGGTGAACTGATTGAGCGACTCCTTGCGGTACGATCCGCCGAAGGCGCCGGAAATCGGCCCGGCGCCGAACCCTTCCCAGATTTCGCCGGTCATCACCAGCTCGGCGAAGTGCTGCGAGGTGAGCTGCCGGGAGGTCTTGCCGTCATCCACGATGTAGGAGGCGGCCTCGGGCGAGATGTTCTGGTTGCCGCCAAAGAGGTTCACGGGCACGCAATCGGCGAAGACGTCGTTGAACAGGGCGGCGCGGCACACCGGCACGCCCGTATCCGGATCAGCGACGGCATCCATGGCGATGAACAGCCGGTCCACGCGGATGCCGTTTTCGGTGATGAAGTCCTGGCGGTTCTTGCCGTACTGGTAGTAGCCGTCGACACGCCAGCCGCTCATGAATCCGTCGCCGCCGACATCGGCGTTGAAGCCGGTGGTGATGGAGTACATGCGGTTATCGGTGATCTGCCGCGAATCCCCCAGCAGATTGTCGTCGGTATTGAGGCCCAGATAGCCGAGGGTGAAGGACTCCAGATCCTCCGCGTCCATGATGCTGCTGACGCTCTCCGGCAGGAAGGCATTGTCGGCGAAGATCGGCGCGCCCCAGAGGCTGGGCACCAGGGCGATGCTCTCGCGCCGGTCGCTGTTGCGCGTCTTGCCGTAGATGCCCTGGACATAGACGTTCACATTATCGCTCAGGTCATAGTCCAGATAGCCGAACAGGTTGCCGCGGCTGTAGGCGGGCGCGATCTCGGTATCCCGGTCGGCCAGATTGTTGGGCACCGGCGAGAGGATGCAGTTGCAGTTCTCGTTGACGTTCATCTGCACCACGGAGCCGTCCGGCTGGAAGGCCAGGCCGTTGAGGGCCGAGCCGGGCTGCACGATGATGCCGCCATGGGTGAAGTTGCCCGGGCTGACATAATCGCGGACCACGAAGGTGGGCGTGCCCCCGTCCGGGTTCAGGATGACGGCGCGCTGCCGGTAATCCCGCTTGTCGACGGATTTCGGAGAGTTGATCGCCTTCTGATGGAAGTACTCGCCCGATACGAGGACGTGCATCCGTTCGCCGATATCGGTGCCGAAGGCCAGCCCGCCCTCGAAATTCTCACCGTCCCCGATGGTGGTCTCGCCGCCCTGGACGTGCCCCTTGATGCCGGTGAATTCGGTATCCAGCAGGAAGTTGACCACGCCGGCCACGGCGTCCGTGCCGTAGCTGGCGGAAGCGCCGCCGGTCACCGTTTCGATATTGCGGATCAGTTCCTTGGGGAACATGCCGACATCGACGGTCCCGAAGCGGTTGCTGGAGACGACCCTGCGACCGTCCAGCAGGACCAGCGTGCGGTTCACGCCGGCGCCGCGCAGGTTGACGTTGGTGGAGCCCGAGTTCTGGCCGCCGGTGATCTGATCCGCTTCGATGTTGCCGTAGAACTGCGGAAGCTGGCTCAGCGCCTCGATCAGGTTGCCGGGGGCCATATTGGCCAGCTCCTGCGCATCGACGCTCGTCACCGGCGTCGGCGTGTTCATGCCGGAGCGGATGATGCGGGTGCCGGTGACCTGAATCTCCTCCAGGACCGGCCCGTCCTGGGCATGAACGCCGCTGCCGAAGCCCATGCATATCGCCAAGACACAAACGCCGCCCAGCAAATGGCGGCGGTACGGATGTTCTGAAACATTGGATGCAAAATCAGAGGTTGCGCCAATAGCCACGCTATCGCGCGTCTGCCGTGTGGTCTTCATGTATTCCCCCTTTGTCCTGGAACTGTCTCCACTCCCAGGCTTCAAGCTAGTTTCTTATGACTCCCCCAATGCCTAGGTTTGTTCATCACAACCTAAGCGTCAACATCCTTGTTTGAATCCATCATCACAAGATGTACACAAACAGGTGATGTTCGCGCCGGTAGCAGATGGGCGGGGTTGCGAGGGAGATGATCGCCTGAATGGAGAAAAGAAGCCCGAAAGGCTTTATTTGCCGGTGCCCCCGGCGCGCTTCATGAGAGCCTTGAGCATGGGCATGCTCTGAGTGTCCAGCACGCGCTGAGGCTGATAGCCATGCACGGCTTCCAGGTAATGCTCGGCCACCTGGCCGAGGATGCTGTTCCACTCATAGGAGCGCGACGCCAGGGCGCCCGCATGGCCCATGCGGTGCCGGCGATCGGGATTGCGGATCAGTGTTTCCACGGCCTGCGCATAGGCATCGCCGTCGTTGGGCGGCACCAGGAGGCCGGTCACGCCGTCCTTGATGAGGGAATTGGCGCCGGATGCCTTGGCGCCCACCACGGCCACGCCGGAGGCGATGGCCTCCAGGTTCACATTCCCGAAGGTTTCGGTGACGCTGGGATTGAGGAAGATATCGCTGGAGGCGAAGGCGGTCGCCAGCTCGGTGCCCGAGAGGGAGCCGGTGCAGATGGCGTCGGGAATCTGCCTGGAGAACCAGTGCAGGGCGGGGCCGTCGCCGACGATGAGCACCTTGAAGCCGCTCGTGCGTTCCTTCAGCCGCTGGATGGTGCCGACGAACGGCTGCAGTCCCTTTTCCCTCACCACGCGGCCGACGAAGGCGACCACCACCTCGTCATCGGCGATGCCCCTGGCGCGCCGCCAGTCCAGGCTGCGCCGGCCGGGGTTGAAGAGCTGATGGTCGACACCCCGGCCCCAGAAGCGGATGGCGGTGGTGATCCCTTCCTCGCGCAGGATGTCGGCCATGCACTGCGTGGGCGCCAGGATCTGCTGGCAGCGGTTGTAAAGGTCGCGCATGTAGCGGCGGACGCGCCCGGCGATCCATCCCAGATGGTAATAGCTGAAATAGGTCTCGAACCGGGTATGCACGGAAGCGATGACGGGGACGCCATGCTCTTGCGCCCAGTTGACCGCCGTCCAGCCCAGAATATCGGGAGCGGATATATGCACCAGATGCGGCCGGAACGCCTTCAGCTCCGCCTTGTTGCGGCGGGTGAGCGGCGCCGCCAGCCGGTATTCCCCCCGCAAGGGGAAGGGGACCGACGGCACGGAAATGAGCTTGCCCGCCGGCTCGAAGGCCGGCTTGTCGATGGTGGGCGAGAAGACCCGCACCTCGACGCCCTGGGTCTCCAGATAGGCGACAAGGCGGTTCAGCGCCTGGTTCGCGCCATCCCGCACGCAATTGTAGTTTCCCGAGAAAAGCGCAACCCGCAGGTTCTTCAGTTGCGGCGCAGCCGTCGAATTCGTCATAGGCATATTCATAGGACGCAGGCTCCGGTCATCCACCGGGCAAAGGGCGCGCAGCTATCCAGATGCTCATGGAATGGCATGATCCGCTCACTTTATCCGCCGACATGATCTCGGCG
>Ga0164243_10009902_pt1 | contig 13782 bp, 10 predicted proteins | sample OricompcompostOP_FD_108781 | JGI IMG/M metagenome (GOLD analysis project Ga0164243, IMG submission 108781) | Organic Plus compost microbial communities from Emeryville, California, USA - Original compost - Organic plus compost (OP) | ecosystem: Engineered > Solid waste > Mixed feedstock >... | reverse complement strand
GCCAGGGCTTGCGCTTCGGGGTCTGCACGGTAACGCTCTCGCCACGCTCACGGACGACCAGCACCGTGACAAGCATTAGCACAAGCAGGACAACAATCACAATGCCATAGGCCAGCCAGAGACCGGTGAAATACGTTGGCTTGCCAGTATCGATAAGAAGCCCCGAAACAAGCGTCCCACCGATGGTCCCGGCAATCTGAAGCAGGCCCATTGTGCCGGACACCTGTCCTCGTTGTGCGGCTGGCACAATATCGGGGAGGAGAGCGTGAAAGGGAGCCTGAACCGCGTTACTGGTAAGTTGGACCAGGAGATAAGCAAGCATTAACTGAAGCAGATCAGGTGCAAGCGCCATCCAGAGCAGGGCCCCGGCATTCAGCAGAGTGCCAATCAGGATATAGGGCCGTCGCTTGCCCAGGCGCGCTAGCCGTCCCGTTGTTCGATCGCTTAGCAGCCCGAAAAACGGGTTCGCGAACAGTGCGACAAATGCGCCCGGGATCAGCACAAAGGCGAGCGCTGCACCCTTGCCGGGCTCACCAACCAGCTTGAGAACCTGGCTTGGTAGGATGATAAAGCCCAGGGCTGCCCAGTGGAAGCTCAGGCCGAACCAGAAAATACTGATGGCGAGAATCTGGGACCAGCGCAGGCGTGGGGAAAGCTCAGTATCCATTGGGTGGTGTTTTCGCTCCTTCCAGACCATGTGAGAATGCTCGTATTCAACGAGTATACGGTCTAAGCTATGCCGGTAGGCAGGGGCATTTGTCCCATATGCGCTTGATCGATGAAGTAATTTGCTGCATAATAAGGGGGTGAAGTCCTCCTTTGCTTGAGACCAAAAAGAGAGCGCTCCTTGCTACGAATGACGATAGTACCTTTTCCTTTCGATTTTGTTGACACCAACAACCCCCTTTGTTAGAATGGCATACCCCTATATATTGTTGAAAACACCCTACTGTAACACAACATGTTGGGAAATTCCCCCCTTTTTGCTCTTGACTGGGTGAAGGCTTTATGTTACTGTAATACCACGTAAGCAGTCGCAGAGCTGCAAGAAAATGTGCGCTATTGCGCTTGCTCTAACTGAAGAGTGAGCGGCTTCGGCGCGAATGGAATCAACAAGTGTTTACCACCTGGCAGCATTTGCTGTCATCTGACTTGTCTTTCTCAAAATAAAAACGTTCTGAAAATCCTGCCTTTTTGAACGAAGTTCTAACTCCTTTTGACGAGGGGTGTTTTTATGCCCAAAAACAGGGTGTGAAAAGGCGCAAAATACAATTTTATACTTCTTTGAGGCGATAACGGGGCGCGTACAGCCTGTGGTTTTCGGGCTGTAATAGGTAGCGTGTTCCCTGCTGTCTGGCCTGATCCACGAAGGGACAGGCTTTTTTGATTGTAATTTTACGAGAGGTAACAGGCGATGTCTCAAGTAATAAGTTCAAGTAACGCAAACTCTGCCACTCAGTCGACACAGCACGATGTGCCCGCTTCCTCCAGAGGATATAGCCCGGAGGCGCTGCGCCGTATTCTGGATGAGGTGTGTCATGGCTTCGGACCAGAAATAAGCGTGGATGAGCTGTTCCAGGCAGTTCATGCATCGGTTTATGCCGGTATTTCTGATGCGGAGTTGTGGCAGGCGATGATTATGGCGGCCCGCACAAAGGTTGAGTTCGAGCCCGCCTATACCTATGTTGCAGCCCGTATTTTGCTGGTTTCGCTCTATAACGAGGCGTTGCAGACGACCAACGAGAATCGTGTGCGTCTGGCTGATGCCGCCGAGTTCTACAAGACCTATCTCAAGGAATACGTCGAGTTTGGAACCAGCAACGGCTATCTGGACCCGCGCTTCAAAGAGTTTGATCTGGAGAAACTGGCAAACGCGATCCATCCAGAACGCGACCTGTTCTTTGCCTATCCCGGCCTGCAGATTCTGTATGATCGCTATTTCTTGCAGCATAAGGGACGCCGCTTTGAGTTGCCTCAGTTGCTGTGGTTGCGTGTGGCGATGGGGGTAGCGCTGAGTGAGAACGAGCGTGAGACACGCGCCATCGAGTTCTATGAGCTGATCTCGCAGTTCTACTTTACGCCCGCAACGCCGACGCTCTTTAATGCCGGTACTGCGCACCCGCAGCTTTCGTCCTGCTATCTCACGACCGTTGATGACGATCTGTTTCATATCTTTAAGTGCATCCAGGATAACGCCCTGCTTTCCAAGTGGGCGGGAGGCCTGGGAAATGACTGGACACGCGTTCGTGCTCTCGGTGCTCATATCAAGGGAACCAACGGCATCAGTCAGGGTATTATCCCGTTCTTGAAGGTTGTTAACGATACCGCGGTTGCTGTCAATCAGGGAGGCAAGCGCAAGGGTGCCGTCTGTGCCTATCTGGAAAACTGGCACCTTGACGTTGAAGAGTTCCTTGACCTGCGCAAGAACACCGGTGACGATCGCCGCCGCACACATGATATGCATACCGCGCTCTGGATCTCTGACCTCTTTATGCAGCGTGTGGAGCGCAATGAGCAGTGGACTCTGTTCAGCCCTGATGATGTCGCCGATCTGCATGATCTCTATGGTGCGGCCTTCGCCCGGCGCTATGAAGAGTACGAGCGCATGGTTGAGGAGGGCAAGCTGACGCACTATCGCCGCGTTTCCGCTGTCGAGCTCTGGCGTAAGATGCTGACGCGCCTGTTTGAGACTGGCCATCCCTGGATCACCTTTAAAGATCCGTCGAATGTGCGTTCGCCGCAGGATCATGCGGGCGTTGTGCATAGCAGCAACCTTTGCACCGAGATTCTGCTGAACACCTCAAACGATGAGACCGCTGTTTGTAATCTCGGTTCGATCAACCTTGCCGCCCATATCAATGATGGCAAGCTGGATCATGAGCGCCTGCAAAAGACCGTCCGTACGGCGGTGCGCATGCTGGATAACGTGATTGACATTAACTACTATCCGACTCAGGAGGCCCGGAACGCGAACCTGCGTCATCGTCCGGTCGGCCTGGGCTTGATGGCTTTCCAGGATGCGCTGTATAAGCTTGGCATCAGCTACGCCAGCGAGGCCGCCGTTGAGTTCGCTGATCGCAGTATGGAAGCGATCTCGTACTATGCCATCCTCGCCTCAACGGAGCTGGCTGCTGAGCGTGGCGCTTACGAGAGCTACAAGGGCTCCAAGTGGGATCGTGGAATGCTGCCGATTGATAGCATTGCCTTGCTTGAGCAGGAGCGTGGTGAGCCGATCGAGATGGATCGCAGTGTAACAATGGATTGGGATAAGGTGCGGGCCGCTGTGAAAGAGCATGGCATGCGCAACAGCAATGTGATGGCGATCGCACCAACAGCAACGATTTCTTCCATTGTCGGCGTCAGCCAGTCGATCGAGCCGAGCTACAAGAATCTGTACGTCAAGAGCAATCTTTCCGGCGAATTCACTACGGTGAACTCGTACCTGATCGAAGACCTGAAAAAGCTTGAGATCTGGGATAAGAACACACTTGAGGCCCTGAAGTACTTTGATGGCTCCCTCAAGGAGATGACGTTCCTGCCCGAGGATGTGCGCATGCGCTATCAGACTGCGTTCGAGATTGAGCCGAAATGGCTGATTGAATGCGCAAGCCGCCGTCAGAAGTGGATTGATATGGGACAGTCGCTCAACCTGTACCTGTTTAACCCGAGCGGCAAGAAGCTCAGCGAGATGTACTTGCTGGCATGGCACAAAGGCCTGAAGACGACGTACTATCTGCGTACGCTGGCCGCGACTCAGGTCGAAAAGTCAACGATCGATATCAATAAGTTTGGCATTCAGCCGCGCTGGATGAAGAACGCCAGCCCATCCAGCTCGATTCAGGTCGAGCGTGAGAAGCCGCAGTTCCAGCAACTCCCTGAGACCATGTCGATGAATGTGTGCTCGCTGGATGGCGACTGCGAGGCCTGCCAGTAAGAGATTGTGCGGGAGTGGGGAAATACTCTCCCCACTCTTCTTCCTGAATGCTAGTACCGAAAAACTGTGTAAGGAGCCACCTTGTAACGATGAGTCTTTCTTTTGATGATACCCCGGCTCAGTTGCAGCGAGCCAGTGAAGAGAGAGCGCAGAAAAAGCGCCTGATTAATGGCTGGCATGTCGATGTAAACCAGTTGATGCCGTTGAAATATCACTGGGCCTGGGAACATTACCTCAATGGTTGTGCTAACCACTGGATGCCGACTGAAGTTCCCATGACAAAAGATATTGAGATCTGGAAGTCGGACCGTCTGACGCCAGATGAGCGCCTTGTGATTATGCGCAATCTGGGCTTCTTTGCGACGGCTGAGAGCCTGGTGGGCAATAACCTTGTGCTGGCTATTTTTAAACATATCACGAACGCGGAATGCCGCCAATATCTCTTGCGTCAGGCTTTTGAGGAAGCGATTCACACTCATACGTTCCTCTATATCGTTGAGAGCCTCGGGCTCAACGAGCGGGAAGTGTTCAACATGTATCATGATATTCCCGCAATCAAGCGCAAAGATGAGTTTGAGATGCAACTGACTGCCGATGTGCTTGATCCCGATTTCTCAACCGAGACCTTCGAGGGCATGCAGAAATTCCTTGAAAACCTGATCGGCTACTATGTCATTATGGAAGGTATTTTCTTCTATAGTGGCTTTGTGATGATGCTCTCGTTCCACCGCCGGAACCTGATGACCGGTGTTGGAGAGCAGTTCCAGTATATCCTGCGTGACGAGACCATTCATCTGAACTTCGGTATCGACCTGATTAATGGCATCAAGGCTGAGAATCCAGAGTTATGGACTCCGGAGTTTCAGGCGCATGTGGTCGATCTGATCAAGCATGCGGTGGAACTGGAAATCGCTTATGCGCAGGACTGCTTGCCGAATGGAATTCTGGGTCTGAATGCTGATCTCTTCCGCGACTATGTCCAGCATATCGCTGATCGGCGTTTGGAGCGCATTGGCTTGCAGCCGATCTACCATTCGCCACATCCGTTCCCCTGGATGAGCGAGACCATCGATCTGAGCAAAGAAAAGAACTTCTTTGAGACTCGCGTCACCGAGTATCAGGCGGCCTCCACGCTTGAATGGGAGTAAGATGAGCACCTCACCCGTGCAGACAAACTGAGGTCTCCTCTCTCTCGTTGTCATCTGCCCCGGAACATGGACACGTTCCGGGGCCTTTTTCTTTTTTGCTCTGGAACATGTACCGTAAGCAAAAGCTATGAGAACGTGGCATAATATCATCTATATTGTGTATTATAGCTGTGCAGTGGAGAACATGCCAGAATGAGCAAATTGATGACGATGCGTGATGCAGTGGCGCATTACGTCCCTGATGGTGCCTCGATTGCGGCAGGAGTGGCGTTGGAGCCACTGATTCCCTTTGCCTTTGGTCATGAGCTGATCCGCCAGCAAAAGCGTGAGCTGACGCTGATTGGTCCGATTTCTGATATGCTCTTTGACCAGTTAATAGGAGCGGGCTGTGTCAGCCGGATTCAGGCGGCATGGGTTGGTAATGTGAGCGAGGGCCTGGGTCATTGCTACCGACGTGCTATTGAGAAGGGCGTACCGCGTTCGCTGATGGTACAGGAGTTCAGCAATCATACAATCGGGCTGGCTCTACTGGCTGCCTCACTCGGCGCGCCATTTATTCCCACTCGATCGCTGTTGGGAAGTGATATCCCCCGCCAGAACCCGCATTTTCTGCTCTCTTCTTCTCCTCTAGATGGTTCCCCGGTGCTGCTTGTGCCGGCGCTTCGTCCTGATGTCGCCCTTATTTCTGTCCAGCGCAGCGATGAGCAGGGCAACGCGCATCTTTGGGGAAATCTCGGTATCAGTCAGGAAGCGATGCTCGCTGCGCAAACTGTGATCCTGGTAGCGGAAGAGATCGTTGCGCGTGAGGTGATTGCCAGTGACCCGAATCGTGTGATCGGGCCATCCTATAAGGTCAGAGCGGTCGTTCATGAGCCCTGGGGAGCGCACCCTTCTGCCGTTCAGGGCTATTACAACCGGGATCACGCCATGTTTGCTGACTACCATCAACGAACGCGCACGCAGGAAGGATATCGGGCGTGGCTTGAGGAATGGGTTCTAAGCGTGCCGGATCGAGCGGCATATGTCCAAAAACTTGGACAGGAGCGCCTTGCAAGCCTCCGGGTTCGTGAACACCGGTATGCTGCTCAGGTTGATTATGGCTATTGAGGAGGGAGTCATCATGCCTGCTACTCACTATTCGCCGCGTGAACTAATGGTGGTTTGTGCTGCCCGCGAGATTCGCGACGGTGAAAATGTCTTTGTTGGGATGCGTCTGCCATTGCTGGCCTTCGCGCTGGCAAAACGAACGCATGCGCCCAATTGTATCGGGCTCTTTGAGGCTGGCATTGTGCGCGACACGCCTTCCTCCGAGCTTCTGTATACGATGGGTGACGCACCTAATATCACTGATGCCCTGTGGACGACCGGCACGGTAACGCTTCTGGGCTTGATGGCCGCCGGTGATGTGCAACTGGGCTTTATTGGCGGGGCCGAGATTGATCGCTATGGCAATCTCAATACCTCAGTTATCGGGAACTGGCGTGACAGACCCCGGGTTCGATTGCCGGGCAGTGGGGGCGGCGCTGATATCGCTTCGCTGGCGCAACGGCTGGCGATTATCATGCCCCATGAGCGCCATCGCTTTCGCGAGCGGGTTGATTTTGTAACCAGCCCGGGCTATGGCTATCCTGATGAGCATGGCCCGGCAGGCGTCTCCTGGCGAAAGCGAGTCGGGTTGCCGCGTGGCGGCCCGGTCGCCCTGATTACCACAATGGCGGTGTTTATCTTTGATCCCGAGACTGGAGAGGCGCTGTTACAATCCTATCATCCGGGAACGAGCATCGAGCAGATACAGGAACAGACGGACTGGCCGTTGCGCCTTGCTCCTTCTTGCCGTGAAACCAAGCCACCAACGGAAGAGGAACTACGTCTGATTCGTGAATGTGATCCTCACGGCGTCTGGACTGCCTGAGGCTACGACAACGCCCCATAGTAGGTTTTCTGAAGCTTCCGAGCAAAGTTTCTGTCAGGATGGTATCCGCCGCATTGCCCGCGCTCCTCAAGCAGGAGCTTGCCCACCAGTTGCAGGCGCAGGGGCGGCCATGTGTTGTTGCTATCCGCGCCATAGCGCCAGAGATAGCGCTGCTCATATGGCGTGAAACCGGCCTGGATGCTTTTGTCATGGATGAATTGCTCCGCTTCTGGTCGCTGAAATGGTTCAAGCGTAATCTGCTCAAAGATATTGAAAAAGCTGCTGGTATCTTCCTCGCGTTTCAAATAGGTTGAGAGCGGCAGGCAGCTGGCAAGCACCAATACCAGCCCATAGGTTCTGGTGAGCGAGCGAAGGTTGCGAAAGAATGTGGCCGTAAAGTGACGCTGTTTACAGAGGGACTCAAACTCATCGATGCAGAGAACGGGAACGCGGTTAGTCGCTCGAAAGAGTTTGAGTCCCTGTTCAAGTGTAAGCAGGCCTCTTTCGCGTATCTGAGCGGAGAGTCCGAGCGCCTCAGTGGCTTCACGCGCGAAGCCGGTAATGGTGCGACAGCTTGGCGTTGCAGCGTCGAGATAGCCGATACAGAATCTGACTCCCAGTTCTAGAGGTGCACTGAGGCGTAAATAATCGATCAGCCAGGTTTTGCCGATACGACCCGGGCCGACAATGATAGTCGAGGCCTGACGGGAGACACGATGGATGAGGGTCTCTCGTGCCCGATGTCGTCCGTAGAACTCATGGATATCGGTCAAGGGCTCATTGAAGAGAAACGGCGAGGCGTGCCGTTTTCGTTTGGGGGGATGTGCTATGGTGAGCGAGATCGATGGAGCAAGTTGAAGGAGTCCCAGGTCCTGTGGGCTTCTCCCGTACAACGAGCAGAGTTTCTGCCGAAAATGCCGGTTCGGAACGGTAATTCCGCTCTCCCATCGACTGATGGTAACTCCTGTGGTGCCGAGCCGCTCGGCCAGTTCTTCCTGTGTCCAGCCCAGAGATTCGCGGGCGCTGCGGAGTAGCTGATTAGGTATAGCCTCTTCTGGTTTTTTCACCTTTTCCCCTTCCTTCTGTTTGCGTAAAGCAACACTCCTGATACCACGTAGAGAAGGTGTATCTCCTCTGGAATGCAGTTGAGAATACCTGTATTGTAGCACTGGATTTGGGGAGTGGAAATAGCTGTAAGGAGTTTCCGGGAGAATTTAATGTATTTTTTATACTGGACATGAAAAAAGGATGAGCACTGAATGGCTCATCCCTCTTGCATTGTATTGATGCATTTAGTGGGCAACAGTGTACCCTGCATCATCGAGTGCTGCTTCAACGTCTTTCATGGAAACCTGGTCAGGCTGGTAGTCAAGCCGGACGGTCTTTGTGTTGAGGTCAACATCAACCTTCTGCACGCCCGACAGGCCGCCAAGCGCTCCCTTGATTGCATGAACACAGTGATCGCAGCTCATATCGGGGACAGAAAGCACTACTTCCTGAATGTTTGCCATGTGAATGCCCTTTCTCTGTTGCATGAGCGCAAGGCCCACGGAAAAGTCGTTGTGGTTTGTCTCCCAACCCCCCTGGGTATGGGTACGACTTGTAGTATATCACGATTTGAGAAAGCAAGCAAGTGTTACAGCAAATGAAGCCCTCAACGGTTGTGCATATTCCCTCTTCCTGTATGATGAAAACAGAGCTCCGGGACAATGCGAGAAATTGGAGGCATGTTTGTCAACACCTGATCGACTCTTACAGCTTATAATGCAGTTACAGCGTGAACGCAGTATCGCGCGGGGCCGAAAACGCCTGCTGAACTATATGCGTACGTGCAGTCAGGCGAGCTATGTTGCGCTCTTCGCTCTGGAGCCCGAAGAACACCTGCTGATGCTGCTTGCCTTCAATGGTGAGGCCCCAACAGATGCCAGCGCGCGAGTTCCAGCAGGCGGCTCTTTTGAACGGCTGATTCAGCAGAACGCCACTGGTGGGGCTGTGGATCTGACGCAGCTCTTGGATGCCAACGTTGAAGAGCGTAGCTGGTGCTGGCCAGAGGGAGAGATGCGGATACAGCCTGTGCGGCTCAGTCCAACACGGAATGGTCTGATCATTTATGGCTTTCAGACGCGCAGGAAAGTCCCGTTCAGTGATGAGCAGGAGCTGGAAATGCGGCTCTGCAATACACTGCTGCCAATGTATCTGCAACAGACACGTCCAGTTCGCCCGAAAACACGACCCGGCAGTATACCACTTGAGGAGCCCGAAGAGAGGGTTGAACTGACAGAGGAGCAAAAGCAGGCAGTTGAGCGGGAACGCGAGCGCATTGCCCGCGATATTCACGATGGACCCGCCCAGAATATCACGCTGGCTTTGTTGCGCATAGAATATCTTCAACGTACCATCAAAAAAGCGGAGGATCTGCCCGAGCATCCGCTACTCCTTACAGGCGCTGAGGAACTGGAAAAAGTGCATGCGCTCTTACAGGAATGTGTTGAGGAATTACGCCATACCGTCTACTCGCCACAACCCACCTCGCTGGAACAGAAAAACATTGCGGTTGCACTTGAAAACCTGATTGGTGACTTTCGGAGCATGAACCCTGAAGTACAGGTCAGTTTTGTCTGGCAGGTTACCGGCTTACAGGATAAGGTGCCTGCCGCGGTACAGGTTCCGGTCTATCGCTTTATTCAAGAGGCGCTCAACAATGTCAGCAAGCACGCGCAGGCCAGCCGGGTAACCGTTAGCATGCGCATTGCTCGAGGCTCACTCATTGTCGAGGTCCGGGATAACGGTAGAGGAATCAGCCCGGAAACGTTGCAGAAGCTGAACGAGGAACAACCGGGTGAGCGTCCCTTTGGGCTACAAACGATGCGCGAGCGAATTGAAAACGCGGGTGGGCACTTTGAGATCCTGTCACAGGTCGGGGAAGGCACCATTGTGCGCGCCCGCTTTCCTGTCCGGGGAATTGCCGCAGGAGTATCGAACCTGACAGAACGGGAGCAGGATGTGTTGCGTCTGGTGGTGGATGGGCTCTCGAACCGGGCAATTGCTGAGCGGCTTTCCATCAGCATCGATACGGTGAAATCGCATATTCACCATATTATTCAAAAGATGCAGGTGCGAGATCGGACCCAGGCGGCAGTTCTGGCGATGCGCTATGGCTGGTTATAGGAACCCTGCACCTCCTCGTCAGTGAGCAGACCATGCCGCAGGGCAAAAATGGCGACCTGGGTCCGATCTCGCAAGTGCAACTTCTGAAAGATAATCGAAAGATAATTTTTCACCGTTTTCTCTGAATACGAAAGCTTTTCCGCAATCTCCTTATTGCTCAAACCCGCGGCGACGTACCGAACAATTTCCAGCTCTTTTTCAGTGAGTAGCTCGGTTGATTGCCCTTCGGATGAGGCCTCGGCCAGTCGGCGGTATTCGTTGACGATGGCCCGGGTCATTTCTGGCTCTATTGCCAGCCCCTCAGCATGCACCTTACGGATCGTTTCGGCCACTTCCGCGGCTGAAGCGCTTTTAGGGAGATAGCCTTTTGCACCATTCTTCAGCGCCTGAAGCATATATTGATTTTGTCGGTACATTGTGAGTATGATTACCGAGATGTCGGGATATTCCTGCGTGATTTGTCGTGTCAGGGTGATTCCATCAACGACCGGCAGGTTGATATCAAGCAAGATCACCTGCGGCTGGATCTGGCGAATTTTCTGCATGGCCTCAAAGCCATCGCTGGCCTCGCCAACAATATCGATATCCTCTTCAAGGGAGAGGAGTTGACGGAGTCCCTCACGCATTAGCGTATGATCGTCTACCAGAAGCACACGAATTACAGCGTTTTGAGTGGCCGTCTCTTGCTCTGTTCTGGTAGGGGGAGCCCCTGCTGATGGTTTGGGAGCGATCTGAGAGAGTGTGGGAGACTGCTTCTGTTCACCGATTTTGGTTTGATGCATAGCGACTCCTTCCGGGTTTTCAGCAGTGAGGTTCTTGTGAGCGAATCTAGCTTTCATCAGTAGTATAGCAAGCAAGGAAAACGGGATACATCACCCGGAAGAGTGATTTTTAAAGAAGCGTACAGGGCAAGAACGATTTTTTGAAGGATGGGACGCATGATGAAAGAGCTATTTGAGGAAGAGCAGACGTTAGCAGCAATCTCAGCTGAGGTCCGCAGGCGCTTTGAGGCTCGCCACGATCTCGCGCATGGCTGGGATCATATTCAGCGTGTCTATGCGCTTGCTCTCTATCTTGCGGAGCAGGAGGGAGCGAACCGCTTTGTGGTCGGACTGGCTGCCCTGATGCACGATCTTGGTCATGCGGCTGAAGAGACGGCCCTGCATCACGCAGATCTCTCGGTAGACCTGGCGCGCCAGCTTATGGAGGCGCAGCATGTGCCGACCGGGGTTCAGGAAGCGACCGCTCATGCAATTGTCGCGCATAGTTTTAGCAAGGGAGTGGAGCCCCGGACGCTGGAGGCCCGGGTTGTGCGCGATGCCGATAGACTGGATGGGCTGGGCGCGATTGGCGTTGCGCGATGGGCGATCACTGGCGTGACCCGCAAGCATACAGGCTTACAGCTCTATCACCCTGAAGACCCGTTTGCTGAAAGTCACCTGCTCGATGACCACCGCTATATGCTTGACCATTTCTATCAGAAATTGCTGACGCTGCATGAGCACATGCTGACGACCACGGGAAAGGCGCTGGCAGAGCAGCGGACGCGCTTTATGCAATCCTATCTAGAACAGTTACGGCTGGAACTTGCTCTGACTCAAGGTTGAACAAGCCTGAAATTGGTAAACGAGGCATCACCGCTAGTGATTGGGGCAAGCGTTCCGGCTGCCAGGGCTACCTGGCCGCTACTATAGCGTTCATCCTGAACCGTGCCCACAGGCGTCCCATTGATGTACAGTATGAAGGTGGAGCCGGTTGCGATTGCCAGCAGCGTGTTTACGTCACCGGGACGAATCGCCGGGCTGCTGGTCGCTGCAAGCAAGTAGACATAATTCGCCCCGGCACCCGCATCGTGACGCCGGAAGAAGAATTGTCCATCGCTGGTGATTTCAAAATCATAGAATTGCTCCTGCTGCAAGCGCAACAGCAGCCCGGCATTGCTGCCAGAGTGTAACTGCACATCGACCTGTATCGCGCTATCAGTGATCGTGTGGTTGAGTAATGCGCAGGGTTGCAGATAATTAGTTTGCTGCACCACGCTATGATAGCCATTCTCGGTGAAGCGGCAGCGGGTACCATCGTTTGCCCAGTTCTGGTTTGCTACAGTGAGTGGGTCAGCAAACAGCGGAGGACTGGCGGCGATGGTTGCTGGCACATCGGTTGTCGCGGTTGCCTGCGCCTGTGGCGTCCGGTCCTGCTGCGTGGGTTGTGCGCTGACTGTTGGCTGTACGGTGTTCTGAGGCGAGTGAGAGAGGAGATAATACAGCGCTGCCATCGGGACGCCGACAATCAGTAAGAAGCCGACCAGTACGATGCTGACAATGATACGATGGCGATGACGTGGTGAGCGTGGTGGAACTGTGCGTCGTACTTCTGTAGGTCTGAAGGTCTCAGTTGAAGGCGTGTTCCGAGTGCGGATAGTAAGTGGGGGCAACTGAAATGATGAGGTGCTTGGCTTGCGAACAGTCGCCGGTGCCGCTGTTTCGGAAAGGACAAACTGCTGCTGCGTCCGAGGAGTAGGTCCTGTTGCCTGTGATGGAGGTTGTATCTCAGGGTATTCCAGTGCCTGCTGAAAGTCTGCTGCAAGTTCGAGCGCGGTCTGATAGCGTTTCCGGGGATCTTTTGCCAGTGCGCGAAGTAACACGGCATCAATTGCGGGTGAGAGTTCCGAGTTGAAGACCGAGGGTCGGGGCGGCTGCTCTTGCAGTTGTTTCCAGAAGGTGGAGAGCGGTGTTTCGCCCAGAAAGGGCAAGTGACCGGTGATCATCTGATAGAGGGTAATGCCAAGTGCATAGATATCGCTGGCTGGTGTGGCCGCCCCTTCTGCCAGCTCAGGGGCCATATATTCCGGGGTGCCAAGCAAGGTCCCTGTCTGAGTCAGTTCTCGACTTCCTTCAACCGATTTCGCCAGGCCAAAATCTGCCAGATATGCATAATGCTCGTCACGTAAGAGAATATTTGAGGGCTTGATGTCGCGGTGAATGATTCCTTTGCGGTGGGCGTAGTGGAGTGCGTCGGCGACCTGAGCTAAAAGCTGGTTAGCGTGTTCCAGTGAGAGCGGTTTTTCTTTGATCCATTCTTTCAAGGTGCCGCCAGGTGCGTAGAGAATCACAAGATAGTGCCATTCCCCCTCGGTATCGTAATCATAGGCCGGGAGGATATGGGGATGTTGCAGTTTATCAATTGCGGCTATTTCTCGCCAGAAGCGTTCCAGATAATCGGCGTTACTTCTGTGCACTACTTTGACCGCGACCTCACGTTGATGCGCCTCATCATAGGCCAGATACACTTCTGCCATGCCTCCTTTGCCAAGCAGGCGGCGTAGATGATATGGGCCTAACATCGAATGAAGCAACGAGTCAGGCATATGCTTTTGAATCCCTTCGTGACCTTCTCTAACGTCATATCATTTCACTCTCGATACGTATAGGTGCAGTATAAGTTTTTATGTGTTTTCTGTCAACCAGAACGAGTACAATCGGCTTGAAAGGGCTGTACATGCCAGTTTATTTCTTCTTCTCTTTCTCTGGCTTATGCTGCTTATCATGCTCTGGCTGTTGTTTCTGCTGATGCTTCTGTCGGGTGGGCGGCTGCTTTTTTTGTTGCTCGGTTGCAGCAGG
>Ga0164243_10009901_pt1 | contig 13782 bp, 9 predicted proteins | sample OricompcompostOP_FD_108781 | JGI IMG/M metagenome (GOLD analysis project Ga0164243, IMG submission 108781) | Organic Plus compost microbial communities from Emeryville, California, USA - Original compost - Organic plus compost (OP) | ecosystem: Engineered > Solid waste > Mixed feedstock >... | reverse complement strand
GGCTTCATTGGGTTGTCCTACGAGGATAGCGTCTCCCAGTTGCCATACCCATAAAGGCATGTTTGAAGTATCGCCATCCCCAACGGTTTTGCGGATACCCCGCTGGCGCCATAAACGTTCTTTTACCACGTGGTCTTCGCAGGCTTCCCAGGCGGCTTCTATGGCCGCCAGGGAAGGGAGATCTTTTAATGGAAGAGATACGGGTTGCATTTCCGCCTGCTTTACAGCCGAAGGACTGAAACCTGTTTTATTCCACATTGCCAGCGTGGCCCCCGATTCTACCACGCCGGTAAATTCCAGGGCGGTAGCAGGCAATTGCATTGCTTCCAGCGCTGCCAGGGTTGCATACCCTAACTGGCGACCATATTGATCTGCCAGGGAAGTATCCCCGCTGTATTGTTCTGCGGGCGCCAGTTCGCCGGAGGCTCCCTGGAGGAATAAACACGGCGCATGGGTAGCGCCTTCCACCACTTCTCTCAACGCCCCGATGTAATCGGGCGAGATCAGTTGGTTGTCGGCTCCCAACGTGGTTGGATGACAGGCATAGTTGACCACAACGCCTATCACCGCGCCTTCTTCATTTGTTACCCTTCCCACGAGCAGCGTATCATCTGCCTGTTTTGTTGAATTAAGACCTGTGAGTATCCTTGCTGTTTCCTTCTCCGGCAGTTCCCTGTTCTTAGCCAGGTCGCATTTACTGTAATGCCAGGAGAGGGTTGCTGTACAGGCATTTGCGAGTGCGTTTTTGCAGGCGGAGATAGCCGCCTGCTTCACCTTTTCCAGGTAAGGGGCAATGAAGTGCCCGCCTGGTTTGCCCGCATCTTCAGTGAAGGTACTGGGCCCTGCATGCGTATGCGTGAGGCAGAACATCAACTGATCAGGATGTATAGACAATGCTTCCAGGATGCCTTCCCTCAGGTTGCGCTCATCGGCAGCGCTTTTCCACCAGCCAAGATCGGCGGAGATAAGGAAAAGCGGCGTATCGTTGGCTGCTGATTGAAAAGAGAAACAGGTCAGCGTCAGCGGGCGGTGTATGCCTGCCGATACTTCATGTTTGGCAGCGCCCCAGTTGCGGGCGTAGATCCCTACCGGAGGGGTAATGTCTTCTCTCCCTGTTCCTATCCATCCACGGAATGAAGGATCTTTAAACGGCGTATACATTTGCTGCTCCATGGTTATTTTTTCTATCTCACAAGTGAAAGACCACCATCCATTAGCAGGATGCTGCCTGTAATATGTTTGTTGCCCGGATCGCACAGGCGTACTACCTGCGCGGCTATTTCCGCCGGCGTGATCAGCGCCTGTACAGGCACTTTCTTCCTGGCTTCCTCTTTCTGTTCAGGCGCCAGTTCCCAAACCCGGCGGCTCAGGCCAGCGTCCACATAGCCCGGCGCTATTTCGTTCACCATGATACCATGAGGCGCCAGTTCCAGCGCCATGCACTGGCAAAGCATGCGCATACCGGCTTTAGATACCGCGTATGCGGGGATGTGCGCATGTACCGCTTCGGCAGCCCAGCTGCCTACAAATACTACGCTGCCCCATTGCTGCCGCTCTACCAGGCGACCGGTAACAGCTCTTGATACGTAAAAAGCGCCATCCAGGTTAATCCGTAATTCTTTCGACCACTGTTCGGGAGTGATCTTATATAAACCGGCAATGGTTACCGTGGCAGCATTGGCCACCGCGATATGTACAGTACCCAGGGCCTCAGTGGCAGCGGCAACCCAGGCGTCGACCGCCGCGGCATCCGAAACATCTACCTGCGTGTAATGACTGCGAACAGAGAAGCTGTTTAACTCGTCCAACAGAGGAACCGCCATTGCTGCCGGCTGCACATCCCCGATGGCTACATTCGCCCCCTCCTTTGCAAACGCAATAGCTATGGCGCTTCCGATATCACCCAGCCCTCCGCTGATCAGTACTGTTTTCTCTTCAAATAATTTCTTCATGCCGGTTTATTTTTTATAATTACCAATCTCCTATACTGCCATCTTTATAGAAGGTGCGCTGTAAAACTTCCTGCCGGAAAGGATGTTTCTTCACTTCCGCTTCGTTGATCTCGATACCCAGTCCTGGTTTTGAATTAGGTCTTACAATCCTTCCTTTCTTTTCAACAGTAAAGCCTTCGCTCACCACTTCTTCCCTCCATGGCACATCATTATGTACGCTTTCACAGATGGCGTAAGATGGCGTTGCAAAGCCCAGCTCAATGGATGCTGCCGTACTCACAGGCCCCTGCGGGTTATGCGGCGCTACCGCCACACGGTAAGCATCTGCAAGGTTGGCAATTTTACGCGCCTCGCTCAAACCGCCGCAGTGAGTGATATCCGGTTGGATCACGCTTACCGCGCGCTTCTCCAGCAGGTCGCGGAACGCATGGATACCCACCAATCTTTCGCCGCTGGCAATAGGCGTTTTAACCGCCCGCTGAATAAGGGCTATATCCTCCATTGTTTCAGGCCAGCATGGCTCTTCAAAGAAGTAGAGGCCATATGGCTCCAATGCTTTTGCAAACTGCATCCCCATCAAAGGGCTTGGGCGGGCATGACAATCTACCATGATATCAATATCTTCTCCTACCGCCTCTCTCATTGCCTTTACACAGGCTTCCGCATACCGGATAGGTTTTAATCCTTCCAGCGGCATAGTTTCAGGAACAGCCATAGATTTGAAAGCGGTAAAACCATCTTCCACCGCCTTCTGCGCCAGCTCTCCAAACCGGCCCGCATCGTCAGGGCGCGTCTCGTAAAAATCTTCCATTTTCCCGCCACCCAGGTGACAGTACAGGCGGATATAATCTCTTACCCTTCCTCCCCATAACTGGTGACAGGGAACATTATGTATTTTACCTAAAATATCCCAAAGTGCAATATCAATTCCACTGATGGCAGTTCCTCTCACAATCCCGTTCCCGTGCCAGAAGTGCTGGCGGTACATCATTTGCCAGAGGTATTCGATCCTTCTCGGGTCTTCGCCGATAAGAAGCTGGGAGATATCTTCCACGGCTCCCACTACTGCGCGGGTATGCCATTCCAGCGTAGCTTCTCCCCATCCCCATAACCCGGGTTGATCTGTCACAATTTTAATAAAGATCCAGTTACGCATCCTGGCATGACATACCTGTGTTTCAATCGCGGTTATTTTCATAATTGAGCTACGATATTTTTGGTTTTCTCCAATGTTTCTTCAATGTCTTTTACTGTATGGGCAAAGGAAATACTACCCTGCTTGATCGGCAGCGGGAAGTTGAAGATGCCGCTCTCAATCAGTTTCAGCCGGTATTGCTTATCGTAATCAAAGTCGTGGTTCTCTACGATATCGTGGAAATCAACCGGCGCGTGATCCATGAAATATACACAGAAAGCGGAACCCTGGCGGGCCACGTAGAATTTGCGACCGGTAGCGGCAAAAATATCATTCAAGCCATTCTCCAGCATCTCTCCCAGTTTATTTACATGTTCATACACCCCGGCGGTCGACAGTTTCTTTAATGTAGCGATAGCGGCTGCCGTAGTGAGCGGATGGGCATTAAATGTACCCGCGATGAGTACCCGCCTGCTCTTTTCAGGATGAACGAAATAATCCATATACTTCTTCTTACCTGCGATCACTCCCAGGGGATAACCGTTGGCAACAGCTTTCCCGAAAGTGCTCAGGTCGGGCGTGACGCCGCAGATCTGCTGGTAGCCGCCCAACGCGTGGCGGAAGCCTGTTTTAACTTCGTCGAAGATCAGCAGGAAGCCATGCTCGTCTGCCAGTTTGCGCAACCCTTCGAGGTAGCCTGGCTGCGGTTTCAGGATACCCACATTCTGCAGGATGGGTTCCAGCAATATACCGGCAACAGGATAACGTTTTAAAATATATTCAACAGAAGCAAGATCGTTGTAGTTCACGATATGCACCAGCGATTTATGCGCCTGGGGTACGCCGGCAGACAAACTGTCGTAGGGGTACTCGCCCGGGCTCACTCTTGGTCCTATATCGCCAAGGCTGCTGATTACGTTACATGATACATCGTTATGCCATCCGTTATAACCGCCCTGCATTACAATGATATGATCCTTTCCTGTAACGGCGCGGGCTATACGTAAAGCATGATAGGTAGCTTCAGAACCGGTCGTAGTGATCTGCACACTTTCTGCGGTGGGTACGCATTTGCAGAAAAGGCTGGCAAATTCGCCTTCCAGGTTGGTGGGCCCAGCGCTCATCAGCAAGCTGTCCTGGTTTAATGTTTGCAACACTGCGGCATTGATATCCGGGTCGTTATGCCCCAGGAATGTTGCTGCAAACCCCGCCTGGTAGTCGATATACTCGTTTCCTTCCAGGTCCCACACGCGGCTTCCCAAACCTTTTTCAAAACAAATATTCGGGTCTGCCTTCCGGTTAAGCGATACCACGCCACCGGGAATCCACTGTTCGTTGTTCTTCAACAGCGCTGATGATTTTGGCCATGCGTTCATAATATGATACTGTTAAGATTTTAATATATTGATTGAAATAGTCACCAGCCTTACTCTCTCTGCAAGCCAGTATTGATTATTTTTTATATTAGTGAACAGGCTGCAGAATAAAACAGAGGCGCATGCTTTGTAGCCATGCACCCCGTCTATTTTGATATTGCTCACTTTTCTACCTTCGAAAGTATAAATAGCCACAGCTTTTAAAGCCGGGATGGGATCGCAGTTAACGGCCGCTGTTAATTGGGCCCGGGACCTCACTGCACTATACATCAGCACTAATCCATATGCCAGCAGGATTTTAATTTTCATTAGCGAGATCCCGGACCTTCTTAACATGTTCCACGTATTAATTCTTACTCAAATCTATCCATCATCAATAACCGGTGTTCTGTTGTAAAACGCCCGGGTTATAGAGGTCTATCTGGCGTTTAGGAACAGGGAACAGGTTCATGTAGTCTTTAGGCGACAAGGTAGTGACCAATGGTTGGTTGGTAACGTTGTTGTACAAACGTTCTTCTTTGGTCATAACAGTGGTCATCCTGCCTGTACGCACCAGGTCCAGCCATCTTTCATTCTCGTAGGCAAATTCCAGTTGTCTTTCCAGCAACAGCTTATCCAGGAAAGCATCTGCGGATGCAATATCCGCCGCCGTATAATCGTGGCTTGCATCGCCAAACGCTCTTTCACGCACTTTATTCAACTGGATCAGCGCATTACCTTTATCGCCTGCATTGTATAATGTTTCAGCATACAGGAGCACCACGTCTGCATACCGGAGTACCGGGATATCTAACCCCGATGTTCCTATCAGGTGTTTTACCGCGTATTTTGAAACGTATGGGTAAAAGATAGGGGTACCGCCGGTTGCAGGAACATACATATCTGAAATAGTAGACGCTTTGCGTTTATCGCCTGCCTCGTATCGTTTATTCAGGCTCCAGGAAGGCAATGCCACTTCGTTACCCCTGTCTACAAGCCCATAGATACCTCCATTTGGCGTATAAGCAGTGGAAAGCGTCTGCCCGTTGGAGCTTTCAACATATTTCATTGTAAAGATCACTTCATTGTTATCTTCAGTGGCCAGGCTCCAGAGCGTTGAGAAATTAGGCTCAAGGATAAAACTGAATTCGCTGTTGATCCTTTCGAAACAGGTTTTCGCATTTGGCCAGTCTTTACGGTATACATATACTTTGCCCAGCATCCCCAAGGCGGCGGCTTTGGAAGCCCTGCCCTTTGCAATGGTTTTCGGAAGTTTCTCTACCGCATCTTTCAGGTCGGAAATGATCAAAGCATAGATATCATCAGCGCTGGACCTGGCCATGGTTTTAGCTTCAGCGATCGACAGGGATGTCGTCACTTTAGGCACTCCGCCAAACAGGCGTACCAGGTCGAAGTAAAAACATGCCCGCATAAACTCTGCTTCCCCGGTGTACTGGTCTTTCATATTGGCCGGGTAATCCGTAGGCACGTTGATATTTTCCAGGATGGCGTTGGCCCTGCCAATACCTGTGTAAGTGGCTTCCCAGAAATCAGCTACGATATTGTTATCCTGGTTCACTGCCAGGGCATCCATTTCCGAGCCCCCTGCTACCGCGGTATTATTACCCAGGTAAAGGTTATCGGACGGCAGTTCCATGATGAGGTAATCTGTCTGCTTGCGTTGCTGCAACGCGTTGTATACGCCCAGCACCGCCAGGTTCATATCATTGGCAGTTTTATAGTAGTTCCCTGTGGTCAGGGTATCTTCAGGTTTCAGATTGAGCAGTTTGTCTGTACAACTGGCCGCACCAAACAAAAGTAACATCGAAGCAATGATTGTCTTTTTCATCTCTTTTCTGTTTGCGGATTAAAAATTAAAGTTGAAGCCCAGTGCATAAGAACGGTTCAGTGGTTCAGAGCCTGTGTTATAGCCTGGCTTGCTGTTCACTCCCCCGATCTCTCCATTCGTATAACCTTCAGGGTTATAACCGTGGAAGCCTTTTTTGGTGAGGATAAGGGCATTGCTTACAGAGAAGTAAACGCGGCAGGAGTTCATGCGCAACTTGCTGGTAAAGGATTCAGGTATCGTGTAGCCGAAGTTGATGTTGCGGAGAGCGAGGAACGAAGCATCTTCTACCAGCACATCAGTTGCTCCCCAGGAAGCGATGTTGTTTAAAGAGATAGCAGGTGTTTTACCGTTGCCGGGGCTGGCTTCGGACCACCACTGGTTTTCGACCAGCGAACGTCTCATGGCTCCCAACAGGGTGCCTGAGTAATATTCATTTTCGAAGTTGTAGATCCTGGCGCCAACAGAAGCCTGCATAGCGATGCTCAGATCGAAGCTTTTCCAGGAGAAATTGTTCACCATTCCAAATATTGCCTTAGGCTGGAAATTGCCTAAGATCATTTTATCGTCTGAATTGATCGTCTTGTTGCCGTCGCGGTCGAATATGATAGGCTGACCAGGTTTGGTATTGCCTAAAGCAGGCGTATTGGCGATCTGGTTAGCATTCTGGAATACGCCGGTAGTTTTGTAACCATAGTAAGAGAACATGGGCTCTCCTACCCTGAGGATCCACGACATGCCGAACTGGTCTGTCACTATCCTTTCCTTCACATCGCCCAGGTCTTCTACCTTGTTCACGTTCTTAGAGAAGTTGAAGGAGGTTGACCAGTTGAATTTACCTACCAGGTTGCGGGTAGTTAATTCCAGCTCAATACCCTTGTTGCTCACAGAACCGATGTTAGACAAACCGGTAGTGAAGCCGGTGGTGATAGGAACGGAAACTTCGTATAACAGGTCTTTGGTTTTCTTGCTGTAGTAATCGAAGTTCAAATTGATGCGGTTATCCAATACGCCGAGTTCGAAGCCCAGGTCGATACCCGCGGTTTTTTCCCAGGTCAGATCGGGGTTTCCGTAGTTGCCCTGCGCCTGGCCTTTAACGGTAGAATTGTTGGGAGAATACAGCGCATCTTTCATTTTGCCGAGATAGGCAAAGTCGCCGATGTTGAAGTTGCCCGTTACACCGTAGCTGGCGCGGAGTTTCAGGTCGCTGATAGCCCTGATATCCTGCATGAATTCTTCCTGTTTCACTCTCCATGCCAATGAAGCGGATGGGAAATATCCCCATTTGGAATTCGGACCAAACCTGGAGCTGCCGTCTGTCCTAATGGAAGCGGAAACCAGGTATTTATCTTTGTAGGCATAGTTTACGCGGCTGAAGTAGGAAACCAGTCCCCAGCTCGATTTGGTGAAAGTGCTGGCAGCTGCGTTTATAGTAGCGTTGCTTAATGTATGAATGATATCATTATTGAAAGAACCGGTTACGGCATAGATGCCGGAAGCCTCTCCCCAGTTGCGTTGGAGCGACATGCCTGCAATAGCGGCGAGATCATGGCCTCCGCGGAAGGTAGTATTGTAGCTTAAAACGTTTTCGTTGATCACATTGATAGTGGAAGACTTGCGCTGGCTGCCTGTAGAGCCGGCAGCATTGCCCCAGGAAGTCTGGTAGTTATCAATGGTATTGTAAGCAATGTTTGTTCCTACAGAAGATCTTAAGCTCAAACCTTTGGCCAGGTTCAGTTTCAGGTACATATCGCTGATGTTGGCAAAAGTAGAGCTGAAATTTTCTGTACCGTCGAGCGTGGCAAGCGGGTTTAACTGCCCGCTGACAACGGCGCCCCAGTAGTCCCGTGCTTTAGGATAGGAACCGTCTGCACGGCGGGTTTGCACGAAGCTTGGGTATTTGGAGAAGTTGGCAATGTCGACAGACGGAGAGCGAAGTTTAGAATAAGATGGAGTGAGCATGAATCCCAGTTCCACTACTTTGCTGGCTTTTACGTCTACGTTGGCGCGGAGACCATAGGTTTTAAACCAGGTATTGCGCAGGGTTCCTTTTTCATCTTTATAGGTACCTGCTACGTAGTAAGTAACTTTATCGGTACCTCCGCTGGCAGACAGGTTATAGCTTTGAATAGGGGCGGTAGACAACACGGCATCCTGCCAGATCACGGGATTGGGAGAAATGATGGTATCATTCACCTGGTAGCTGGCGGGTCTTCTCGGATCGCCCCATACGGGGATGGTCGGATCGCCGCCGGCCCAGGTATATTCCCTGTTCTGGAATTTCACTGCATAATCATAATATTCCTGTCCGGTGATCCAGTCGTTATGTACGATGGCTTTAGACAAGCCTGCATAGCCATTGAAGTTGAACTTTGTTTTGCCTGCCACGCCTTTTTTCATGGTCACCATAATTACGCCGCCGGCGGCGCGGGAGCCATAGATGGCAGCGCTGGAAGCGTCTTTCAGCACTTCGATGGATTGAACGTCGTTCATATTGATGTTGCCGAGGTTGCCGCCCGGTACGCCGTCGATCACTACCAGCGGCTCGTTGCCGGCGCTGATAGAGCCGGCGCCGCGGATGCGGATATTGGGAGCCTGGCCCGGCTGGCTTCTCGCCTGGGAAATGTTCACCCCTGCCAGGCGGCCTACCAATGCGGCTTCCGGCCGGCCGGCCGGCATCTGGTCGAGGTTTGTATTTTCTACTTTTGCGACAGCAGCAGTAACAGACGATTTTTTAACGGTACCGTAACCAATTACTACTGTTTCGTTCAAGGTTGTTTTTGATGGTTGAAGGGAGATATAGATGTGTTTACCGTTCCCGGCAGCCTGTTCGGCTTTGTCGTAACCGATGAAGGAGAAAACCAGTATATCCGTTGCCGTTGCACGGATTGAGAACTGGCCTTTGGCGTCGGTAGCTGCGCCTGTTTTGCTTCCTTTGATCATGACAGTTACACCGGGGATCGGCGACTGCGTTTGTGCGTCCAGTACAGTACCCTTGATTTCCTGCGCCTCCTGTGCAAACAGGTGAAACGGCCTGCAGAGCATGATGGCAAATGAGAACAGCCATACGAAAAGGTAGAGGTTCTTGCCTTTCATAATACGTTGGTTAGATAAAATGTTTAGATAAGTTTTTCCACGTGTACAGATACACTTAAAAAAGGCGTACCCGTAATTTGTTTACATTTTCACTTTTTATGGAGGGCAAATCAATGGGCAAAAACCTGGTACTGACGGACATAGGTATTCAATTCAATTGCAGGTTACAACTGTCAAATACCCGTGTTCACCGGAAGTAAAACTAATCTGAAAAGTCAGCAAGGTTATGATAACCGCTTACAGGCTAAACTTCATTTACCAGGTGCGCGCTGATCATTATGTTTACAAATATAATGTTGTTTTGTAAACAAAAAAATATTTTTCAGGAAAACATGAAGAAATTATTAAGTCAGTGTGCGGGCAGATAAAAAGGGGTTAATCGATTTCCAGAGTAGTAAGTTCTCCTCTTACCAAATGCTTGATCAGGGCTTCTTCAGCCATTCTGAGGTCTCTTGCTTTCAGGGCGTTAACGATCTGGCGGTGTTCTTCATCTGTCTGTTCATAATCATCCATCTGCAGCATTTTACCCAGTTTCATATGGAAAAGGGGGATATTGCTGAACTGGTACAGTTCCATCAGTTTAGGGTTAACGGCGCTGGCAACCAGGGTTTCATGGAACTTGACGTCTGCTTCGCAGGCGCCGCCCAGGTACCCGTTCTTCACCATATTGCTGAAATCCTCGCAGATCCGCTCCAGGGCACTGATATGCTCGTCGGTACAATGCTGGATGGCCAGCCGGATCGCTCCCAGTTCCAGCAGTTCCCTTAACTGGCGGATCTGTTTGATATCTTCGGCATTCATCGTCTTGACAAAATACCCGCCTTTCTCCCCGAACACTACCAGGTTTTCGCCCAGCAACCGGGTAAGCGCTTCCCGCACGGCCATGCGGCTTACTTCCATTTTTTTGGCCCATACATCTTCCTTCAGGCGCATCCCCGGCACCAGTTGATTAGCAAGGATCTTACGGCGCAGTTCTACGTACACTTTATTGGCTAAGGAGTCTGTCTTCATAGTTAATTATGTAAACGAAATTTTTTGGCAAAAGTAAACATTTTTTAGAGATCCGATAATATATATACCAGCAGGCTGATGATTGGCAAACAAATTACGTGGTCTCTTTCTCAGTCTCTATGGATCGGTTGACCCAACAAATTTATATTCAAAATCCGGATTTTACATTTTCCTGCCTTTTCAATATCGCCATTTTCCGGGGTAATCCTGTACTTTTTCAACCAATTATACTACTCTTCTATCCTTTTAACAATGAATTGGCTACAAAAAAGCACAGATTTTCTATATTTATTGCCTTTTAAAATCGTTTTAGCTAAAGTGATGCAGTTCAATTCCCGTTTATTTACTTTAAATACCGAACAATGGCAGTAGACAGAAGATCCGCGATAAAGCAACTGTTGTTTGTATCTGCAGGATTTGCGATTTTGCCGTCCTGCCTGCAAAAAACAACCCGTTCGTCGATGGCTATCAAAAATTTCAGCATCGACGCCGACCAGGAAAAGATCCTGGCCGAACTCACAGACACCATCATTCCTCCTACTTCCACCCCGGGCGCCAAGTCATTAGGCGCTCCGTTGTTTACGGTAGTAATGTTGGATGACTGTTACACAAAAGATGAACAGAAAAGATGGGTAAAAGGCCTGAAAGCCTTTGAAGAAGCCTGTAAGGACATGAATGGTCTGGGCTTTGTTCAATGCAATACCGCCCAGAGGAACGCCCTGGTAAAATCGCTGGAAGAAAGCAAAGAGGATAATGCCCTCAACTACTTTTACCGGACTACCAAGCGAGAAACCATTCACGCTTACACGACTTCCAAGTACTTCCTGACGAATGTGGACATTTACGAACTGGTGCCCGGAAGATATAAAGGCGCCGTACCGTATAAACCGCAAGCCAGGAAACTTTCCTAACCCACAGTCTAACTTTTAATTGTATGAGTATTAATAATAAAAGCGCTCAATCCCGCACCTTCGACGCCATCGTGATCGGTTCCGGCATCAGCGGCGGATGGGCAGCCAAAGAATTTACCGAAAAAGGCCTGAAAACACTGGTATTGGAAAGAGGCCGGGATGTGAAACATATCAAAGACTACCCTACCACGTCGATGTTTCCATGGGAATTTCCTCACCGCAACCAGGTGCCCCGCGCCATTAAAGAAGCCAACCCGGTGATCAGCCGTTGCTATGCCTTCAACGAAGATGCACAACACTTCTTTGTAAAAGATACTGAACACCCCTACGGCCAGCCCAAACCTTTCGACTGGATCCGCGGTTACCAGGTAGGCGGAAAATCGCTTATGTGGGCGCGCCAGACCCAGCGCTGGAGCGACTATGACTTTGAAGGCCCGGCCCGCGACGGTTTCGCTGTTGACTGGCCTATCCGTTATAAAGATCTTGCTCCCTGGTATAGCTATGTAGAAAAATTTGTAGGCATCTCCGGCAACAAAGATGGTCTTGACCACCTGCCCGACGGCGAGTTCCTGCCTGCAATGGAACTGAACGTAGTAGAATCTTTCTTCCAGGAAGCAGTAAAAAAGAACTATGCCGACAGGCACGTAATCTATGCCCGTTGCGCCCATCTTACCCAACCACAAAAGGTACACCTGGACCAGGGAAGAGGGCAATGCCAGAAAAGGGACATGTGTCAGCGCGGCTGCCCATTCGGCGGCTACTTTAGCAGCAACTCCTCTACCCTTCCATGGGCCGAAAAAACAGGCAACCTTACCCTGCGCCCCTTTTCCGTTGTACACTCTATCATTTACGACGAACAAAAAGGAAAAGCTACAGGCGTGAGGGTTGTTGATACTATCAGCAAAGAAATGATAGAATTCTACGCCAATGTGATCTTTGTAAACGCGGCTGCCGTCAATACAAACCTCATCCTGCTGAATTCTACCTCTCACCGCTTCCCTAATGGACTGGGTAACGACAGCGGCGTACTCGGCAAATACTTCGCTTTCCACAACTACAGGGGCCATATTTCAGCCCAGGTAGAAGGATTCAGGGATATGACCACAGAAGGACGCCGTCCTACAAGCGCATATATACCAAGGTTCCGCAACGTAAAGAAACAGGAAACTGACTTCCTCAGGGGATACGCCGCCGGCTTCGGCGCATGGCGCGGCTCTCATGTGAATACCGACGGGTTTGGAAAAGACCTGAAAGATCAGCTCTTCAACCGGGAAGTAGATGGTTGGTACGTTGGCTCTCATATGATGGGCGAAACCATCCCTAAAGAGACTAACCAACTGACCCTCGATCCTCATCGCAAAGATGAATGGGGCATCCCCCAGATCAATATCGACGTAGCATACGACGATAATGATGAAAAAATGCTGAATGACTTCTTTGAGCAAATGACAGAGATGTATACTAAAGCAGGGTTCACCAATATCAGCACCGGCGACTCTAAACAGGCGCCCGGCCTGGATATCCACGAAATGGGAGGAGCGAGGATGGGTAAAGACCCTAAAACTTCTATCCTCAATGAATGGAACCAGATGCATGCCTGCAAGAACGTATTCGTTACCGACGGCGCATGTATGACGTCTACATCCACACAGAACCCCTCCCTTACTTACATGGCGCTTACCGCCAGGGCCGTTGACCACGCGGTGAGCGAGCTAAAAAAAGGAGAGATCTAGTTTCACGCAGAGGGGCATAAGGAGCAAAGAAGCATAAGGATTTTTTTAAAGTGAAATAAGAAAGCAAAGGGAGCGAAGATTGTGCTAAATAACATAATCTTCGCTCCCTTTGCTTTCTTAAATCCACTACAATCAAATTCAATTGATCCTTGCTTTCTTAATATTCTTAAAAAAATCCTTATGCTTCTTTGCTCCTTATGCCCCTCTGCGTGAACCTTTGCGAGAAACCTTAACTTTGCGGCATGAAATCGTTACAAGAACTGGTTAATATAAATGAGAGTAACTGGAAGAACCTGGAAGCCATTATCCTGTCTGCCAGCAATGATGTTGCGGTGTTGCCTAAAAATGAGGGACAGGCGGCTACCGCGTTGTATGAAGCGCAGCTGTCTGTCAAATCTCCTATTGGTGCATTGATATACGAAACAGGAGGATTATTGGTAGATCATGGATGGCTGAGAGTGCTGGGTTCGGGCAATGAGCGGTTGAGCAGGAGTTTGCCTGCCTGGAACCTGGGTAAATCGTATAGGCGCTTCGGTGATGCCCCATTATTTCTTTTAATAGCTGATGATGTGCTGGGAGGTTTCTATGCCATTAATGCCGGCGGCTTAGCCGAACAGGAGGGCTTAGGCAGCGTGTTTTATTATGCCCCCGATGCCGGGGAATGGGAGAATATGGAGATAGGATATACGGATTTCATCGGCTTCTGTTGCACCGGTGATATCGCCGGTTTTTATGAAGATTTC
>Ga0164243_10009898_pt1 | contig 13785 bp, 14 predicted proteins | sample OricompcompostOP_FD_108781 | JGI IMG/M metagenome (GOLD analysis project Ga0164243, IMG submission 108781) | Organic Plus compost microbial communities from Emeryville, California, USA - Original compost - Organic plus compost (OP) | ecosystem: Engineered > Solid waste > Mixed feedstock >... | reverse complement strand
CGCCTCCGAGAACTACGCCTCCCCGGCCACCCTGCTGGCGATGGGCAACTGGTTCAGCGACAAGTACGCCGAGGGCACCGTCGGCCGCCGCTTCTACGCCGGCTGCCGCAACGTCGACACCGTGGAGTCGCTCGCCGCCGAGCACGCCAAGGAGCTCTTCGGCGCCCGCCACGCCTACGTCCAGCCGCACTCCGGCATCGACGCCAACCTGGTCGCCTTCTGGGCCGTCCTCGCCGACCGCGTCGAGGCGCCCTTCCTGGAGAAGACCGGCGTCCGCCAGATCAACGACCTCTCCGACGCCGACTGGGCCGAGCTGCGCCAGGCCTTCGGAAACCAGCGCATGCTCGGCATGTCCCTGGACGCCGGCGGCCACCTCACCCACGGCTTCCGGCCCAACATCTCCGGCAAGATGTTCGACCAGCGCTCCTACGGCACCGACCCGGCCACCGGCCTGATCGACTACGAGGCCCTGCGCGCCACCGCGCGCGAGTTCAAGCCGCTGATCATCGTCGCCGGCTACTCCGCCTACCCCCGTCTCGTGAACTTCCGGATCATGCGCGAGATCGCCGACGAGGTCGGCGCCACGCTCATGGTCGACATGGCGCACTTCGCGGGTCTCGTCGCCGGCAAGGTCCTCACCGGCGACTTCGACCCCGTGCCGCACGCCCAGATCGTCACCACCACCACCCACAAGTCGCTGCGCGGCCCGCGCGGCGGCATGGTGCTGTGCGACGACTCCCTCAAGGACCAGGTCGACCGCGGCTGCCCGATGGTCCTCGGCGGGCCGCTGCCGCACGTCATGGCCGCGAAGGCCGTCGCCCTCGCCGAGGCGCGGCAGCCCTCCTTCCAGGACTACGCCCAGCGGATCGTGGACAACTCCCGCGCCCTCGCCGAGGGCCTGATGCGCCGCGGCGCCACCCTGGTCACCGGCGGCACCGACAACCACCTCAACCTGATCGACGTCGCCACCTCCTACGGCCTCACCGGCCGGCAGGCCGAGGCGGCGCTGCTCGACTCCGGCATCGTCACCAACCGCAACGCCATCCCGGCCGACCCCAACGGCGCCTGGTACACCTCCGGCATCCGCATCGGCACCCCCGCCCTGACCACGCGCGGGCTCGGCACGGCGGAGATGGACGAGGTCGCCGGTCTCATCGACCGCGTCCTCACCGCCGCCGAGCCCGGCACCACCAAGTCCGGTGCGCCGTCGAAGGCGTCCCACGTGCTCGACGAGAAGGTCGCCGACGAGATCTCGCGCCGGGCCACCGATCTCGTCGCGGGCTTCCCGCTGTACCCGGAGGTCGACCTCGGCTGAGGTGGCCTGCCGGCTCCGTCACACGTCCAGGAGCTGCCGGCGGGGGCCGTCGTCCCCCCGGTTCCTGCGGTCGCGTACGGCGGCCGCGCCCCGGAGCGCGTACGGGCGCAGTACCAGGGCCAGGACGGCTCCCGCCGCCAGGCCCGGTACCGCCCACCACCACAGCGCTCCGTCGCTGCCGTCGTCCGTGGTGGGGGCGGCCGCCGGCGCGGGGGCCATGTGCAGGTCCTCACGCGGGGCCGGCTGCGCCGCGGGCGCGGAGGCGCCGGTGGCTGTCACGCCCAGCTGCGCGAGCAGCGCGCGGAGCCTCGCCGGCTGCTTCGCGGGGTGCCAGGCGCCGTCGCCGCCGTCGGTGATGCGGGTGGAGGTGTGTATCCAGGCGTCCTGACTGCCGTCGGGGAGGGCTATCTGGTCCACCCGCCACGGGGTCACGTCGTGGATCATCCACGTCACGTTGATCTGCTGTCCGGAGGCGGTGGCGAGGCGGGGCGGCTCGGTGCGGGTGCCCTGGTGCATGGGGCCGAGCAGGCGCTCGAGTTCTGTGTAGCGCTTGTCGGCGTAGTACAGACTGGCGGTTTTGCCGGTCGTTGCCGAGACGATGAGGACGCTGGTGGGGCCTCCGGCGGTGGCGGGTGGGGTGGCCCAGGTGAGCAGGGCCAGGGTGGCGATCAGGATCGCCGTCAGGTGGTGTCTGGTGCCGTCCTTCCAGGTGTGCATGGTGGTCCCCCCACAGGGATGGTCGAACCTCGTGCGGCTCTTTCCGCGAGCCGCCTGTCACTTTTGATACACCGGTCGGTGCGGTGGGGTTCCCACGGGTTTTCGCCCCCGCCGCCCCTTCCCGTCCCGTCCCCGGGGGCCGCGCCCGAGACCCCCTCATCGGCCCTGGCGGGCCTCGTCCTCAAACGCCGGACGGGCTGAGATCAGCCCCCGCCGTTGGTGACCGACATCGCGATCTCCCTCGCCCGCACGCGCGACTGCACCCCCTCCAAACGGAGAGTGACCCGGCCCGCCGGGCTCCACAGCAGTGTCGGTCCCGCCGTTCGTTCCTCCCGTGTGAAGCGGCGTCCCTCCGCGTCGAGCATCCAGAAGGTCAGGACGTGTGGCCGGGGGAACCACAGCCCTTGGCCCCCCACGTCCAGCCACTCGGGCTGTTCCCGCACCGTCTTCGTGAACGTGAAGTCCAGGCGGCCCGGGAACTGGTCCAGGCGGATCGTCCGGCCGGCGGTGTCCCTCCAGCACAGGCTGATCAGTGTGCGCCCGTGCGGCAGCGCGGTCACCGACACCGTGTCCGGCGGGCCCAGCGCCTCCGGGACCACGGGCGTGAAGCCCGCCCGCCGGGCCGCCTCCTCCAGCCGTACCGGAGCGGCGCAGCCCGGTACCCGGGCGTCCGGGGACGGGGCCGCCGACGGGTCGTGCCGGACCTGGACGCCGTGGAAGCCGAACCAGTCGCTCACGGTCGCCCGCACCGGGGGCGTCAGCACCAGCACCGTCAGCAGACCGCACAGGGCGGCCACCAGGGAGCGCCGACGGGTGCGCGTCCAGTGCCGGATCGCCCGCACGCGGGGCCGAGGGGCCGGCTCCGGAGCGGGCAGCTCCTGGGCGAGTATCCGGGCGAGCACCCGCTCGGCCATCGTCTCCCCGCCCGGCGACCCGTCCAGCGAGCGGCCGTAGGCGCGCAGCTCCTCGCGCAGGCGCCGCAGCTCCTCCTCCTGCCGTCCGCTCACGCCGGCGCACCCCCTTCCGGGAGCAGCCGCCGGAGCCGGCGCAGGGCGCGGTTCAGACGGGACTTCACCGTGCCGCGGGGCCAGCCCAGGGCCTCGGCGGTCTCCCGCTCGTCCATCTCCAGCAGATAGCGGTAGGTGACGACCAGCCGGTGCTCCTCGGTCAGCTTCTCCAGGGCGGCCAGCAGGGCCGCGCGGCGCTCGGTCTCCAGCGTGGCGACGGCGGGGTCGGCCGACTCCGGTATCACCGGCTCCGCCCCGACGAGGGCCGCCTCCCGGCCGGCCAGGGTCGTCCTGCGTGCCGCCGCGCGCACTGTGTTCCTCGTCTCGTTGGCCACGATCGACAGCAGCCACGGCCGGAAGGCCGCGCCGTCCCGGAACCGGCCCAGCGCGCAGTACGCCTTCACGAAGGCCTGCTGCACCACGTCCTCCGCGTCCGGTCCCGCCCCCAGCGCGGCGGCCGCCCTCAGCGCGATGCCCGTATGGGCGCGCACCAGCTCCGCGTACGCCTCCGGCTGCCCGGCGCGCACGCGAGCGATCACCGCGGCCTCATCGACGATGCGGCCCCCCTCCCGCGTCCTCACACTCTTGTTACACCCCGCGGAACGGATCGGTTCCCATCTGTTCCGGACTCGTTCCGGACCGCCCCGGGGAACCTGAGAGAATGGGGGACATGGCGACTGACCGACCCCGCGTGCTCTCCGGAATCCAGCCCACAGCAGGCTCCTTCCACCTCGGCAACTACCTCGGTGCCGTCCGCCAGTGGGTGGCGCTCCAGGAGACCCACGACGCCTTCTACATGGTCGTCGACCTGCACGCGATCACGGTCCCGCAGGACCCCGAGGAGCTGCGGGCCAACACCCGGCTCGCCACGGCGCAGCTGCTGGCCGCCGGCCTCGACCCGGACCGCTGCACCCTCTTCGTGCAGAGCCATGTGCCGGAGCACGCCCAGCTCGCGTGGGTGATGAACTGCCTCACCGGCTTCGGCGAGGCCTCCCGCATGACCCAGTTCAAGGACAAGTCCGCCAAGCAGGGCGCCGACCGCGCCTCCGTCGGCCTGTTCACGTACCCGATCCTGCAGGTCGCGGACATCCTGCTCTACCAGGCGAACGAGGTGCCGGTGGGTGAGGACCAGCGCCAGCACATCGAGCTGACGCGCGACCTCGCCACGCGCTTCAACGGCCGGTTCGGCGACACGTTCACGCTCCCGAAGCCGTACATCCTCAAGGAGACGGCGAAGATCTACGACCTCCAGGACCCGGCGGTCAAGATGAGCAAGTCGGCGTCCACGCCCAAGGGCCTGATCAACCTGCTCGACGAGCCGAAGACCACCGCGAAGAAGGTCAAGAGCGCCGTCACCGACACCGACACGGTGATCCGCTACGACGTGGCGGAGAAGCCCGGCGTCAGCAACCTGCTCACGATCTACTCGACCCTCACCGGCACCGGCATCCCGGAGCTGGAGGCGAAGTACGAGGGCAAGGGCTACGGCGCGCTCAAGACTGACCTGGCCGAGGTCATGGTCGAGTTCGTGACCCCGTTCCGGGAGCGCACGCAGCAGTACCTGGACGACCCCGAGACGCTCGACTCGATCCTCGCCAAGGGGGCCGAGAAGGCGCGCGCCGTCGCCGCCGAGACCCTCGCGCAGGCGTACGAGCGGGTCGGCTTCCTGCCCGCCAAGCACTGAGAGCGCCGCGCCGGGCACGACACCGGCGCGGTGAACGGGCCCACGTGCCCCGTCCGTACCACCGCACAGCGCTGTACATCACTCCGTCTGCGCCTGCCCGCATCCGGGTCGTGGTCGTACAGTCGAGAGACGGGTGACCGCTCCGGCGGTCACCCTGATGCGCAGCCGTTCCACCACCGCGCTTCACCACCACAACGACAGGAGACGACGTGGGGACCGTAACGATCGGCGTGTCGATCGCGGTCCCGGAGCCTCACGGCAGCCGGCTTCAGCAGCTGCGCGCGGGCTTCGGCGACGCCGCCGCCTACGGCATCCCCACGCACGTCACCCTCCTGCCGCCGACGGAGATCGCCGACACGGCCGTCCCGGCCGTCGAGGCGCACCTCGCGGAGGTCGCCGCGGCGGGCAGGCCGTTCCCGATGAGGCTGTCGGGCACGGGCACCTTCCGGCCGCTGTCGCCGGTGGTGTACGTCCGGGTCGTCGAGGGCGCCGAGGCCTGCACGCGACTGCAGCAGCAGGTCCGCGACCCCTCCGGGCCGGTCGCCCGCGAGCTGCAGTTCCCGTACCACCCGCACGTCACCGTGGCGCACGGCATCGACGAGGCCGCCATGGACCGCGCCTACGAGGACCTCGCCGGGTACGAGGCCAAGTGGCCCTGCACCGGCTTCGCGCTCTACGAGCAGGGCGCCGACGCGGTGTGGCGCAAGCTGCGCGACTTCCCCTTCGGGACCGTCGTGGTGCCCCCGCAGGCCGGACACGTCGACCGGGGCTCGGTCTCCGCGCGGTGACCCGGGCCGCCGGGCCTCACACCGGCAGCCGGCGGAACACGCCGCGCGGCAGATGCCGCAGCGCCGACATCACCACGCGCAGCGCGCCCGGCACCCACACCGTCTCCGAGCGGCGCCGCAGCCCCAGCTCCACGGCCGTCGCCACCGCCTCCGGGGTGGTCGCCAGCGGCGCCTTTGGCAGCCCCGCCGTCATCCGTGTGCGCACGAACCCGGGGCGCACCACCATCACGTGCACGCCCGTGCCGTACAGCGCGTCGCCCAGGCCCTGCGCGAACGCGTCCAGGCCGGCCTTGCTGGAGCCGTAGATGAAGTTCGCGCGGCGGGCCCGCTCGCCCGCCACGGACGACAGCACCACCAGCGAGCCGTGTCCCTGCGCCTGGAGCGCGCCCGCGCAGACCAGGCCCGCGGAGACCGCGCCGGTGTAGTTGGTCTGCGCGACCCGCACCGCGGCCTGCGGGTCCCGCTCGTCGCGCGCCTGGTCGCCGAGCGTGCCGAAGGCGAGCAGCACCATGTCGACGTCGCCCTCGGCGAACACCTTGCCGAGCGCGTCCTCGTGGCCGGCCGGGTCGAGCGCGTCGAAGTCGACGGTGTGCACCTCGGCGCCCAGCGCGCGCAGTTCCCCGGCCGCCTCGTCGAGGCCGGGGGAGGGGCGGCCGGCCAGCCACACCGTGCGGGTGCGGCGGGCGATCAGCCGCCGCGTGACCGCCAGCGCGATCTCGGACGTACCGCCGAGCACGAGCAGGGACTGGGGGAGGCCGAAGGCGTCCTTCACGACAGCTCCTCAGGGGGCCGGGAGAGGGGAGGGGGTCACAGGCACAGGCGGCGGGACAGGTCGGAGGTGAACACCCCGCGCGGGTCCAGCTCGGTGCGCAGGGCGCGGAAGTCGTCCAGCCGGGGGTACATGGCCGCCAGCAGGTCGGGGCGCAGCCGGGAGTCCTTGGCGAGGTAGACACGGCCGCCGGCGGCGGCGACCTCCTCGTCCAGCTCGTCGAGGAAGGCGCCGAGGCCGGGCAGCGACGCAGGGATGTCCAGCGCCAGGGTCCAGCCGGGCACCGGGAACGACAGCCAGCCCGGGTCGGCGTCCCCGAACCGCTTGAGGACGGCGAGGAACGACGGGCAGCGGCGCTGCGAGATCCGGCGCACGATCCGGCGCAGGGTGTCCTCCCGGCCGTGCCCGACGACGAACTGGTACTGCACGAAACCGCCCCGCCCGTAGATCCGGTTCCAGTGCGGCACCCCGTCCAGCGGGTGGAAGAACGCGGGGATCCGCTGGAGCTCCCCGGTCCGCGCGCGGGGCGCCTTGCGGAACCAGAGTTCGTTGAACAGCCCCACCGTGGTCCGGCTGAGCAGCCCCTCCGGCACGAAGGAGGGCGCGGCGGGCAGCCGGGAGGTGCGGAACGACAGCGGCTCACGGCGGGCGGCGTGCGGCAGGGCCTCGAGCGGGGCGTGGTCGCCGCGGGTGAGGACCGCGCGCCCGGTGGCCCTGCCGCGCGCCAGCAGGTCGATCCAGGCGACCGAGTAGCGGTAGCGGTGGTCGGTGTCGGCGAGACGGGCCATCAGATCGTCGAGGTCCGAGGCGCGTTCGGTGTCGACGGACATCCAGGTGGTGCGCACGGGCTGGAGGCGGACCGTCGCGGTGAGGATCACCCCGGTCAGCCCCATGCCGCCCGCGGTCGCCTCGAACAGCGGAGTGCCCGGCACCACCGTACGCACCTGACCGTCGGCGGTGAGCAGCTCGAACGACAGCACGTGGCGCGAGAAGGACCCGCTGACGTGGTGGTTCTTGCCGTGGATGTCGGCGCCGATCGCCCCGCCGACCGTCACGTACCGGGTGCCGGGCGTCACCGGCACGAACCAGCCGAGCGGCAGCAGCACCTCCATCAGCCGGTGGAGGGACACGCCCGCGTCGCACAGCACGGTGCCGCCGTCGGCGTCGATCGTGTGGATCCGGTCCAGGCCGGTCATGTCGAAGACCTCGCCGCCCGCGTTCTGCGCGGCGTCCCCGTACGCCCGGCCGAGGCCGCGAGCGATGCCGCCGCGCGCCCCGCACCCCCGGACGGCGAGGGCGGCCTCCTCGAACGTCCGCGGACGGACCAGCCGGGCGGAGGACGGAGCGGTGCGGCCCCACCCCGTGACGGAAACGGTGTCGGCAGGCATGACGGCGACCGTATCGCCCCTCTGTGAGCCGTTGGTTTTGAAACGTCAATCCCGTCCCCGAAACGGGTGATTAATGGGATGTCGCCCCGAAGCGATGGAATTCCGGTGCGCCGGGGGTGAACAGTGAGCCACATGGACGACCAGCCAGACCTCTTCCGGCCCCGCGGTCTCCACGGGGTGGACCACCGGATCGTCTCCGCGCTCAGGGCGTGCGGCTCCGACCCGCGGGTGGCAGGCGCGGCACGCGCCCTGTCCTGGGCGGGGGAACACGGCGCCGTGTGGGTCGCAGCGGGCCTCGCGGGCGCCGTCGTGGACCGCCCCCGGCGCGGCGCCTGGCTGCGCGGCACCGCGCTCACCGCGGGCGCGCACGCGGCGAGTTCGGTGGTGAAACGGGTCGTGCGCCGCCCCCGCCCCGCGCACGTCGAACCGCTGGTCGGCACCGTCGGGCGGCACTCCTTCCCCAGCTCCCACGCCACCTCCGCCGCGGCCGCCGCCGTCGCCTTCGGCGCGCTCGGCTCCCGCGCCGTGCCGCCGCTGGCCGCCGCCGTGTGCGTGTCCCGGCTGGTGGCCGGCGTCCACTACCCGTCGGACGTGGCCGCCGGAGCCGCCCTCGGCGCGCTCACCGCGCGGCTCGGCGCCCGCTGGATGACGGGAGACACGGCGTGACGCTGCTGCGCGAGCGCTCCGACCGCGGGCAGGCCCAGCCGTCCGCCCGGGGCGGACTCCTCACCGGTCTGCTGCGCACCGCGCGCCCCAAGCAGTGGGTCAAGAACGTCCTGGTGGCCGCCGCCCCGGCCGCCGCCGGCGACCTCTTCACCGCGCACGCCCTCGCCCAACTCGCGCTGGTGTTCGTGCTGTTCACCGCCTGCGCCGCCGCCGTCTACCTCGTCAACGACGCGCGCGACGCCGAGGCCGACCGCGCCCACCCCGTCAAATGCCGCCGCCCGGTCGCCGCCGGACAGGTCCCCGTGCCCGTCGCCTACGCCGCCGGCATCACCCTCGGCGTGCTCGCCCCGGCCGCCGCCGCGCTGCTGTGCCCGCCCGAACTGGCCGCGCTGCTCGCCGGCTACCTCGTGATGCAACTCGCCTACTGCGTCAGCCTCAAACACGTCCTCGTCGTCGATCTCGCGGTCGTCACCGCCGGGTTCGTGATGCGCGCGACGGCCGGCGGGCTCGCCCTCGGCATCCCGCTGTCCCGCTGGTTCCTCATCACCACCGGCTTCGGCGCCCTGTTCATGGTCGCCGCCAAGCGCTACTCCGAGGCCGTGCAGCTCGCCGGGAACGGCGGCGCCACGCGCGCGCTGCTCACCGAGTACACCACCGGCTACCTGCGGTTCGTATGGCAGCTCGCGGCCGGGGTCGCCGTCCTCGGCTACTGCCTGTGGGCCCTGGAGGAGGGCGGCGTGCCGCACACCAGCGTCCTGCCCTGGCGCCAGCTGTCCGTCGTCGCCTTCGTCCTCGCCGTGCTGCGCTACGCCGTCTTCGCCGACCGGGGCACCGCGGGCGAGCCGGAGGACGTGGTGCTCGGCGACCGCGCCCTCGCCCTCATCGGCCTGGTGTGGGCGGCGATGTACGCCGCGGCGGTGGCCGACTGGTGAGGGACCGTCTGCGCCGGCACCGGCGGGAGCTCCTCGGCTTCGCGACCGCCGGACTCCTCGCCTACGCCGTCGACCTCGCCCTCTTCACCTGTCTGCGCGGCCCCGGCGGACTCGGGCCGCTCACCGCGAAGGCGCTGTCCTTCGTCGCCGGCTGCACCGTCGCCTACACGGCCAACGCCCACGGCACCTACCGAGACCGCCGCGTGCGCGGCGCCCGCCCGTACGCCCTGTTCTTCGCCGTCAACCTCGCCGGCGCCGCCGTACAGCTCCTCTGCCTCGCCGTCAGCCACTACGGGCTCGGCTACACCTCGCAGCGCGCGGACACCGTGTCCGGGGCGGTCGTGGGCATGGCGCTCGCCACAGTCGTCCGTTTCTGGGGCACCAGGACATGGGTCTTCCGGGACGCGGGCAGAGTCGGTTCGTGGACTGGCTGAAAAAGCTCCCGATGGTGGGGCCGTGGGTGACCCGGCTGTCGCTCACGCACGCGTGGCGGTCGTTCGAACGGCTGGTCCGGGTGCACTGGACGCGGCTCGCCGCCGCGATGACGTTCCGCAGCTTCGTCGCGCTGTTCCCGCTGCTCACCGTGGCCGCCGCGATCGGCGCGGCGACCCTCGGCAAGGAGCGTCAGGACGCCCTCCAGGACACCATCACCGACCAGGTGCCCGGCATCTCCGACCAGCTAGACGTCGGGGAGCTGGCGGAGAACGCGGGCACGATCGGCCTGATCGCCGGAGCCGCCCTGGTGTTCACCGGGATCAGCTGGGCCGGCTCCATGCGGGAGTGCCTGCGCGCGGTGTGGGAGCTGCCCGACGAGGACGAGAACCCCCTGCTGCGCAAGGGCAAGGACGCGGGCATCCTCGTCGGCCTCGGCGGGGCGGTCCTCGTCACGCTGGCCGCCTCCGCCGTCGCCACCGCCCTGGTCGGCCGGATCAGCGACGCCGCCGGCCTCGAGAAGGGCGGCTGGGGCGGGGTGGTCCTGCAGACCGCCGCGTTCGCCGTCGCCGCGGGCACCGACTTCCTGCTCCTGCTCTACGTCCTCACCCTGCTGCCCGGAGTCCAGCCGTCCCGGCGCCGGGTGACCGTCGCCGCGCTCACCGGCGCCGTCGGCTTCGAACTGCTGAAGCTGCTGCTCAGCGGCTACATCCAGGGCGTCGCCGCGAAGAGCATGTACGGCGCGTTCGGCGTCCCCGTGGCGCTGCTGCTGTGGATCAACCTCACCACGAAACTCGTCCTGTTCTGCGCGGCCTGGACGGCCACGCCCAGCAAGGAGGACGAGGAAGACGAGGCGGACGGAGTCAGGGGCGAGGACGGCGGCGCACCAGGTCCGGCAGCGGCCAGCGCCGGTTGACCAGGAACGCGCCGCCCGCGAGGAGCACCAGCACCCCGCCGGCGATGCCGAGCGCCACGCCCATGCCGTCGGCGCCGCCGCCCGTGTGCGCGCTCGCCACCGGCTTCGACCCGGCGCCGGTGCCGCCGCCCGCCTGACCGGGGGACGCGGACGGACCGGCCGCCGCGTTGGCCTCCTCGACGCTCTTCGGCGGCACCAGCTCGCCCACCGGCTCGACCTTGCCGGCCGCGGCGAAGCCCCAGTCGAAGAGGCGCGCGGTCTCCTTGTAGACCTCGTTCGACTCCTTCTTCTGCGGGTTCATCACCGTCACCAGCAGCACCTTGCCGTCGCGCTCGGCGACGCCGGTGAAGGTCGCGCCGGCGTTGGTGGTGTTGCCGTTCTTCACCCCGGCTATGCCCTGGTAGACGGGCACGTCGTAGTCGCCGCTGAGCAGCCGGTTGGTGTTCTGGATCTCGAAGGAGCCGCGGACCCGCTTGCCCTTCTTGTTCTTCTTCGTCTCGCCGGGGAACTGCGCCCGCACGGTCGAGCAGTACTCCCGGAAGTCCTTCTTCTGCAGCCCGGAGCGGGCGATCAGGGTCAGGTCGTACGCGGAGGACACCTGGCCCGGGGCGTCGTAGCCGTCGGGGCTGACGGCGTGCGTGTCGAGGGCTTGGAGTTCAGCGGCGTGCTCGTTCATCTCCTCGACGGTCTTGTCCACGCCGCCGTTCATCGCGGACAGCACGTGCACCGCGTCGTTGCCGGAGCGCAGGAAGACACCCAGCCACAGGTCGTGGACGGTGTACGTCTCGTTCTCCTTGACGCCCACCATGCTGGACCCGGCGCCGACACCGGCCAGGTCCGACACCTCCACCCGGTGCGTGGTGGTCTGCGGCCACTTCGGCAGCAGCGTGTCGGCGAACAGCATCTTCAGGGTGCTCGCGGGGGCCAGCCGCCAGTGCGCGTTGTGCGCGGCGAGCACGTCGCCGCTCTCGGCGTCCGCGACGATCCACGACCGGGCGGACAGCTCCTTCGGCAGCACCGGCACCCCGGCGGCCAGATTCACCTGGGTCCCGGGCTTCGCCAGCCGCTCGCCGCCCACGACCGACGTGTGCGCCGGGGGCGTGGCGGACGGCGCCGGCCTGGGTGCCGCGAGGGCGGCCGGCGCGGTCAGCGCGGTGGACAGCAGGACGGCGGAGGCGACCAGCGCGGAGCGCCGGACGGTCTTCTCGGTAGCGGGCACGGTCCGCAAGGTACATGCCATCTCTGTGGACGTCCCGGCCCGGTCCCCACCCCGTGAGGGGAACCGGACACCGCGCGGCGATACTGGACGTATGAAGCTCAGCCGCCCCGTCTCCTGGTTCCTGCTCGCCTTCGGGGTGTGGAGCTGGGTCATCTGGATCACTTTCGTCAAGAACCTGGTCAAGGACAGCAGTGGACTCGCCTTCGACGACGGGCACCCCACGGCGTACTTCTTCGTTCACCTGACGCTCGCCGTCGTCTCCTTCGTACTGGGGACGGTCGTCGGGGGCATCGGGTTGCGCGGCCTGCGCGCATTGAGCCGGACGTCACGCGCGTCGTGACGCCGTAACGGGAAACAGGGGAAGTCCGCCTCGTGGCCATCGTCTTCGTACTCGTCGCACTGCTGGTCCTCGCCGTCCTGGTGACGGGCAACTGGTACGTGTGGCGCCGGCTGTTCCGGGACACCACGGCGGGGCCCGGCCCCGTGCGCCGTGTCGGCGCGGCGGTGATCGCCGGAGGGTGGCTGCTGTTCATCGGCGCGATGGTCACCTCGCGCACGGAGGCGCCGTTCACCCTCACGCGCGTCCTGGCCTGGCCGGGCTATCTGTGGCTGGCCCTCACCCTGTACCTGCTGCTGGCCCTGCTGGTCGGCGAGCTGGTCCGCCCCGTCCTGCGCAGGGTGCTGGAGCGGCGGGCGCGTGCGTCCTCGCCCGCGCCGGCGCCGGCGCGCGAGCCGATACCGGCGGGCCGGGCGGAGAGCGAGTCCCCGGAGCCCGCGGAGGAGCCGGAGACCACGGACACCACCGCCGGCGCCGGTGACGGCCCCTCCCGGCGGCTGTTCGTCTCCCGGGTCGTCGCCGGAACGGCCGCCGCGGCCGCGGTCGGGACCGTCGGGTACGGGACGTACGGCGTCCTGCGCGGGCCGAAGGTCAAGCGGGTCACCGTGCCGCTGGCCAAGCTGCCGCGCGCCGCGCACGGTTACCGGATCGCCGTGGTCAGCGACATCCACCTGGGCCCGGTGCTGGGTCGCGGCTTTGCGCAGAAGGTCGTCGACACGATCAACTCGACGCAGCCCGACCTGATCGCGGTCGTCGGCGACCTGGTGGACGGCAGCGTGAAGGACCTCGGCCCGGCGGCCGCCCCGCTGGCCCAGCTGAGGGCGCGTCACGGGTCGTTCTTCGTCACCGGCAACCACGAGTACTTCTCCGGCGCCGAGCAGTGGGTCGAGGAGGTCCGCCGGCTCGGCCTGAACCCGCTGGAGAACGCCCGCACGGAGCTGCCCCACTTCGACCTCGCGGGCGTGAACGATGTCGCGGGCGAGGACGAGGGCCAGGGCCCCGACTTCGCCCGAGCCCTCGGCGACCGGGACCGCGCGAGGGCCTGCGTGCTGCTCGCGCACCAGCCGGTGCAGATCCACGACGCCGTGGACCACGGCGTGGACCTCCAGCTCTCCGGCCACACCCACGGCGGACAGCTCTGGCCGGGCAACCTGATCGCCCGCGGCGCCAACCCGACCGTGGCGGGCCTCGACCGCTACGGCGACACCCAGCTCTACGTCAGCCGGGGCGCCGGAGCCTGGGGCCCGCCCACCCGGGTGGGCGCCCCCTCGGACATCACGGTGATCGAACTGGCCTCCCGCCAGGCGTAGAAGCGGGCCGGAGGCGGTCACCCCGCGTCGGTCGCCGCCTCCCCGCACGCCGGCAGCGTCACCGTGATGCTCAGCCCCTCACCGGGCGCCGTGTCCACGGTGACCTGGCCGCCGTGCGCCCGCACCACACCCTGCACGATCGCCATGCCCAGCCCGCTGCCCGCGCCGCCGCCCGCGCGGAAGAAGCGGTCGAAGACCCGGGACGCGTCCTCCGGGGCGAGGCCCGGGCCCTCGTCCGTGACCCACAGCCGCACCTCGCCGCGCAGTCGGGCCGGGTGTGCTCGGTGAGGGCGAGCGCCTCGCGG
>Ga0164243_10009896_pt1 | contig 13787 bp, 11 predicted proteins | sample OricompcompostOP_FD_108781 | JGI IMG/M metagenome (GOLD analysis project Ga0164243, IMG submission 108781) | Organic Plus compost microbial communities from Emeryville, California, USA - Original compost - Organic plus compost (OP) | ecosystem: Engineered > Solid waste > Mixed feedstock >... | reverse complement strand
CTTGAGATCGGATACGCCATATACGCGGATGAGCGCGAGCCCGGACCCCTTGTCCTCGGCGACGCGCTCCGCGCGGCCGAGCGCGCCCGCGGTGATGATTTGACAGCCGTCGATCGCCTCGCGGTCGGTGACGATGTCGCCCGCGCGGCTGACCACCACGCCGGTGCCGTATTCGACCATTCGTTTCGGCGGCGCATCGGCCGCAACCTGCACCGTCATCGGAAACGGCGTGAAGGTGGAGGAGATCGCGACCACCACCGGCTCCATGATGCCCTGCATGGCCTGGTCGTAGCGGACGATGATGCCGCGCACTTCGTTTTTGTCTGCCTCCGCGCGGATGTAGAATTTCTTGAGGCCCTCGAGCCCCGCAAACACGAAGAAGGTCGGACGCAAGACGGTGTATTCCGCCCGGCGCGCGGGATGCTTGCGCAGCGTCTCGAGCACGGCGGCAAGCGTCGCCGGCGCAGTCTCGCGGAAGGCGTCGATCTGCACTTCGCCATGGACGGATTGCCAGTGGCCGCCGCTTTTGCCCTTGCTCGTCTGCGGCACAAGTTTCGCCGGAATGCCAAACCGCGCGCCGCTGGTATCGGTCACCAGCCGCCAGCCGACCGCGGCCTGTTTCTTCCTGGCGTCGGCTGCAAGCGCGGCGCGCTCCTCCGGGGTGAAGACGCCGGTCTCCTTGCCGCCCTTGCGCTTCTGATAGGCCTTGACGGCGCCATTCGAGAGCGGCCCCCAACCGCCGTCGGCGGTGCTGTTGAGAAGGCCGACCCACACCAGATCGGACTGGATCGCGATGCGCTCTTCGAGCGGGGTGGCCTCATAGCCGGCGGTCTTTGCGGGGGCGGGCTTGGCGGCCGCGGCAGGCTTGGCCGGCTTTCCCGCAGGTTTTGTCTGCGCGGCGGCGGGCAGAGCTGTGGATACGCCCAGACAGGTCAGGATCAGAGCGGCAATCAACCTCATGAGCGCCTCCGGAAACCGCGCGTTAATCTAGCGTGCCTCCGGGCCGACGGAAATCGGCGTTTTCGCCCTGCCCGCTGCTGCAAACAGCTCATGCGAGAGCTATATGGAGGCGCATGGACGCCGTGAACCAGACCCTGACACCGGACGAACTGGAGCGCTACGCGCGCCATATCGTGCTGCGCGAGGTCGGCGGGCCCGGCCAGGCCGCGCTCAAGCGGGCGCGGGTGCTGGTGATCGGCGCCGGCGGCCTCGGCGCCCCGGTGCTGCTCTATCTCGCGGCGGCGGGCGTCGGCACGCTCGGCGTGATCGACGACGATATCGTGTCGTTGTCGAACCTGCAGCGGCAGGTCATCCACGCCACCCCCGATCTCGGCCAGCCGAAAGTCGACAGCGCCGCGGCGGCAATCGCGAAACTCAACCCGCATGTGAAGATCGAAGCCCACGCGACCCGGCTCACCGCCGCGAACGCGCTCGACATCGTCGCGCAATACGATCTCGTGGCCGACGGCTCGGACAATTTCGCAACGCGCTATCTCGTATCGGATGCGTGTTTCCTCGCCGGCAAGCCACTGGTCACCGCGGCGGTCGGCGTGTTCGACGGCACGCTGACGACGATCCGCGCGCACGAGAAGAACGCCGCCGGCGGCAACAATCCGACCTACCGCTGCCTGTTTCCCGAACCGCCCCCGGCGGGGTCCATCCCCACCTGCCAGGAGGCCGGCGTGCTCGGCGCGCTCACCGGCGTCATGGGATCGCTGATGGCGCTGGAAGTCATCCGCGAAATCGTCGGTTTCGGCGAAGGGCTTGTCGGGCGGCTGTTGATGATGGATGCGCGGTCGATGCGGTTCGAGACCGTGAATTACGGCTGGGATCCGGACAATCCGCTGTCAGGAAAAAATCCGACGATTACGAATCTGTCGATGCACACATAGAATTTACGACAGTTCCTCGCGGTGCGCCATGCCGCCGTCGATCGTGACGATCGTGCCGCTGGTATAACCCGACAGGTCCGAGCAGAGGAACACGGCGGCAGCCGCGATCTCGTCAGTCTTCGCGGGCCGGCCAAACGGCATTTTTTTGAAAGCGTCGCGCCACTTGCTTTCGTCACCCGCCTTGGCGGCGCGCTGCCGATGCAGATATTCGATGCGCTGCGTCTCGACCGGACCTGGATTGATGCCGACCACGCGCACGCCGAAGCTCGGGCTGGTGCCGCCGATCGCGCGCGTGAATGCCATCAGCGAGGCATTGCCGGCGGCGCCCGCGATATAGCCATAGGAAAGTTTCTCGCCGCCCGCTCCGATGATGTTGAGGATCACCCCGCGCTTGCGCGCCTTCATGCGCTCAAGATAATGCCGTGTCATATCGACATAGCCGAACACCTTCAAATCCCAACCGGTGCGCCACGCTGCTTCATTGACGTCTTCGATGGTCCCGCCCGGAATCGCTCCTGCGTTATTGACCAGGATGTCGATATCCGGAAAGGCCTCGAACAGGGCAGCCCGGTCTTTCGCATCGGCAAGATCGGCCACCTTGGTTTGCACATTGACCTGCGATGACGAGCGGATCGCTTCCGCCTCCTTGTCGAGCAGTTCGCCCGAGCGCGACACCATGCAAAGGTCGACGCCCTCTTTCGCGAACCACTGCGCGATGGCGAGACCGATACCCTTCGACGCGCCGGTTACCAGCGCGGTGCGTCCCTGCAAATTCAAGTCCATGAAGCGCCTCTGCTATTTCCTCTCGCGGCGATAGTTTTCCATGCCCGGCCGATAGGATTTCTCGTCGAGAAACTGTTCCATGCCATGCTTGCGGCCGTGCTCCGGATCGGTCGAATACGTCTGCTGCGCCTTGGCATAGAGATAATCCTCCGACACGTCCCAGGACATGTCTTTGACGCGCCGGTACGAGAGCTTGATCGCGCTCAGCACGTGCGGATTTTTCGCCATCAGTGTGTACGCAAGTTCTTTCACGCGCGCACGCAACTTTTCGCGCGGCACCGACTCGTTCACCAGTCGGGTCTGAGCCGCTTTCTGGCCGTCGAACTGTTCGCCGGTGAGAAGATAATACTGCGCATCCGCGGGCAGCATCTTCTCGGCGACCGCGCGGGTGACGTTGCCGGCCGGAATAATGCCCCAGTTGATCTCGGAAAGCCCGAAGACCGCATCGTCCGCGGCGATCGACAGGTCGCACGAGACAATCGGTGTGAACGCGCCGCCGAAACACCAGCCATTGATCATGGCGATGGTCGGCTTCGGAAAAAACATCAGCCGCCGCCATTGCCAGCCCATAGAATCGCGCTGCACCCGCGCAACGCCGATCGGCGTCGCCTTGTCGACCTCGCGGAAATATTCCTTGATGTCCATACCGGCCGAGAAAGCGTCGCCCGCTCCCGTCAGCACCAGCACCTTGCAGCGGTCGTCGATCTCAAGCGCATCGAGCACCTCCAGCATCTCGCGGTTGAGCGCCGGGCTCATGGCGTTGCGCTTGGCAGGCCTGTTCAGCGTCACCCAGGCGATGCCATCCTCGAACTCGACCAGCACATTTTCGCCCCATGGGTCGCCACGGCCATTCGTCGACATCGACTTCTCCTCGGACGGCATATTTGAAAATCTACTGGGAGATTTCCATCGGCTTGAAACCGGATTTTGCGACAATCTCCGCCCATTCCTTCATTTCGCGAAGATGCTGTGCCGTGAAATCGTCGGCGGTGCGATTTTTGGTAGCAAGCCCCATGGCTTTGAGCTTGCCCGCCACTTCAGGGGATGCGACTGCCTTGTTGATCTCGGCATTGAGCCTGTCGACGATCGGCTTCGGCGTACCGCCCTGGGCGAACGCCGCGTACCAGAACTCGACCTTGTAGTCCGGCAGGCCAGCTTCGACAGTCGTCGGAACATCAGGCAACTCGGGCAGCCGCTTATCCGCAGCCACTGCGATGCCCTTCACGCGGCCACCCTTGATGTGTGGAAACATTGACGTTCCGTCAATGATGACGATGTCCGTTTCTCCGCCGCTGGTCGCCGCAATCGCATCGGAGGCCCCGCGATATTGCACGATCGGCAGTTCGATGCCGGCTTGCAGGCGGAACATTTCAAGCAGCAAAGTGCCGGAACCCAACGCGAATGAGCCGCCTTTCAATTTCTTCGGATTGGCCTTCGCATAAGCGATCAATTCCTTGAGATTGTTCGCCGGCACATTCGGACCGATGGCAATCACCACCGGCACAGCGCCGATCTGCGCCACCGGGCGAATGCCCTTGATCGGATCGTAAGGCAAGGTCTTGTAGATCGACGGATTCATCGACATGCCGAGCGCCTGCGTCATCAGCGTGTAACCGTCCGGTTTTGAGGTCGCCAGCGCGACCGCGCCGATGAATCCGGCCCCGCCGGTCTTGTTTTCGACGATGACCTGCTGACGGATATTGTCCGCCAGTTTCCCGGCGACAATGCGCGTGACAGTATCGAGCCCGCCACCGGCCGGAAACGGCACGATCCAGCGGATATTACGGTCGGGGAAGTCCGCGCGCGCGACGCCGCCAAAGGATGCAGCCAGTGCGGCACCGCCGGTAACGCGCAAAAGCGCCCTGCGGGAAAATTGTATCGCCATGTTTCACTCCCACGACATTTGAACGTTGGACTTTTTGACCTTGTGCGGCATCTTTGAGCGGAATATGCGCGAAGAGCAAGTAGTCGTCGCAGGCTGACAGCCATGTGGCGGCATGCGTGCGGCGGCGCGCGCATTACAACGTGAACGGGAGTGGAAATGCCGAAGGCACTGGTAGTCGGCGCGCTGGGCGTGGTGGGGCGCGCAAACGTGGAATATCTGACGAGCCTGCCAGACTGGGAGGTTGTCGCCCTTTCGCGCCGCGCACCCGATTTTGAGACCCGCGCCCAGTTTGTCTCCGTCGACCTTACAAACCCCGACGCGTGCCGTGCCGCGCTGAAAAGACACGGCGACATTTCCCGCGTGGTGTTTGCCGCGCTGCATGAGCAACCGGCGCTGGTATCCGGCTGGACAGAGGCCGATCACATCCGCGTCAACCTGGCGATGCTGACGAACCTGATGGATGCGGTCGAAGATGTCTCGTCCGCGCTATCTCACGTGGCACTGATGCATGGCGGCAAGGCCTATGGCGTGCATCTCGGGCCGCCGCCGCTGGTGCCCTCGCGCGAGAGCGATCCGCGCACCATTCCGCCGAACTTCTATTACGATCAGGAAGATTTTCTGAGTGCGCGCCAGCGCGGCAAGTCCTGGCACTGGACCGTGTTCCGCCCGCCGGCTGTGTGCGGTTTTGCAATCGGCAGCCCGATGAATACGATTCTCACCGTCGGTACATTCGCGGCAATCTGCCGCGAACTCGGGCTCGCGCTGCGTTTTCCCGGCGCGCTGGGTCACCTCAAGGATGCCTGCGATGCCCGCCTGCTGGCGAAGGCCGTGCACTGGGCCGGCGGCAGCACTGCGGCGAACAATCAGATTTTCAACGTCAACAACGGCGACTGCTTCATATGGGAACAGGTATTTCCCGCGATCGCGGATGTCTTCAACATGCCGCACGCCGCGCCACATGCGATGTCGCTTGGCCGCGTCATGACGGACAAGGGTCCGGTGTGGGACGCAACCGTCAAGAAGCACGGACTCATGCCCTACAGGCTCGAACAACTCGTGCCGTCGTTCGAATATGCCGACTTCACCTTCCGATACAAACAGACACCGTATGAATCGTTGCAAAGCACGATCAAGATTCGCCAGGCCGGCTTTCACGACTGCATCGATACGCAGGAGATGTTCGTGAACCAGCTTCGCGATCTGCAGAAGGCGAAGGTGTTGCCTTCTTAGTCACTGCACACGGAAGCCAAGCACCTCATCATGACCGGGCTTGTCCCGGCCATCCCCGTCTTTTCGCGCTGGATATAAAACCAAGCAAGGCCGAAATGCCCGGCATAAAGCCGGGCATGACGAATTTTTAGTTTGCTAATTACCTCTTCCACTCACCGATCTTCGGCATCGGCAGTCCGAGATTTTCGCGCAGGGTTCTGCCCGCATAATCCTTGTGATAGAGCCCGCGCCGCTGCAATTCCGGGACAACGTATTTGACAAAATCCGCGTAGGAGCCCGGCACGTGGGTCGCGGCGACGACGAAACCATCGCAGCCGCGGTTGACGAACATTTCCTCGAGGTAGTCGGCGATCTCCTTCGGCCCGCCGACAATGGAACCATGGGTCTGACCACGGTTGTTGTATTTGAGAAAATCACGCACCGTCGGATTGTGCTTGCCGCTGATCTTGATGACATGGTCGCGGATGGTCAGCATGCCGGTCAGCGAGGCCAGTTCCTTGTTGGTCATCGGCTCGTCCATGCCCTTTGTGGCGAAATCGAAGTTCAGACCTTCGGCCAGCAGCGAGAGCGCGTCGATCTCGAGCGGCAGCTTTTCGATCGTCGCCATCTTGTCTTCGGCTTCGCTTTTAGTCGCGCCCGCGACGCACATCACGCCAAGACAGATGAACATCTTGTCCGGGTCGCGGCCCAGATTGGCCGCCTCGTCCTTGAACGCCGTGTAGGCCTGTCGCGCAAACTCGGTCGTATGCGCGCTGGCGAAAATCACGTCGGCCCAGCGGCCGGCGAAGCGCTTGCCACGCCCACTCGCCCCGGCCTGAATAATGACGGGATGACCTTGTGGCGAGCGCGGCACGGTGAACGGCCCACGCGAGTTGAAGTATTTGCCGCGATGATCGAGCCGGCGCACTTTCTTCGGATCGGCGAAGCGCCCGCTTTTCTTGTCGATGATCAGCGCGTCGTCGTCCCAGGAATCCCAGTGGCCCAGCACGACTTCCATGAACTCGTCGGCACGGTCGTAGCGCGCATCATGCTCCAGATGCTCCGCGCGGCCCATGTTCTGCGCCTCGCCATCGTTGACGGAGGTGACGACGTTCCACGCGACGCGACCATCGAGCATCAGGTCGGCGGTGGCGAACTTTCGCGCCACATCGAACGGCTCGTAATACGTCGTCGACGCAGTCGAGGCGATGCCCATGCGCGAGGTCGCAAGCCCCATTGCCATCATGGTGACGACCGGGTCCATCTTCACGCAGCGAATGCCGTACTCGACCGTGTGCGAATGGTCGCCGCCATAGCGGTCCGGCATCGCGAAACGATCGTCGAAGAACGACATGTGGAACTTGCCGGCTTCGAGAACGCGGCCGATCTCGGCGTAGTAATCCGCGGACATCGAATCCGTGCGCGATTCCGGGTGCCGCCACGAGCTCGGCAGGTTCGTGCAGTTCTGCGCCTGCAGAAAGCCCACCATCACCATCTGCCGCGTCATGTTTCCTCTCTTGTTGTTCTTTTGTAATTTTGTTTTACGCGGTCACGACAAGGCGGGATGCTCCACCTTGTGCTCGGCCGCGAGTCTTTTCAGCGTGTTCCAGGTGGCGTCGTCGACGTCGATGCCCGATACGCGGCGTTCCTGCTCGCGCAGGAACTCCATCTCGCCCGGATAGAACACACCGGGACTGCCGACCGACGGCGGCGTGTCCTTGAGGTAGCAGGCGAAGTCGCGCACCTCTTGCTTGAACTGCTTCAGCGGCCGGAATGCTTCCACGTTGAACACCGCGAGGAAGCAGCCATCGTTGTGCCGTCCGGTTGGCTCGACGCCGTAGCCAAGCCCGGTGAGTAGGCCGCAGAGAATTTCCACCATCACGGCAAGCCCGCTGCCCTTGTAGCCTTCCGTGCCGCCGAGCGGCAGCAGCGCGCCGCCCTTGCCGCCCGGCTTGATGCCGTTCGGATCGGTCGTCTGCTGGCCCTCCGAATCGACGATCCAGCCGAGCGGAATCTTTTCGCCCTTCTTGGCCGCCAGCGACACCTTGCCGAATGCCACCGCCGATGTCGCCATGTCGAGATAAAGCGGTCCTTCAAGGTCGGACGGCACAGCGATGGAGATCGGGTTGGTGCCGAGCCGAGCTTCACGCCCGCCGAACGGCGCGACGATTTTCGGCGAGCGCCCGCTGTCCGCGGTGATGAGGCCGATCATGCCCTCTTCCATCGCCATCAGCGGATAAGCGGCGAGCCGCCCGATATGGCTCTGGCGGAACACCGTCGCGGCAGCAACGTTCGATTTCTTCGCCTTCTCGATGGTGAGACGCATCGCTTCCTGCGTCACCACATAGCCGAAGCCCCAGTGGCCGTCGATCACTGTCGTGGTCGGGCTTTCCTGCACGACGGTCCATGGCGCGCCCGGCACGATGTGGCCGACCTTGATGCGCTCGATGTAGTTCGGAACCATCACGATGCCGTGGGAATCGTGGCCCGCGAGGTTGGCGTTGACACATCCGCTGGCGACAGCTTCCGCTTCGCGCGGCGACGCGCCCGCTGCCTGCAGCAGCGCCGTCCCGATCTCCCGCAGGCGATCGGCCATGATCCTTGGCATGAGCGTTTCCTCTTTCCTTGTTGAAGAGGATGTTCGGGAGGCGGACGCGCGAGGTCAAGCCCGTTCGCTCTGACAATTCGAATATCGCCTGTGCGGAGATTTCTTACGCGGCGTCATTCCGGGGCGCGCAATCGCGCGAACCCGGAATCCAGACCCACGCAGGCATTGGATTTATCTGGATTTCGGGTTCGCGAGCTTCGCCCGCGCCCCGGAATGACCGCTTACGCGTTCGCCATCGAACGGCCGACATATTCGAAGTCGCCGTCCTTCACCGCGCGGGTGCGCCACAGGTATTCGGTGGCGTAGCCGGGCCAGTTGGTGGTGATCTTGCCGTTCTCGATCTTGAAGTAGGTGAAGCAGTCGGCCCGCGCCGGCACCGTAGTGGCGAGCCTCGCCTGTGCTTCCTTGTTGAACTCACGCTGCCGGTCGGCCTTGACGTTCATGTAGCGCGCACGGTTCTTCTTCAGCGCCTTGATGGCGCTCACGATGTAGCGCGATTGGCACTCCAGCATGAAAATGATGCTCGACGGCGCATTGGTGTTCGGCCCGTAGAGCATGAAGAAGTTCGGGAAGCCGGAAATGGTGATGCCGAGGTAGGCTTCGGCGCCGTCGCGCCATGCCTCGTTGAGGTCGAGGCCCTTGAGACCGTGGACCTGCATCGGCGTCAGGAACGCGGTCGGCGTAAAGCCGGTGCCGTAGATGATGGCATCCACCTTGTGATGCCGGCCGTCCTTGGTGACGATACCATCGGGCTCGATGCGCTCGATCTTGGTATCGACCACCTCAACATTCGGCCGCGTCAGCGCCTCGTACCAGACGTCCGACACGAGTTGCCGCTTGCAGCCCATCGGATAGTTCGGCGTCAGCTTGCGACGCAGCTCCGGGTCCTTCACCTTGTCCTCGAGCAGCTTGCGGAATGCCGCCTCGCCCTTGAGCCGCGCATCCGGATTGAGCCGGCGGCGCAAGATGAATCGCTCGAACGCCAGATAGACCTTCAGCCGCGCCAGCGGCCGCAGCCACCAGCGCTTCTGCAGCCACGCATCCCAATCGCTGGTGCCGGGAAAGATTTTTCGCGGCATGACGTATTGCGGCGAGCGCTGGAACAGTTTCAACGTGCTGACTTCCGGCGCGATCTTCGGCAGGAACTGCACGGCGCTGGCGCCGCAGCCGACCACCGCGACGTTCTTCCCCTTCAACGGAAAACCATGGTTCCAGTTCGAGGAATGGAAGCTTGCGCCCTTGAAAGTCTCGCGGCCTGGAAAATCCGGAATGTTGGCGTGATTGAACAGCCCGACGGCAGAGACAAGAATCGGCGTCGTGAGCCTCGCGCCGCTGGTCGTCTCGATCGTCCATGTGCCCGAGGCTTCGTCGAAGTCGGCGCGCAGCACTTCGGTGTTGAAGCGCACATGCGGGCGGATGCCGTGGCGCTCGACCACCTTGAGCTGGTAATCCCAGATCTCCTGCTGCGGCGCGAATGCCGTCGACCACTTGTAGGTCTGGTCGTAGGAGAACGAATAGAACCGAGAGACGACATCGCAGGCCGCGCCGGGATAGGTGTTGTCGCGCCACACGCCGCCGATGTCGTTCGCACGCTCGAGCATGAGAAAATCATTCATCCCGGCGTTCTTGAGCGCGATGGCCAACGCCATCCCGCCAAAGCCGCAACCGATGATGATGATGGGGAAATTCTCGGGAGTTTTGTCCAGCATTCCGTCCCTGGCCTTTTCCTCTCTACCCCGGATCGCAAGCCGGGTTCCGCGTCGCATTTTTCAATTTTACCGATCGCAGGCTAAAGCTAGCATGCACACGTCGCCATGCCAGCACCCCATACGTGCAGATGGCGCAAACGGTGTATGCGCCAATTGACGCACTCGCCCACCGACCTGCGATGCACAAGGATAAGGCGGCGGTGACGCACCGCCCGTTAGCGAGGAGGTTTCCGACATGCCCAAGCCGCAGCCCATCGAGTATGCCGACGCCTCGCCAGAGGTCCGGGCCGTCTACGACGACATAAAAACGAGTCGCAAAATCGATGACGTGAACAATTTCTGGAAATATCTCGCCAGCGATCCCGTCCTGCTCAAACGAACCTGGGCGAGCGTCAAGGAAGTGATGGCGCCGGGCGCGCTCGATTCACTCGCCAAGGAACTCATTTATGTCGCAGTGAGTGTCACCAACGGCTGCGGCTACTGTATTGCGAGTCATTCTGCCGCCGCCGCGAAGGCCGGCATGACGGACGCAATGTTCGGCGAGTTAATGAGCGTCGTCGGCATGGCGAATGAGACAAACCGTCTTGCGAACGGTTACCGGGTGCCGATTGACCCGGGATTTGAGAAATAAAAGTCCCGCCGCGCGGTCAGCGCATGACCCCGTGACTGTGGAGCAGGGTCAAAGTTCCGAGGCGCTTGTGATAGTCTCGCGCGCGAGAGGAAACGATGAGATACGCCATGGCCGACACAAGCAAGAAGATGAAACTCGGGCTGTTCTTTGAGGGAGGTGGACACCATATCGCCGCATGGCGCGATCCCGATGTCGACGTTCACGCGCGCCAGACCTTCGAACATTTTGCGCAGATCGCCCGCACGGCAGAGCGCGGCAAGTTCGACCTGCTGTTCACCGCCGATACCTATGCGACCTTCGGCGCCGACGATGTGGAGACTTGGCAGCGCACCACGGCGGCCTCCCGCCTCGAGCCGTTGACGCTGCTGGGCGGGCTTTCCGCCATCACGAAGAACATCGGCCTGGTCGCCACCATGACCTCGACCTATTTCGAGCCGTTCCACGTGGCACGGTTCTTCGCTTCGCTCGACCAGATCAGCGGCGGCCGTGCCGGCTGGAACCTCGTCACCTCGCTCTCGGGCGCAGAAGCCTACAACTTCAATCGCGATGAACACTATTCCCACGCCGACCGCTACGATCGCGCGCGCGAATTTGCGCGCGTGGTGCTCGGCCTGTGGGATAGTTGGGAAGAAGGCGCCGTGATCGCTGACAAGGAGAGCGGCCTGTTCTTCGACAAGGACAAGCTTCATTTCCTCAATCACAAAGGCAAGCATTTTTCCGTACGCGGGCCGCTCACGGTGCAGCCCTCCCCGCAAGGCCATCCGGTGATCGTGCAGGCCGGCCAGTCCGAAGACGGCCGCGATCTCGCCGCCGAGACGGCGGAAGTGATCTTCACCGTGCAGCAGGACCTTAACCAGGCGCGCGAATTCTACAACGATGTGAAGAAACGCGCCGTCGCGTATGGCCGCTCGCCCGATGCCATCAAGGTGATGCCGGGGTTGATGACCGTCGTCGGCGAGACTCGCGCCGAGGCACAGGCGAAATACGACCGGCTGCAGGACCTCATTCATCCCGAGGTCGGCATTCGCGGGCTCTCGACCTATTTCGGCATGGACCTGTCAAAGTATCCGCTCGACGGCCCGGTGCCGGAGCCGCAGCACAAGGGTGCCGAGATTGGCCGTGTCAAGGTGATGTACGATCTCGCCAAGCGCGAGAACCTCACCATTCGCCAGCTCTACAAGCGCGTGATGGGCCAGCGCGCGCACCGCACCGTGTGCGGCACGCCGGCGGATATCGCGAATACGATGCAGGAATGGTTTTTGGGTGGCGCCTGCGATGGCTTCAATATCCTGCCGCTGACCTTCCCGAAGGGGCTCGACGATCTGGTCGACATGGTGATCCCGGAATTGCAGCGCCGCGGCGTGTTCCGCACCGAATACGAAGGCAAGACATTGCGCGAAAATCTCGGACTGCCGAAGCCGGCGAACCGCTATACGCAGCAGCGCGGACAGATTACGGCGGCGGAGTAGCTAGTCCGCGTTAGTTTGTAGCCCGGATGGAGCGCAGCGAACCCGGACAAAGCATCTTGTCCCGGGCGACAGGAGCGACGCGCTTGCGCGGAGCGAATGGAGACCCGGGACCCAGGGGCCAAACACACGGCCTCAATTATCGCCCCTGGGTCCCGGATCGTCGCTCGCGCATATGCGCTCGCTCGTCCGGGACACGCGCCGGCGGCGTGAGAATAAAGAATTGTTATCGATCTTTTTTACCAGCCGCGTGATCAAGTATGTCTAAAAGCCGCATACGAATTTCCATTGCGCGCTTTCGCGTTTCGCCCGTCCGAGTGTGAAACTCAAAGTCTTCCACGGCTTCCAAAGTTTCATTTATTGCATTGCAAATGAACGTAAGTTCTTCGATGGAAATCGAAACAGATAGTGTGCGGTTTGAAGGCACCATGCTTTCATCCATCCTTGTAGTGATTACCTTCTCTTCATCGTCGGATCGAGCGCAACGCGCATCGACTCGCCGAGCGCGTTGAACGCCAGCGCGGTGAGCAAAATCGCGAAGCCCGGCGCATACATCTGCGCCGGCGCAATCTCGATATAGTTGTACGCGCGCGCCAGCATGCCGCCCCAGCTTGCGGCCGGCGGCTGCACGCCGAGCGCCAAAAAGCTGAGGCTCGCTTCCGCGAGCAGCGCGATGGCGAGCATCAAGGTCACCTGCACGATCACCGGCTGGATCGCGTTCGGCACGATGTGGCGGCGGATGATGTGGAACGTCGACGCGCCGAAGCCGCGCGCGGCGTCCACATACAGCGCGTTCTTCACGACAAGTGTTTGCGCGCGCACGATGCGCGCCAGGAACGGCGCGAACACGATGCCGACCGACAGCATGGCATTGGTCAATCCGATGCCGAGCGCACCGGTGACCGCGATGGCAAGCACGATCGGCGGGAACGACAGCAACGCATCGATAAAACGGCTGACCACTTCATCGATCCAGCCGCCGACAAAACCAATGACAAGACCAACCGGAACACCCAGCACGATCGCGACGCCCACCGCCAGCAGCGAGGCATAGATCGAGTTCGGGGCTCCCCAAATCAGGCGGCTCAAGACGTCGCGGCCGAGATCGTCGGTGCCGAGCCAGTGTTGCGCGCTCGGCGGCAGCAGAAGCTGCGACACGTTCTGCGCGACTGGCGAATAAGGCGCGAGGACAGGCGCAAAAATCGACACAACCAGCAACGCGACCAGATAGCTGATGCTGAGAACGGCGCGCGGGTCAGACTTCATCCATCGCCATAATCGCGCGAGCCGGGACGGTCGAGGACGCGGCCCGATGTCGGTTACTTGGTCGGTTACTTGGTCGGCTACCTGGGTCATGGCGCGACAGCCCTTATGCAGCGGCTCGCGGATCAAGCAAGCCATTGATGATGTCGACGAACAGGTTGACAAGGATCACCATGATGACGAGCACCAGCACGACGCCTTGCACGACCGGAAAATCCTTGTTGATCGCCGAATACGCGACGAGCTGGCCGGCGCCCGGAATCGCGAACACGGCCTCGATCACCACCGCGCCGGAAAACAGGCGGTTGACCTGCAAGCCGACGATGGTGAGCAGCGTTACG
>Ga0164243_10009894_pt1 | contig 13788 bp, 14 predicted proteins | sample OricompcompostOP_FD_108781 | JGI IMG/M metagenome (GOLD analysis project Ga0164243, IMG submission 108781) | Organic Plus compost microbial communities from Emeryville, California, USA - Original compost - Organic plus compost (OP) | ecosystem: Engineered > Solid waste > Mixed feedstock >... | reverse complement strand
TTCTACGCCCCGGAGATCGTGCCGCTGCCTGCGCGACCCGGCCGCGACCGCGACGGTGCCCGCGAACAGGACGAATCGTCGTCCGGTCGGCGCGGGCGTCGTCGGCGCGGAGGTTCCGACGAGGGAGATGAGCGGGGCGAATCGCGCCAGCGTCAGCGCGTCGTCGAGTACATCACCGAGCCCAAGGCGATCAAGGGCTCGACGCGCCTGGAGGCCAAGAAGCAGCGCCGCCGCGACGGTCGCGACGCCGGGCGCCGTCGTCCCGTCGTCACCGAGGCGGAGTTCCTCGCGCGGCGCGAGTCGGTCGACCGCAAGATGGTGGTCCGGTCCAAGAACGGCCGCACCCAGATCGGCGTGCTCGAAGACGGGGTTCTCGTCGAGCACTACGTCGCCCGCAACCAGGACGCCTCGCTCATCGGTAACGTGTACCTCGGGCGCGTGCAGAACGTGCTCCCCAGCATGGAGGCGGCCTTCGTCGACATCGGCCGCGGGCGCAACGCCGTGCTCTACTCCGGAGAGGTCGACTGGGACGGCGTCGAGACCGGGAACCAGCCGCGGCGCATCGAGCTCGCCCTGAAGCCGGGCGATCGCGTGCTCGTCCAGGTCACCAAGGACCCGGTCGGTCACAAGGGCGCGCGTCTGACCAGCCAGATCTCCCTCCCAGGGCGCTACCTCGTGTACGTGCCGGGCGGATCGATGAACGGCATCAGCCGCAAGCTGCCGGACAACGAGCGCGCGCGCCTCAAGCGCATCCTCAAGGAGGTGCTGCCCGAGTCGTCCGGCGTGATCGTGCGCACGGCGGCGGAGGGGGCGACCGAAGAGCAGCTGACCCGCGACGTGCAGCGGCTCACCACCCAGTGGGAGCACATCCAGAAGCAGGTCGAGAGTCAGCAGGCGCCGGCGCTGCTGCACGCAGAGCCCGACCTCCTCGTCAAGATCGTGCGTGACGTCTTCAACGAGGACTTCGCGAAGATGCTGATCCAGGGAGAGGACGCGCAGCGGACGATCCGCGCCTACCTGGAGAGCGTCGCCCCCGACCTCCTCGAGCGTGTCGAGGCCTATGAGGACGAGGTCGACCCGTTCGACGCGTTCCGCATCACCGAGCAGATCGAGAAGGCCCTCGACCGCAAGGTCTGGCTGCCCTCCGGCGGCTCTCTGGTGATCGACCGCACCGAGGCGATGACGGTCGTCGACGTCAACACGGGCAAGTTCGTCGGCTCCGGCGGGAACCTCGAAGAGACCGTCACGAAGAACAACCTCGAGGCGGCCGAGGAGATCGTCCGCCAGCTGCGGCTGCGCGACATCGGCGGCATCATCGTCGTCGACTTCATCGACATGGTGCTGGAGTCCAACCGCGATCTCGTGCTGCGCCGCCTGATCGAGTGCCTCAGCCGCGACCGGACGAAGCACCAGGTCGCCGAGGTCACCTCGCTCGGCCTCGTGCAGATGACGCGCAAGAAGCTCGGCCTCGGACTGCTCGAGACCTTCAGCGAGGCGTGCGAGGTGTGCGCCGGTCGCGGCGTCATCGTGCACCACGACCCTGTGGTCAAGCACCGTTCCTCGAACGGGAACTCGGGCAACCGGCGTCAGCGCGGCGGCAACGGACAGAGTCAGAGCCCTCAGCCGGTCGCCGGTGCCACCCACGGCATCCCCGAGGGCGCGAAGACGGCGCTCGCGCAGATCGCGGCGTCGACCATCGCCCCGGCGACGGAGGGGCAGGGGCAGACCGCCGAGGTCCTGGCCATCGCGCTGCCCGACGAGCCGGTGGCGGCGGAGCGCGCACGGAAGCCGCGCAAGAAGCGCCCTGCCGAACGCAAGGGACCCAAGACCCCCGCGGAGCAGCTGCTGGACTCGGTGCTCGACGCGCTGCCGGAGCCGAAGGCGCCCGGTCAGGGGAGAGGGCGCCGCCGGGTCACCACGGCCGCTCTCACGGGCACGCCGATCGCCGTGAACTCGGAGTCGTCGTCAGCGCCGGTCGCGGGCGGGGATGCGCAGGCCTGAGGCGATCAGCCGGCGTACGAGCTCCTTTCCGGAGACGTGCTCCGCACCGGCGGCGATGAGCCGGGGGACGAGCTCTTCCGGAACGTCGTAGTGGTCGCGGTCGAACGCGCGTGCCGGCACGTCGTGGGCTCGCGCGAACGCATGGAGCTCGTCGAGGCTGTCGTCGCTGACGAGGTGCGCCCAGAGCCTGCCGTGTGCGGGCCAGCGGGGGTCGTCGACGAGCACGCTCATGGTGCAAGCCTAGGCCCGCCCCGGCGCCTGCGGCGTTTTGCGACCGGCCCCGGCTTCCGGTAAAGTAGTCCCTTGGTGCGTAGGCCGCATCGGCCTCATCGGTCGGAGCGGAAAGTCTTGTGTTCGCACCCGTCGCCCCGCGACGCACACAAGCAACAGTCTTCCCGTGAGATTCTCGGAGCCTCGCGCTCCCCAACGAAACAGGTATGAAGTGGTTTACGCAGTAGTGCGCGCCGGTGGGCGGCAGGAGAAGGTCGAGGTCGGCACGATCGTTCAGCTCGACCGTGTTCAGGCTGCCCAGGGCGAGAGGATCGAGCTGCCTGCGGTGCTGCTCGTCGACGGCGCCACGGTGACCACCGACGCGGACAAGCTGGCGAAGGTCAAGGTCACCGCCGAGGTCATCGGCAACCTCCGCGGCCCGAAGATCGTCATCCAGAAGTACAAGAACAAGACCGGCTACAAGAAGCGTCAGGGCCACCGCCAGGAGCTCACGCGCGTCAAGATCACCGGCATCAAGTAAGACCGAGGAGATAGGTCATGGCACACAAAAAGGGCGCGAGCTCGACCCGCAACGGTCGTGACTCCAACGCACAGCGACTCGGCGTCAAGCGCTTCGGCGGCCAGCAGGTCCTCGCCGGCGAGATCATCGTCCGTCAGCGCGGCACGCACTTCCACCCCGGTGTGAACGTCGGTCGCGGTGGCGACGACACCCTGTTCGCCCTGACCGCGGGCGCGGTGCAGTTCGGCGCGAAGGGCGGCCGCAAGGTCGTCAACATCGTCGCCGCTGCCGAGTGATCACAGCGCGAACGTAAACATCCGGTTCGGGGCGGGCTTCGGCTCGCCCCGAACTCGTCTATAGGCGCCCGGTCGCTCAGGGCTCAAGGCACCGAGGAGAGAAGGACATGGTCAGCTTCGTCGACACCGTGACGCTGCATCTGCGCGCCGGCAAGGGCGGAAACGGCTGCGTCTCGGTGCACCGCGAGAAGTTCAAGCCGCTCGGCGGACCGGACGGGGGCAACGGCGGCGACGGCGGCGACATCGTGCTCGTGGCCGACCCGCAGACCGGCACGCTGCTGTCGTACCACCACTCGCCGCACCGTTCGTCGCCGAACGGCGGCTTCGGCATGGGCGACCACCGGTCGGGGTACGCCGGCGAGACCGTCGAACTGCCCGTTCCCGTCGGCACGGTCGTGAAGACGCCGGAGGGCGAGGTCCTCGCCGACCTCGTCGTCCCCGGTGAGCGCTTCGTGGTGGCCAAGGGCGGTCAGGGCGGGCTCGGCAACGCCGCTCTCGCAACCCCGAAGCGCAAGGCCCCTGGCTTCGCCCTGCTCGGCACGCCCGGCTTCGAGGGCGACGTCGTGCTCGAGCTCAAGACGGTCGCCGACGTGGCGCTCGTCGGCTATCCGTCGGCGGGAAAGTCGAGCCTGATCGGCGCGATCTCCGCGGCGCGCCCGAAGATCGCCGACTACCCCTTCACGACGCTGCACCCCAATCTCGGCGTCGTGAAGGTCGGTGACTTCCGCTACACCGTGGCCGACGTGCCGGGGCTCATCGAGGGCGCCAGCGAGGGCAAGGGGCTCGGACTCGAGTTCCTCCGCCACGTCGAACGCTGCTCGGCGCTGCTGCACGTGCTCGACTGCGCCACGCTCGAGCCGGGGCGCGACCCGATCTCCGATCTGGACGTGATCCTCGCAGAGCTCGGGGCCTACGAGGTGCCGGAGGGGCAGATCCCGCTGCTGGAGCGTCCGCAGCTGATCGCGCTCAACAAGATCGACGTCCCGGAGGCGCGTGACCTCGCCGATCTCGTGCGCCCCGACCTCGAAGCCCGTGGGTACCGGGTGTTCGACATCTCCACCGTGTCGCACGAGGGCCTGCGCGCCCTCACGTTCGCGCTCGGAGAGATCGTCGAGACGCACCGTGCGGAGACCGCGGCGGCCGAGACGCCGCGCGAACGCGTCGTCATCCGTCCGAAAGGCGCGGTGAAGGACTTCACGATCCGTGTCGAGGGCGGCACGTACGGCAACGTGTACCGCATCATCGGTGAGAAGCCGGTGCGCTGGGTGCAGCAGACCGACTTCCAGAACGAAGAGGCGGTCGGTTACCTCGCCGACCGACTCGAGAAGCTCGGCGTCGAGGACGAGCTGTTCCGCCTCGGCGCGGTCCGGGGGTCGACCGTCGTGATCGGCGAGGGCGACAGCATCGTCTTCGACTGGGAGCCCACGATGAGCTCGGCCGCCGAGCTCATGACCGCACCGCGGGGCACCGATCCGCGTCTGGCGCCGAGTACGCGCAGGACGACCTCGGAGCGGCGCGAGCAGTACTACGAGCGCATGGACGCCAAGGCGCAGCTGCGTGCGGAGCTCGAGGCCGAACGCCTCGCCACCTACCGCGAGGACGAGGAATGACCGCGCGAACCCGCGCCGACCTCGCCACCGCCTCCCGCATCGTGGTCAAGGTCGGGTCGTCCTCGATCAGCGGCGAGTCCTCCTGGCGCATCCCCATGATCGTGCACGCCCTGGCCGCTGCCCATGCGCGTGGCACGGAGGTCGTGCTGGTCTCGTCGGGTGCCATCGCCACCGGCATCCCTTTCCTGAAGCTCGACGCGCGGCCCACCGACCTCGCGACCCAGCAGGCGGCCGCGGCGGTCGGGCAGAACATCCTCGTCTTCCGCTACCAGGAGGCCCTTCGCCCGTTCGGGATCGTCGCCGGCCAGGTTCTGCTGACCACGGGCGACCTCGAGAACGCGACGTCGCGCAGCAACGCGCGCCGCGCGATGGAGCGACTGCTGGGCCTTCGCGTGCTGCCGATCGTGAACGAGAACGACACGGTGGCGACGCAGGAGATCCGCTTCGGCGACAACGACCGTCTCGGCGCGCTGGTCGCGCAGCTGATCGAGGCCGATGCCCTCGTGCTGCTCAGCGACATCGAGTCGCTGTACACCAGGCCGCCCACCGAACCGGGCGCCGAGCCTCTCGACATCATCGCCCCTGACGCCGACCTGACTGGTCTCGAGTTCGGGGCGACGGTGGTGAACAGCGTCGGCACCGGGGGAGCGGCCACCAAGGTGTCGGCCGCGCGCCTGGCGGCGGCATCGGGCATCGGAGTGCTGGTCACCAGTGCCGACCTCGTCGACCGCGCCCTGTCCGGTGACGACATCGGCACGTGGTTCGAACCGGTCGTCTCCTAGACTGGGGCGATGACCGACCAGACCCCGCAGGTGCGCCTCGAGCGCGCCAAAGAGGCGTCCCGCGCCACCGCAGCGCTCACCAGCGATGACAAGGCCCGCGTGCTCGAGGCGATCGCCGCGGCGCTGGAGCGGAACGCTGCGCGCATCATCGAGGCGAACGACCGCGATGTCGTGCGCGGGCGGGAGGAGGGCATCGGCGACTCGCTGATCGACCGGCTGCGCCTCGACGACAAGCGCGTCGCCGCGCTCGCCTCCGCCGTGCGCGAGGTCGCCGCGCTGCCTGACCCCGTGGGCCAGGTCGTGGGCGGGCACAGGATGCCCAACGGGGTCTCGCTCGAGCAGGTGCGGGTGCCGTTCGGCGTCGTCGGCGCCATCTACGAGGCGCGTCCGAACGTGACGGTCGACATCGCCGCCCTCGCTCTGCGCTCCGGCAACGCGGTGGTCCTGCGCGGCGGCAGTGCGGCGCTCGAGTCCAACACCGTGCTCGTCGCGGTCATGAGAGAGGCTCTCGAGGGCGCGGGTGTCACCCCCGAGGCGATTCAGACGGTCGATGACTTCGGTCGTGAGGGAGCCAAGGCGCTCATGCACGGTCGCGGGTTCGTCGACGTGCTGGTGCCGCGGGGGAGCGCTGGCCTCATCGAGACCGTCGTCACGGAGTCGACCGTGCCGGTGATCGAGACCGGGGCGGGCAACGTGCACATCCTCCTCGACGAGACCGCGCCGGACGACTGGGCGCGCGACATCGTGGTGAACGCCAAGGTGCAACGGCCCAGCGTGTGCAATGCGGTGGAGACGGTCCTCGTGCACCGTCAGGCCGCTCCCCGTCTCATCCCTCTCGTCGCGAGCGCGCTGCAGAGCGAGGGCGTCGCCATCCACGGCGACGACGTGGTGGCCGGTCTCGTCTCCAACGTCATCCCCGCGACCGAGGAGGACTGGGCGACGGAGTACCTCAGCCTGGATGTGGCGATGAAGGTCGTCGACTCCCTCGACGAGGCGCTCGAGCACATCCGTCGCTACAGCACGGGCCACACCGAGTCGATCGTCACGACCGACACCCGCAATGCGGAGCGCTTCCTCGCCGAGGTCGACTCCGCGGTCGTCATGGCCAACGCGTCGACCCGGTTCACCGACGGGGGCGAGTTCGGCTTCGGCGCCGAGGTCGGCATCTCGACGCAGAAGCTGCACACCAGAGGGCCCATGGGGCTCGCCGAGCTGACCAGCACGAAATGGCTGGCGCGTGGAGCGGGTCAGACCAGGGCCTGAGGGCTAGACTGGGGGATGCTGCCCAGCCCGAAGGCCACGAAACGGAGTCAGGATGAACCTCATCGCACAGATCGCGATGGCCGCCGCAGAGACCGAACACCACGGCAACGTCGCTCTCGAGACGCTGATCTTCGGCGTGATCGCTGCGATCGTGTTCACGTTCCTGGCACTGGTCACCCTGTCGTACAAGAACGTGGCGAACCGTCATTCGGCCAAGGCCGAGGCCTGGGCGGCCAAGCACGGCAACGACGGTCACGAGGCAGGGCACGGCCACTGAGCCCCGCATGAGCGCCACGACCTCGCGCCCGCCGCGCATCGGCGTGATGGGCGGGACCTTCGATCCGATCCATCACGGCCACCTGGTCGCCGCGAGCGAGGTCGCGCACTCGTTCGGACTCGACGAGGTCGTCTTCGTGCCTACCGGACGACCGTGGCACAAGTCCGAGGTCACCCCCAGCGAACACCGGTATCTGATGACCGTCATCGCGACGGCGTCGAACCCGCAGTTCACCGTGAGCAGGGTCGACATCGACAGGGAGGGGCCGACCTACACGATCGACACGCTGCGCGACCTGAAGAAGGAGCGGCCGGACGCCGAGCTCTTCTTCATCACGGGAGCGGATGCCGTGGCGCAAATTCTCAGTTGGAGGGACCATGATGAGTTGTGGGAGTTGGCCCACTTCGTCGCCGTGTCCCGCCCAGGCCACGTCCTGAGCATCGACGGACTCCCACCGGGCGATGTCAGCCAGCTGGAGGTGCCGGCGCTGGCCATCTCCTCCACTGCGTGCCGTGAGCGCGTTCACGAAGGCGAGCCGGTCTGGTACCTCGTTCCCGACGGGGTCGTTCAATACATCGCGAAGCATCATCTGTATCGGAGCAAGGCATGAGCACATCGGATCAGCAGGACGGGAGACCGCTGACGCGAAAGCAGCTGCGGGAGCTCCGCCTGACGGGCGCGACTCCTGTCATCACCGCCGACGAGACCGAGCAGGCCGAGCGGACGGCTCCGCCTGCTCCGCCGTTGCCCCGCGCCGCCGAGCCGATCGAGGTCGCGCCCGCTCCCGTCGCCGACGCGAACGTCGATCTGGGCGCCGCCCCGCTCACGCGCCGTCAGGCGCGTGAACAGGAACGCATCAAGACGGCATCCGTGCCCGTGATCTCCGAAGAGCCCGCCGCCCCCGAGAGCCCGGTGGAGCAGACCGACGCGTCTCCGACCGGCACCGCCGGCGCAGACGACCGTCCGACCGACGGTGAGAGCGGCGGCACCCCCGACGAGGCTCCGGAGATCGTCTCCTCGGTCCCGTCCTTCGGCGCGTCGGAGGACGACGACGATGACGACAGCGAGGAGCACGCCGGCGTGGTGCCGGTGAGCGCATCGGCGACCGTGGAGACGATCGGCGACGTTCCGCTCGACGGCGAGGCGGATGCCCGTGCCGACGGAGACACCGACGCCGGACAGGACGCCGCCGAGGGCGACGCCGACGAAGCCGTGGCGGCGCTGGGCGTCGACGTGCGGGACGACCAGGGGAGCGGCGAGGATCTGCTCGCGGACGCGGACGACGCGGTGGCCGCAGACGAGCGCGCGACGGTCAGCCCCGCGTTCGGCAGCGGTCTCCTCGCCGAGGCCACAGACGACGCCGCATCGAGCACGCCCTCGTTCGACGAGCTGCTCGGCGCCGGCGACTCCGGCGGGTCGCATCACACCGCCAGCACGCTGATCTTCAATCCGCCTCCCGGTGAGGGGTCGCTGTCGGGCCCGGTGGCCTCGACGGGCGAGATCCTCATCACCGGCTCCTACGAGCTGCCGCAGGGCATCGGCTCGCAGGGTCACGCCCACGGCACCGCCGACGGCAAGGAGGCCGACGCCGTGCTCATCGACGGCGAACTCCCTCCCGCGTCCTCGCCGACGCCCATCGCCGCCAGCTCCGCGATCAGCACCATCAAGCCCGCCGGAGAGGTCATCCGGCCTCCTGCTCCGGAGAAGGGCAATCGTCTCATGCTCACCCTGGCGATCGTGGCGGGTGGTCTCGCGCTCGCGCTGGGCGTCGTCCTGGTCATCGCCTTCACCACGAATGTGCTCTGATGCAGTCACCTGAATCCGCCGAAGCGATGCTGCAGATCGCCGTCGATGCCGCCGTCGCGAAGGGCGGCGAAGACCTCGTCGCCCTGAACGTCTCGGAGCCGCTCCCGCTGGTCGACATCTTCCTCCTCGTCACGGGCAACAGCGAGCGCAACGTCGCCGCGATCGCCGACGAGGTCGAGGACCGCCTCGTCGAGGCCGGGCACAAGCGGGTCCGCCGAGAGGGCCGCGCGGAGGCGCGCTGGGTGCTTCTCGACTTCGGCGACCTGATCGTGCACGTCTTCCACCAGGAGGAGCGCGTCTACTACGGGCTCGAACGGCTGTGGAAGGACTGTCCCACGGTGCCCTTCGAGCTGTCCCACAGCGCCGCAGACCCGGCCTGACATGGCGATCCATCTGATCACCGGCGCGGGGTCGGGAATCGGAGCCGTGCTCGCACGACGACTCCGGGAGCGGGGCGATGAGATCGTCCTCCTCGCGCGCGACGCGGGTCGGGCTCGCGCTCTCGCCGACGAGTTCCCCGGCGCGCACGCCCTGGTGGGCGACCTCGAGCAGCCGGGTCGGTTGTCGTGGGCTCTGTCGAAGCAGCAGCTTCCCGAGCGGATCGATTCGCTCGTGCACGTCGCCGGGGTCGTCGACCTGGGGCCGGTGTCCGAGCTCTCGCCCGCCCTGTGGGAGCGGCAGCTCGCGGTCAACCTGCAGGGACCGGCCGAGCTCACGCGCCTGTTGCTGCCGCTTCTGCGTGTGTCGAGAGGGCGCGTGGTGTTCGTGAACTCCGGCGCGGGTCTGCGGGCCCACGCGGGATGGTCGGCGTATGCGGCGTCGAAGCATGGGCTCAAGGCCCTCGCCGACGCGCTCCGTGCCGAAGAGGCGGAGCACGGGGTGCGGGTCTCGTCGATCTACCCCGGTCGCACGGCCACGCCGATGCAGGAACGCGTGCACCGCCAGGAGGGACGCGAGTACGATCCCGCGCGCTTCATCACGCCGGAAGCGGTGGTGACGACGATCCTCACCGCGCTCGACATGACGGACGACGCGCAGCTCACCGACCTCAGCATCCGTCCCCACGACTGACCCCGTCGTCAGCCCTCGCGGGCGTCAGGCGGTCAGCTTCGTGCGGCGCTGGAGCATTCCGCGCTCTGCGCGCGTCTGCGGGGGGATGGCCGACAGCAGCGAGCGGGTGTACGGATGCTCGGGGGAGCGGTAGACCGTCTCGGTGTCGCCGATCTCGACCAGCTCTCCGCGATACATGACGGCGACACGGTCGGCGATGTGCCGCACCAGGGAGAGATCGTGGGCGATGAACACGATCGACATCCCCAGCTGTTCCCGCAGGTCGCAGAGCAGGTCGATGATCTGCGCGCGGATCGACACGTCCAAGGCCGACACCGGCTCGTCGCAGACGAGGACGTCGGGGTGCAGGGCCAGGGCCCGCGCGATGCCGATGCGCTGTCGCTGCCCGCCGGAGAACTGATGCGGGAAGCGCGAGGCCATCTCCGGCTCGAGGCCGACGAGGGTCAGCAGCTCGGCGACGCGCTCGCGTCTGCTCGCGGCCGAGCCGGTCCGCGTGGCGGCGAGCGGCTCGGCGATGATCTGCTGCACCGTCATGCGCGGATTCAGTGACATGTACGGGTCTTGGAAGACCATCTGCACGCCCTGGCGCAGCACGACGCGGTCACGGAGCCGGCCCCGTGTGACGTCGTCGTCGCGGAAGCGCAGGGAGCCGGCGTCGGGGGTGTCGAGTCCGACGAGCATCCTGGCGAGCGTCGATTTGCCGCTGCCCGATTCGCCGACGACCGCGAGGATCTCGCCCTGTCTCAATCGGAGGTCGACACCGGCGACCGCGCGCACGCGGTGCGCCCTGCGCCCGCCGCCGGCGCGGAAGGTGCGTTCCAGGGCGCGTCCTTCGAGGATCGGTGTCGACTCGTCGACGGCGGCGGGAGCGCTGACGTCGCGGGGCATGGAGTTCAGCAGCTGCACGGTGTACGGATGCTCCGGTGCGGTCAGCACGACGTCGGCGCTGCCGGACTCGACGATGCACCCCGAGCGCATGACGGCGACGCTGTCTGCGACCTCCATCACGACGCCAAGGTCGTGAGTGATGAGCAGGATGCCGACGCCGAGGCGGTCGCGCAGCGACAGCAGCAGGTCGAGGATCTGGGCCTGAACGGTGACGTCGAGTGCCGTCGTCGGCTCATCGGCGATGATGAGGTCGGGTTCGAGGGCGATCGACATGGCGATGAGGATGCGCTGGCGTTGCCCGCCGGAGAACTGGTGCGGGTAGTTCCGCACGCGGCGTTCGGGATCGGGGATGCCGACGAGGGTGAGCAGCTCGATCGCGCGCTCGCGCGCCGCTCGCGCACTCATCCGGCGGTGCGCTCTGAGGAGATCGCCGATCTGGTCCCCGATGCTGAGCACCGGGTTCAGGGCGGAGAGCGCGTCCTGCATCACGAGGCTCACCTGTGCGCCGCGTCGACGGCGACGCTGCTCATCGGTCAGCGTGAGCAGGTCGGTGCCGTTGAGGTGGAGGCGGTCGGCGCTGACATCACCTCGGTCGAGCAGACCCATGATCGCGCGGGCGGTCATGGACTTTCCCGAGCCGGACTCTCCGAGGAGGGCGAAGATCTCCCCGCGCCGTACGGTCAGATCGATGCCGTCGACCACCTTCTTGCGGCGCCCCTCGGTGGAGACGGTCACGGTGAGGCCGCTGATGTCGAGGACGGGCGGCTCAGCCGTCGGTGCGGAGTTCTCCATGAGAGTCATCATGACAGGAGATTATTCCCGAAATGTTTCGAGCAGGAAACATCTTGGCCGAAAATCGGCAACCTAGTTGACATATGCGCCGAAATACTCGAATCTCATGAACGTCCCCCGATGCAAGGGGCGCCCGTACCCGCACACCGAACCGAAGGAGCGCATCCGTGCTCGAACAATCCGACCGTTACGACGGCTACACCGCGTACGACTATCTCGAGCCAGGCAAGGACTACCGCGAGTTCCGCTACGCCAAGCAGATCGGCCGCGTTCCGGCCTATCAGGGCCTGGAGCTCAGCGACGCGCAGAAGGAGCGCACCGAACGCCTGCTGCGCGAGGAGACCGTGATCTCCCTGCACGAGCACGTACAGGTCTTCCCCGAGGACATGGGTGAGCTGCGCGACCACATCCGCCAGGGCCGCGAACCCACCGGATACCAGGGACTCGCGCACTCGGGGCTCACGGCCGTGTTCGACAACGGCATGGACGGCACGTGCTGCATCTCGAGCGACGCCGGATGGAAGTACCAGGATGTGCTCTTCGATCTCGGCGTGCGCATGGCGGACCTCGCGCATCAGGACTTCGTCATCAAGGCGGAGTCGATCAAGGACATCCGCTACGCGGCCGAGACCGGTCGCGTCGCGCACATCTTCGCGCTCGAGGCCGCGACCATGATCGAGAACGAGGTCGACCGCCTCGACGTGCTCTACGGCTTCGGAGTCCGCCAGATGGGCATCGCCTACTCCGAGGCCAACATGCTCGGAGGCGGTCTGAAAGAGCGCGGCGACGGCGGCCTGACCTACTTCGGCGAGCGTGCGGTCGAGCGCATGAACAAGCTCGGCATCGCCATCGACATCTCGCACTCCGGCGACCGGACGTGCCTCGATGTGATCGCGCACTCCCGCAAGCCGGTCTTCATCACCCACGCGGGAGCGCGGGGCCTGTGGCCGACGAACCGCATGAAGACCGACGAGACGATCATCGAGTGCGCGAAGCGCGGCGGCGTCATCGGCATCGAGGCGGCGCCGCACACGACCATCTCGCCGCAGCATCCGAAGCACTCGCTGGAGTCGGTCATGGACCACTTCCAGTACTGCGTCGACCTCGTCGGCCTCGAGCACGTGAGCTTCGGTCCCGACACGCTGTTCGGCGACCACGTCGGGCTGCACGACGCGTTCTCGTCGAACCTGTCGCTGGGCCAGGCGCACGCCAACGTCGAGTACGAGAAGCAGCCGTACGTCGACGGCATCGAGAACCCGGCCGAGGCGTTCTACAACATCATCGGCTGGCTCGTGAAGCACGACTACTCCGACGACGAGATCCGCGCCGTCGTCGGCGGCAACACCCTGCGGGTACTCGAGGAGGTTTGGGTCTGATGATGAAACGGAAACTCCTTGCGCTCGGTGCGGCGGCGGCCCTCGCCGCAGGCCTCGCCGCGTGCGCCCCCACGGCTCCGGAGCCGGGGGAGTCCCCCGGCAGCACGGGGCCGAGCGACGAGACGCTCAGCATCGGCACGACGACGGACGTGGTGAACTTCAACCCGGTGCTGGGCAACAGCCGCACCGACTCGTGGATCACCAACCTGATGTATCCGCACCTGCTGAGCATCAGCGAGGACGGCACGAAGGAGGCGCACGTCGCCACCGACTGGGGGTACGTCGACGACACCACGGGCTTCTACGAGATCCGTGACGACCTCACGTGGAGCGATGGCGAGCCTCTCACCGCCGAGGACGTCGCCTGGACGCTGAACGCGGTCAAGCGCGATCAGGCGCCTGGCACGTTCTACGGCCAACTGGGCAACCTCGACACCGCCACAGCCGTGTCGGACACGCGGGTCGAGCTCACCCTGACCCAGCCGGACTCGTCGATCATCGACGAGATCGGGTTCTGGGGCGTCGTCGTCCCGAAGCACGTGTTCGAGCCGAAGGGGTCGATCGCCGAGTTCGCGAACGACGGCAGCGACGGCGGCTGGGTCGGCATGGGCCCGTTCATCATGACCGACTTCCAGGTCGGCCAGCACTACACGCTTGAGCGCGTCGACGAGTATCCGCTCGTGGACGGCGGTGTGCCGGGGCCCGCCGAGGTCGTGTACCGCGTGTATCCGGATGTGAACACCGAGATCCTCGCGCTGCAGAGCGGCGAGATCGACGTGATCGCCAACGCGCTGCCGCCGGCACAGGTCGAGCAGCTCAAGAACAGCGACGGCCTGCAGGTCATCGAGGCGGCGGGACTCGGCTATGCGCACCTCGTGTACAACATGGACAAGCCC
>Ga0164243_10009893_pt1 | contig 13788 bp, 13 predicted proteins | sample OricompcompostOP_FD_108781 | JGI IMG/M metagenome (GOLD analysis project Ga0164243, IMG submission 108781) | Organic Plus compost microbial communities from Emeryville, California, USA - Original compost - Organic plus compost (OP) | ecosystem: Engineered > Solid waste > Mixed feedstock >... | reverse complement strand
GTCGACCTGTACCTGGTGCACTGGCCGCAGGGCGGGCCGACCCGGGCCTGGGACGGCATGCAGCGGGCGCACCAGGCCGGGTACGCGCGCTCGATCGGGGTCTCCAACTTCGGCGTGGCCGATCTGGCGGAGGTGACCGCGGTGGCCGACGTCGCGCCGGTGGTCGACCAGGTCCAGTTCAGCCCGTTCGAGTACCGGCGGGGGCTGCTCGCCGACTGCGAGCGGCGCGGTGTCGTGCTGGAGGCGTACAGCCCGCTCGGCACCGGCCGGCATCTCGGCGACCGGCGCGTCGCGCGGGTGGCCGACCGGCTCGGCCGGACTCCGGCGCAGGTACTGATCCGGTGGGCGCTGCAGCGCGACGTCGTCGTCCTGCCCAAGTCGACGCACCGCGCGCGGATCGAGCAGAACGCGCAGGTGTTCGACTTCGCGCTCGGCGAGGACGAGCTGGCGGTGCTGGACGGGCTGGACCGTACCGGCGGGGCGGACCGGGCGCGCGAACGCACCTGGTGGTGATCCCGGCCGGCGGTCAGGCGCGCGGCGGGTCGAGCCGGTCGGCCATCCACACCAGCGCGTCCAGCTCCTGCCGGATCCCCTTCGGCGAGATCCCGTACCGGTGGGTTCCGGCGAGCAACCCCCCGCGTACCTGCCAGTGCAGGCCGGCCTCGGTGCCGTGGTCCTGATCCGGTACCGGCGTGCGCAGCTGGGTGAGCACGATCGTGGCGGCGCGGGTGTGCCCGGCGCCGGGATGGAACGCCGGCGGCGAGTCGCGGTGCTCGGCGAGGTACACGGTGCGACCCCGCCAGGTGGTACGGAAGAACCAGGCGAGGCGGGCATGCTCGCCCGGCGGGAAGAAGTACGGCCAGGGCACCGGTGCCGGTGTCGGCAGCGCGGTGAGGCCGAGCTGGCGGGCGGTGCGCTGGGTGGCGTCGCGCTGCCGGACCGCGTACCAGAGGCCGCCCCCGATCAGACCGACCAGCGCGAGGCAGACGACGGTGCCGAGCCCGACCACCAGCGGCCCCTCGGCACTCGCCAGCACGGTCACCGCGCACACCCGGTACGGACGGCCCGTCGCGGGCGCGGCAGAGAAATCGATACCCACGTCACCACACCATCATGCCCGGTCCCGCGCCGGTTCGCCGGCCGCGGACCGAGAGATCCACAGTGGACTGTCCACAGTGGTGGAAGTCGACGGCGGGATCCGTTGCGGCGGAACGTGTCTGCCGGCCGCATCCATTGTGGATGTTTCCTGAACGTCTGCTGAACAGCGTACCGGAAGTTGACCGGACCGCCATCTCGCCGAAACGGCAAAGTAACTTTACAGTACCGGTTGACAGTGGCTGATTCGTCCGCAAAGATACGAACTCGTTAGATCAAGAATCTCTACGACGAATGACGGACTTGGGCCACATGTCGGTTCTGACCACAGCGCTTCGGGTCGGCTGCCGTGCCCGTGGCCCGGCCGGTACTGGTGGTGTTGCGGTGGGATCGACGACCTGACGGGTGGTCAGCGCCGTGCGCGCCGGCCGCGTCGCTCCCGCCGGAACTCCGGGCAGGTGGCCGGGCCGCAGATGCCGCAGTCGCTGCCCGGGCGGAAGTGGCGGTGCGCCTCGCGCGGGTGGCCACAGACGCACCGGTCATCGTCGCTCATCGCCATCGCTTCCTCGTCGTACGGCATCGCCGGCGGCGCTCCGCCGTACACAACAGAATCGCAGCAACGCTCGTAGGCGGCACCGGAGGGTGCCACGGGTCCTGGGGAACGAGCATCCGCCCGGCACGCCGGTCCGGCGCGGGCCGCGGCCGGTACCGACGCGTACCGGCGGTGGGCCGCGTCGCGTCGACACCGGCTGGCACGCGGCTGGCAGGTCACATCCGGACAACCTGAGGGGACTGTCATGCGCCCACCCGATCCACGCGTCTCCGTCGTGATCCCGGTGCGTAACGAGGCCCGCAATCTCGAGGTCGTACTGCCGCAGCTACCTCCGGTGCACCAGGTCATCGTCGTGGACGGGCACTCCGTCGACGACACCGTCGCGGTGGTACGACGATGCAGACCGGACGCCGAGCTGCTGACGCAGACCCGGCAGGGCAAGGGCAACGCACTGGCGTGCGGCTTCGAACGGGTGACCGGCGACTGCGTCGTGATGTTCGACGGGGACGACTCGGCCGACGCCGCCGAGATCCCGGCCTTCGTCAAGGCGCTGGTCGCCGGCGCCGACTTCGCCAAGGGTACCCGGTTCGCTGCGGAGGGTGGCAGCGAGGACATCACCCCGCTGCGCCGCGCCGGTAACGCCGCCCTCAACCTCGTCACCAACCGGCTGATGGGTACCCGGTTCACCGACCTCTGCTACGGCTACAACGCCTTCTGGACCGACGTACTGGACGTGCTCGACCTGCCGCCCACCGACCTCGCCGGCAACCCGGGCCGGCAGTGGGGCGACGGGTTCGAGATCGAGGCGCTCATCAACTGCCGGATCGCCGCGGCCGGGCTGACCATCACCGAGGTACCCAGCTTCGAGCGGGACCGGCTGCACGGCGGCAGCAACCTCGCCACGTTCCCGGACGGCATGCGGGTGCTGCGGGTCATCCTCGCCGAGTACCTGCGGGCCCGCCGCGGCCGGCGTCCCGGCGGTACCGGCGGACGCGACCTGGACAACCAGGCGGTACTGCCGTGACCGCGCGGCCCGCCGTCTCCGTCATCGTCTGCTGCTACACCGAGGCGCGCTGGGACGACGTCGTCGCCGCGGTCAAGTCGCTCGGCGAGCAGACGGTCACCCCCGACGAGGTACTCGTCGTCGTCGACCACAACCCCGCCCTGGCGGTACGCGCCCGCGCCGGGCTGGACGCCGTCCGGGTCCTGGAGAACGACCGCCGCGCCGGGCTGTCCGGCGCCCGCAACACCGGGGTCGCCGCCGCGACCGGCGAGATCGTCGCGTTCCTGGACGACGACGCCCGCGCCGACCCGCGGTGGCTGGAACGGATGCTGGACTGCTACGCCGATCCCGCCGTCGCCGCGGTCGGTGGGCACGCCGAACCGGCCTGGCCGTACGGCGAGGCGCCGGCCCACCTGCCGCCCGAGCTGTACTGGGTGATCGGGTGCGGCTACCGCGGCCAGCCGACCGAACGCGCCGAGGTGCGCAACGTCATGGGCTGCGCGATGTCGTTCCGTCGTAGCCGGATCGTCGAGCTCGGTGGCTTCGCCGAGCACGTCGGCCGTACCGCGAGCCTGCCGCTCGGCTGCGAGGAGACCGAGCTGTGCATCCGGTTGCGGCAGCGGGATCCGGCCGCCCGGGTGCTGCTCGAACCGGCCGCGACGGTACGCCACCGGGTCACGCCGGACCGCGTGACCTGGCGGTACCTGCGCCGGCGGTGCTGGGCCGAGGGCCTGTCGAAGGCGGCGGTGGCGACGCTCGTCGGCGCCGGGGACGCGCTGTCCGCCGAGCAGTCGTACCTGGCGTCCACCGTGTCCCGGGCCCTCGTCCGGTCACTGTGGACGGTACTGGCCGGGCATCCGCGGCGCGGCCTGGCCGCGGCGGGCGGGCTGCTGCTGGGTACCGGCGCGGCCGGCCTCGGGTACCTCGCCGGCCGGATCCGCCGACCGGTACCGGCACCCGCGCCCGGGTCCGTGGCGAGCGTCGACCTGGCCGAGCCGTACCACCCGGGGAAGTCAGCGGACCTGCTTCTGGTGCGGGACAGGGGATGTACGCTCGGCGTGGTCCGGTCCGGCGAGGACACCGCGGCGCGCGTCGCCGAGCTCGCCGCGGCCGCGGACCGGCAGCGTGCCGAGATGCCGCCGGAGCCGGACGAGTGGCCGTCGGTCAGCGTCGTACTGGCGACGTGTGGCCGGCCGGAGCTCGCCGAGCGGTGCCTCGGTTCGATCCTGGCGTCCGAGGGTCCCGCGCTCGACGTGGTCCTGGTCGACAACACCCCCGGCGTACCGGATCGGCGGCTGTCCGCGCTGGCCGGCCGGGACGCACGCATCCGGTACCTGCACGAGCCGACGCCCGGTGCGAGCCTGGCCCGCAACCGGGGCGCCGAGGCCGCGACCGGTGAGCTGCTCGCGTTCACCGACGACGACACGGTGGTGGACCGGTACTGGCTGCGCGCCGCCGCCGCCGAACTGGCGGACTCCACTGTGGACTGTGTCACCGGTCTGGTCCTGCCGCTCGCGTTGCGGACCGCGGCGCAGCACTGGTTCGAGGCGTTCGGCGGGTTCGACAAGGGGTACCGGCGGCGCGAGTTCACCGCGGACACGCCGTCGCCGGATCCGCTGTATCCGTTGGCGCCCGGCGTGTTCGGCTCCGGCAACAACATGGTGTGGCGGCGTACCGCGTTCCAGCGGCTGCACGGCTTCGACACCAGGCTCGGCCCCGGTCGCCGCACCCGGGCGGGGGAGGACCTGGATCTGTTCGTACGACTGGTGTCCGGTGGCGGCCGGCTCACCTACACGCCGCATGCGGTGGTGTGGCACGAACACCGACCGGAGCTGGATGCGTTGCGCAGTCAGCTGTACGGCTACGGGACCGGCCTCGGCTGCACCTTCCTGCTGCACGCGTCCCGCCCCGGCGGTACTCGCCAGATCCTGCGCCGGCTGCCGCGCGGGCTGCACCGGCTGCTCGCGCCGGGCTCGGAACGCAACGCACACCGGGACGCGAGCTTCCCGCGACGGTTGGTGTTGAGCGAACTGGCCGGCCTCGCCGCCGCACCACCGGCGCTGCTGTACGAGGCGGTACGGGCGAGGCGGTCGCGGTGACCCGGCAACGTGCGGTGACCGCGGTCCTGCTGGCGCTGACGGTGGCCGTCGCCGCGCTGCAACTGGCGCACGTCGACGGCGCGATCCGTACCCTGCTGTACCTCGCGTTCGCGCTGACCGCACCGGGGTGGGCGGTCACGGCGGTCTCGCCGACCGACCGGGTCAGTTCGCTGCGCGCCAGCGTGACCGTCGCGACGAGCATCGCCGTGCAACTCGTCGCCGCCGAGTCGATGCTGCTGCTCGGCTGGCATCCGGTACCGGCGGGCACCGCGCTGGTGGCGGTCACCGGGCTGGCGCTCGCGGTACATCTGGTGCGCCCCAACCGATCCGGCCGGCACGCGGCGGTGACCCGGTGAACCCCGCGACGGTCACCGCGCCGGTACGGGCCGGGCGCAAGGCGCTGACCGACGGTACGGCACTGTCCGGCAGCGCGGTGATCACCGGTGTGATCGGGTTGCTGTGCTGGGTGGTGGCCGCGGCGACGTTGCCGCAGGCGGCGGTCGGCGCGGCGTCCGCGTTCGTGTCCGGATTCCTGCTCGTGGCCGGGCTCGCGCAGCTGTCCATCGGGCTCGGCGTGCTGCGGTGGCTGCCGCGGTCCGGCGCCCGCGCGGGGACGTTGGTCCGCCGGTCGTACGGCGTCGTCGCCGGTACGTCCGTGCTCGGCGCGGCGGTCTTCCTCGCCCTGCCGGCCGGTGCCGCCGCGCGCCGGGTCGTGCCGGGGCTCGCCGGGGCGGTACTGTTCGCGCTCGCCTGCGGGTGCTGGGCGCTGTTCCAGTTGCAGGACTCGGTACTCGCGGCGGTCGGCAAGGCGCGGTGGGTGCCGGTGTTCAACGGCGCGTTCGGTGTCGTCCGGGTCGCCGCGTTGCCGGTACTCGGGGTCGCGTTCGGCGCGCTGGGCGTCCTGCTGTCGTGGGTGGTACCCACGGTCGGCACGATGCTCGTCGCGGGCGTGGTCATCGCGGTACTGCTGGCTCGGCGCCGCCGCACCGAACCGCCCGGCGTGCTGCCGCCGACCCGCGAGGTCGTCTCCTACCTCGGGCCGACCTACCTGGCCACGATCGCCACCACCATGCTGTACAACTCGGTACCGCTGCTGGTGGTGTCCGGGTACGGAAACCGGTACGGGGCAACGTTCTTCGTCATCTGGACCGGACTGAACACAGTGGACTACGGCCTCAACGGGTTCGTCAACTCGTTGGTACTGCGCGGATCGCACGCCGCCGACGCGTTGCCCGGCATCGTCCGTACGGTGGCCACCCGCCTCGGGATCGTCGTCACCGCCGGCGCCTGCGTCGGTGCGGTGCTCGCGCCGTACGTGCTGCTGCTGTTCGGCTCCGAGTACGCCGCGCAGGGCACGACCGCGCTGCGGATCGTGCTCGCCGGCATCGTCGTCCGGGTACCCGTCAGTGTCGCGGTCGGCGCCTGTCTCGCCGCGGGCGCGAGCCGGCGCGCCGGGCTGATCCAGGCCGCCAGTACGGTTCTGGTGCTCGCCGGGGTGTTGCTCGCGCCGCGGTCGATGAGCCTGGCGGGCCCGGCGATCGGGTTCCTGGCCGCGCAGGTACTCGTGGCCGCCGTCGTCGTACCGCCGCTGCTGCGCTGGCTGCGCCGGCCGGCCGAGGTGCCGCGATGACGGCGACCCTGGCCGAACCGGAGACAACGGTACGGGTACCCGTCCGGTACCGCTGGGCGCCGCCGCTGCTCGCGGTGGCCGCGGTGGCGTGCTGGACGGCGTTCGTGCGGCCGGTCGATCCGGGCACCCTCGGCTCGTACGGCCTGGTGACCGCGCTGCACCCCGGCGTACTGGTGGGCATCGCACTGCTGTCCCTCGCGTTCTGCGCGGAACTGCGCTCGCCGCGGCCCAGAACCGTGGTGCTGCTGGGGATGTGCGTGCTGGCGGTGCTCTGCCTGTACGGGCTGCAGCCGCTCGTCGAGCCCGCGGCGCGGCTGCCGGTCGCCTGGTTGCACGCCGGCTGGTCCGGTCAGATCGCCCAACACGGCCAGATCCTGCACGACTTCGACGCCCGGTTCAGCTGGCCGGCGTTCTTCGCCGCGGTCGCGTGGTTCGGCACCGAAAGCGGTACGGCCGACGCCACCGGCCTGCTCGCCTGGGCACCGCCGGTGTGTACCGGGCTGGCGGCGATCGGCGTGCATGCCGTGGCCACGGCGTTACTCGGGCGTGGCCGGGCACCGTGGCTCGCGACCTGGATCTTCCTTGTCGTGGACTGGGTGGAGCAGGACTACTTCTCCCCGCAGGCGGTGTCGTACCTGCTGTACGTGGCGGCGCTCGCCCTGGTGTTCCGATGGCTGTGCCGGCCGGGCCTCGCCACGCCGGTCGGCCGTGCCCGGATTCCGGTGCCCGACCGGGGATCCCGGCGTCGGCTCGGCGCGTCGTTCGGGCTGGTACTGCTGATCTGCGCGCTGTCGCCGACCCACCAGGTGACGCCGTTCGCGCTGGCGCTGCTGCTGGTGCTGCTCGCGTTCGCCGGCCGGCTGAGCTCGCCGTGGCTCGCCGTGCTCGCGGTGCTGATCCCGTTGACCTGGCTGGTCCTGGGCGCCAGCGAGTACTGGCTGGGCCACCTCGACGTGCTGTTCGGTGGGATCGGTGACGTGTCCGGGTCGGTACGACAGAACGTGGGGCAGCGGTTCACCGGCGACCTCGGCCGCAGCACGGTGTTGGGCGTCCGGGTGGCGCTGACCGGCCTGGTCCTGCTCGCCGCGGCCGGGTCCTGGTGGCGGATGCGCGGCCCGGACGGCCGCCGACCGGTACTGCTCGGCATCCTTGCCGTGGCCCCGTTCGTCCTGCTCGCCCTCCAGTCGTACGGCGGGGAGATGCTGCTGCGTTCGCTGCTGTACGCGCTTCCATTGCTGTGCACCGTGGCCGGCAGCGGGGCCGCGCGGCTGCTCGCCCGTACCGGTCGGCCGGGCGCGGCGCTCGCCGGCGTACTGGCGCTCGCACTGGCCGGGGCATCGCTGGGGTTGGTGACCGCGCGCGGCGGCAACGACGCGTACGTGGCGTTCCGCTCCGCCGACGTCCGGGCGGTACGGACGGCGTACCGGCTCGCCCGCCCGGGGCAACGGATCGCGGCGCTGACCGCGTACGTCCCGTTGAACTGGCAGCGGGTTGGTCGGGTCGGTCAGGTGTCGCTGGAACGGCAGTGCGTGCCGGGGCCGCGCGAGGCGGCGTGCGTGCGGCGGATCGCGCCGGACTTCCTGATCCTCAACCGGGCGCAGGACAACTACGGCGTGATCGTGCTCGGCCTGCCCCGCAACTGGACCCGCACGGTCGCCGCCCGGCTGCGTGCCTCCGGCGAGTACCGGATCCGGCTGCACCAGGGTGACACCGTACTGCTGGCACACGTATCGACCGGAGGTGGCAGATGAGCGAGGCGAGCCGGGTGCTGTACGTCGGGTGGACCGGGCGCGGCAACCTCGGCGACGACGCCATCGCCGACGCGTTGACACCACGTCTGTCCAATGTGGAGCGATGGCACGTGCCGACGGACGTGAGCGCGTTCGCGAGGCGGATCGCGGCCGGCGGGATGGTCGGCTCCGGCGAGCGGGCGTTGCTGCTCGGCGGCGGTACCGTCATCGGCCGGCGCAACTGGCGGATGTTGTTGCGCGCCACCGGAACCCTGCTTGCCCGCCGCCGCCCGTGGTACCTGATCGGGGCCGGCGTGGAGGATCCGGTGTTCCAGGGCCGCAACTCGTTCTCCGACTCCGGCGAGCTGTCCCGGTGGGCGGACGTCTGCGGACGCTTCGCGCGGATCAGCGTGCGCGGCCCACGATCCGCCGAACTGCTCGCCGAGATCGGCGTCGAGGCGGAGGTCGTGGGCGACCCGGCGCTGTTGCACGACCCGGTACCGGTGGCGGTACGCGACCGCCTGGTCGGTGTCAACCTCGGTTACGGCGACGACCTGTGGGGGCACGACCACGAGCGGGTGGTGACCGAGACGGCGGTACTGCTGCGCGAGCTCGCCGAGGACGGCTGGTCGGCCCGGCTGCTCGTGGTGAACCGGTCCGACCGGCGGTACGCGCTGGACTGCCTGCGGCAGTCCGGCATCCCGTCCGACCGGGCCGAGATCCGGGACACCGCAACGGTTCCCGACTATCTCACCGCGGCCGGCGAGTGCACCGTACTGGTGGCCGAGCGGCTGCACGCGTTGGTACTGGCCGCGATCGTTGGCACGCCGCTGGTCGGCCTGGAGTACCAGCCGAAGTGCGCCGACTTCATGCGGTCGGTCGGCGCGGACCGGCACCTGTACCGCACCGACACCGCCACCGCCGAGGTGCTGCGTACCGCCGTCGACGAGCTGACCGAACGACGCGAGGCAGAGTCGGCGCGGTTGACCGGCGCGGTGGCGACGCTGCGGGTACGGCTGGACCGGGAGCTGGCCTTCCTGCGCGAGCGGCTCGGTACGGCGGTGGCGGCGTGAACCCGGCCGCGCTGCGCCGGGAGGCCGGCATCGAGCTGGGGCTGCTGACCCGGCACACCTGGCTGAACGGGATCGTCGGCAGCACGCTGGTGCCGCGCCCGCTGCGCTGGGCCGCGTACCGGGCGGCCGGCGCGAAGGTGGCGACCGGCAACATCTTCCCGGGGCTGCATCTCGCCGGGCCGGCCCGCAACCTGACCATCGGTACCGGCACGTTCGTCAACATCGGCTGCTTCATCGAGCTGGTCGCACCGGTACGCATCGGCGCCGACTGCCAGCTCGGCATGCAGGTGCTGATCGCCACCTCGCATCACGAGTCCACTGTGGAGGGACGGATCTCCCGCCGGCCGACGCCGCGCCCGGTGACGATCGGCGACCGGGTGTGGCTCGGCGCGCGCGCGGTCGTACTGCCGGGGGTCACCATCGCCGACGACGTGGTGGTCGCGGCCGGCGCCGTGGTCGCAAGGGACTGCCCGACGCCCGGCACGTACGCCGGGGTACCGGCCCGGCCGATCGACGCGGAGGAGCGATGACCGCCACGGTACTGGTCGACACGGCGGGGGTGCTGCTCGTATTCCTGCTGGCGGTGGTGACGGTTCGCCTGGTACTGGCCGAATCCGCGACCGGACCCCGCCGCGGGTGGGACGTGCTGGCCGGCGTGGTGTCCGTGTCGCTGTTCGCCGTCCTGGTGGCCCGGATCCTCACCGCGGTACTGCCCTGATCACGAGAAGGGAGCAGGACATGACGACCCGAACGAGACGGTACCGGCTGCGGCAGGTGTCGGTCCTCGCGGCGGCGCTGCTGTGCGTCGGCGCGGTGGCGTGCGCCGACCCCGGTGCCGCGACACCGGAACGCACTAGTACCGGCGGGGTGCCGATCCCGCCCAGCTACCACTACGTCGCCGGCGACGAGTTCGACGGATCGGCGCTGGACACGTCGAAGTGGCGCGCGTACGACAGCCTGTCCAGCAACCAGGTCTCGCACTTCCGGCCGTCGCAGGTGACGCAGTCCGGCGGGGAGCTGCGCATCGTCGGGCACGGCCGCGACTCCAGCGGCGCCGCGAACGTGTCCGGCGCCGCCTGCTGGTGCGGCACCGGCGGCAACCAGACGTACGGGATCTGGGCGGTGAAGGCGAAACTCGACGCCGGCAAGGGGTACGCGCCGGCGATGCTGCTCTGGCCGCAGTCGAACAGGTGGCCGACCGACGGCGAGACCGACATCATCGAGACCGTACAGCCGAAGCGCATCTCCGACGTGGCCTCGGTGCACTGGGGCGACCCGCCGAACGGTCAGCGGGAGAGCGGCAAGACCTGGGGCGACTTCACCCGGTGGCACATCTTCTGGGTCGACTGGCAACCCGACTACATCAGGATCTACGTCGACCGGACCCTGGTGTACGACAGCACCACGAGCACGAAGAACCCGGTGATCCCGTCGAAGCCGATGCATCTGGTGCTGCAGCAGGAGCCCGGCCCGTACGCGCCGGACGTGTGGCTGCCCGCCCCGGACGCCTCGACACCCGACCAGGTGGTCATGCACATCGACTGGGTGCGCTACTACCACTGACCGGTCGGTACCGGTCAGAGGTCGTACGAGACGCCGGTGAGCCGCTCGGAGAGCTGCCAGAGCCGGCGCGCCGTCTCGGGATCCTCGGCCGCGGGGTCCGGGCGTACGGTCGTGGGATGCCCGCGCATCTCCCGCCGGCCGCCCGGCCCGACGAACTGTCCACTCTGGACATCCGGCGCGGTCGCCGCGTAGAGCTGGGGTTCGGCGCCGGTCTCGGCGTCCTGCGCGACGAACCGGCGGCCGACCAGGGTGACCAGCCGCAGCAGCCCGGTCGGGCCGCTGGTCTGCAGGTTGGTCGCGGCGAACCCGGGATGCGCCAGCAGGCTGCGGATCGGGCTCGCCGCGGCGCGCAGCCGGCGGTACAGTTCCAGCGCGAACAGTACGTTGGCGAACTTGGACTGCCGGTAGAACGCCCAGCCGGAGTAGGAGCGGGCGCCGTCCAGGTCGTCGTCGTGGATCCGGCCGCCGCGGTGCAGGTCGGAGGTGACCGTCACGACGCGCGGATCGCGCCCGTCCCGCAGCGACTCCAGCAGCAGCCCGGTCAGGGCGAAGTGGCCGAGGTGGTTGGTGGCGAACTGCAGCTCGTGGCCCTGCGGGCTGAGCGTGCGCGGCGGTGCCATCACGCCGGCGTTGTTCACCAGGACGTCCGGGCGCGGCCCGTCGGCGCGCAGTGCAGCGGCGAACGCGGCGACCGAGTCCAGGTCGGCCAGGTCCAGCCGGCGTACCTCGAGGCTCGCGTCCGGCTGCGCGGCGGTGATGTCGGCGGCGGCCTGCCGGCCCTTCGCCTCGTCCCGTACGGCCAGCACCACGTGCCCGCCGTGCTGGGCCAGCTGCCGGCTGGTGGCCAGGCCGAGGCCGCTGTTGGCGCCGGTGACCACGAACGTACGGCCGGTCAGGTCGGGGATGTTCGCGGTGGTCCAGGTGCTGCCTGCCATCCGGTTCAGCCTCCACTGAGGACGGTCACCTCTGGCCGCCAGTCTAGGGCTCCGGTCCGTACCGCGACGTACCGCGCGGTCCGCGTCAAGACCGTGCCGGCGTGCACACCGTGACACGGTGGAATCGTACCGCCGGGCGCGTGACGTCCTAGCGGGGCGGGGCGCAGGAGGCGCGCCGGCGGAACTCGGTGGGCAGCACGATCTCCTGCGGTACGAACCGGTTGCCGGACAGCAGGTTGGTGAGGGCACGAGCCGCCTCGACCCCGATCTGGTACGCCGGCTGGGCGATCGCCGTGATCGGCGGGTCGACGTACGGGAAGAGGTCCATGTCGTCGAAGGTGACCAGGGACATGTCCGCCGGTACGGTGACGCCCGCCTCGCGCAGCGCCCGCAGCGCGCCGACGGCGAGCATGTTGTTGAACGAGAACAGCGCGGTCGGTCGGGGTTCGAGCGCGAGCACCTCCCGGGTCGCGCGGTAACCGCCGTCCACGCCGAGGAACCCCTCCCGTACGCAGTCGGCGCGCAGCGACAGCCCGGCCTCCTGGCATGCGGTACGGAACCCTTGCAGCCGTTGGGATGCGGTCGGCAGCGCCGCCGGACCGGAGATCATGGCCAGGTCCCGGTGGCCCAGCTCGATCAGGTACCGGACGGCGTCGTGCGCCGCGGTCAGGTTGTCGGTGCGGATCAGCGGTGCGCGCACCGCGTTGCGCGGGCTGCGGTCGACGAACACCAGCGGGATGTCGGTGTCCAGCAGGTGCTGCATCTGCTCGGTCCGGTCGCTGGCCGACACCAGCGCGACCGCGTCGACGGTACGCGCCGCGAACGACGCCAGCAGCTCGCTCTCCCGTTCCGGCCGGAAGTCGGAGCTGCCGACCAGCACGTTGTACCCGTGCCGCGCCGCCTCGTCCTCCAGCCCGCGGGCGACCTGCGCGGAGAACGGGTTGGCGATGTCCGACACCAGCAACCCGAGCAGCGAGGTACGCCCGCGGGACAGGCTGCGGGCGACCCCGTTGGGCACGTACCGCAGCTCCTCGACCGAGCGGCGCACCCGCTCGGTGAGTGCGGGGCTGACCGGGGCGCCGCCGGACAGTACCCGCGCGACGGTCGCGGTGGACACCCCGGCGTGCCTGGCGACGTCCCGGATGCTCGTCATCCCTGCCTCTCCCGACCGGCCCGAAGACCATTGAGCCTACGGCGCGACGGTCAGCCGTCGACCACCCCGGCCTCGACCAGGGCGGTACGCAACGTGGCCCGCTCGGCGTCGCTGACCGGGGTGAGCGGGCTGCGGCCGTACCCGCCGTCGCGGCCCTGCACCGCCAGCGCGGCCTTGATCCGTACGGTCATGTTCGGGCCGTCGATCGCGCGCCACACCGGCAGCAGCCGGTTGTGCAGGTCGAGCGCGGCCTTGTGGTCGCCGCGCTGGACGGCGTCCCACAGCGCGACGCACAGCTCGGGTACCACGGTGAGCGTGGCGCTGATCGCGCCGGCCGCGCCGAGCAGGAAGCTGGGGTACAGCAGGTCGTCGACGGCGGTGAGCACCGCGCCGCCGGCGGGGTTGGCGTGCAGCAGGTCGGCGAGCTGGTGGATGTTGCCGCCGGACTGCTTGACCGCGACGACGCCGGGCACCTCGTCCAGGATGCGGGCGACCGTGGTGGCGGGGATCAGCGCGTACGGGATGACGTTGTAGATGACGACCGGCAGTTCGGTCTCCTCGGCGATGCGCCGGTAGTACGCGACGGTGTTGTCCTCGTCCGGCTGGAACAGGTAGTGCACCGGCGTGACCTGCAGGGCGTCCACGCCGGCGGCGCGGATGGCCCGGCCGTACCGGATGACCTCGGCGGTGGAGTCGCGGATGATGCCGGCGATCACCGGTACCTGCCCGGCGACCTCCTGGACCGCGGCGGTGGCGACGGCGACCGAGTCGTCCGCGGAGAGCATCTGGCCGTCGCCGGTGCTGCCGGTGACGCACAGGCCGTGTACGCCGAGGTCGAGGTGGTGGCGGACCTCGGCGCGGAGCAGGTCGACGGCGACCGCTTCGTCCGCGTCGAACGGGGTGACCAGGGGCGGGATGATGCCGTGCAGCTGGGGCATGGGCGGTCCTGTTCGT
>Ga0164243_10009890_pt1 | contig 13791 bp, 9 predicted proteins | sample OricompcompostOP_FD_108781 | JGI IMG/M metagenome (GOLD analysis project Ga0164243, IMG submission 108781) | Organic Plus compost microbial communities from Emeryville, California, USA - Original compost - Organic plus compost (OP) | ecosystem: Engineered > Solid waste > Mixed feedstock >... | reverse complement strand
CGGAGGGCGCTCAGCCGCGACGTTCGCGGCGACGTTCCTGGACGCCCTGGGCGAGGAGGACCAGCGCGAGCTGCGCCGCCGCGCCGTCGTGCGGCGCTTCGCCCGCGGTGCGGCGCTCGCCCACGCCGGCCAGCGCGGCGACCGGGTGCTCGTCCTGCTCCAAGGCCACGTCAAGCTCACGCGGGTCACCGCCGAGGGGCGCGACGTGCTGCTCGCCGTGCGCGGCCCCGGCGACCTCGTCGGCGAGCAGTCGGCGATCGACGGGGACGTCCGCTCGGCCTCGATCGTCGCCCTGGACGCCGTCGAGGCGCTGGCGATCAGCCCCGACGACTTCCTGACGTACGTCACGACGGTGCCGGACGCCGCGCTCTACGTGATGCGCAACCTGAACGATCGGCTGCGCGACGCCGACCGCAAGCGGGTCGAGCACGCCGCCCACGACGTCGTCGGCCGGCTGGCGGCGCGGATCGTGGAGCTCTGCGAGCGGTTCGGGTCCGAGGACGACGACGGCGTCCGGATCGACCTGCCGCTGACCCAGGAGGACCTGGCCGGCTGGGTCGGCGCCTCGCGCGAGGCGACCAGCCGCGCCCTCCACCAGATGCGCGAGCTCGGCTGGGTCACGACGGCCCGCCGCTCGGTGCTCTGCCACGACCTCGCCGCGCTCCGGCGCCGCGCCGAGGGATGACCCGGTGATCCGCGAGCGTGCCGGAGATCACGCTCGGGCGGTGACCGGCGCCCGCGACGGGCGGCGGCGACGGCGCGATCCTCGTGCCATGTCCCCCGCGCCCGTCCCGCCGCCGCGCCGCCGCGCCCGGCGCTGGCTGCTCGCCCCGCTGCTGCTCGGGGCGCTGGCGACGGCCTCCACCGCCGACGCGGCGACCGTCCGCGAGCTCCCGACGCCGGCCGGACCCCCGGTCGGGATCACCGCCGGGCCCGACGGGGCGCTCTGGTTCACCGAGCAGGACGCGGGGCGGATCGGGCGGATCGCGACCGACGGTCGCGTGACCGACTTCTCGGCCGAGGCGAGCGCCGCCGCCGCGCGGGCGACCACGCGGCCGCCCGGCACCACCACGGTCGTCCCCCCGACGACGACCACCATGACGACGACGACGGCGACGACCACGGTCCAGGCCCCGCCGCCGGTCGTCCGCCCCGCGCCCCGGCCACGACGGATCGCCGCCGACGGCCACGGGCGCCTCTGGTTCACCGACGCGGTCGCCGGGATCAGCACGATCACCGTCGACGGGGGCGTCACGCGCTACGCCCCGCCGTACGCCCTGCCGACCGAGGGGATCACCCGCGGGCCCGACGGGGCGATCTGGTTCACCGTCCCGGCCGCCAACCGGATCCTGCGGGTCGAGGAGACCCCGGACGGCCCGGCCTACCGCGACTACCCGCTCGACGGCGACCGCCGCCCGACGCAGATCGTCGCCGGTCCCGACGGGGCGCTCTGGTTCCTCGAGCCCGCGAGCAACTCGATCGGTCGCCTGACCCCCGCCGGCGTGCTCAGCCACCATCCGATCCCGACCGCCGGCGCCGCGCCGGAGGGCCTGACCGTCGGCCCCGACGGCGCGCTCTGGTTCACCGAGCCGGGGACGCACCGGATCGGTCGGATCACCACCGGCGGCCAGATCAGCGAGCTGGTGCTGCCGGGGACCGACACCCGCCCGGGGGCGATCGCCTCCGGCCCCGACGGCGCGCTCTGGTTCACCGAGCTCGCGCCGGGACGCAACTCGATCGGCCGGATCACCGTTCAGGGCGCGGCATCGCGCTACCCGCTCCCGGGCAGCGGCGCCTCGGCCGGCCTCGTGCTCCACGACGACGCCCTCTGGTACACCCGCGGCGCCGACCGCGTCGGCAGCGTCACCCCGCTGCGCCGGCCGGTCGCCGGCAAGACGGCGATCGTGGAGCCGATGGACGGCCGGGTCCGCGTGCGTCCGCCCGGGGCGCCCCTCTTCCGCGACCTGCCGGCGGAGGGCGCGCTGCTGCCGACCGGCACCCAGATCGACACCCGCGAGGGCCACGTCCGCGTCACGCACGAGATCGGCACCGGCGCGGGGCTGACGAAGACCGCCGACTTCCGCGACGGCCGCTTCGAGATGACGCAGCCGGCGACGAAGGACGGCATGGTCACCATGCGCCTGATCGGCAAGCTGCTCAACTGCCCCGCGCCGCGGCGGCGGGCCGCCGGCCGCACGGCGCCGGCGACGACGCACGCCGCCGCCAAGAAGGCCAAGAAGCCGAAGGCCAAGAAGAAGCCGCGCGGCCGCCGGCTCTGGGGCAACGGCAAGGGCAAGTACCGGATCCGCGGCACCCGGGCCGTGGCCACCGTCCGCGGCACCAACTGGGGCGTCGAGGACACCTGCAACCGCTCGACGATCGTCCGCGTGCGCGAGGGGACCGTCACGGTCCGCGACCTGCTGACCGGACGCGACCGCGTCGTCCGCAAGGGCGGCCGCTACGTCGCCCGCCGCTGAGATGGCTGATTCCGCGATCTCGCGGCGTGCCGCCCGCCCCGGACGGCACCTGGCACCACCCGGCACCTCGGTCATGCCACCAGCATGCCTCTCGGCACCGTGCGTCGCCAGGACACCGCCCGGAACGACCGTCACATCCACGATCTCCGTGGAACCAACCATCTGAGGCGTCCGATGCTCGGCCGCCGGCGTCCTCCCGCCCGCCGCTCGCGGGCCGAGGCCCGCTCACGGGCGCTGCTGCTGCTCGCCGCCGCGCTCGCGAGCGCCGCCCTGGCGATCGTCGCCGACGCCGTCGGCGGCCTGGAGCAGGCCGAGCGCGCGGCCGTCGACGCGCGCTTCCGCCTGCGCGGCGACGACCCGCGGCGCCTGGGCCCGGTGCCGCTGGCCGTCGTCGGCATCGACGGCCGGACCCTGAACGCCGCGGACGAGTACCCGCTCCCCCGCGACTGGCACGCCCGCACGATCCGCCGGCTGATCGCCGCCCGCGCCCGGGTGATCGCCTACGACGTCCAGTTCACCGAGCAGTCCGACGACGTCGACGCCGACAACGCCCTGATCGAGGCGGTCGCCGCCGCCCCGCGCATCGTGCTGGCCGCCACCGAGGTCCTGGACGACGGCACGACCGACGTGCTCGGGGGCGGCGACCTCCTCCGGCGGATCGGCGCCCACGTGGGGCACACCCAGGTCGATCGCGACGGCGACGGCGTGCTCCGGCGGTTCGCCGCCCGCCACGACGGGCTGACCGCGTTCCCGCTCGTCGCCGCGCGGCTGGCCACCGGCCGGCCACCGGCCGCGGACGCGTTCGCGGACGGGCGGCAGTGGCTGGACCTCGCCGGTGGCGTGCCGGTCGTGCCGACCTACTCGCTGGTGGACGTCGCGCGCGGACGCGTGCCCGCCGACCGGCTGCGCGGCCGGATCGTCGTCGTGGGCGCCACCGATCCCGCCCTCGGCGACATCCACGTCGTCCCGACCGACGCGACCATGCCGGGCCCGGTCGTGATGGCCAACGCGATCGCCACCGCCATCCGCGGCGTGCCGCTGCGCGACGCGTGGGCCCCGTGGGGCGTCCTGCTGACGTTGCTCGCGGCGCTCGCCGCCCCGCTGGTCGCGCTGCGGCGCGGGCCGATCGCGACCGTCGCGGGCGCCCTCGTCGCGGCGACGGTGCTGGCGGTCGGGACCTACGCGGCCTTCCTCGCCGACCGGGTGCTGCCCTTCGCCGAGCCGGCCCTGGCGCTGGCGCTGGGCACGCTGACCGCGCTGGCGATCAGCACCGCGCTCGAGGCCGCCGAGCGGGCCCGCACCCGCGCGTTGTTCGGGCGCTTCGTCGCCGGGGACGTCGTCGACGAGGTCCTCGCCCGCACCGACGACGACGTCCGGCTCGGCGGCGTGCGGACCGACGCGACCGTCCTCTTCTGCGACCTGCGGGGGTCGACCGCGCTGCTCGAACAGCTCGCGCCCGAGGTCGGCATCGCCGTGCTCAACCGGTTCCTCGGCGCGATGAGCGACGCCGTCGACCACCACGGCGGGACGATGGTCGGCTTCCGCGGCGACGGCCTGATGGCGGTCTTCGGCGCGCCCCTGGAGCAGCCCGACCACGCCGACCGCGCGCTCGCCGCCGCCCGCGAGATGACCGGTCCCGCGCTGCGCACCTGCCTCGACCAGCTGCGCGCCGACGGCACCGCGACCGACCTGGCGATGGGCGTGGGCATCGCGACCGGCCCGGTGATGGCCGGCAACGTCGGGTCGCAGCGGCGGATGGAGTACACCGCGATCGGCGACGCCGCCAACCTCGCCGCCCGCCTGGAGGGGATGACCAAGCAGCACCCCCACCCGATCCTGCTCAGCGACGCCACCCGCGCCCGCCTGGCCGACCCCGGCGGCCTGGTCCCGCTCGGGCCCCAGCCGGTGCGCGGCCGCTCCCAGCCGGTCGACATCTGGGGCGCCGACCCCGCCGTCGCCGACTGACCGCGGTCGACCATGGCCACCGGGGGTCGGTCGTCGCCCGGGGTCGTTCGTGGACGTGGGACCACGGTCGATCGTGGACATCGCTGGTCCGCCATCGACCGGGGTCGACCGCGAACGCCGGACCGCGGGCGGTCGCGGCCGCCGGTGGTCCACCGTCGGTCGCGGTCGATCGTGGCGTCAGGCCGCGGCGGCCGCGGCGGCCACCGCGAGGCGGTCGGCGCGGTCGTTGAGCGCCTTGTGGGCGTGCTCGTCGCCGGTCTCGTGACCGCGGACCCAGTGCCAGCGCACCGCGGCGTGCCGGCCGATCTCCTCGTCGAGCGCCTGGACCAGGTCCTGGTTCTTGACCGGGGCGCCGGAGGCCGTCTTCCAGCCCTTGCGCTTCCAGCCGGCCAGCCACTGGGTCATCGAGTTCAGGACCAGCTGCGAGTCGGTGACGATGCAGACCGGCTCGTCGGCCGGCGTCGCGCGCAGGCCCTCGATCACCGCGGTGTACTCCATCCGGTTGTTCGTCGTCGCCGGGTCGCCGCCGGAGAGCTCCCGCGGAGCGCCGTCGGCCGCCTCGGTCGGCGGGACGACGATCGCCGCCCAGCCGCCGGGGCCGGGGTTGCCCTTGCAGGCGCCGTCGGTCCAGATCAGCCACTCCCCCGGGCGCTGCTCGACGGGGGTCTCGACGACCTTGGGGCGCGGGCGGCGACGGCGGGGAGCGGGCATCGGCGGCGAGGATAGTCGGGCCCGCGAGCCGGCGCCCGCGCCGCCGTCCGACGCCGACGCCGACGCCGACGCCGACGCCGACGCCGACGCCGAGCGTGACCGATGACGCGCCCGCGCCGCCGGCCCGGTCACGGACGGCGCGTCGCGGCGTGCGTACGGTGTCCCCATGCTTCCCCGCTCACGCTCCGCACGCACCGGCGCGGCGCTCCTGGCGACGTCGCTCGCGCTGGCCGTCGGCGCGGTCCCGGCCGGCGCCGCGCCCGCCCTCGACGGGACCTTCCCCCTGCCGGGCGCCCCGCAGCGGCTCGCCGCCGGCCCCGACGGCAACGTCTGGGCGACGATCGGCGCCGGCGGCGACGTGGCGCGGGTCACGCCCGCCGGCGTGGTCACGGCGTTCGACCTGCCCGACGTCGCCAACCCCAACGGGATCGTGGCCGGACCGGACGGCCGCCTGTGGGTCACCCAGAACGGCGGCGTCGCGAGCTTCGACCCGGCCGACCCGACGGTCGGCGTCGTCGCGACCCCGATCGCGGCGGTCGCCGATCCGCGCGCGATCGCCACCGGCCCCGGCGGGGTGCTGTGGACGGCCAGCAACGACAAGCTCGTCCGGATCCCGGCCGCCGCGCCGGCGACCGCCACCGCCACGACGATCACCGGCGCGTCGGCCCGGGACGTCGCCGTCGCCCCCGACGGCCGGGTCTGGGTGGCGAGCTTCAGCGAACCGCAGCTCGTGCGCACCGACGCCGCCGGCGCGAACCCGACGCCGGTCGCGACCCGGCCGACCGCCGGCCTCCAGGGCATCGCCGCGGCGCCGGACGGCCGGATCGCCTTCGCCGACCCGACCGGCCAGCCGCACCAGGTCGGGCTGCTCGCGCCCGGCGCCGCGACGGCGACGACGGTCGACCTGCCCGCGACCGATCCGTTCGGGATCGTCCACGGCCCCGACGGCGCGTTCTGGACCGCGCAGTTCGCCGGCGAGAGCGTCTCGCGGATCGCCGCCGACGGCACGATCTCGAAGGTCTCCTTCCCCGCCGGCAGCGGCCCGCGCTCCCTGACCGCCGGCCCGGCGGGCTCGAACGCGCTCTGGGTCGGCCTGCAGGGCATGGGCAAGGAGGCGGTCGCCCGGATCAGCGGCGTCGTCGCCCCCGCGCCGCCGGCCGGCGGCGGAGGCGGCGGAACCCCGGGCGGGGGCGCCCCGGGCACCGGAACGCCCCCGCCGACGACGACCGCCGCCCGCGTCACCGGGCTGCGCGTGACGCCCGCCCGGTTCGTGCCGGGCCGCGCTCGCCGGGCCGCCCGCCGCGGGCGCCCGGCGGTCGGCACGACCTTCCGGGTCCGGGTCTCCTCGGCCACGCAGGTGCGCCTCGTCGTCGAGCGGGCGGTGCTCGGCCGCCGCCGGTCCGGCCGCTGCCGCCCGAGCACCCGGGCGCTGCGCCGGGCCGGCGCGCCGACCTGCGTGCGCCGCTGGCGGACCGCGACGACGCTGCGCCGCGAGCTGCCGGCCGGGAGCTCGCGGATCGCGTTCCTCGGCCGGGCGAAGGGCCGGGCGCTGCCCGCCGGCCGCTACCACGTCCGCGCGCTCGCGACGGGCGCGAGCACCGGGCCCGTCGCCGGATTCCGGATCGGCTGAGCCGCGCGCGAGGTCCGGCCGAACGGGCGCGAGCCGTGACGAGGCCGCTCCGCGCCGACGGCGTCAGGCGCGGGCGAAGAGGCCCTCGGCGATCCAGCCGCCGGGCCGCACGCCGCCGGGAACGGCGAAGAGGCCGCTGCCGACGTGCTTGATGTACTCGTTCAGCGCGTCGGTGGTCCCCAGTCGGCGCTGCAGCGCGGCGAACTGCCGGTGCGGATCGCGCTGGTAGGCGATGAAGAAGAGCCCGGCGTCGAGCTGGCCCGTGCGCGGCTCGATCCCGTCGGTGAACGAGTAGCCGCGCCGCAGCAGCGGGATCCCGTCCTTCGCGTCCTGCGAGGCCAGCCGCACGTGGGCGTCGACGTCGATCAGCGGCCGTCCGTCCGCCCCGGCGGCACGCAGGTCCACCGCGTCGAGCTCGTGCTCGCGACCGAGCGGGGCGCCGGAGACCTTGCGCCGGCCGATCACCCGCTCCTGCTCGTCGATCGCGGCGCGGTCCCAGCTCTCGATCAGCATCCGGATCCGGCGGGCGACGAGGTAGCTGCCGCCGCGCATCCAGCGCTGCGGCTCGTCCGCGCCGACCCACACGTGGCGGGCCATCTTGCCGGCGTCCTCGGCCCGGATGTTGTTCGTGCCGTCCTTGAACCCCATCAGGTTGCGGGGCGTGGCCTGGCTGCGGCTGGTCGTCGAGGTGCGCCCGAAGCCGAGCTGGGTCCAGCGCAGCACCACGACCCCGCGGCCGAGCCGCGCCAGGTTGCGGACCGCGTGGAACGCGACCTGCGGATCGTCGCTGCAGGCCTGCACGCAGAGGTCGCCGTCGGAGCGGGCCGGATCGAGCTGGTCGCCCGGCAGCGGTCCGAGGGGCCGCAGCGGCTCGGGTCGCCGGCGTGCCAGCCCGAGCCGATCCTCCCCGTCGACGACGAAGAAGCTCGGCCCGAAGCCGAAGGTCAGCGTCAGGCGCGAGGCGGGCAGCTCGTGGGCCTCGCCGGTGTCCTCGGGCGGCTCGCCGTCGTTGCCGGCGAGCGTGCCGACCGCGCGCCCGGCGGTCAGCTGCTCGGCGGCGTGGGTCCAGATCTGGAGCAGCTCGCGGACCTGGGCGACGTCCTCGGTGAGGAGGTCGAACGCCGCGAAGACGAGCCGGTCCTGCGCCGGCGTGGCGATGCCGGCCTGGTGCTCGCCGTGGAACGGGACCGTCGCCCCGTGGCGGGCGCCCGGACCGTCGTCGGCCACCGCGGCGCCGACGGCGTAGCCGCCGCCGGCCAGGCCCGCCGCGCCGACCGCGCCGGCCGCGCCCAGCAGCCGCCGCCGCGTGACGCCGCGGCGGCGGGCGGGCTCGGGGGTCGGGCTCGCGGCGGCGTCGCTCACGGGACTAGTGCAGCACCTTTCCGGCGACGAGGGAGAGCGGCTCGGCCAGCGCGTCGATCTGCTGGCTGAAGCGCTTGCGGTCGGCGTCGGTCAGCTCGTCGTAGAGCGCGAAGCCCAGCGGCGTGTCGCGCTTGTAGGCGTCGAGGCCCTTCTGGACGTCGTCGAAGCGCGCGGTGATCGTCTTCACCAGCTCGCCCTCGCCGCGCTTCTCCAGCGCCGGCACGAGCAGCTCGAACGCCTTCCGGGAGCCCTCGAGGTTCCCCTGGAAGTCCGCGAGGTCGGTGTGCGAGTAGCGGTCCTCCTCGCCGGTGATCTTCGAGTTGGCGACCTCGTCGAGCAGTCCGAGCGCGCCGTTGGCCAGCTGCGCCGGCTGGATGTCGACCTTCTTCGCGCGGGCGTTCAGCGCGGCGATGTCCTTCTGGAGCTTCGTCGCGTAGCGCGCGGTGCCCTTGGTCGTCCTCCCCTTCCAGAGGATCTGCTCGATCCGGTGGAAGCCCGTCCACGTCGAGCGGTCGGCGACGTCGTTGATCCGGGCGTCGATGTCGGGGTCGAGGTCGCCGAAGCTCTCGGCGATCGGCTCGATCCGCTCGTAGTGCATCCGCAGCGGCCCGAACTGGTCCTTCGCCTGCTGGAGCTTCCCGGCCCGCAGCGCGGCGACGAACGGCTTCGTCCCGGCGACGAGCGCGGCGGTCTCCTTCGCGACGTAGGCCTTGTACTCCTCGACGGCCTTCGCGAGCTCGGGATCGTCGGGGCTGCCGGGCGTGCTGACCTTGCCGCCGGTGACGGTCAGCTTGCCCTTGTCGTAGTTCGGGTCGTCCTCGCCGTTGGCGGCGAGGATGCAGTTGAGGACGTACTCGCCCGGCTGCAGCGTGAGGCTGAAGCTCCCCGACAGGCCCGGGGCGAGGTTCTCCTTCTCCCCGAGGATGATCCCGTCGGCGTTCTTGACCTCGAACTCGTCGACCTCGCTGGAGGACGGGTTCCTGGCGGTGAAGGTGACGTCGCCCGCCTTCACCGAGACGGTGCCCGGCGTGCAGCCCCCGTCGCCGATCTCGATCGCGACCTGCTGCGCCGAGCCGCTGCCGGCGGTCGTCGTCGTGCTCGCGCCGCCGGCGACCGTCGTCTCCCCCGCCTTGGGGTCGTCGTCGCCGCAGGCGGCCAGGCCGGTCGCCAGCGCGCCGGCCGCGACCAGCGCGACCAGGCGTCCGGTCCGTGATGGGGTCAGGTGCTGCATGGGGTGCTCCTGGGTCGTTCGCGTCCGCGCGGCGGGATCGCCGCGCGGATCAGGCCGCCGAGGCGGGCGCCGTGCCGGCCCCTGCCTCGGCGGGACGGCGCCGCCATCGGCGGGGCCAGAGGACGAAGGCGAGCATCGGGACGGCGTAGGCCGTCCAGCCGATGATCTCCGCCCACGACGGATGCGGCCGGATGCCGAGCATCGCCGTGATGAGGTTCGAGATCGGGTTCTCGTTGCTCGGCTCGATCACGGCGGAGAGGTCGAGCGGGGAGTGCTGCAGGCCGGTGTACCAGCCCGCCTCGAACGCCGAGTGCGCCGCGGAGGCGACGAGCCCGGCGGCGATGACGACCAGGACGGCTCCGGTGATCGTGAAGAAGCGCGTCAGGTTGATCCGAACGCCGCCGCGATAGATCCCCCAGCCGATCAGCGCGGCGAGGACCAGGCCGACGGCCAGGCCGGCCAGCACGCTCGCGCGGGAGTAGCCGGTGCCCGACAGGTCCGCGTTGAAGTAGGGGACGATGAAGACGGCGGTCTCGAAGCCCTCGCGCAGCACGGCGAAGAACGCCATCACCACCAGCGCCGTGCTCGACCCGGTGGCGACCGCGGCGGCCGTCGAGGCGCGCAGCTCGGCCGCCATCGTCCTGGCGTGCCGGCGCATCCAGACGATCATCGTGGTCACCATCCCGACGGCCACGAGCGCCACGATCGTCTCGAAGCCCTCCTGCTCCTTCTGCGGGAGGTTCTCGCCGGCGATCTCGAGGCCGACGCCGACGCCGACGCAGATCAGGGCGGCGATCGCGACGCCGAGCCAGACCCAGCGCAGCAGGTCGCGACGTCCCTGCTGCACGAGGAAGGCGGCGATGATGCCGACGATCAGGGAGGCCTCGACCCCCTCGCGGAGGCCGATGACGAACTGGACGACGGGGACGGTGCCGAGGAGCGACATGGTGAGCAGGTCCGCCAGGCCACTCGGACCACGTCGCCCGGGACGCGCCGGGCGGCGGGCGCGATCGGTGCCGGGGCACCATGGCGGACGGCGGGATGGTAGGGCACCCTGATGGGCGCCACGGCCGGCTGTGGCGCGCCGGCGCGGTTCTGGCGCACATCCATTCCGAACCTGTCCGATGGACGCTCGTTGGTCGCATGGACGCTCTCCGCGGCGGCGGCTGGTCCACCGCCGGCCGGACGGCCCGGGGCACCACCGGCGCCACGGCGTATCATCGGCCGGATGCTGGCTCCCTCCCGTACGACGGCTCCGGTGGCCGCGCGCCTGCGCGGCGTCGCGAGCTCGCCGGTACGGGAGATCCTCGCCCTGACCGAGCGCGCGGGCATCATCTCGTTCGCCGGCGGCCTGCCGGCCCCGGAGCTCTTCGACGCCGAGGGCCTGCGCGACGCGTTCGCGAGCGTGCTCGGGGACCGGCACGCCGAGCGCAGCCTCCAGTACTCGACCACCGAGGGCGACCCGGAGCTGCGACGGCGGATCGCCGACCGGCTGACCGTCCGCGGGGTCCCGACCGATCCCGACGGCCTGCTGATCACCAGCGGCTCCCAGCAGGCGCTGACGCTGATCGCGACCGTCCTGCTGGAGCCCGGCGACCGCGTGCTCGTCGAGGACCCCTCCTACCTGGCGGCGCTGCAGGCGTTCGGGCTGGCGGGCGCGACGCCGATCCCCGTCCCCTGCGACGACGACGGCCTCGACCCCGACGCGCTCGACGCGCTGGTGGCCGAGCACCGGCCGAAGCTGCTCTACGCGGTGCCGACCTTCCACAACCCGACCGGCCGCACGCTGCCGGAGGAGCGCCGGCGGGCGCTGGCCGAGGCGATCGCCCGCCACCGGCTCTGGACCGTCGAGGACGACCCCTACGGCGAGCTGCGCTACGCCGGCGAGCCGGTCGCCCCGCTGGCGGCGCGCGAGCCCGCGGCGCCCTTCGTCCTCGCCCTCTCGACGCTGTCGAAGGTCGCCGCTCCCGGGCTGCGGATCGGCTGGGTCCGCGCGCCCGAGGCGCTGCGCCGCCCGCTGACGATCGCCAAGCAGGCCGCCGACCTGCACTCCTCGACGATCGACCAGGCGGCGACCGCCCGCTGGCTGGCCCACACCGACCTCGACGTCCACCTCGAGCGGCTGCGCGCCGTCTACCGCGAGCGGCGCGACGCGATGCTCGCCGCCCTGCCCGGCGCGCTGCCCGAGGGCTCGACGTTCAACCGCCCCGACGGCGGCATGTTCCTCTGGGTCCGGCTGCCGGAGGGCCACGACGCCGCCGCGCTGCTGCCCGGCGTGCTGGAGCACCAGGTCGCCTACGTGCCGGGGGCCCCGTTCTTCGCCCGCGCGCCCGATCCCCGCACGCTGCGGCTCTCGTTCACGACCCACGCCCCCGACGAGATCGCCGAGGGCCTGCGCCGCCTGGCCGCCGCCCTCCGCTGAGAGCACGGATCGCGGGCCCCGGCCCATGCGTCGCCGGGTGGGCGGGCGCGGCGTCCCGCGACGACGGCTCAGGCGGCCTCGACGTGGTCCGGCTGGCCGAGCCGGACGAACAGCTCCTGGCCGTCGTGCAGCCCGAGCCGCGCGGCCTCGCCGCGGGTCGTCTGGGCGGAGAGCGCCTCGCCCCGGCCGTCGCGCAGGTCGACGCGGACCTCGAAGCCCAGGTGCACGACGCGCTCGACGACGACCGGCTCGGCATCGTCGATCCGGCGCAGCGACAGGACGAGGTCGTGCGGTCGGACGAGCTCGCCGCGCAGCCGGGCCGTCGGCCCGAGGAACGACTTGACGAAGTCGTTGGCCGGCTCGTCGTAGACCTCGCGCGGCGTCCCCCACTGCTCGATCCGCCCCTCGGCGAGGACCGCGATGTGGTCGGCGACGTCGAGCGCCTCCTCCTGGTCGTGGGTGACCAGCACGGTCGTGACGCCGGTCTCCGACTGCAGCTGGCGCAGCCACTGGCGGAGGTCCTCGCGGACCTTCGCGTCCAGCGCCCCGAACGGCTCGTCGAGCAGCAGGACCTTCGGCTCGACCGCCAGCGCGCGGGCGAGCGCCATCCGCTGCCGCTGGCCGCCGGAGAGCTGGGAGGGATAGCGGTCCTGGTAGCCGGCGAGGCCGACGATCTCCAGCAGCTCGTCGACGCGCTTGCGGATCTCGGCCTTCGGCCGCTTGCGGATCGACGGGCCGAAGCCGACGTTGTCGCGGACGGTGAGGTGCTTGAAGGCCGCGTAGTGCTGGAAGACGAACCCGATCTCGCGGCGCTGCGGCGGCACGTAGGTGACGTCCTGGCCGCCGATCCGGACGACGCCCGCGTCGGGGACCTCGAGCCCGGCGATCGCGCGCAGCAGCGTCGACTTGCCCGAGCCCGACGGGCCGAGCAGCGCGGTCAGCGACCCGCTCGGGATCGTCAGGCGGATGTCGCGCAGGGCGTGGTAGTCGCCGTAGTGCTTCTCCAGCCCCTCGACGGCGATCTCGTGCGACCCGGCGACGATCGAGACCTCGCCGACGAGGTCGTGGAGGGCGCCGGCGCCCGGCAGGGCCGCCTCGGCGTCCTGGGCGTCGTCCGCCCGAGGGTCGGTGGGCTCGGTCGTCATGCGGCGTGCCTCTTGCGGTCCAGGACGGTCATCAGCAGCAGGGTCAGGATGGCGAGGCCCATCAGCAGCGTCGACGCCGCGTAGGCCCCGTAGGTGTTGTGGTCGTCGATGTAGCGGGAGTGGACGAGCAGCGTCAGCGTCTGCGACTCGCCCGAGACGCCGGACGACACCATGATCACGGCGCCGAACTCGCCGAGCGCGCGGGCGACCGTCAGCACGACGCCGTAGGTCAGGCCCCAGCGGATCGCGGGCAGCGTGATCCGCCAGAACGTCTGCCAGCGCGAGGCGCCGAGGGTCGCGGCGGCCTGCTCCTGCTCCTCGCCGATCTCGTGCAGGACCGGCTCGACCTCGCGCACGATGAACGGCAGCGTGACGAAGATCGTCGCCAGGACCATGCCGGGCAGGGCGAAGATCACCTTGAAGCCGAGGTCGTTCTCGAGGAAGCCCAGCCAGCCGTCGGTGCCCCAGAGCAGGATCAGCGAGACGCCGACGACGATCGGCGAGACGGCGAACGGCAGGTCGACGATCGCCTGGACGGCCCCCCGTCCGCGGAAGCGCCCGCGGACGAGCGCGAGCGCGGTCACGATCCCGAAGACGACGTTGATCGGCACGACGATCGCGACGATCAGCAGCGACAGCGACAGCGCCGAGATCGCCGCCGGGGTCGTGATCGACTCCCAGAACGCGCCGAGGCCGTGCTCGAAGGTGCGGTAGAGGATCAGCAGCACCGGGACGGCGACGAGGATCCCCAGGTAGGTCAGGGCGACGGTCCGCAGCGCGATCCTCGTGCCGCGACGCGGGCCGACCGCGGGGGCGAACGCGCGCGGGGCCTCCTCGGCGACGCCGCT